>ERZ761602.32-NODE-32-length-341597-cov-8.622544_pt1 | contig 341597 bp, 295 predicted proteins | sample MGYA00512165_ERZ761602 | MGnify/ENA primary metagenome ERZ761602 (study PRJEB28899, sample SAMN02445085) | bioreactor sludge metagenome | biome: EBPR sludge; isolation source: Thorneside wastewater treatment plant | place: Australia: Brisbane, Thorneside... | reverse complement strand
CGCTCGGCAAAGGCTGGCCTTTCGGCGCACTCCGCATAAAGTCCTCTTCGTTATGCAGCAGGAGGCAACCAATTTGCCGACCCCTTTGGACTATGCAACACCCACCGTATCGGTGCCTCCGCTGCGGCCGTGGGTGTGGGCAGGGTTTGCCGTGGCACTGGTCGTGCTCGAAGGATTACAGCCCCGGCTCACACCGCCTGGCTGGCCCACCACTTTTGATTACGCGCTTATGCTTTTGCTGCCGATCGGCGCTATCGTCATGGCAATCGGCACGTCGCTGCCGGGCTGGTCGCTTGGGCTGTATGGTCTACTTGGCGCGTGTACGTTCCTCCACGGCCAGCTCGGCGACGGGCGGCTGAAATTTCGTCTCGAAACTTCGGCAGAGATTCGATCGTTCGTAGTGAATTGGTGTGCGTTCATTGTCGGAGCTTGGGCGCTGTGTCGAAGCATGGTGATTCTGCGGCGGTCGCGGCCTGCTGCATAACCCAACATTGCACTGGATCGGCCCGGCACAACGGTCCTTGTGATTCGAATACTGGTCTGCGCCGGGCCGGCCAGTGAATGTCTTCACGTTAGTGGGCCTATGGACACCGCCTCCCTCAAAACGATCAACTACCGCGGCGGTGTCGTCCGATTCCGTGTTCCCGCGGATTGGCAGGAGGAATATGAGGATGCCGGCGGGGGCACGTTCTACGCGGCCGGCGACGACACAGGGACGCTCCGCATCAATGTCCTGACGATGGAAGCGCCTGCCGGCAAGGTCGTCAACGCGGGCACCGCCGCGGAAGTGCTCGAAGGCGAGTCGCAGAAGTACGGCGTCCCGATCGTGCCGCTTCGCGATGGCGTCGCGATAATTCGTTACGATCTACCGGCCGAGGAGCGCGGGCAACCACTGACGATTCGCTACTGGCGAATCTCGCAATCGCTGGCACCGACGAGCGTGCGGATCGTCCTGTTTTCGTACACGCTGCTAAAGGAACAGTGGGATGACCCATCGTCGCAGGAAGACTTGGCATTAATTGAACGGGAAATCGCCGCGGCGGAACTTGCTCACGCTCTCGGTGAAGTGCCGGCAGCGAAAAAGCCGTGGTGGAGGCTGTGGTAGCGGCGGCGCGGCCGGCCCACTAACCACGCACTGCAACGGACCGGCCGGGCGGAACGGTCCTCGTGATTCCAAAGCGGCTCGGTGCCCGGCCGGCCGTTGAATGCATTTACGTTATTCCTCCCTATGGCGACGTACGAACAGATCAGCGGAACCTTCTGGCGCTCGGCCGATGGCGTGTTCTGCGAGGGACGCAAGATCGACCTCAATCCCAAGACTGCGCGAGTTTACTTTGACACGTGGGCGACGGACGGCAAACGCGTCTACATGTGGTCGTTCGAGCGGCGGGGAATCGACGCCGAAACTTTCGTGCCGCTCAACGACCTATACGCCAAAGACGCCAGCGCGTGCTACGCACGTCCGAAGAAGATTGCCGGTGCAGACCCGAAGCACTTCGAGGTCCTCGACTCAGGGCTGTGCAAGACAAGCAGCGTTTCATCACGAAACTTCGCAGGCGGGTTCGCTCGCGATCAAGCAAACGTCTACCACGATGGGAATCGTGTGCCGGGGGCAGACACGCAGACGTTTGTCTCCGTCGGCGATTCGTTCGGACGAGACGCGAAGTCTGTTTTTTACGAGCACCGCAAACTGCAGGGCGCTGACCCTCGCCGATGGCGCGTGGTTGCCGGACTGTTCAGCCAAGATGACAAACGGGTGTACTACATGAACCGACCCGTCCCGGATGCGGACCCCGGTCGCTTCTACGCCCTGAGCCCTGGGTGGCCGCATTTCGCTTACGATGGCGTCCGCTTCTTCTGCAACGGCCGCGTGTCCTCAGCGGAAGAGTACGCCGAAAATCTAGAGCGACATCAGTCGTCTTATGCGCAGTACATCGAGCTGCTCAGGTCCGGCAAGTGGGAACAGTTGCGCCACGCGGAAAGTTGGCCGTATCGTTCGCCAGCGGAGCGGGAGGAATAACCCGGCACTGCAACGGACCGGCCGGGCGGAACGGTCCTCGTGATCCGAAGACGGTCGAGCGCCCGGCCGGCCGTTGAATGCTGGTCCGTTATACATCGCCAGCGGAGCACCCGTGACACCCGAACGATTGCACACAAATTGGACGCGAATCGCGGCGGCCCTTGAGCGCAAAGGTGCGGGCGACGGCCATCAGGCGGGCGAAGGTTCGCCACGGGTCGAGATTGCTCCACCAGCGCCCCGCGCTCTCGTTGACTCGGTCGAAACTGAACTCGGGGTGACGTTGCCCCAGAGCTTTCGCGACGTCGTAACAAAGGTCTCCGGAAACGCCACAATCTCCTGGCAGTTGCCCGAGGGGAAGGGTCCGCCGAAGCCGCTGCACGAGGTCTTTAGTGGCGAGTGTTCGTGGGACTTGCAAGGACTGCCGGAGCTTTACGCGCGGTATCGCGAGTGGCGCGACGACTTGGAGAGTGATCCCACAGATGAGTACTCCGCGGTGTGGCATGGGAAGATACCGTTCATGGCCGTGCCGAACGGTGATTACATGACCATCGACATCGCATCGCCTGGGGAACAAGCCGTCGTCTACGTCAGTCACGACGACGGGCGCGGACACGGCTACCGACTCGGCTCGACGTTCGCCGATTACCTTGAGCGATGCGCGGCATTGGCGTGTGTCGGGTCGGAGGATTGGCAATGGCTGCCGTTCACCGAAGGGCCGGACTCGCTCCTCCTGCCGGATAGTGAGAACGCCAAGCAGTGGCGCGCATGGCTCGGGTTAGGCGGCTCGGCGGGCGATGTATAACCCGCCAATGCAGTGGACCGAGCCGGCGGGTAAGCTTCTTGTGGTTCGAGAGCCGGCACGATGCCGGCTCGGCCACTGATCGGCATTGCGTTATGCGACACAGGCGGTCGGATGAGCGTTGAACTGTTCGCTTACAGTGACGATCCATCGCCCGTGGCGATCGCCGACCTGGCGGCCGAGTGCAAATCGCTTGGATGCGAGGTTCGCGTCATCCGCAGCGATGATACCCCGGCACATGAGGGCGTCCTCCAATCCGACGATGCAGTTGTTGGTTGGCACCCTTCGTTGTTCGGCAATCGCTCGGCGCGCACGGCTGCGGAGCGTGCCGATTGGAAGGCAATTGGCGAGCTACAGGAGCGAGAAGCAATCGGCGCGTGCGTTATAGAGGTGTGGAACGAGCCCGATCAGTACAACGACATCAACGAGCTGAACGAACTTGAGGAAATATATGGGCCGGAATACGTCGCGTTGAGGAGAAGCAGCCGCGTGCGGTGGTACATCCGGCTAGCCGCGGGTCGCAACGTCCTGAGTGTCGAACTTGCGGAGGTCGTTCTGCGTTCCTTACTCAAGTTGCGAGGCGGCCTTTTTGAGGATCCTCAATCCGGCGAGTTCGAGATCGTCTCGCGAAACGGCGGTGCCGCATAACCACGCACTGGAACGGACCGGCCGGGCGGATCGGTCCTTGTGATTCGTGAGACGGTTGAGCGCCCGGCCGGCCGTTCAATGCTGATCCGTTCGCCCGCGTCCGCGGGGCGACCAGTGACTTGTCAGGCGTAGAAGAGTTTGAGCGGATGTTGCAGGTACCTGGCACCCCGTCTTCTACCATTCCTGCCGTGAACCGACGGATCCGCATAAGCCATTGCAGATAAGAGATTTATGAATCTCTAACTTCTTGGCCCACAATCGTCCGATAAACCTTTGAGATGCGGTTAACGTTCGATAATGTTTACGGATTTGCCTCGTTCGACTACGATTCTGAGCTTGAACGGGTCGCAATGGAGCCGGGCGAGTCTTGTTAGATTGGCCGGGTGCGGCGGTTAGACAGGTCTATTTGTGATTATCGACTGTCACACACACATTTGGCAATCGCCAGACCAACTCGGGCGGGTTGATCTTGGCGAGTCGACGCGGCTGGGCCGCTCCGGTCGGGGGACTCGGATCATCTCCCCCGGCAAGCCGGTGTACCGCACGGTTCCGGCGGCCGACCCGGATCACCATTATTCCTCGACGACGGCAGCCGACAAGTCGATCGTGCTGGGGTTCAAGAGTCGGTACCTCCACGCCGAGATACCCAATGAATTTGTCAGCGACTATGTGAAGCGCGACCCGCAGAGGCTGATCGGGTTTGCCGGCATCGACCCGACGGACCGGACGGCAGTTCAGGAAGTGCGGATTGCCAAGGAGAAGCTCCGGCTGCGCGGGTTGACGCTCTCGCCGGGCGACCAGGATTTTCACCCGACCGACAGCCGCGCGATGCGTGTGTACGCCGTTGCGGAAGAGTTGGAAATGCCGATTCTGTTTCATCCGGTTGGGCAGTTGACTGATCAGAGCAAGCTCGAGTATTCCCGCCCCTACCTGCTCGACGAAGTGGCACGATCATTCCCGCGGCTTCGGATTGTGCTCGCGCAGATCGGCCAGCCCTGGGTGGATGAAACGATCTGCCTGCTGAGCAAACACCCGCACGTTTATGCCGATGTTTCCGGGCTGCTGGTGCGGCCGTGGATGGCGTACAACGCGCTGGTGAATGCGTATCAATCGGGCGTGATTGAAAAGCTGCTTTTCGGCAGCGATTTCCCCTATGTTGCGGTCACCGACTGCATTGAGAAACTGTATAGCCTGAACCAGATTGCGCAAGGCACCAACCTGCCGATGGTTCCGCGTGAGAACCTGCGTGGAATCGTGGAGCGCGATACGATGTCGCTTCTGGGCTTATCCTGAAGACGTTTAACGCACCTTTGAAAGCACTATGACTCTCGCCGACCGATCGTGCCGTGGCCTTGGCTTTGGACTTGTAATCGCTGCGCTGCTGTTGACCGGTTGTCGGTCAAGCCGCCCTGCCGCAACGGTGCAGTTTCGGGCGGTCGACGCCAGCGGGTTGATGGAGCAGCCATTTCAGAAGGCCTACTTCACCCGCGATGCCGGGGGCGATTATGACATTGTGTTGCTGGAGCAGGCCGGCGACTCGACACGCAATGGCAAGGCGCTTGCCAGCAATGTCCCTCTGACACATCTGCTGCACATCAAGGTTCTGTGGCGCGCGAAGACGATGATCCGCGCCGATTCGGCCAGCGCCTCGAACTGTTCGCTGCGCTACACCGTGCTGAGCGGCGCTGAAGGGACGGTGAGTTATGACGGAGTCGGATTCGCAGCCGTCTACGGCGGGGATGAACAGGTGCGCGTAATGCTCAAGAACGCCACGCTCACGCCGGGTGCCACGCGCGGGGGCTTGGCTGACCCGCTTGGCAAGGCGACCCTTACCGCAGATTTCAAGGCGAAGCTGAATTCCGAAGCGGTCAAGGACCTGCTCTCGATGGCTCGCGATGCCACCGCAGAGAGACTGAACCCGCCTATGCGCCCGCCGACGCCTTAGCTTGAGACGAGTGCTCCTGACGAGACGCTCGACACCATCATTTGAAGCCTAGCCGTTCCACGAACAACTGATCTCCCATGCTGAAGTTTCGATTCACCCCTGAAGTTACGCCCCGGTCGGGACAGGCTGCATTTGTGCAGACGGTCGTCGCGATGAAAGATGGAAAAGATGTGGCGGCCGCGAGCTGGTTTGCGCCCGCAGGCGCGGAACTGGCGCAGCTTCTTAGCATCGATGTCGCGGAGCCGGTGCGCCGGCGTGGCATCGGCAGCGAGCTACTGTTGGCGGTCTATGCGCAATCGAAGCTGCTCAGCCGATCTCGGAAAGAGCCGGTCAAGAGGTTCTGGTGCGTCGTTGAGCATGAGCATCAGATTCTCGGCCGGTCGTTTCTATTCAAGCACGGCTACCATCACCTCACCACCCCCGCCAAGCTCTTTCGCGGCGGGCAGGATGGGATGATTTATGTGAAAGCGTTTGACTGAAGCCGCACTGGCGCGCCACATGTGCGGCGGCGCGCTCAGGTGATCGGTCGCACCTCGACCCAAGCAACACGGCAGTCGATCTCAGGCGTTGATCGCCGCAGTCGCCTACTGTTGTGGCGACTTCGATTCCGGCCAGCCCATTCTCACCAGCCAACGGAAGTGCGAACCGATGGCCGACCACATCGTCTTGTGTGCGGCGTATCGAATCCCAAACTCATTGCAGGTCTCTTCAACGACCTTGGAGATCGCCGGGTAATGCACATGGCAAATGCGCGAGAACAGGTGATGCTCAATCTGATAGTTAAGCCCGCCAAGAAACCATGAGAGGAACTTGCTCTCACGCGCGAAGTTGACAGTTGTCTGCACCTGATGCACGGCCCACTCGGTCTCCATGCGCTCGCCGCCGTCGGGGAGCTGCACGGGCTGCGGAAATGAGGCTTCTTCAACGCAGTGCGCGAGTTGGAACACGACGCTCAAAACGATCCCGCTCGTGCAGGCGGCGATCAGGTATGTGCCCAGCGCGCCCCACCACGGGTGAAGCAGCAACGGCAGTCCGAACGCCATGGAGAAGAACACGACTTTTCCACCGACAAATACGGCAAGATCTTTCCCGCGCGGGCGGGGAATCTTGTGTTCGCCGATTCTGCCCTTAGCCACCTGCACAAAGTCGTCTACCAGATGCCATTTGACGGCCAGGAAGCCGTACAAAAACCAAAGGTAGATTCCTTGAAGCCGATGAAAGCTGTACCGCGGTTGATGCGGCGAGAGCCGGCCCAAAATGCCGACGTTAATGTCATCGTCGTGGCCATCAATATTGGGATAAGTGTGATGGAGCGAGTTGTGCTTCCAATCCCACATGTATGAGCTTCCGCCCATCAGGTCGAGCGTAAGCGACATGAGCTTGTTGACCCAAGGCCGTTCCGAGTAGGCACGATGCCCGCCGTCGTGTTGAATGTTGAATCCGATGCCCGCGACCGTCACCCCAAGCAGCATCGCCAGCGGCACGATGAGCCACCAGGAAGTCACGAAGAACATGAGCGTGATGTAGATGGAAAAAAACGCCGTAAGTAGCGTTGCTGTCTTGAGATACATCGACGGGACGTCGCGCTTTTTTCGCCCCGTTTGCTCCATAAATGCATCAACGCGCGAACGCAATTCCTTCACAAACCGATCGCTCCGCGAAAACTTGAGTGCCTGCGATTTGGCTTCCGGTGCCGGATTTGCCGGAGCAGGCCCGGCAGGTGCTGCGAATGTTGACAAGATCTTTCCCTCGTAAAAAACGAAATCCCTGACACCGGCATCATACCCAGCCCAATCTTACAGTCGAGTTTCCAGCACAAGCATCAATTCCTGTCGATGCGTCTTTGTGTCATCGTACCGGCCGGCACGTCAGTAAAATCCCGAGAATCCCGCTGGGCAGTGCGGTATCGCATCCGAACCGCCGGCGCGTGCGAATTTTATAATCTGAAGTGGTTTTATTCATGCTTTGCAGTGGAATTAGGATATAATTTGCCGGTTCGCGCGTATCGCCCTTATTCATGGAGGTCTGATGTTGCTTTCGAATCGCCGGGTGCCTGTGGCGGTTGCCGCCGCGGGAGTGGTCATTTTGTCGCAGTCCGTCGTTTGGGGTCAACGCGCGGTCGGAGTCGACGTTTCGGCGTGGCAAGGCACCGTCAACTGGCAAACCGTCGCCCGGCCAACTGCCCAAGGCGGGGGTGGAAAGCAGTTCGCCTTCATCCGCTCCTCGCGAGGCGGGACGACAGGGTTTTACAACCAATCCGACCCAAACAACAACAACGGCCTTAACACGCTTTCGCAGCGCTACGACGACCCATTCTTCGAAAGCAACATCACCAACGCCACCGCCAACGGTATTCTCGCAGGCTCCTATCACTTTGCCCGGCCTGATATCATCGAGACCACATTCAACAGTAACGGCATTGCCAACACAGGCACCGACGAAGCCAACCACATGATCCAACAGGCCGGCCCTTGGATGAAACCGGGATACCTCCTTCCGGTGTTTGATCTTGAAGCGGGTCAGGCCGAGCGAACGGGCACGCAGCTATCACAGTTCTCGGTCGATTTCTCCAACCGCATCCTCGCCGAAAAGGGCATCCGGCCGATCATCTATATCAACCAAAACTACGCCAATTACGTCAACAACACGGTGCCGGCGGCATTCCCAAACATGTGGATCGCGCGCTGGCCCAACCAGTCGAATCCTGAATCGATCGACATCCAGAACATCAACCCCCCGCCGTCGCCGGCCGGGTCAAATGTCTATGGCAAGTGGAATCCCACTCACCCGACCATTCCCAATCCCGCACCGTGGCAATTCTGGCAATATGCCAGCACCATCAACGTCCCGGGTATCAGCGGAGGAACCGGCAACGTCGACGGCAATGTTGCCAACGGAGATATCGAATACGTCAAAGACTTTCTTGTGCCGGCGCTTTGGATGAATGATGCCAGCGGCAACTGGACGACGATCGGCAACTGGAACACCGCCGCCGACCCATCCGGCAAAGGGCCCGCGGCGCGGCTGCCCGGGCAAACCGCGGCCGGGCTGAACGACACCGTCGAGATCAACCGCCCCACGGCCAACATCACCGTCACCATTCCCAGCGGCAGTTATAACATGCGCCGACTGTTCAACCACGAAACGCTTGCGATCAACGGCGGGACGCTCAATGTCTCACGACACGCGCGCCTCGTCGGCACAACCAGTTTCGGTGGCGGCGCGCTCAATGTCACCGGCACGGGCTCGCTGGAAAACAATGGCGTGATCAACTCAACCGGCGGACATATCTCCGCGGCAACCTTCGTCGGAACAGGTACCATCAACGCCACGGCGGGCGTGCTCAATGTCGGCAAGGTGCGGCAGAAGCAGCTAACCACCCAGGGAACCGGCGTTGTGCGATTCAATACACCCGGCACCACTTCTGTAAGCGTCTTTAACACCGTCACTCACACCGGCGGACAGATTGATATTGGCGATGAAGCGCTCGTCATTGATTACACTGGCGCATCGCCCATCAGCGCGCTGCGCGCCGATCTCCTCGATGGCTATGCGGGAGGCGATTGGAATGGCCAGGGCATTATGAGTGCGGCTGCTGCCGCCGACCCCGCGCGGCGCACGGCCATTGGGTATGCGGAAGCCACCGCGATCGGTTCGCCGTCGAGTTTTCTCGGACAACCGATCGACTCGACGTCGCTGCTTCTCCGGCCGACCATCTATGGCGATGCCAACCTGGATCTCACCGTCAATCTCGACGACTTCACAATTCTCGCGTCGAATTTTGGGCTGATTCGCTCCTGGACCGGAGGCGACTTCGACTACAACGGGCTGGTGAACCTGAATGATTTCACCTTTCTCGCCGCCCAGTTCGGTGCATCCTACCCCGCCGACGCCCCCCGCGGTGCCGTGCCAGAACCTGCCGCCGCCGTGGTGGGTCTGATCGGAATCGCGGGGCTGGCGAGTCGACGACCGAGGTGAGTCCGGCGTGGCGGAGATCTTGTCTTCGCCTGACCAGCAGCCGATCTGGAGTTTTTTTCGCCGCTTCTCTTCGATGGCGCATGAACCCGTTGCGCGCCCCTGAGACTACTTCGTCGCGCTCCGCGGCGGCTTTGCGGCACCCTCGCCTGTTGATTCAGCCTTGCCCCGATGCACCCGGGCCGTTTTGCCCTACAATGGCGGCTTGAAAGGTTGTGTGTCAATGCCGCTTTCGCGACATGGTTTCTGGGAACTGATCATCGGTACAGTCTTGCTCGCTGGCCTTGCTGCAGGGCTGGGCTGGCTTTGGTGGCCGCTGGCGTTCCTGCCTTTGCCTGTGCTGGTCTGGCTGTTCGCTTTCTTTCGTGATCCGAATCGGGTCGTACCGGGAGCGACTGCCGACTGGGTAAGCCCCGCCGACGGCACCGTGAGCGATATCGGTGTGATCGAGGCCGATGAACATCTCGGCGGGCCGGTCCTGCGCATCGGCATCTTTCTTTCAGTGTTCAATGTCCATGTAAACCGAAGCCCATGCGACGGGGTCGTGATCAAATCGATTTACAAAAAAGGGAAGTTCATCAACGCTCTGCATCACGCGACGGCTTCTTCCGATAACGAATCAAACACATTGGTGATTGCCGACCGCTCGACCAACCGGCCCATTGCAACAGTCAGGCAAATTGTCGGCCTGATCGCGAGGCGAATCATCTGCGAACCGGATGTCGGCGCGCCGCTCGCCCGCGGGCAACGCATCGGGCTGATCAAGTTTGGCAGCCGGACCGAACTGTCGGTGCCGATGTGGCTGAACCCCGAAGCGAAGGTAAAGGTAGGAGATAAAGTCTGCGGCGCACTGACCATTCTGTGTACTGTTGCAGAGTCGCAGTCCGCTGCCACACCCCCAGTAGCCACCGCCGGCGCCAAAGCCTGAACACATGCACGATCAAGCGGACACAACCCCATACCAGTCGCGCGAGCACCGCAGCTTGCGGCGCAAGCGGCTTGGCCGTCGCGCTTACATCCGCTCGGTGCATTTACTTCCCAGCCTGGCGACACTCGGCAACGCAGTGTGCGGCTTTGGCGCCATCTATGTCGCGGCGTTTGCGATGAATGATGCTGGCGACGATCCCTGGGCGCAAACCCTCGCGCGGCATAGCTTCGTCGCGGCGAGCGTCCTGTTGCTGGTTGCTATGGTGTTTGACGCGTTGGACGGCCGGCTGGCTCGCTTCGCCCGCCACACGACCGATTTCGGTGGCCAGCTTGATTCGCTGGCGGATGCGGTCAGTTTTGGTGCGGCGCCGGCGTTTCTGGCGTTGCAGGTCTTTAAGTCAACCTGGCCGGGCACCCCGCTGCCGATATCTCGGCTCGTCTGGGCCATTGGGGCGATTTATTTCGCTTGCGCCCTCATTCGATTGGCGCGGTTTAACGTCAGTAACCAGCACGGCGAGCAGGCGCATATGAGCTTCTTCGGTCTTCCGTCGCCGGGAGCGGCCGGGGCTGTGATCGGTCTGGTGCTGATTCAACAAGACTTGCGACTCTTGGTGGCCCCGGTCATGACCGCAGCCGGGACGCTGGCCGACCCTGCCGGGGCAGCCATTCTTCGCCCTCTCTACCACTTCTGTACCGCTATTCTACCGATTGTCGTACTCGCAAGCGGGCTGCTCATGGTGAGCGCCATCCGCTATCCGCACGTCGTAAACAAGTACCTGCGCGGAACGCGATCGATCAAGCGGCTGGTGCTCGTGGTCGTCGTCGCGGCGCTGTTGATAACACTCCCCCGCTATACCCTCGGGCTGGGAATGATTGCGTTCGCTGCGGGGCCACCAATTGCATACTTGCTGACACTCCGCAACCCTGCCAGCCAGCCTGCGGTCTCGGTGGGCGACGTCACGCCCGAGCACGAATAATTGCGTCGGCGGTGATTGACTGCGATTCTATTCCATGACACCTGAATCGCGCATCGCCGGGCCTGTGGTAACGACTCCAGACAGCGTGGAACTGTGCAGGGCCGGCACGCTTGCAAAGCGCGCCCCCAGATCGAGGGCTTTTCGGGCCATTGCCTCGGCCTGATCCGCCTCGCCGTGCACCACATGAACGACCGTTTCGGGGCCGATGCCCGGCAGCAGGAACGCGGCAAGCTCTTCGCCGTCGGCATGGGCACTCAGGCCGTGCAGCGTGCGCGTCTGGCACTTTACTTCGTAGAGTCGCTCGTAAATCCGCACCCGCTTCGCGCCGTCCTGCAATCGGCGCCCGAGCGTCTGCGGAGGAATCCAGCCTGTGAACAGAACCAGATCCGACGGTCGCTCAACACTGACCTTGAGGTGATGCAAGACACGTCCAAACTCGCAGGTGGGTGAGCTGGCGATAATGATGCATGGGCCGGGATCATTGTTGATTTCTCGACTCTGCTGCGCGCTGATGGCAAATCGAACCATCTGCAGCGCCTCTTTCACGCGGGGGAAGTTGAGCATGGCAATCGACTCATCATCCCACAATTCGGTGTACTCCCCGGTGACGTGGCTGACTTCTGCACCCATCGGGCTATCGATGTAGATGCTGATTTTCGGAAGCTGCTGAGACTGCATCAGCTTCATATAATGCCAGAGCATCGTCTGCGTGCGACCGACCGCAAAGCTTGGCAGGATTAGCCGGCCTCTGGATTGCACAATCTGATGCACAGCTTCGGCGAACTGTGGTTCGATATCGTCCATGGGCGCGTGACGTCGCCCGCCGTAGGTGCTTTCGGTGATGATGCTGTCAAAGTGCTGTGTCAGTGGTTCGGGGTCGCGGAGAATCGGCGTTCCCTTCCGGCCGATGTCAGCGGTGAACAGCAGCGACTTCGGCCCGCCGGATTCAGACCAGCGCAGCACGACATAGGCGCTTCCAAGGATATGTCCCGCGTCATGTAGCGTCGCCGAGACCCCATTGCCAAGGTCAATTTTGGTGGCATACTGGACTCGCTTGAACAGTTTCAGCACCGTGTGAACATCCGCCCGCCGGTAAAGCGGCTCGACTTCGGCTTCGCCATCGGGACGCGTCCTTCGATTGAGATACTGGGCATCTTCCTCCTGAATCTCGGCTGAATCGAGAAGCACGATCCGCGCCACATCGACGGTGGCCGGAGTGGCGTAGATCGGCCCGGCATAGCCGCGCTTGACGAGCACCGGTAGCTTGCCGCAGTGATCAAGGTGCCCGTGCGAAAGAATCACCGCGTCGATGCCCCCCTCGGGAAGCGTCTCATTCAGTTGCCGCGCAACCTCCCGTTTTCCCTGATACATGCCGCAGTCAAGGAGAATGCGTTTCCCCGCAATTTCGATGAGATGAGACGACCCGGTTACCGTTCGATTTGCACCGCAAAATTCCATCCGCATGGGTCGGAGGCTACAGGATCGACTTGAGATGGTCTACCGGATGAAGGAGGTTTTCGGCTGTACTTTTCCCGCCGGGGCTTTAAGAATAGAGGCATCGAGCACCCGTAGCTCAGATGGATAGAGCATCCGCCTTCTAAGCGGATGGTCGCTGGTTCGAATCCAGCCGGGTGCGGTGGGTGTAAGTTCAGGGCAGAACACAATGGCCGCACGGTCTCCCTCCCCCCAGGACAATTGAAACTTCGGTGAGCGAGGTGGCAAATCCGCTTTCCCTACGGTCGTGGATCGCAACCCCTGGGCCTGAGATTCCCGACGGCCCGCGGGCCGCAATAAAGCCTTTGACTCATATAGCCGATACACTATATTATGGTCATGTGGGAAGTGCTCGTCACCGATACATTCCAACGCTGGTGGAATGCACTTTCGGACGACGAGCAGTCGACGGTGCTGGTCAGCATTGAGTTGCTTCGCCAACTCGGGCCGAAGCTCCCTCGGCCCCATGCCGACACGGTCAAAGGCTCGCGGCACGCCAACATGAAGGAACTGCGCTCGCAGCACCGTGGCAAGCCATACCGCACGCTGTTCGCGTTTGACCCCGGCCGCCGGGCCGTGCTGCTTTGCGGTGGTGATAAGACCGGCGACGGACGCTTTTATAGACGGATGATCCCGCTCGCCGATCGATTGTTTGATGAACACCTGGCTAGCGTCAACAGAAAGAGGCAACTGCCATGACTCGCAATTTTCGAGAACTTGAAGCGAAGATGAGCCCCCGCCGCGTCACTGCCGCTAAGGCGAAGGCGCGTGAGATCATGGCTGGCATGTTCTTAGCCGAGCTTCGCCGTCGATCCGGCACCACGCAAACCCGCCTCGCCGCCGCACTGGGCATCAAACAGCCTACGATCGCCAAGATGGAGCAACAAGACGATCTTCAAATCAGCACGCTGCGGCGCATCGTTGAGGCCTTGGGCGGCAATCTGGACATCGTGGCTCGCCTCCCCACTGGCGACGTGTCGTTTACTCGGCCTAAACGGCGAGGGGCGATGGGTAAGAGGTGAGGGGAACTTGGCTGCAGCTCGACGCGCGTGTATGTGTAAGGAAGCTGATGAAGCTGCAAACCCCAAACGGGGGCGCAACGACCGCGCCGCCGCATGCCCGCCAGGCTGGTTCTCAATTCCAGGCTGACCACGGCGGCCGTTGATTGCTGGCCGGTAAATGTGGCAATTGCAGTCACTCATGCTTTCGCTCGGCTCACTTCAAAGGTAATGTTCGCCCACCATGACAGGTGATATCAAAACTCCGATCAAGCCATCCAAGCTTTCGCCCTTGCTGCAGCCCGTGCAGGCGTTCCTTGCCGCGGAATCTGCCGGGGGGATCATGCTTGTTGTCTGTGCCTTTGCGGCACTGGTCTGGGCCAACTCGCCGTGGGGTGACAGCTACGCACATTTCTGGCACACCAAGCTCGCCATCGGCTTCGGCGAGTATTCCTTCAAGCTCTCGCTTGAACACTGGGTGAACGACGGCCTGATGGTCATCTTCTTCCTGCTCGTGGGATTGGAGATAAAGCGAGAGATTTTGATTGGCGAGCTGGCTTCGGTGCGGCGCGCATCGCTGCCGATTGCCGCGGCGATCGGGGGCATGGTCGTCCCCGCGGGGATTTTTATTGCCATTAACTTCAACAAACCCGGCATGCACGGCTGGGGCATCCCCATGGCGACCGATATCGCCTTTGCCGTCGGCGTGCTGGCGTTGGTCGGAAAATCGGTGCCGACAAGCGTCAAGATCTTTCTGCTTGCGATTGCGATTGTTGACGACCTCGGCGCGGTGTTGGTCATCGCACTTTTTTATACGAGCCAGATTTCACTCCCGGCCCTGGCAGTTGCGGGAGGATTTCTTGTGCTGCTGATCGGGCTGAATGTTTTGTCGGTCCACCGTCCATTACCCTATATCTTGATTGGAATCGGCCTCTGGATCGCAACCCTGGCCAGCGGTGTGCATGCCACGATCGCGGGGGTGTTGCTGGCGTTTACCATTCCCGCATCGCGGCTGATCAATGAAGACGCTTTTGTGGACTATTCGAGAAAGATGCTTGAAAAGTTCGAGCGCGAGTCGGTGAACACACCGGATACGATTACCGACGCACAAAGCTACTCGATCAAATCTCTTGAAGAGGTCTCGCAGGCGGTGCAGACCCCGCTCGCTCTTGTCGAACACGCCCTGCTACGTCCGGTAGCGTTTATCATCGTTCCCATTTTTGCGCTTGCGAATGCGGGCGTCGATCTACGTTCCAGCGGCACTGCGGCACTTTATGACCCGGTGACCTGGGGCGTGCTGCTCGGGTTGTTCGTCGGAAAGCCGGTTGGCATCCTGCTTTTCTCTCTTTTGGCGATCAAGAGCGGCATGAGCAGCCTGCCGTCGGGTGGCACCGTGAAACAGTTGATCGGCGTCTCGTTCCTCTGCGGCATCGGGTTTACGATGTCATTGTTCGTGGCCAATCTGGCTTACCCCGGCACCCCAGACTTGCTGACGGCGAGCAAAGTGGGAATCATGGGCGCGTCGCTGCTGGCAGGCGTCATTGGCGGGGTATTCATCGCGACGTGCAAGAAAGCAAACTGAAAGCCGCGAGAAGGCGGCCCGGTCAGCTTTGCGCGAATAGTCCTGCATCAATTCTGCATGGCGGCAAATCCGCCTCGGGCTTCGGCGAAGTCGGGATCGGACTGAGGCACCGCCGCCGGCTGAAGCATGGCGGCTCGCTCGCGGTCGGTCGGATACACCAAGCCGTAGCCGGTGATCAGCGCGCCAACCCAGCGGATGATCAGCCCGGTAAGCATTGCTCCAATTACCATGACGGTAAACAGTCCGATGTCGCCGCGCGAGTATGCGATGATCTGCGAACTTGCCGCCGCCACCATACCCAGATAGTAAGGATTGTCCGGCTGGCGAAGGAGCAATTCATCCATGTAACGCAGTGCAAACGCGACCAGCACGCCGTAAAGCACCAGCATGAGGTACCCACCCTCATGAAAGCCGTGGCCCGGAATGCCAGGGCCCCAGTTGACATAACCACGTCTCGTCCACACCCCGATATCGCGTGGCAGTGTCTCTCCCAGTGCCAGAGGTTTTTCGCCCCAGGTGTCCGGCCACCACGCGCGCGGGAATGGATTGGCAAACACGTATTTGACAGTATGAAACGGTACCGGCGGTGCCACTTTGGTATAGTACTGAATGGCGACCAGCGAAGCCTCCATCGAGTCGCCTCCAAAAACAGTGGCGATCGTATTGAGTTCGAGGATGGCCGTGGGCAAGAGTTGCAGACTCTCAACAGCCGTCTCGATCGGGGTTCGGTCGGCGACGTTGACCTGCTCTGAGTTGTAACGGTGCCGGATGGTGCTATACCCGGCCATCATCAGCATCACGCCAAACCCGGCGAGCGCAATGGGAAGCACGGTGTAGACTTTGGGGCGATAGCGGTAGGACAGCCAATATAGGCAAAATGGGAGCACAACTAGCGCCGAGAGCAGAGGCCGTCGCCCCGTCGTGTTGCTGACCGACGCCACCGCGGCCACTGCGAGGATGGCAAACGTCAACACCAGGAGAAGCCCGCTCAGCCGGTTGTTCCACCAGGCGCGAAAACAGACCGCCGTCGCTATGATGCCCGCCGACGGGCCGACGATCAGCACCAGCTGTCCCAGAAACTGCACATTGGGCGCGGCCAGCCCGAAAATCATAATCCCCACCGAAATCGCGAGGATCGGATACAGCGCCGCGCCTCGATATTCCGGCCATTTTCTCAGCGTCCTCGACGCCACTTTCCCCGGAAGGCGCGTTCGGTAGTAGACAAGATAAAGCGGGATAAAGAACGCCACCGTCCCCAGCATCAGCTTCACATACTCGTCCGACTCAAACAGTCCGTAAGAATAGATGCCATACCCGCTCTGCACCGCGGCGAAACCGACGAAGTTCATGGCACCGACCATGAACAGATTCCAGGTCGTCATCAGGTCAGAAGTGCCGCGTAGGTAAGGAATTGCAACCGTCAACCCGAAGATGACAACGCAGAGCCAGCCGAAAATGATGATGGTGTCAGTCATGCGGTTGTATCAAGCCGTTCTATTCTGGTGCAACCTGCAAGCCCGCCCCATATCGAGGGCAGTAAGTAGCCTGCAGACCTAATATACTCGAACAACCTATCGGCGGTTTCAGCGGCGGGAGAAAAATTAGGCAAACTTGAAATGGGACATTCATAGTCCTATATTTGATTCTCGATGCTCCGGTTCGGCAAAATGACTGAATACGCCCTGCTTGGCCTGATGCACATTGCCCAAAGCCCCAGCGGAAAATCATCCGCGAGAGAGATCGCCGAGGCATTCAACCTGCCGGCGGCGCTGGTGTGCAAGATTTTGAAGTGCCTCCACCAGCGAGGGCTGTTGGGTAGTGAGCGAGGCATGCGAGGCGGATATCGCCTGGCAGTTGACTTGTCCGATGTCTCGCTCGCCGCCCTCATGCGCATGCTTCGACGGGCCGAGTTGGGTGACCGCCCCGCCCCGTCGACGGCAAGCCACAGGCGTGACTCAGAGATTTTGCCGACAGCCCCAGTATTGCTGGCGCTGCATCGGAGACTTGAAGGCGTCTTAGGACAAATTTTACTGTCAGACCTGATCATTCCCGGCAGGCGAATTGATGTGCCGGTGGAGTCCATCGGCATCGAACGGAAGCTCAGAGAAGTGCTTGTCGCTCAATAGCATCGATCAACAGTGTCTATCAACCACAAAGGAGTTTGCACATGGCCATTTTGCTTAGCGAGACGGCTGCCAAGGAAATCAAGAGCATCATCAAGGATCAAAACCTTCCCGAGGAAAACACCCGACTACGCGTCGGCGTGCAAGGCGGTGGATGCTCCGGCTTTACTTACATGCTCGACCTCACCGAGGAAGCCCCAACCGAAAACGATGAAATGCTCGAATCGCACGGCGTGCGCATCGTCTGTGATACCAAGAGCTTGCTGTATCTCGATGGCACCGAGATTGACTTTAAGGACGAAGTGCGCGGCAGAGGGTTTGTATTCAAGAACCCGAACGCAACGTCGTCCTGCGGCTGTGGAAGTAGTTTCCAAGCCTGAACGAGTTGTAGCAGCATCATTACGATCGTTCCGCGATGCCGTGCGCCGCGAGCATCGCTGGTTGACGCGACATCGTGGCCTGATGTTTTTGTAGACTTGTTTTTGCTTTACCCCGTTGAAGGGCACTCATGCCGACCGCACAGGAAGAGATTCAGGAACTCGCCGCTTCGGAATACAAGTGGGGGTTCATTACCGACGTCGAGGCCGATCAGGCTCCGCCGGGCCTGAACGAAGACATTGTCAGGTTCATCAGCATGAAGAAGAACGAACCGCAATGGCTTCTTGACTGGCGGCTGAAGGCTTTTCGACACTGGCTGACCCTGGAAGAGCCGCACCACTGGGGCAAGATCAACTATCCGCCAATCGACTATCAATCGACCATCTATTACTCCGCGCCCAAGCTCGGCGGGAAGTATGCGAGCCTTGATGATGTCCCGAAAGAGATTCTCGAGACCTACGACAAGCTTGGCATTCCGCTCAACGAGCGAGAGATCTTGCTGGGAATCGAAACCAAGGGGCACACACCTGTCGCGGTTGATGCGGTGTTTGATAGCGTGTCGGTTGGGACGACATTTCAAAAGACCCTTGCCGACGTCGGCATCATTTTCTGCAGCATCAGCGAAGCCGTGCACAAACACCCTGAACTGGTGCAGAAGTATCTCGGCAGTGTGGTGCCATACAGCGACAACTACTTCGCGACGCTTAACAGTGCAGTGTTTACGGATGGGAGCTTTGTTTACATCCCCAAGGGTGTCCGCTGTCCGATGGAATTGAGCACCTACTTCCGAATCAACGCGAAGAACACCGGCCAGTTCGAGCGCACCCTCATCATCGCCGACGAGCGCTCGCAGGTGAGCTACCTCGAAGGCTGTACCGCCCCGCAGCGGGATGAAAACCAACTGCACGCGGCGGTGGTGGAATTGGTTGCGCACGACGACGCGACGATCAAGTACTCCACCGTGCAAAACTGGTACCCCGGCGACACAAAGACCGGCAAAGGCGGGATCTACAACTTTGTCACCAAGCGGGGCAAATGCGCTGGCAGGAATAGCAAGATCACATGGACGCAAGTCGAGACAGGCTCGGCAATTACATGGAAATACCCGAGCTGTATTCTCCAGGGCGACAACAGCGTGGGCGAGTTTTACAGCGTTGCGCTCACGAATCATTTTCAACAGGCCGACACCGGCACCAAGATGATCCATATCGGGAAAAACACCCGGAGCACGATTGTCAGCAAAGGGATCAGCGCCGGCCACGGCCAGAACACCTACCGCGGGCTCGTGAAGATCATGAAAGGTGCGGAAAACAGCCGCAACTATACGCAGTGCGACAGCTTGCTTCTTACCGACTACTGCGGCGCGCACACAGAGCCTTACATCGAAGTGCGCAACACCAGCAGCCGCTGCGAGCATGAGGCATCCACCTCAAAAATCGGCGAAGATCAGTTGTTCTATTGCCGCAGCCGGGGACTGAGCCTGGAGGACGCCATCAACATCATCGTCAGCGGTTTTTGCAAGGATGTGTTTCGTGAGCTGCCGATGGAGTTTGCGGTTGAGGCACAGAAGTTGCTCGGGGTGAGTTTGGAGGGGAGCGTAGGATGATAGGCCGATCAAGATTCGGGATGTGAAGCGGGAGCTGCGTCGCGCTGGATTTATAGAGGACACAACACGCGGAAAGTGAAGTCACAGTATGTTCCTTCATCCCCGCGCATGGAAACCTGCTACAGTGCCCGGGCGTGATGGCGATGACGCACCACTCTATCTGGTCAAGCAGATTGGTAAGAAGATCGAGGAGTCGAAGTCATGAAGAAACAGATAATGCCTGACCCGAATGTACGCCATCGCGATAGCCATCTGGTGTCGTGGTCGCCGGAGGATAGTGTTTTCAACGTATGCGTCCCCGAACTGCGTCATGGTGCCAAAACGCATGGAGATACGCTGCAGCAGGCAATCGAGATGGCAAAGGACTTGATTGCGACACACGTCGAATCACTGGCCGCCCGGGGCGAATCTATTCCCGATCCAGTGAGCTTCGACTCGAAGGCAATCTTCGCACCAGATGTGTTTGACGAATTGCCGGAACTCCGGCTCGAGACACGCGACTTTCAGCGATGGACCGAGGAATCCAACGGCAGAAAGAACACTGCCAAACGCGCGCGCAGCGCGACTGCGGCGGGCCGCGCGGCTTGAAGAGTGCTTAGCCGCGGTTCCTGAATGTAACATTTGAAGGAAGAGTTGATATGTCATCCCCACTACTTGAAGTTCGCAACCTCCACGCCGGCCTGAAGGATAAACAGATCCTCAAAGGCGTGGACCTCAAGATTAACGCTGGAGAAGTTCATGCCATCATGGGCAAGAACGGCAGCGGGAAAAGCACGCTTGCCAACGTCATCATGGGCCGCGAGGTCTATGAAGTGACGCAAGGCGAAATCCTCTTTGAAGGCAAGGATGTGCTGGACATGGACCCGGAAGAACGCGCCCGCGAGGGGATCTTCCTGGCGTTTCAATATCCGGTCGAGATTCCCGGAGTCAGCACGAGCTACTTCCTCAAGGCCGCCGTCAACGCGACACGAAAGCACCGCGGGCTGAAGGAACTCGACGCCGCGGAGATGATTAAGCTCGTGAAAGAGAAAATGACGCTGCTGAAGATGGACGCGTCGTTCATGAATCGCGCAATCAATGAGGGCTTTTCGGGTGGCGAAAAGAAACGAAACGAGGTGTTTCAAATGGCCGTGTGCGATCCGCGGCTTTGCCTGATGGACGAAACCGACAGCGGGCTGGACATCGATGCCCTGAAGGTGGTTGCCAACGGCGCCAACACCCTTCGCCGGCCCGACCGGGGGATTCTGATCGTCACGCATTACCAGCGGCTGCTCGATTACATGAAACCGGATTTCGTGCATGTGATGATTGACGGCCGAATCGTCAAGTCGGGCGGGCCGGAGTTAGCACTCAAGCTGGAAAAACAGGGCTACGACTGGGTTGAGAAGGAAGTCGCTGTCACGGCTTAGGCAACTGTGTTGTGACCCAAAACCGCAAAACTGACCGCTGAGAGAACCATGACGGATCTGAAACAGTTCACCGATTTTGATACGCAGTTGAAGACCGCCGGTCCGGCCTGGCTGGGCGAGTTGCGCCAACGGGGCGTGAATCGATTTCACAAGGTCGGGTTTCCCGGGGCCCGTGATGAAGACTGGCGGCACACCAACATCAATCCCATCGTTCGAGGCTCGTTCGATCTCGCAGCGGCGGGATCGCCGGAACTTGCTGAGTCGCTCGTTCAAAAATACAGCTTCGGCGAAGATGCTGCGGTTGAACTGGTCTTTCTCAACGGTCATTTCTCGGCGCAGTTTTCCAAACTCGGAAAAAAATGCGCCGGCGTTACAATCGGTTCGCTGGCCAAGGCGGCTGAGAACTCGGCCGAGATGATTTGCCCGCAGCTTGGTCAGCATGCGACGATCGAAAGCAGCCCATTCGTGGCCCTGAACACGGGCGTGATTTCCGACGGTGCGATTGTTCATATTGCCAGGAACCTGACTTTTGAAGGCGTGATTCATCTGCTGTTTGTCAATACAAAGCCCGCAACCAACCCGGCGGTGTCGCACCCGCGCGTGCTGGTGGTGGCTGAGGACAATGTTGGGGTGGCAATCGTCGAAACCTATGCCGGCGACAGCGGGCGATACTGGACGAACGCTGTAACCGAGATTGTCTGCGGAAAAGACTGCCGCATCGACCACAACAAGTTTCAACAGGAATCGCGAAACGCCTACCACACCGCGGTGCAACATGTGCGGCTGGATCGTGGGGCGCAATTCGTAAGCCACTCAACAACGCTGGGCGGGCTGTTGACCCGCAACGACCTCATCTGCCACATGGCTGGCGACGGTGCATATGCCACGCTCAATGGCCTGGTGATCCTCAGCGGCGAGCAGCATTGCGACAATCACACGCTGCTCGACCACGCGATGCCGAACTGCCCAAGCCATGAGTTGTATAAGCATGTGCTGGACGGCGCCGCTACCGCTGTGTTTAAGGGGAAGATCCTCGTCCGCAAGGACGCGCAGAAAACCGACAGCAAGCAAAACAGCAAAGGCCTGCTACTCAGCGATCGAGCGACGTTTAACGCGATGCCGGCGCTGGAGATTTATGCAGACGACGTGAAGTGCACGCACGGGAGCACCACCGGCCCGGTGGATGATGAAGCGATGTATTACATCCGCAGCCGCGGCGTGAGCCTGGAGGCCGCGCGCCACCTGCTAACGTACGCTTTCGCCGCCGATGTGACCCGCCGAATCAAGGTCGAGCCGGTGAGAAGACGCATTGAAACATTCATGGCCGAACAGCACGGCCTTCCGCAAGACCTGCGGATTCAGGATTTGGCCAGTTTTGATGAGGATGTGCTGTAAGAGCTTGGACCACGACTGCTGACGGCGGAGGGTCTCATGGCCTCGCTTCTGACCCCGAACAGATTGCGGAGCGGTGAACACGTCGTGCGACACCCCCGCCCGAATGAAATGATTAAAGCCGTGGTTGCTGAGGTTGCAGCAAAGCTGCCCGACGTGATCGAGGTGGGCAAGTGCCTTCCAATCGAGCGAAGCTGGTTTTTCGGCGTCGCGGTCAAAGGGTCCGCTGCGAAATAGTTTGCTGTCGAGAGTGATGTCGATGTTCTGGTCGAGATTGATCGGGCTGAGAATCTGATCGGCGGATTCAGCGATTTGTTCTGGCAGTTGCGCATAGAGCATGAAGATCTTTTTTTAGCCCCGCGCGATACCAGTCTTCGAGCTTGGCGACATCAAGGACACGGTCTTTCTCCCAGTAATCTTGAAAACACGGCAGCTAATTTATCGTCGCTCGCGAGCAAAAGCAGCCGGCTAAGATGCTGGATGTGGCTCGTCACTTAGAGCTTTTTGATTGAGATTCTCGCTGGAGTTGCGTCTAGCCAGCTACGATGGATGATTGCGAACGCGGGCGTGGCTATGATTGAATCAGAAATCGTTCCACCAGTTCTGACTCAGTTCGCTGGCGTCCGGTTCCATTTTGCAGTTGGCGGTCAACTTCGACTGACCATTCTCGCTTGAGCGATGATGTTGACGCAGACGGAAACTTTGACTGACTCACAAGTCGCGGCGGGCCGCCGCGACTTCCCCATCCTCACGCAAACAGTACACGGCGCGCCGCTGATCTATCTGGACAACGCCGCCAGCACCCAAAAACCCGCCGCGGTGATCGCTGCGGTGCGCCGGTACTACGAATCGGACAATGCCAACATCCACCGTGCCGTCCACACCCTGAGCCAGCGCGCCACCCACGGATACGAGGCCGCGCGCGAAACCGTTCGCAGATTCCTCAACGCCGCCGACCCCGCCGAGTGCATTTTTACCCGCGGGACCACCGAGGCGATCAATCTCGTAGCCTCCTGCCTTAGCCGGTCTCGACTGAAAGCGGGCGATGAGATCGTCGTCTCGCAGTTGGAGCATCACAGCAATATTGTCCCCTGGCAGATTGCCGCTCAATATTGCGGCGCGACGGTGCTGGCGGCACCGATCAATGCCGCCGGAGAAATCATCCTCGAAGAGTTCCAACGAAGACTAGGCCCGCGGACGAAAGTGGTCAGTGTTTCGTGGGTGAGTAACGCGCTGGGAACGATCAACCCGATCGCCGAAATGATTCGCCTGACGCGCCAACTTGCGCCCCATGCGCTTTTCATGATCGACGCGGCGCAGTGGGTCGCGCACGGCCAAACCGATGTTCAGATGATCGATTGCGACTTTCTCTGTTTCAGCGGCCACAAACTCTACGGGCCAACCGGCATCGGCGTGCTGTATGGCAAACGAAAGCTGCTCGAAGAACTCCCCCCCTACCAGGGTGGCGGGGATATGATCGAAACCGTGTCGTTCGACGGAACCACGTACGCCCCCCTACCGAACAAATTTGAGGCCGGCACACCCAACATCGCCGGCGCTATCGGGCTAGCCGCGGCGATCGAGTATGTGCAGTCGATTGGTCTAGCGGGCATCGCCCGCTACGAGGCCGACCTGCTTCGGTATGCCACTCAGCGCGTGCAGGAGGTGTCCGGTTTGCGCATAATCGGCACCGCGAAACACAAAGCAAGCGTCGTCAGCTTCCAAATCGATGGACTCTCGGAACTCGACATCGGCGTCAAACTCAACGAAGCTGGCATCGCCATTCGCACAGGTCATCACTGCTGCATGCCGCTGATGAAAACGCTTGGCGTCGAAGGAACAGCGCGAGCATCTTTCGCGTTTTACAATACGAAGCTTGAGATTGACACACTGGTGAGCCGCCTTCAGCAAATCGTCAAGGATCGACCGCTGGGCCAATCCGGGCATCGAGCAGCGGCATCCGCGACGTCACCCGAGATCACCTTCGCCGCCGCCTACGACAGTTCCCCCGCTGCCGCGGCCGACTCGCTTGCCGAGGACATCGCGCTGTTTGAGGACGCTGCCGGCAAAAACCGATTCATCATCGACCTCGGGGAAGCCATTCCGCGGCCGTTTGAGCAATTGAAGCGACTATCGCAACGGTTGCCCGGCTGCATGAGCGAGGTTTATGTGCTTGGACGTACCAAACCCGGTGCGCCAGGGGTGATTGAGTTTGCCGCCGACGCCAACGCCGACATCGTGCGCGGGCTGATCGCCATCATGCAGCGGCTGTTCAGCGGGCAGCCCGCCGATGCGGTTCTGGCGTTTGACATCGAGGCATTCTTCCGACGAATCGGCCTCGATCAATTCATCACCACCCAGCGCCGCAACGGCCTGGGAAGCCTCACCGCCAAGATCCGACAACTCGCCGCCGATATCGCCGCCGAGAATCGAAAATCGCATGTCTGACCAACCCGCAAAACTTCGCCTCGCGGTCCTCCCGAGCAGCGGCAAGGCAGAGCAGTTGCGCGCGGAGCAATCCCCGGAGCGGCCGCCGTCAAGTCGCCCGGCGGTGGGGGCAGAATCGATCACCCCCAACCAAGAACCACTCAACCCGACCCAGCAGGCGCTTCTGCAACGAGTGATCGAGACGCTGCAGACGGTTTACGATCCCGAATTGCCGGTGAACATATACGAGTTGGGGCTAATCTATGCGGTGACGATTGACCCTCAGCTTGCTGCAAGTGTAAAAATGACCCTCACCGCACCCGGCTGCCCTGTCGCGGGGACTTTGCCCGGGCAAATCCAGCAGAAGATTGCGGCAATCGAAGGCATCACCGCGGCAAAAGTTGAGCTGGTCTGGGACCCACCGTGGGATAAATCGCGTATGAGCGAGGCCGCGATGCTGGAGTTGGGCCTGCTCTAACCGCAGCGGTGCATGCGATTGCGCCGCGAGATCTGTAGCGGGCGCGTTAGAACCGCCCTGTCGTGGGCCGCGATTTCCTTGTGGGCCAAACTGTGCGTCCGGTTACACTCCGGGGGTCTGATGCGATGGGCGCATCGGGAAAACGGAGCAACAGTTATGCGATTTTCATCGGGCGTGAAGACGTTACTCGGACTCGTTATTGTTGTCGGTTTGATCGCGGTCATTCCCGTGCGCGGCGAAGAGCCCGCCGCCGAAACCAAGAAGGCCTCTGCCGAGAAGCCAAAGAAGCTGCGTCTGGTCAAGCCGTGGGCCGACCTCACGACGCTCTCCGATGAGCAGAAGGTGAAGATCTCCGAAATCCACGCTGATTATGTCGAAAAAATCAACCAACTCCGCGACGAAGAAGAAGCCGCGATTCTCGCGTTGCTAAGCGACGAAAACAAGACCGAGTTGGCAAAACAGGCCGCCGAGAAAAAGCAGGCCGCCAAGGAGCGCGCCGCCGCCCGCAAGGCGGAGAAGGCCGCAGAGAAAGCAAGCGATTGACGGTCGGTCTGGCAGCAGCAGCGCCCGCACCGCCCCGCCGTGCTAACCCGCGACGGCGAACCGGTTTTTGCAGCCCTTCGCCGGGCGTGCAAGTGCTCTGGCGCGCCAATATGGCCGAACCGCCCCCTGTAGCCGCTTTCAAAGTTCTAAAGCGGCATGCTGCGAGTCCGATAGCTCGCTCAGCCAGACCGCGCCTTGACTCCGTATCAGGGTGGTGTAGATTTCTAGCCCCCGCGCCAAGCCCCATGAGCTTGGCCCGAGGCAACTTCCGCGGTAGCTCAATGGTAGAGCAGCCGGCTGTTAACCGGCTTGTTGTAGGTTCGAGTCCTACCCGCGGAGCTTTGTATCCGGTCGCGGAATTCCGCGACACGCCAGTTAACCGACGCCCCCGAGAGTTGCACCTCTCGGGGTTGTTTGTTTTCCGCACGGTTCGACAACGGTTTCCGTCGCGTCGGGCTCTCGGTCGGTGACGCGCGAGAGCGCCCAGGACCGAGGCGCGAGCGCCACCCGCGTGGCTGGCGGCACCGTCGGCGCGAGAACTCTCAGACTCTCTGTCGGAAATCCGCCTCCCAGTTAACAACCCGATTCCTTTCGGCACCCTTACCCGAGTTCGCCTCAAACATCGTGCTCGTTAGGTGACACCTGTCACGTACCTGCCGCGCATTCGCGTGCCGCAGAGGCAACTGCGTATCATCGAGTTGTTCCAGATCGGGGTGCTGATGGATCCAATCCTTCTGATTCACGGTTACAGCGCGGAAAGTAGTGGCACGTCGGCGAGTGACATCGAGTCCATCTACGGATCTCTCCCGCGCGCTCTGCGTCAGATCTATGGCGCGAAAAATGTCTTAGAGCTCGACGTCAGTCGCTACCTGAGCCTGAATGACGGCGTCACGATCGATGACATCTCGCGTGCGATGCACCATTGCCTCCGCGAAGACTTTCCACATTTGTTGCAAAAGCGTTTCCACGTCATTGTTCACAGCACCGGAGCACTGGTGATACGAAACTGGATTCGGCTATTCAGCAAGAGGCCGTCGCCGGTCCAGACGATTATCTATCTCGCTGGTGCGAATTTCGGAAGTGGGTGGGCACACATCGGCCGCGGGCAGCTCGCAAAGTGGGGACGCCAAGTCTTCCAGCATGGTGCTGATCGCGGGCTGAAAGTCCTCGATGCCTTGGAATTGGGCTCAAGCAGCGCAATTGAACTGCACCTTCATTTCACCCGACGCGGGCACATGATGTCCAAAGAATTCGAAACCAACGAATGCGTCATTACGGGTTCGCAGGCGGATGTATCGTGGTTCCCGATCCCCGTGCGCTACGCGAAAGAAGACGGGTCCGATGGTGTTGTCCGGGTAAGCGCCGCCAATCTCAATTTCAATTATGTACGCTTCGGCCCCTCTGCCGCAGCACACGATTTCACATGGAAGCAGGCCACCACCGAACTGCGCAAGCACCTTGCCCGACGGGGTGGGCGGGATGAGTTTTATGAGATCAAGGAGAGTTCGCGTCCCGGCTCTGCCGGTCGCCCGATCATTCCGCTCGCCATTCCATACGGATGCGCTCATAGCGGAAAGGAAATGGGAGTCGTCGACGGAGAAGGGCCGCGCAGCCAAGTTCTTGAGCTGATTCGAATGGCTCTGAGCGCCCGCCCACCTCAATGGGAAAACCTCGTCAACGAGTTTGAAGCCATTACAAATGCCACGTACGCCAGGGTGTTGAAGGATCAGAAGCCCGCTTGGTTCACAAAATGGATCCAAGAGCCGCGAACGCAATATGACAAACACGCGCAGATCATCTTTCGAATCCGCGACCAGAATCAACATCCGGTTTTGAACTACGACGTATTTTTCGATTCGGTGCAGGGTCGCCGCGATCCGTCCGCGCCGATTGGAAAGCTCTTTGAGGATAGTCACCGGAACGATGTCTCTCCGCATACGATCGCCTTCTACGTGCGAACCGATCGGTTTGATAAGGAGCGACAAGAGTGGGTTGCCCAAGTCCCAGCAGTGGACGGCTGCTACTTGGAAGTCAGCGCCATTGAGCCAGCTACCCAGGAAGTCATTTATCTTCCAATGCGGGTTGAGTTTACCAAGCAAGAGTTGATCGGCTGGTTGCAGCCGCACCGCACCACGATTATCGACGTCGAGCTCCTACGACTGCCTTCGCCGGAGGTTTTCCGGATCGCGGTAGTCTGATCGCAGTACCACTGAGGTAAAGCTATGGGTAAAGTCCAATCGGCCCCTAATCAACCCGAGCCGAAACCCCCTGAACCTAACGAACGCAAGACAATCTATGGGGCGGCGATTGGCGTAGTTGCATGCGTTGCGGCATTGTCGGCGATGCAGGAGCCGCTTTTGCAAGGATGGCTCCAAAATATCTTGGGAGGAGCTCTCACCCCAGTCGTCACGGGGATTGGCCTCCTCCTGCTAGGAACTTTAGTTACTCTTCTGAAGTCACTTTGGAAGCTTCTGCCCATCCTCTCTATCGAGCCGAAAGATGATGAGGAAGCTGATGCTTTGAAGATTGAACGTGAAGGACCTGAGCCGCCCCTAGGTCCTTCAGTTCCGGAAGCTGATCGCAACATCGGTTACTATCGCGAGCGGAAGGAATATTGGAAACAAAACTTCCTGAGATGCCAAGCAGATTCACGTAGATTGGTAAACCATGCCAATCAGAAGATCCGCGATATTCTCACGAGCGCAAACACAAAGATAGAGCGTCACAGAATCGAGGCCATGGAGGCCAACGAACGAAATGCCGCGCTTCTGTTCGCACTGACCTGTGGAATAACGATGGCGATCGCGAGCGCAATTGCGACCCTTTTGCGCCCGCCAAGTTCACCAGAGTTTTTCAACGCGCACGTCCTTTCATTGGCAATCGCGTACTCAGCGGTGGCTTTCGGGTTCGGCTTCGGCGCTGGTCGATCATTGCTGCCGCCGAACAAGAATATTGCATTGCGTGTTGGCGGGCTTTCAGCGTTATACGTCAACTCTGTCAGCGTCATCATCAATCTGCCGTACTCTTGGAACGCCCTCTTCAGCGCATCCGATACCACCCCTCGGATTGGCACGATACCGATCGGATTTCTGATCGTCTTTGCGCGAGTGTTATTGCTACCAGGAGTGAGTGTGCTGGCCTGCTGGCTCGGGTGTATAGTCGCCACACTTGCTGGCAGACGCAGCCGACGATTGCGGGCAGCCCCGTGAATCCTGCCGTGGGCTATGAGCGTTGCAAGGGGTATTCTTTGGCTGTCTCGGACCGTGAACGGCCGGGGACGAGATCGCTACCCCGAAGGCATTGATACTGCTCGTAAGACCGGGAGAAACCGCGGAGAGGGTGTCATCGCATGGCAAGTTCAAAACTGACGCCGTTCGAACGAGCAGCTTGCGCCTGGATCCTCCGGTTGCCGACGACCTGGACGCCGCTTCAATTCAAGGAACTGACCGCCAGCCAGGAACAAGGCTTTAAGCGGCTGGTCCACGGCGGCTACATCGAGGCGCAGCTTGAGATCTCCGTCCAGCTCGGCAATCCCATCGGCACAATTGATACGGTCTGGTCGGTGTCGGGCGACTACTCTGAACTCCTCGAGCAATTGCTACGCGACTTCGCTCGCGGGCACAGAAACGTGAACAAGGGATTCGTTGTAAAGTGCGGACAGTTCGTTGCGGCACGACTCACAAGCGAGGGCGAGTTAGCCAAGGGCGACTTCCACGGTGACCACGAGTTTGAAAAGCCCCCGGGTGTGACGCGCGGGCTCCCGACAGGGGTGCTAAATATCATCACCGGTGGACCGGATGGCTCGCTGGGCAACGTCGCTCCCGGCCAGGCGCGGCTCCTCACTGAATCCTTTAACCCACCACCGAAGAATGAGCGCAAGCCAACAGCTGATCCTGAAGCCAGCGGTATTGCATCGCTAGTCCCTGAACTCCGCAACATCGCAGCAGCCATACAAGCCATTTCATCCGCGCCACAGCCGACCCCCTCAGTGCAACCTCCTCCTCTCGAACCGGAGGCGCCTTCCGAGACCAAACCCGAGAAGTGGCTCTCGCCGGGTGAACAAGCGACTCTGCTGCTTGATCGCGAGAGTCGCAACTCGCGCGACAAGACGCGGCGCCTCCAGATAACCGGCATCGTCCGTAAAAAGGCGCTCGCCAACGGATTCCTTCGGGAATCTGACCTCGGCGAACCGTACGGCCGCAACAATGGCGTCCATGTGAAGAAAGCCGCATGGAACTTGCCAGTAGCGTACTACAAGTCCATTCGCGCTGCCGCCGGGACCGATGAAAACGCTAAGAACGCCTTTCCCGCAGCATCACCTGTAACGGGAAAGCTTTGGTTCTTCTGCAAGGAATGCATCAAGACCTTCGCGGCCGAAGGTGAAAGCATGCCCTGCCCAGAATGCAAACGGGTCTTAAGCCACCGATTTATGCGACGCAACACGTGAAACGGACGGTTTCGTTTCGCTGTTTCGTTTCACCGACAGCCTCTGAACACGCCAAATCACTCGGCCCAGCCGAGTGATTCTCGTTTCACGCCGACTCCGTCTGTTTCCGGTTTACGGACATGGCATTCTGTCGCCCGTCGAACCGGAGCACCTGCATGCGTATGAGAACTGAAACGCCCCCCGCCGATGAGGCGGCAATGGAACTAGAGCCGCAGAGAGAGGTGGCATCGATCCTGGCCGCGGGCCTGCTCCGACTGTGGAGCCGATGTGCGCTGACCCCAGAAGTGGCCCACGCGTCGGCAATCACAGATTCCGAGCGGAATTGCCTTGATGTGTCCGCCGACTGACCCCTTCATGGTGGTCGTGGTTAACGAACGGAGAGCATGAACCCTAGCAACGTCCATCACGAACTGACGCGGCTGCGAACGATGCGCACCGCAGACCTGCGTCAGAAGTACCTCGAACTGTTCGGCGAACCGAGCCGTTCGGGGAATCGCGACTTTCTCTGTAAACGGCTGGCATGGCGGATTCAGTCCTTGCGGGAAGGGTCGCTGTCAGACCGCGCCCGCCTACGGGCGGCGGAGCTGGCCCGAGACGCCGACATCCGCACGACCGTCCCCCGGTTACCCAAGGTGGGCAGCCCGCACGCCACCGGTCCCGCACCAGCGGCCTTGAGTCGCGACCGGTTGCCGATGCCGGGAGCCGTGCTCACCCGCGTGTACCAGGGCCGGACGGTGGCGGTGACGGTACTACCCAAGGGATTCGAGTTTGACGGCCAGGTCTACCGCTCGCTCAGCGCGGTGGCCAAGGCCGTCACGGGCTCCCACTGGAACGGGTACCTGTTCTTCGGGTTGGCTAAGTCCGGGGAGGTGCCCACATGAAGCAACCCACTTCGCCAGCTACCAAGGTCGTGCGGTGCGCGATTTATACCCGCAAGAGTACTGAAGAGGGACTCCAGCAGGAGTTCAACACCCTCGACGCCCAACGCGAAAGCGCCGAAGCGTTCATCGCGGCTCAGAAGCACGAAGGGTGGGTCTGCCTCCCGACGCGCTACGACGATGGAGGGTTCACCGGCGGGAACCTCGACCGGCCCGCCGTCAAACGGCTGATGGATGACATTGAGGCGGGGAAGGTCGACTGTGTCGTGGTCTACAAGGTCGACCGCCTGAGTCGCTCGTTAATGGACTTCGCGCGGATGATGCAGATCTTCGAGAACCACCAGGTCTCGTTTGTATCGGTCACCCAGCAGTTCAATACGACCCACTCGATGGGGAGGCTGACGCTCAACATCCTGCTGTCGTTCGCGCAGTTTGAGCGGGAGATCATCTCCGAGCGTACCCGGGACAAAATCGCGGCCGCCCGGCGCAAGGGGAAGTTCGCCGGGGGCAAGCCCATCCTCGGTTACGACTTGTTGAGCAGCCCCGCGGGTCCGAAGCTGATCGTCAACGAAGCCGAAGCTGAGCAGGTGCGTTCGATCTTCCGGCTCTACCTTCAACAGGAGTCGCTGGTCCCAACGGTGCGCGAACTTAATCAGCGGCAGTGGACGACCAAGCTCTGGACCACCAAGGCGGGCCGTCGCCTCGGGGGCCGGATGTGGGGCAAGACCGATCTGTTCCACCTGCTCACCAACGTCACGCTCCTCGGCAAGGTGCGGTATCACACTGAAATCCATCCCGGTGAACACGATAGCGTTGTCGACGCAGATCTGTGGCAACGCGTTCAGGCGTTGCTGAAGCGCAATGGTCGTAGCGGCGGCGCTTTGGTGCGTAACAAGTACGGTGCCCTGCTCAAAGGCATTCTTCACTGCACCGGATGCAACTGCGCGATGTTCCATACCTATTCGCAGCAGAAGCAGAAGCGATACAGGTATTACGTCTGTACACAGGCTCAGAAACGGGGCTGGGACAGCTGCGCGTCGCGGTCGATCCCCGCGGGCGAGATCGAGCAGTTCGTGGTGAACCAGATCCGCCGCATCGGCAGCGACCCCGCGGTCGTGCTGCAGACACTCTCGCAACTCCGAAAACAAGCCGGGCAGGCCCAAAGCGAACTCGAAGCGCAGCGCCGGCGGCTCGAAAAAGGGCTGGCCAAGGATGCGCTCGCGGTCGAACGGTTGGCTTCCCGCCCGCCCGGAGACGCTGGCGCGGAACTCGCCGCGGCGCAGCAGCGGATCACCGCCGCCGAGCAGCAACTCACTGAGATCACCCAGCAACTGGCCGCCGCACAGGCACAGACGATCGACGAATCCGCCGCGGTCGATGCGTTGCGGCGGTTCGATCCCGTCTGGCAAGTCCTCGCACCGCACGAGCAGGCCCGGTTGGTGCGCTTACTGGTGGAACGGGTTGCATACGACGGCAAGGCCGGTTCGATCAGCCTGCGGTTCCGTCTGGCTGGTCTGGCGCAGTTTGCTGCGGAATTGAAGGAGGCAGCATGAACGACGGGTTGACTATGGAATACAAGGTTCACTTCTGCCCCGCTGGCCACGGTCGCAAGGAGCTGCGGACGGGCGAAGCGCCGCCTGAACCTGAGCCGTCGAGCGTTCCACGCGTCGCCCGACTGATGGCGCTGGCAATCCGTCTTGAGGGTCTGCTCACCAATCGCGAGGTGACTGACTATGCCGAACTGGCGCGGCTTGGGCATGTGACCCGGGCGCGGATCACGCAGTTGATGAACTTGACCCAACTCGCGCCGGACGTGCAGGAGGCGATCCTGTTCCTCCCCGAAACCGGGCGTGGTCGCGACCCGATCACCGAACATGACCTCCGCCCCATCGCGGCGGAACCGCTCTGGTCCAAACAACGACGCATGTGGTCGCGTCTCGTCAATCACTCACGCTGAGCAGCGCAATGGAATCGAACACACAGCACCACTCCGGCAATCGGGAACTCGGCAGCGCAACGCCGCCAGTCCTCGACGCCGCACTGCGCATCCGGGCGTCGGGCGTGAGCATCCTCCCGATCGACCACCGGACGAAGAAGCCGCTGAACCGGTTGCTCCCCCGCGATCAGAACCGCAAGCCATCGTGGGCTCCCTATCTACAAGCGATCGTCGACGAAGCGCTCGCTCGTCACTGGTTCGAGTCGGGCGCGGCACAGGCCTTCGCGATCGTCGCAGGGCGCGTCTCGGGCGGGCTGCTCGTCCTGGACTTTGAAATCGCCGACCTCTACGACGAATGGTGTGTTCTCGTCGGCGATCTGGCGGACGGCCTCCCGGTGCAACGCAGCGGAAACGGCGGCTACCACATCCTCTGCCGGTGTCCCGAGCCGGGTGAGAATGCCAAGCTCGCGTGGATCGTCGATGAGAGTATGGACACGGGTCGCCGCATTGGCATCGAGACGAGGGCCGAGGGTGGTTACATCCTCGCGTCCCCGAGTCTGCACCCCTCGGGTAACCGTTACGAGATGGTCAGCGGCGATCTGGCGCAGATCCCGCTGATCCCGCAGGGCCGTGCGGATGCACTGATCGCCGCAGCACGGAAACTGGATCGCGCCCCGCATACCCGACAGGAGTGTGAGCGAATCCAACGGGATGCCGCTCAGGCGCACGAGCGTCGCGCCGCGGCAGACCGCAATGGCAGTACCGAGGTGATCAGCAAATACAACGCAGCAAACACAACTGAATCCGTTCTCATCCGCCAAGGCTACTCCTCGTGCGGCGACAGGATGGTTCGGCCCGGAGGTAAAAGCGCGTCTGTGAGCATTAAGGACGGCCGGAGCTGTCACTTTAGCTCGAACGATCCGCTCAACGACGGCAAGGTCAAATCGGGCGTGGGCATTCACGACGCCTTCGACGTGTTCGCTCACTTTGAACATGGGGGTGACGTCAAGAAAGCCGTCAAAGCCGCCGCTCGCTTGCTGGGGATCAAACCGCCGCCCCCGCGCGGAAGCGCCACGGCGGGCAATCCCTCGACGCCTCGGCCGGAAGACGTCGTGGAGTTCCCCGAACCGATGCGGCTCTCGGAGCACTATCTCGCCCGCCGGCGGACGCGTGACCAACATTTGACGCTGCGGCGTTACCGCGAGGAGTGGTGGACATTCGATCACGACGGCTATCGCCCCATCTCAGACGAATTGGCGCAAGTAGACATCTACCAGCATCTCGATCGGCTCTTCACCCCGGTACGCAATCCGGAAACCAATGAAATGACCGGCACTTACAAAAAGCTGATCGCCCGGGCCTCCACCGTCGGCGAGATCTCACGGGCCATCCCGGCCTGCGGCGCGATTGTCGAGGGGGACATGCCGCAGTGGCTCGATCGCCGATCAACGCCCCGCCCCGCCGACGTCGTCGCCTTCAGGAACGGCCTGCTCGACACCGCCGCTTATTGCCGCGGTGAGGTTGCCCTGCTCAGGCTTACCCCCGCCTGGTTCAGCGGTGCGGCGTGCCCGTACGAGTTCGATGCACAGGCCGCTTGCCCGAATTGGCTTACGTTCCTCGCACAGACGCTGGATCACGACCAGCAGAGCATCGCGCTGCTCCAAGAATGGTTCGGCATCAACTTGGTCCCCGACAATCAGTACGAGCGGCTGATGATGCTCGTCGGCCCCCCGCGCGCCGGCAAGGGAACCGTCCTCGAAGTCCTTGGCGAAATGCTCGGTGAGGCGCAGGCGGCGACCACCTCCTTCACAAAGCTCTCATCGCGCTTCGGCCTGGCCCCACTGGTGGGTCGGTTGGCGGCAATCCTGCCGGACGCACACATCGGGTCAAAGACCGATGCCAAGGGCGCACTAGAGGTTCTGAAAAGCATCACCGGCAACGATCCGCAGTCGATCGACCGCAAAGGAATCGATGAGCTTCCACGGGTGCGCCTGTTCTGCCGGTTCAGCATCGCCGTCAACGAGTTGCCCAAGCTCCCCGACGAAGCAGGCGCACTCAAGACGCGTCTGCTTCTGCTCCACTTCCGCAACAGCTTCGCCGGCAGGGAAGACACGACACTGAAGCCGCGTCTCAAAGCCGAAGCGCCCGGTGTAGCGGTATGGGGCTTGGAGGGACTAAAGCGACTTCGCACGCGGGGGCGATTCACCATCCCCGATCGAAGCGCCGCCATGATCGAAGCGTTCGAGCGGATCGTCGCGCCCGTGCTGGGGTTCCTGGACGAATGCTGCGAAACCGCTCAAGGGGATGACTCGCTCTGGGTCGAGAAGGACGCGCTCTACGACGGCTGGTCCCGGTGGTGCACGAACCGAGGTTGTGAGGCGGGCAGCAAGGCGGACTTCGGCCAATCGCTTCTCAACGCGAACAAGGGAATCGGAGCGGCCAAACGGGGGCCACGCGGTCAGCAATTTACGGTGTACACGGGGGTGCGACTATGCAATTGAGCGCCGTATCCGGGCGGTATCCGGGCAGTATCCACGCGTATCCGGGCAAAGGGGTCGTTGTAACTCTCACGCCAGTAACGGTTTGTGCGCCGTATCCGGGCGTAACACCCCTTTTCTTAAGTTACGCGGGCGCGAGGGGGAAGAGTTATGAGATGCAGAGCAGGACTGTGGGGGGAATATGTGGAAGTGGAGTGACGAATTGCCCGGATACGGCGACTACGGCGCGCAAGTCTTTACGCTGCAAGAACTTCGACGACTCACCCGGCGGATACCGGGCGGATACGGCCCGGATACGGGGCGGATACCGACGAATACCGCGCCTCAACGTCCCTCTCTCAATCAAGCTCACTTATTGAAGGAAACTGCTGATGAAAATTGAACTTCGAACCATCGACCAGATTAAACCCTACCCGGGCAATCCGCGCCAGAACGATGACGCGGTTGCTGCCGTCGCCGCGTCCTTGAAGGAGTTTGGCTTTCGCCAGCCGGTTGTGGTGGACGGCGACGGTGTGATCATCGTCGGTCATACACGCCACAAGGCGGCGCAGCTGCTCGGGCTCACGCAGATCCCCGTCCACGTGGCCACTGACCTCTCGGCGGCGCAAGCGAAGGCATACCGCCTCGCCGATAACCAGACGGCGACGATTGCCGAGTGGAACCTCGACCTCCTGCCGCTCGAACTGGCCGGCCTTGAGGAGCTGAACTTCGATCTGACGCTGCTCGGATTCGATGCTGAGGAGCTGGCGCAGTACATGTCGGGCGACGTCACGGATGGCCTGACCGATCCAGACGACGTGCCCCTCCCGCCCGATGAGGCGATTACGCAACCCGGCGACCTCTGGGTGCTCGGCAACCACCGCCTGCTCTGTGGCGACAGCAGCAACCCCGAGCATCTCGATCGTCTGCTCGATGGTGCCGCGATCCACCTGGTGAATACTGATCCACCATACAACGTCAAGGTCGAGCCGCGCAGCAACAACGCCATCGCCGCCGGGCTGAGCAGTTTCGAGTCGACGCATCATCAGTCGCTGGACCTCGCCCGTCACCCGGGCAAGGCCAAGCCCACGCAGAAGAAGATGCGTGCCAAGGATCGGCCGCTCGCCAACGACTTTGTCAGCGACGACGCCTTCGACAAGCTGCTGGATGCCTGGTTTGGCAACGCGTCACGTGTGCTGCAGCCGGGCCGGGGGTTCTACATCTGGGGTGGGTACGCCAACTGCGGCAACTATCCACCGTTCCTAAAAAAGCACGAGCTGTACTTCAGCCAGGCCATCATCTGGGTCAAGGGGCATCCGGTGCTGACCCGGAAAGACTTTATGGGGAACCATGAGTGGTGCTTCTACGGCTGGAAACAAGGCGCTGCACACAAGTTCTACGGTCCGAACAACGCTACGGACGTGTGGACCGTGAAGAAGGTGAACCCGCAGTCGATGGTTCACCTGACTGAGAAGCCTGTGGAGTTGGCGGTGCGCGCGATGCAGTTCAGCAGCCTCCGCGACGAGAACGTTTTGGACCCCTTCGGTGGCTCGGGGAGCACCCTGATCGCGGCGGAGCAGACCGGGCGGCGCGCATATCTGATGGAGCTGGATCCGCCGTATTGCGACGTGATCGTGCAGCGTTGGGAGAAGTTCTCTGGTCAGAAAGCCGAACGGCAAGTCCTAGCTGCCGCATGAGCTTTGGGAATAGGTCCAGGTTGAGCTTGCCGGGATTGCGCGTACCGGGGACGTCTCCGAACACCGCTATGAGGTCTGATTCATGAACGACTGTCGCATTCCAACTCAGGTCAACGTGCAACGGTTCGCACGCGACAAAACGACTGCAGAATCTCGCGCGCGCCATGTAGTCGGCATCCCAATTCTTGAGCCAGATCTCTTCCGGCCGATGGCTGTGCCGATTGTAGCGGTGGCTATGGCTCAACGGGTTGGGCAGATTGCCTTTGACCATGCAGTTGTTGGGAATCGCGAGGTTTCGTTCTGTGTACCACGCAGCTGCATCTTCATGCGACTGAAACGTGTCGATGACACGAAGCGCCGCGACGAGACGCCAGTGTGCGGGACCTGTACCGGATTCATAGTACTTGCGCTTGGTCGCCAGGTAGATCACCAAGTCTCCCTCAGCCAACCGTGGTGCGAAGCGATCGCCGCGACAAAGACAGGAGATCGAGGGGAATGGGTGTTCCAGATCAGGTTCACGGCGTATCGAGCCATCCACGAACGGCGGCAGCCCCAACGCCGTGCTCGCAATCCTGCCAGCTCTTTTAATCACGAGCGGGTGATAGGTGTTGATGTACAGGAAGGCCATGATGCCAATTCTCCAATCGTCTGCGGTCATATCGCCGCATGGGTTCATCTTCGAACGTCACCCGCGATCAGGTTCTGCTTACGCGTTCCCTTCGGATGCTCACGGTTGGCGAACGGGATCGGCATCTGTGGATTGAACAATCGCGCCTTTGTCGCAGCAGACACGCCCTTGCGGAAGGCTTCGATCACTTCGGATTCTTCTTTCTCGGCGGCGTCGGCGGAATCACCCACGCAGAAGTGCACGAATAGATTGTCACAATCTGCAAGAGTCTTGAGCCAATGTCCCCCGGCGTGGGGCCTCCGTTCTCCAAGTCGATGCCTCACGAATGATCCCAATCGCTGGCGAAGGCACGTTGCCTTTCCGATGTACACGATGCATTCGTCTGGCATCCAGAACCGTTCCAGAAACGCAGCCACATCCGATGCATCGGGACGCGCTGTTCCGTTGAACAAAAACGTCGGCACCGAATCAATCCACGCCCGAACCAGGTCGACCGAAATGCCAGACGTCGCCCGAAGACAGCCATTATCTCTTGGGTCGCCGCACAGGCTTATCGCATACACGCCCGGTGATGTGCAGGGAACGCGCTCTCCCCAACGCGCTGAGCCTTCAATCTTCAAGCCCACCTGTGCGAACAGAGCTGTTGGTGCGATTGGCATGCTGTACCTCGAGATTGCGCGGCAGCATGATAACGATTGCCAAGAGGAAAACCCCAGCCGTAACGGCCGGGGTGGGGGCAGAAACAACGAACTCTTAAGCCTTCCGCTCCCCCCGCAGCGCATGCCACTCAACCATCGCGTCGAGGTGGACGCTGGTCGTCGCCGGGTAGTTCCGACGGTGTCGGCGGTCGATGATTCCGCGCTCATGCAGGAACGCGAGCGCTACGTCCACCTGCGTGAACGGGAGGTCCTCGGCGGCGACGATCACCGGCATTGTCGTACCCTCGCCTTCCGACAGCGTCTCCTCCATCGCGTAAGCGACCTTCTCGAAGACCTCCAGTTCGCAGCGGTGGGTGTAGTTACGCCCGTCGTCACCCGTCACGGTGCGGACGAGACACCCGTCCTGGTGGTTGAAGGTGATCTGACGATCTCGAATGTTTCGTCGCATCGGGTCACCTCACTTCCCGTTGAACGCGAACAGACCGCGATCGGTCTTCTTGAACCGCGATTCCCCGCCCTTGGTGGTGATCTCGCGGAGGATCGCTGCGTAGATTGTGGCGGCAGGCGTCTTGCCGTTGGTCATCCACAGTCCATCGGCGAGCATCTTGTCCACCAGGTCCTTGCAGCGCATCGGCTCGCCGGCGGCTTTCAAGAGCTGAGCGGCGGAATCGAGTCCGCTGGGGCGTTTGGGCTTGTCGGCCTTAGGCTTCGCCACCTTGGAGGGTGCCGCCTTGGACCTCTTCCCCTTCGTCGCCCTCTTCGCGGGCATCGCCTTGGAGAGCGGCACCAGGTCCGGATCGGACGCAGGCGTACTCACGGACTTCGACGCGGTTTTACTCTTCTTCGACATATGAGAATCTCCTCGGGCCACATTTGGGCGTGCCAGACCCATCGCCGCATTGATCGGGTGCGGCGTTCCGTTGGGGCGATGTGCCCCAGAAACTCCAGAAGCCCTTCAGGGCTTCCGTTGTCGTGCGATTGCTTTGCAGTCCGCCGTGGGCACGTGAACGGTGCCGCCGGTGTCGAGGTTGACGATCAGCAGATGCCCGTCGTCTTCCGTGCCAGTGATACGCCCGGCTTCACCGAGCGGCGTCACGCGGACGCGCTGGCCGATGCAAAAGCCGGGCCCGTCGTTGGTGCCGCGACCTCCCGCTCGACCCACCAGGCGTCCGGCTTCGTAGGCGGCGTCCAGCGCTTTGGCGATCGACCAGACCGCCTGCTCTTTGAAGTCGAGGCTGTCCATCCGTCTCGTCTCAAGCGTCTCGAGGTCAAGGAACTCGCGTGCGATGTGTTCGATGGTCTGTTGCTTGGTCATGGCCGTTCTCCGTGGCGGTGGTTACTCGGCGAGGAACTCTTTGATCTGGGCGCGGTCGAAGCCGCTCATGAAGGAGACCACCTCGATCAAGTCGCTGCGGACCTTTCCGAGGTCGCCGACCCGACCCCAGTTCTTCGGGTCGGCCTTCGCCTCGCTGGCGTGCTTCTCGAGCTCCATCTGAAGGACATCGATCAGTCGAGCGATGTCGCTTTGCCGAGCGGTGTATTGGTGGTGAGCATCGTTGTCGCTGCTCTTGGTTCTGTTGTGGTCTTTGTTCTGCATCATGTCTCCAGTAATTACATTCAAATCTGTTACGTTGTTCGCTACGCACATGAAGCCTCAACCACCGCGAAACATCAAGCATTAAATCGCTCTTTTGTTCAGCGTTTCGTCAAACATGATGGCGCGCACACGCAATCGCCCCAGCCTAACAGTCGGCTCGGTAGCGACGGGACGCGCGCACGCGGGACGCACGGGCGCGGGTGTGGACGGGGGCCACGTGACTCGACCGAACGCGGACGGACGCGACGTGCGCCGCCACGTGGCCAACGGGGGCCAACGGGCTACCCCCCCCGGCATGGTTCCTTCCCACGAGCTTGCCTTACCGCGGGACCAAACAACGGCGGAAAGATTACACGTCTCATGGTGAATCAGGCCTGTAAGTAAGATGCCACGCAAAGCCCCCCAACTTCCCCGCCGATTGGCCGTTGCCCCTACAGCCAAGCCCCCGCCCGCGCTGTCGGCTGCCGCACGGGTCGACAGCGACTTGGTCAAACGCGCTTACCAGAAGGTGATAACCAACGCCGAGCTGACGCGGGACGAGCGCGACGCTCTGCGCCGCCATGAGAAGGATAAAGAAGAGCGGCTCCGCTGGCAGTATTACGAATCAATCCCTCAGAAGCACTGGCGGGCCATGTCCGGTCGCCAGACCAAAGTCATCAATGAACAGGCTGAGCGCTACGGGCTGCCGATGGGTGGTCCGGTGATCAGCCTGCCTAAGCTCGCCCGGGCGCTGCACGACTTCCTGGCCGACAATGCCCTGAAGCTCGCCCGCGACGTCGAAGGCGATGCATTGATGCTCGGCGGCAGCAGCCCGGCCCTGGAGCGGTACCGGGAGGAGCGCGCCGCCCTCGCCCGTCTCGATCGGCTGGAACGCGAGCGGCAACTGTTGCCGCGGGACAAGGCCCGCGAAGCCTTGGGGCGGATCGCGGCGCTGCTCCGTGGGGCCGGCGAGACCCTGCAACGGCAATTTGGCAGCGGCGCGGTCGAGATCCTTTACGAGGCCATCGATGACGCGCAGCGCGAGATCGAGCAGTCGTTCGGAGGTGGGCCATGAGCACGATCCTCCGACATCCGATCCGCGAAGACCTGGACTGGTTCCTGGCCCAGGCCCGTCCCCGGCGGCTGCGCACGATGAAGCAGTTTGCCGAGCAGGAGATTGTCATTCCGTCCGGTCCGTTCGAGGGGCGGCGCTTTCGATGCGCCCGCCAGCCTTATACCAGCCTGTGGTTTGATGCGGTCGACTCCGGCCTCTGGTCCCGCCATGTCGCCACCGGTCCGACTCAATCGGGCAAGACCCTGTCCTGCTTTGTCGTTCCCCTGCTATATCACCTGTTTGAGCTGCAGGAGACGGTCATCTGCGGCCTACCGGACATGGACATGGCCGCCGACAAATGGCGGCAGGACATCCTGCCGGTGATCGAGCAATCCCGCTACCGCGACCTGCTGCCCAGCCAGGGGGCGGGTAGTCGCGGCGGGCTGGTTGAGTATCTGCAGTTCCGCAACGGTGCGACGCTGAAGTTCATGTCCGGCGGAGGGTCAGATAAGAGCCGGGCCGGCTTCACGTCACGTGTGCTGGTGATCACGGAGACTGACGGGATGGACAAGCCCGGCCTCTCCAGCCGTGAAAGCGACAAGATCACGCAGATGGAAGCCCGCACCCGCGCCTTTGGCCGGCGACGGCGGATATACATGGAGTGCACCGTCAGCACCGAGAATGGTCGAACCTGGCAGGACTACTCCAAAGGAACCCGCAGCCGGATCGCACTACGTTGTCCGGCTTGCCGGCAATGGGTCTCACCCGAGCGCGAGCATCTGACCGGCTGGCAGGGAGCCCAAAGCCAGGTCGAAGCGCGTAGCAACGCCGCCTTTGCCTGCCCCGCTTGCGGCGAATGCTGGAGCGACTCCCAGCGCGTGCAAGCCAACACTTATTCCATCCTCCTGCACGACGGGCAGACCGTCACCGGCGAAGCGGACACGCCAATCATTACCGGCGAGCCGAGCCCGACCGATACGCTGGGCTTTCGCTGGTCGGCGGTGAACAACCTGTTCCTGACCGCCGGCGACATTGCGGCCGATGAGTGGCGCGCCTCCCGTGCGGCGGATGAAGACTCCGCCGAGCGTGAACTGCGGCAGTTCGTCTGGTGCATCCCCGTGGTTCCCCCGAAGCTGGCGCAGACCAGCCTGGAGATCCACGAGCTGGCGGCACGCATGACCGATGCGCCCAAGGGGATCGTCCCAGCCAACATGCCGATCCTCACGGCCGGGGTGGACCTAGGCAAATACCTGTTCCACTGGGTAGTCGTGGCCTGGACGCCGCAGGCCAGCGGGCACATCGTCGATTACGGCCGCCTGGAAGTCGCCAGCGAAAGCCTGGGCGTCGAGCGGGCGGTCATGGTCGGCCTGCGCGAGATGAAAGACTTCATGCTCGCCGGGTGGCCCGCGGTCGTTGCCGACGGGCAGCGGCTTCAGCCGGCGCAGGTGTTTGTCGACGCCGGCTACATGACCGATGTCGTGTACACGTTCTGCCGCGAGGCAGGAGAACGCTTCCGCCCAGCGTTCGGCCGAGGCGCCGGCCAGCAGTACCGCCAGCAGTGGGCCGAACGCACCACCCAAACCGGCTCGACGGTCAAGCTCGTCGGCGAAGGCTGCCATGTCTCCTGGCTCCCGGTCCAGCAGCTGCACATCATCGAGGCCGACGCCGATCACTGGAAGACCTGGGTTCATCAGCGTTTAAGCACGCCCATCGGCAATGCCGGGGCGATGACACTCTACCGTGCCGCAGCCCAAGACCACCTGTCGCTGGCCAAACATCTGACGGCGGAGGTGAAAACCGAAGAGTTCGTCGCCGGCAAGGGCGTGGTCACCAAATGGGAACGCATCCGCCGCCAGAACCACTGGTTCGATGCGCTCTACAACAGCTGCGTCGCAGCACATGGGTGTGGAGTGAAGTTGGTGCAGGAGATGCCGGCCCTGCCACCCGCCCCGCCGTCTCCCCCGGTCCCGCGAGATTCGGAGGAGAAGTCGTGGATCGAACGAAGCGAGGTGTCAAATTGGCTGCACCGGTACAAGGGGACGTGGTGAACCGGCCGAGCGAGTTTTGCAGGTAGCGGGCGCGATTGTAGATCAGCCCCGTCTCGGCGTCGTGCTTGAGACCCTGATGGCCGGCGTCGAAGCTGTAGTCGCTGGTGTTGTCGATGTCGGCGGTGAAGTCGTTGTTCAGTACCGTCCGCTGGCCGTAGGGGGTGAAGCGGTAGCGTTCCAGCACCGAGTTGCCGTTGCTGACGCTGGTGACGTTGAAGTTGGCGTCCTGCTGCACGTAGAGCCTTTGATCGAGGCCGACGCCGGCATTGTACCGAGCCGTTCTTAGCGCTACTCTTCATTCTTGGCTTGAACGCTTGATTCTTGGGTCTCAATCGTTTGTTTGTCCCGCTTCATGTCTTTCGCCAGTTTCAGTTCAAAATTATCGATGCGCTCGGGCAGAACCGCTTCTCCAAATGTATAGCCTTCTAAGAAGTCGAGCTTACCTGAACGGATGAACAACGTGAAACCGATTGGAACTTTCTCTTTGTTGAGCGAGCCGTTCGCATCATCCAACTCAAAGTCCGGATTGTTCGGCAAGAGTGGCACATCAGGAGCGCATATGAAGTTCGCAAAGAAACCGGTTTCGGTCCTCTCGTACTGCAATCGGGCTGTCTTCATCTGGTCTCGCAAAACTGCCAGAGTAATGCCCTCGCCCTCCAGGAGTTCCGTAACCACCTTATCCGCAATATCCTCAATTGTGATCATGGCTTGCTTCCTATGTTAAGGATGTAAAGGCGGTCCCCACGCTGTGCCAAGCTCAAAGGCACCATCCCTTACTATACCTTTGACAGTAACTTTGGTGCCTTGAACATCGACAACAACTTTATGAACGCCATCCGGTAATCCCTTCGTAGCCGCCTGCGCTGCATCATCAATCGCCTTCGTTGCGTCTTCTCGCGACCCGATTTTCTTCGCAAGCTCATCGAGATTGTGCTTCGTCTTCTCGAAAATGTGATGCGCCTTATTCCGAATCTTCTGAGCTGTCTTTTCCGCTGCCTCCCTGGCTGCTTTCTCTGCAAGTGCCTGAAGCGCTTCTCTTGCGAGTCGCTCGGCGACTTCCTGAGCGGCTTTCTTCACAGCGCCGGCACCAGTCAAGGCTTGAGCGCCTGCTGCGGTGTACTCGCCAGCCGCGTATGAAGTTGAATCGGTATCGACTCCACCGTTTCCGTTCAAGCCTACCGCATCACGTAAAACCCCTGTCGCGCCCATGGTAACGTCATCGAGCGCCCCGTTTGCAAAATCGGTGAACGTATCCAGCGTTTCCCAAAACCATGAATCGAGGCCCGACGGATCGACAAACCGCTTTGGCGAACTGAGATACGCCTGATACACACTCATCCCATCCACATACCCCAGCGGATCACGGCTGGTGAACCGCCCCAGCGTCGGGTGGAGCATGCGGGCGCGGTTGTAGATCAGGCCCGTCTCGGGGTCGTGCTTGAGGCCCTGATGGCCGGCGTCGAAGCTGTAGTCGCTGGTGTTGTCGATGTCGGCGGTGAAGTCGTTGTTCAGTACCGTCCGCTGGCCGTAGGGGGTGAAGCGGTAGCGTTCCAGCACCGAGTTGCCGTTGCTGACGCTGGTGACGTTGAAGTTGGCGTCCTGCTGCACGTAGAGCCTTTGATCGAGGCCGACGCCGGCATTGTACCGGGCCGCCACGAAATCGCCCCCGCCGTAGCCGCTGACGACGATCTTGCCGTCCCAGGTGTGGGCGACGCCCACCCACGACTCGCTGCCGCTGCCGAAGTTTTCGACGACCCGGCCGTTGGTGCCGAAGGTGGTGTCGAGCGTGCCGTTGGTGTTGTAGCGGTAGAGTTGCGGGTCGATGGTGTCATCGGAACTGGCGACGAGGATCTTTCCATCCGGCTGGAGTGCGATGCCGTTGCCCAGACCGTAACCGGGTAGATCGTACCCGTCCCCGCCGCCGAAGAGCGTATCCAGCCCGCCGGCTGAGCCGAAGCGGACGACCACCGTGTCGATGTTATCCAGCGAGCCGGTGGCGACGATCTTTCCGTCGGACTGCACCGCAACGTCCCACAGCGCGTCGCCATGAGCCGTTGTATCAACCCCGTTGCCGGAGAAAGTGGTGTCGGCAGTGCCGGTGCTGGTCAGCCGGGCTACCGCCGCCAGGTCGTCGATCCTGCCGGCGACGACAAGTTTTCCCCCTGCTGCAAGCGCGACTGCATACGCACGGTCATTGCTGCCGGCGTCTCCGAAGTAAGGGTTGACCTTGCCATTGGTGCCAAAGCCGGTGTCAAAGCTTGCGTCGCTGTTGAGGCGAACAACGATTGCTTCAGTGCCATTGGCCCAGCCCGACAAAACAATTTTGTTGTCGCCGTCAATCAGCATGTCGAAAGCGCCGTCTGTTCCGCCCAGGTTGTGGGTGACGATGCCATCGCCGCTGCCAAAACTCGTGTCGATCGCGCCCGACGCAGTCAGCTGAACGAGCGCCGTGTCGCCGGATGAACGGCCGGCAATCAGAATCTTGCCGCTGCTCAATTGTGTGACGGCGTATCCAAGATCATCACTGCCCGAGCCTGAGATATCGATGGTGTGCAACCCGTCACCCGAAAACGACGCATCCGGCGTTCCGTCCGGGTGATAACGGGCAATGGCGATGTCGCGATTGGGGCTGTTGCCGGTCCAACCGACAAACAGCAATTTGCCATCAGTTTGCACGGCAAAACGCCGGCCGAAGTCTGAAGCGCCGAAGTCGACGGTGAGCAATCCGTCGCCGGAGAAGCTGTTGTCGCGCGACCCATCGTCGGGAATTGAATCGCGGTCACGAACAATGAGCTCGTCGACGTACCGGGTTCCCCACACATTCTGTTCAAGGGGCGTGGTACTTGTGTTCTTACGAACTTCCAGCACTTGGTAGTCTTCACTGAAATACGAGTACTCCGTGTTTGAACCAATCGTTTTGCTGACCCGCCGGCTGAAGGCGTCGAATCGGTACGAGCCTGTGACCGTGCTGTTCTCCTTCGCCTCGACCATGCGGTTCCAGGCGTCGTACTTGGCGTCGATCTGCGTACTCTCGGCGCCGGGCTTGGGCATTGCAGTCATGTTGCCGGCAGCATCGTGGACGGGTGTTGTCCACGCTGGAGAATTGCCTGGGTTGGCCAGGATTTCATTCGCTTCGTTGTGCGTACGCGTCTGCGTGACCGTTCCGCCGCTCGCTGTACCGTTGGTGTCGGTGACGAAGGTGCGCCAGTTGCCCAGCGCGTCAAGCGTTGCGCCGGCTCCAGACCACGTTTGCGTGAACGCATTCGAGAAGTTGAAACTCGCCAAACGGTCTAGACCGTCGTAGGTGTAGGTGTCAAAGTCGTTAGAAGGTGCATCTTCGACCCAGCCAGTGAAAGATCGCGAGAGTCGGTTCGAATTGCGGTCGTAAGTGTACGCCCATCCGTCTACATCACTGTCCCACTCACTCTCGCTGGTCCACACGTGTTTATCGACTCGACCGAAGCGATCGTACGTCACAGTAAGGTATTGCAGTCCGTGGTAACCCGAGGCAAGCCGCGAACTTCCGATGAAGGTGTAGGCCGACTCGACGCCCGATGAACCGAGGACGCTGACGCTGTCGCCGATTGACTCAACTCGACTGATCGTATCACCGATCGTTCCGTATCCGTGTCCGACCTCGCGGCCGTTTGGATAGATGATGACTGAGAGCCGATTATGCTTGGCGACACCGTTCCCGGTATCGCCATCGACATACACATACTGAACTGCCGGGGTGCTGCCGGTCACAGCGCCCGAATGTGACTGATCGCTCTTGCTGACATTGCCCCAGCCGTCATAGGAATGGCGAACTTGATTCAGAATATTGCCGCCGGTAACGCTGTCGTAACTGCTGGCCAACTGAATGCGGCCGAGGTCATCGTAGCTGTACTGCAATCGACGAACGGTGCCATCAACCAAGCCGGTTCCGCCTAAATTAGTCGCCCGGTCTTCCGCCAAATAGCCGGCGGTGTTGAAAATGTAATCATGCACGACGCCGCGCTGGTCGGTCTGCTGAGTGACGCGACCGAGCCGATCGTAGGCGGCAGACACATGGTCGTTGCCGGTCATGGACACCAGTTCGTTTTCGGAACTGTTTAGCGTCAGCGTGTTGGTGCTGTCGGGATAGACAACGGCAGTGGCCCAACCCGCATCAATGGTCGAGCTGTATTGATAGGTGGTGTTCTGACTCTCTACGCCCAAGCCGCTTCCTCTGGGGTTTTCGGCAACCAAGCGGAACAGCCGGCCTTTGCTGTCGTACTGCCAATTCGTGGTACGGTCGGTGTCTGACTCGGTTTCGGAAGCGACGCCGTTGACGTAGTTTTCAATCAGCTTGGTCGGTCGGCCGAGGATGTCGAACTGGGTTTCGGTAATCTTGCCTTTATTGTCAGTAACCCGATACGGCCTTCCGCCACTGTCGTGATCGAACTTGGTGACAATGTAATTGTCGGAGGTATTGGGCGCGTACGCCGCCCCTTCCGCTACGTCCGGCAGGCCGTTGTTGGGCGTCGTGTCAATAAGCGATCCGTTGATATTGAAAACGTATCGCGTGGAGCCGTTGTCGCGACCGAACAGCGCTGTGGCGGTAAGGCGGTCCGCTTTGTCGTACCAGGCGGCCGTTGTCTGAATGAACGAGTTGTGTGGCTCCAAGGCGAGTGTCGTGGGCGATGTGCCATCAATGCGTTCATAGGTCGTGTGCAGAACGGGCCGGCTGCCTTTGTCATAGATCGTAGTCGATTGCTCGATCACCCGGTCGCCAGTTAAGTCGTCGGCATGATCCCACGTACCGGTTTGGCCGGCGGCGACATCGCTACCGCCATTGGTAAGATAGCTTGCGACGAGGCGACCGGCGCCATCGTGCTGGAACTTATAGACGCCGGAACCCGGGGTGTACTCCTTAATCAAGTTCCCACGGCCGTCATACCACCGGTCGGTCTGCAACGAACCTCCCAGCGTAGCGGCGCTGTCGGTAAACGTCACTTTAAACTGATTCGACTTGAAGAGTTGATCGCGATCGTCGTGCGCGTACGTTTCCTTCGAGCGCAAGCGCGAAGCGGTCGTGCCCGATGCATACTCAATCGGATTGCTGGTTCCGGTTGTAGCGGTGCCAACATTGAGGATTGCAGATTCGCCGCTATAGCCTTCAATGCCGGTCATTCGGTCGAGGTTGTCGTAAGTGAAGTAATACGCGGTGGTCGATGCGGCGTTGACCTTGCTCGCCTGGACGCGGCCGCGCCAGTCATGTACATAACGGGTTACTCGGTCTGCAACCGAACCTCCGGGGATCTCGGTCACTTTGGTCAAATAGCCGTCGCCCACGCCGCCGCCGGTAAGCGTGTCGCTGGGATCGTCGTACTCATATTCCCGAACGGTAACGAGGTTTGTTGGGCCATTTCCTTGTTGTTCTTTAATCACTCGGCCCAAATCATCGTATAGCGACTTGTGAACATTCCCCGTCGGTTCAGTCGTTGTCTCAAGCCAGCCCCTGTCGTTGTAGGCAAATGTTGTTGCCAAGAAGGCATTGTTCGAGCTGTCGGTGGCGATAGTGACCTTCCCCCGCGAATCATACCAACTTCTATGTTAGTCCTTCCACGATTTTCCCCGTCAAGAAGAAACCGTCCTGGCTACGCGTTGGTGTCTTCCGGGGGGGAGCTCCTTCAACCGCCAGCGGTACTCCGCTGTCCTCGTGTTGCTTCTCGTGTCGTTGCGTCTCTGCTGATGCACGACTTGCGATCGTTTCCGGTGCCGGCGGGCGATACCCCAGTGACGAGTGTGGTCGCACCCGGTTATAATGTTCACGCCACCCCCCGATCAGCACCTTCGCCTCATTCAGGCTGTAGAAGATCTCCCGGTCCAGCAGTTCATCCCGCAGCTTTCCGTTAAAGCTTTCCACGTAGCCGTTCTCCCACGGGCTCCCCGGTTCGATGAACAGAGTCTTCACGCCAACCTTCCCCAGCCATTCCCTCACCACTGCCGCCGTGAACTCCGGGCCGTTGTCAGAGCGGATGTGCTCCGGCACCCCACGCGTTGCCATCAGCCAAGCCAGTCTTTCCAGCACGTCATCACTCCCCAGCTTCCGCGCCACGTCGATCGCCAAACACTCCCGCGTAAACTCGTCCACGATCGTCAGCATCCGGAACGGAACACCTTCATGTGTCCGCCCGGCAACAAAGTCGTAGGCCCACACGTGATCCTTCCTCTCCGGACGCATGCGAATACAACTCCCGTCGCCAAGCCACAATCGCCCCCGTTTCGGCTGCTTCTGCGGCACTTTCAAGCCTTCCTGCCGCCAGATCCGCTCCACGCGTTTGTGATTCACACTCCACCCCTCATGCCGAAGCATCGCCGTGATCCGCGGCGTGCCGTAGCGGCCGTACACCGCCGCCAGTTCGATCACCCGACCCCGCAATGGACCTTCATCATCACGCACCCGCGGCGTATGCCGCTGCACCGCCCTGGCCTGGCCCAGCACCCGGCATGCACGTCGCTCGCTCACGCCCAACTCAACCTGGACGCGATCAACCGCCTCACGCCGGCGTACCGGGCTCAGAAGTTTGGGCGGGCTGCCTCACGAAGGATCGCCTTGTCCAGCTCCGCTTCCGCCAGCAGACGCTTCAGACGCGCGTTCTCCTGCTCCAGTTCCTTGAACCGCTTCGCCTGATCGACCTTCAACCCGCCGTACTCCTTCCGCCACCGGTAGTACGTCTGGTCCGTGATGCCTATCTGCCTGCAAACCACCGCGATCGACTGGCCCTTGGCCAACTCAACATCCGCCTGACGAAGCTTGTTCACGATCTGCTCGGTCGTGTGACGGACGTTCTTACCATTCTTCATGACCTGAATCCTCCTTGATCCACCAAAAGTCTAACACTTCCGGTGGACCGGGTTTAGGGGGGAAGGTCACCGTCAACGCGCGCAGCCGGGCGCAAAGCGAATCGTCGCGCGACATCGGTGCCGATGGCTGGGTTCACGAGCCGCGCGACGTCGATCGTCGACGACGCGCGTCCGAGAGCTTCCGCGCTTTCTGCGATGCGTACTTTCCACAGACGTTCCACCTGGCGTGGTCGCCGGACCACCTCAAGGTGATCGCCAAGATCGAAGAGGCGGTTCTCAACGGCGGCTTGTTCGCGATGGCGATGCCGCGCGGCAGCGGGAAGACCACGTTGTGCGAGACGGCTTGTCTGTGGGCGCTGCTCTTCGGCCACCGGGAGTTCATCGCGTTGATCGGCAGCGATGAAGAACACGCCGCCGACATGCTCGACAGCATCAAGAGCGAGCTGGAGAACAACGATCTGCTCGAAGAGGACTTCAGCGAAGTGTGCGGACCGATCCGCGCGCTGGAGGGCATCCACCAACGCGCCGCCGGCCAACTCTATCGCGGCGCTCGCACGCACATCGGCTGGACCGCGAAGGAGATCGTGCTGCCCAGTATTGATAGCGGCGTGGCATCCGGTGCGATCATCAAGGTCGCAGGCATCACGGGTCGCATTCGCGGCATGAAGCACAAACGATCGGACGGGAAGTCGGTGCGTCCGTCGCTCGTGCTGCTGGACGACCCACAGACGGATGAGTCGGCGCGGTCACCGAGCCAGTGTCACACGCGAGAACAGGTGCTCGCGGGCGCGATCCTCGGCCTCGCCGGCCCCGGTCGAAAGATCGCGGGACTGATGACGCTGACGGTAGTGCGTCCTGATGACATGGCCGACCGCATTCTGGACCGCGAGAAGCACCCGCAATGGCAAGGCGAACGCACGAAGATGGTCTACGTCTTTCCGTCGAACGAGAAGCTGTGGCAGCAGTACGCCCAGATCCGGGCTGACGGACAGCGGAATAACCGGGGTGTCGCGGCGGCTACTGAGTTCTACCGAACCAACCAGGTCGACATGGACGCCGGCACGGTTGTCGCTTGGCCGCAGCGGTATAACCCCGATGAACTCTCGGCAATTCAACACGCGATCAACCTGAAGCTCGATCACGGTGACGCCGCGTTCTGGGCCGAGTACCAGAACGAGCCCAAGCCCGAATCTACCGACGATGAGTCGTTGCTCACTGCAGATCAGATCGCGGCGAAGACCAACGGCATGAAACGCGGCGAACTTCCTGTCGGCGTGAACCACTTGACCATGTTCATCGACGTGCAGGGGACGCTGCTGTTCTGGATGATCTGCGGGTGGGAAGAAGACTTCACCGGGTATGTAATCGACTACGGCACCTACCCGGACCAGCGCCGCGACTACTTCACCCTCCGCGACGCCAAGCGAACGCTCGCAAGCGTCCACACCGGCACCGGGCAGGAAGGTGTCATCTATGCTGGACTCCAAACGCTCACCAACGATCGGCTCGCGCGTGAATACCGGCGCGACGACGGCGCAGCGATGAAGATTGAGCGCTGCATGATCGACGCGAACTGGGGCAACTCGACGGACGTGATCTATCAGTTCTGCCGCCAGTCGACGCACAGTGCGATCGTGATGCCCAGCCACGGCAAATACGTTGGAGCGGCCAGCACACCGTTTTCGGAGTACAAGCCCAAGCGCGGAGACCGCGTCGGCCTGCACTGGCGCATTCCTGGCCTGCACGGCAAGCGGGCGGTGCGCTATGGGTTGATCGACACCAACTACTGGAAGAGTTTCGTCCACGCCCGCCTGGCGGTGCCGATGGGCGATCCAGGCTGTCTATCGCTCTTCGCCGGCCACGACCACCGCCTGCTCGGAGAACACATCACTAGCGAGTTCCGCGTGAAGACTGAAGGACGCGGACGGCAAGTGGATGAATGGAAACTCCGCTCGCCGGGTGCAGATAACCATTGGCTCGACTGCGTTGTGGGCTGCGCGGTCGGCGCGTCGATGCTTGGCGCGGTGCTGTTCGGGACCGAGACGAAGCAACAGGCCCGCCGCCCGCGAATGCGGCTCTCGGAGATTCAGAGGAGGCGTTCATGAAGGCACCGGTGGCGAATTCGACGAAACCCGGCGCGGCGCGTGGCCTTCTGTGCCCAAAATGCGGCTGCCGGCATTTTGAGTTGGTGAAGATCTCTCACGCCGTCGGCTATGTCAGGCGTCGGCGTGCGTGCCGCAATTGCTGGCATCGAGTCACGACTTCCGAACGAATCGTCGGCTCCTGATGCGGCAGCATTAGGACGCGGCGTGGATCAGATCGCAATTTCCGACTCTGCGGTCTTTTGACGCATCCATGACTCGTCAAGTTCGTGGTTTGCGGCGAGATTCATTGAAAATGGACCGGATCGCGAGGCGGCGTAGCCATTAACCGCCAAAACAGGATTATTTCATCCGTTTTCTTCTTGACCCAATCGTCGCCAAGACGAGAATCACACAATCAGACAAGGTTGTCTGAATATCGCCAATGCTGTTATCATCGCCAAGTCAATATGCAATCACCGGCGTGCTCCGCCTGAGCGTGCTGCCACCGGACGGTTATTGTCGCGTTGATGAGTTGACCAAAGGTACGCAGGCGCCGCGGCACGCCGTTGCCAAGGTGTTCTATGAATTGGCGAAGCGACGGATCCTGGAAAGCGTTCGCGGCGTTGGGGGCGGGTATCGGCCGTGCGCGGGGATCAGCGATCTGACTTTGATGGACATCGTAGAGGCGGTTGACGGCCCGTACGACCCGGCCGCGCTGACCGAACGGGGGTTGTGCGAGAGCGATCGGCTTTGCCCGCTGGAGACACTCCTTCAGCCCGTCAGTGATCGTCTCGAAGAAATTCTGCGCACGATGCGCGTTCGCGATCTGATCGCGCTTTACCCGCCAAAGACGTGCTGCTCACCTTCAGAAACTGAACCCAGTCAAACCAAGCATGGTCGGGCACCGCTTGCCGACCGCGGAGGTTCCTCATGAGCATGAATCGACGAGAATTTGTCACCGTCACCGCGCTCGCAGGGGCCGGCGCGGCCGCTGTCGGGACAGGCGTGGCGCTGAACAAGTTGGTCGGCAGGCCGCAAGACCCGACGGGGGATCGGACCGTGCGCCATCTTCCCGTTTTGAACAACATCAAACCGAAGGCGAATGAGGATGTGCTGGTCCGCATGCAGCGAGAGTTGGTGAAGGCCATGGCCAAGCCGGTCGAACAACGGCGGTGGATCATGGTGATCGATACGCGCAAGTGCGTCGGTTGCGATGCCTGCACCATCGGATGCATCGCCGAGAACAAGCTGCCCCCGGGCGTTGTTTATCGACCGGTCGTAAAGGAAGAGTCGGGCGAGTTCCCCAACGTACAACTCCGCTTCACCCCGCGGCCGTGCATGCAGTGCGAGGAGCCGCCGTGCGTGCCGGTATGCCCGGTAAAGGCCACCTGGAAGCGACCCGACGGGATTGTCACCATCGACTACGACAAGTGCATCGGCTGTCGCTACTGCATCACGGCATGTCCCTATCACGCCCGTACTAGCGACTTCGGCTCGTTCTACGGCGAGGGTGCGGCGGAGGGTGCGCCCGATTCGGGTGATCGAACCCTTCTCGGCGGTATCCAGCCGTGGGAAGACCTGCCCAACTTTGAGTACGCCAAAAACTGGAAGCGAGAGCGCAGCGGAAAGAAATCGCCCAAGGGCAACGCCCGCAAGTGCCACTTCTGCCTCCATCGACTCGAGGCGGGCCAGTTGCCGATGTGCGCGACAACCTGCATCGGACGCGCAACATATTTTGGCGATGCTAACGACCCTGAATCGCTGGTCACCGAACTGGTCACTAAGAACCAGGTGCAGACTCTGCTCCCGCATATGGGCACCAAACCGCGGGTGTTCTACATCTTCTAAGAACCGGAGCGTCATCCATGGCCACAACCGCAACCTATCGTTTCGAACGTAAGTGGGATTTTCGGCTGTCGCTGCTGCTGGGCCTGATCGCCGTCGTCGCTGGCGCCGCTGGAATGATCCGCGTTTTAGCCCAGGGTGCCCACGGAACTGTGGGCAGTGCCGTGCCTTGGGGATTGTGGGTCGGTGTTTACGTGTATCTCGTATGGATCGAGGTGGGGATGATTCTCGGATACTACGCCCTGAAGCACGTGCTGCACGTCAAAGGCATCGAGTCGCTGGGGCCTGTGATTGTGCTGACTGCGATCTGCGCGCTCACCGCGGCACTGATGATCATCGGGATGGACCTTGGCCACCCGTTCCGCGCGTGGCGCGCACTTGTCTTCGCCGACTTTGGCTCGCTAATGACTTGGATGATCTGGTTGCATATGTTCTACCTGGTTCTGCTGGTCGTCGAGTTCTGGGCGTACCACAACGACTATCAGGACCTGATCAAGTGGCTCAACTGGGTGAACATCCCGGCTGGGATCGCACTGATCCTGGTCATCGGTTCGCTGTTCGGTGTGATTGCCGCCCGGCCGATGTGGAACAGCGCGGTGCTGCCGATGGCGTTTGCGATGTCGTCACTGGTGGCCGGTACGGGGCTGATCCTGCTGCTACACCTGCTCTTCTCGCCGCTTGCGGGGCGTAGCCAATACGTTGAAACCGCATCGGAGTTGGGGCGGTTTCTGATGTGGGCGATGATCATCGGTGCGATTGCGGCGATGGCGAACCTGCTGGTAGCGCTCTACCCTGGCGTGCCGGCGCGCACACAAGGCATGAATCTGCTGTTGTTCGGGCCGTACTGGTGGACGATCTGGGTTGTGCATCTCGGGCTGGGCACTCTACTGCCGCTGCTGCTGTTGGCGGTGTTACCACGGCAGATCGGAGCACTCCTGCTGGCGGCGGTACTGTTGGTGGTGACGTTCGTCATGGTGCCTCTTAACTTGGTGATTCCGGGGCTGGCGTATGCCACACCGGAACTGGAAGGCATCGCCGTCGCGTTTCAGCACCCGCGACTGGCATACAACTATTTCCCTGATTCTACCGAGTGGCTTGTCGTCATCTTTGCCATTGGCGCAGCGCTAGTGCTGTTCGCCCTTGGCTATCGGCTGCTGCTCGAACCGTATTATCGTCGCCTTGCTGGCGAGAATCTGTCCGCATAAGCCGTAAGAAAGGGATGCGACCATGAAGTCCAACGACACAACATCACAAGACCGATCGCGACGGCAGTTTCTTGCCGGCGGCGCTTTGCTCGGCAGCGGGCTACTGGCGTCGAGTGCCGATGCTTCCGACTCGGCTGTACTGAACAGCGGCCGCCCGGACGCGCCGTACGATCTGGCCAACCCCGAAAACACGCTGTACTCGGCCTGCCTGCAATGCAACACCGGTTGTGGGATCAAATGCAAGATTCAGGACGGAATCGTCAGCAAGATCGACGGCAACCCCTACAACCCCTGGACGCTGCTGCCGCATCTCCCGTACGAAACGCCGTTCGACGATGCCGCCGCTGTCGACGGGGCGGTCTGCCCCAAGGGACAGTCCGGCCTTCAAACTGCCTACGACCCGTACCGACTTCGCAAGGTGCTGAAGCGTGCCGGTAAACGCGGCGAGAATAAGTGGGTCACCATCCCCTTCGCGCAGGCCATCAAGGAGGTTTGCGACGGCGGAAAGCTTTTTGCCAACGTCGCCGGGGAAGAAACCCGTGATGTTTCGGGCCTCCGTTCGCTGATCATGCTGACAGATGCAAAAGTCGCTGCGGCAATGGATACCGACATCAAGGCGATCTGGGCAGAGAAGGACAAGACTAAAAAGGCCGATCTTGTCTCGGCATTCAAGCAAACGCACGCAGCAAATCTTGACAAGCTGATCGACCCGGAACACCCCGACTTTGGCCCAAAGAATAACCAGATCGTGCTGAACTGGGGCCGGGTGAAAGGCGGTCGCGGCGACTTTTACAAGCGCTTCGCGCAGGCCATGGGCTCTACCAATGCTCATGGGCACACTACCGTGTGCCAGGGCTCGCTTTACTTCACCTGTAAAGCGATGAGCGACCAGTACGATACTGCCACGGGCAAGTTCTCGGGCGGGCAGAAGTTCTACTGGCAGGCGGATGTCGAAAACAGCCGGTTCATCCTGTTCGTCGGCGCGAACCTGTTCGAGGCCAACTACGGCCCGCCGAACCGCACGGTGAGGCTAACTCAGAATCTGGTGGACAAGTTCACGACCATTGCCGTCGCCGACCCGCGCTTCAGCAAAGTGGCTAGCAAGGCCTGGAAGTGGCTGCCGCTCAAGCCGGGCACTGACATCCCGCTGGCGATGGCCATGATTCGCTGGTTCTTTGACAACGAGGCGTTCAACGCGAAATTCCTCGGCAATGCCAACAAGGCCGCCGCCAATGCAAACGGTGAACTGAGCTGGTCCAACTCCACGTGGCTGGTCGTTCTAAAGGATGGAAAGCCCGGTAAGTTCCTTCGTGCCAAGGACTTGAAGCTCGCCGAGGCCGAAGAGGTCGTCGCCATGGTCGCCGGCGTGCCGACGGCGGTGGATCCGAATAGCGCCGACAAGCCCGTAGTCGGCGACCTGTTTGTCGACACCAAGCTCCCCAACGGCGTGGCCGTCAAATCGGGACTGCAAATCCTCAAGGCATCGGCGATGCAGCACACCATCGAAGAATGGTGTGCTATGGCAGACTGCCGCGCCGACGACGTCATCGCTGTCGCCCGCGAACTGGCCCGCTGGGGCAAGGCCGCCAGCGTCGATATCCATCGCGGTCCGGCCCAGCACACCAACGGCTACTACGCCGTTCTGGCGTGGATGTCGCTGAATGTCCTGTTGGGAAACTTTGACCACAAAGGCGGCATGATCGCCGCCGCAACCTATGACACGATGGGCAAGGGCGAATTGTTCAAGCTCGCGTCGGTCCCCGGAGCGATCAAGCCATTCGGCATCAGTTCGATCCGACATGACATCGACTACGAGAAGACGACCCTGTTCGCCGGCTACCCGGCCAAGCGAAACTGGTACCCGCTGGCCAGCGACATGTATCAGGAAGTCATTCCGTCGATCGGTGACGCCTATCCCTACCCGGTCAAGGTTCTTATCCAGTACATGGCCGCGCCGACGTACGCGCTGCCGGCTGGCCATACGAACATCGAGGTGCTTCGGGATGTCGAAAAGCTGCCGCTGTTCATCAGCAACGACATCATCGTCGGTACGACGTCAATGTACGCCGACTACATCTTCCCTGACCTCTCGTTCCTCGAACGCTGGGAGTTCCAGGGTTCGCACCCCAACATTCCGGCGAAGGTGCAGCCGGTCCGTCAACCGGTGATGGCACCGATTCCCGAAGATTGCGACGTGTTTGGGCAGAAGATGCCGCAGTGCTTCGAGTCGATGATGCTCGCGATCGCCGAATACCTTAAGCTGCCGGGGTTCGGTGAAAACGGGCTCGGTGACGGATTGCACTTCCGTCACTTCGACGACTTCTACCTGCGCGGCGTGGCGAACCTGGCCTTTGGCGAGAAGCCGGATGGCTCGCAGCAGGTTCCCGATGCGGATGCCCGCGAGATCGAGCTGTTCCTAAAGGCACGCCGGCACCTTCCCAAGACCATCTTCGACGCCGACCGATGGAAGGCGATCGTTGGCGAGAAGGTGTGGCCGAAGGTCGTCTACGTCCTGAATCGCGGCGGACGGTTCCAGGATCATGAGAAAAACTACAAGGGCGACATGGCCGGCAACCCGTACGCCAAGCAACTGAACCTCTACCAGGAGAAGACCGCAGGCACGATTCACGCCGGAACCGGAAAATCGTACGCCGGGTACGCCGTTGATGTGCCCATCGAGGATTTCGCGGGCAAGCCGACCGACGCCCTCCGAAGGGAAGGCGATCTGACGCTGATCACCCATCGCACGATCAGCCAGTGCAAGAGCCGGACGATCACCAACCCCTGGCTCACGCCGCTCATGCCCGACAACGGCATCCTGATCAACCCCGCCGATGCCGCGAAACTCGGGTTGGGCGACGGGCAAATGGTTCGGGTCTGCAGTGCCACCAACCCTGCGGGTGCATGGCCGATCACACCAGATCATAACAAGCCGATGATTGGCAAACTCGTATTCACACAAACCATGCGGCCTGGCGTGGTCAGCTTTGCGCTAGGGTTTGGCCACTGGGCTACCGGCGCAGAGGACATCACCATCGACGGCACTCTCATCAAAGGCGAAGCCCGCCGAGCTAAGGGCATCCACGCAAACGCAGCAATGTGGACCGACCCGGTCGTCAAGAACACCTGCATGTTCGACCCGGTCGGCGGCAGCGTGAGTTTCTACGACACGCATGTAACGCTTCAGCCAATTGCGTAATCCGGAGAAGATCGGATGCCAACGTTGAGTCGACGGCCGAAAGTTGAATCGACTGTTCCGGTGCAAGAAACGGAAGGACGTTCAACATTGCCGCAACTGCTTGCTGAGGCAAGTGTGCAGCTTCGCTCGGTGGACACTGAAGTACTCGAGATTGATCAGGCGCTTGGGCGCATTCTCGATGAGCCCATCATCGCAGATCGTGATCACCCACCGGCAGATGTGGCTGCGATGGACGGATTCGCCGTACAAGTCGCAGACCTCTGTCAGCATCCCATCCCCGTAAACGCCGCCGCTTTCGCCGGCCAGCCAACCTGCGCGCTGAAGGACGGATACGCGATGCGGATCGCCACCGGCGCGATTGTGCCGCACCGCGCCGACGCGGTGATTCGCAGTGAATGGTGTGTTGAAACATCGGATGGAGTTCTCGTTGATGTCGATCGTTCGATCACACCTGGGAACGACATCCGGCGGCGTGCGGAAAACTGCCAGGCGGGAGAGGTCATCGCCCGCGCCGGTCAACGTGTGACCCCTGCGGTGATCGCCGCCGCGAAGGCATTCGGCAAGAGCGGGATCAGAGTGTATGGACGGCTTCGTGTAGCCGTGATCGCCACCGGCGATGAACTTGTCGATTCCGACCTGCCACCACGGGACCATCAGACGCGCGAAAGCAACGCCACTTCGATTGCGGCAATGCTGTCGGCGCGCTCATGGATGCGCCTCAGTTCCGTGACCCATGTTGCCGATCAGACGCCGACTGTGATGCGCGCGATTGAGAGTGCGCTGGCGTCAAGTGACGCCGTTGTTCTCACGGGTGGCACTTGTCGAAGTGAGCGCGACAGCGTGCGCAGTGCGATCGAACAACTCAGACTCGAAGTGATGTTCGACGGCGTACCCATTCGACCCGGCCGACCGACGATCGGCGCAACCGCAGCTCCGGGCAAGCTGGTGCTGGCGCTCCCCGGCAATCCAATCGCCGCGCTGCTGGCTGCACGCGTTGTTGGGCTGCCCCTGCTGTCGGCGATGTCGGGAAACAGCGCGTCCGAGGTCGGACTGAGGGTGTCGGTCCAGGGTCGCCCATCGTCGGCCGATGTGACGCGGCTTGAACTTGGTCGAATCTCTGAAGATGGAACCGTCCATGTTATCCCGTCGCACGGCTCGGCGGACATCCCGGCCGCGGTGCAAAGCGATGGAGTGCTGGTGTTTGACGAACCGTCGGGACAGAATGCGATCTTCCTCCAGTGGTGATCTGATATCAGTCCCGGCCTACATCCTCGCAGGCGGAAACAGTTCGAGATTCGGCTCGGACAAAGCGCGGGCGATTGTCCACGGCATTCCGCTGATCTCCGGTATCGATGCCGCGCTGCGTGAATCATGCAGCGCGGTAACGGTGGTGGGGCGGCACGCAAATCAGTATTCCGATTTGGGCCTGCAGACGATCGCCGATCGATGCGCCGACCAAGGCCCGCTCGGCGGATTGGATGCCGCGCTGGCCGATCGCAGCGACGGCTGGTTGCTCTTGACGTCTTGCGACTTCGTCAAGATTGAGCAGAGTTGGATCAGCCGATTGAGTTGTGGGCGACGGGATAGGCCCGCGGTCGCGTTTCGCGGGGCGCGTTGGGAGCCGCTCTTTGCTTTGTACAATACTGAAGTTGCGGCTGTGGTGTCGCGTCATCTTCAAGAGGGGACATTGGCAATGTGGCGCTTGCTTGATGAAGTCAACGCCACCGCGTTGCCGCTCCCAGATGACTGGCCGACGTTGGCGCATGTGAACTCCGAGCTTGAATTGCGGCAGGCGCTGTCGCAGGATCTGATGAACCAGGAGCATGACCGTGGCAAAAAAATCAAAACGTGAAAACAAGCCGAAACTACCGGCCACCTTCATGGCGTTTACTCAACGATATCCCGAACTTGGGCGGGCGCACGAAGCAATTGCCCGGGCCGTCGATTCGGCCGGGCCGCTTGATGCCAAGACGTGCTCGCTGATCAAAATCGGCCTGAGCGTTGGCGGCGGCCTGGAATCCGCAACGAAGAGTCATGTCCGTCGCGCGATGCAAAATGGCGCTTCCCGCGAGGAAATCGAGCAGGCGGTGCTGCTGGCTATGAACACATGCGGCTTTCCGAGAACGGTCGCCGGCTGGCAATGGGCGCAGCAGCAGTTCGAGCGCGGAGTCTAGTTCAAGAGCAGTTGCAACCGTCGGTCTTCGCCTCGCAAGCGATCACGCGCCCACGGCGATCGAACTCCAACGCGCAGCATTCCTGCACCAAGCTCCGGAGCTTCTCTCTTACTCGCTGAACGCGCGACTTCGCGCCCGACAGTGAAATGCCCAGCGCTTCGGCGATATCCTTCTGTTTCACCCCGTTCATATCCGCCATGGTGAGCACGCGCTCGTCCTCGCTCGGCAATCCGCGAAGCATGCACGCGACGGCGTCGGCGACCGTCTTGGAAAGCGCGGCGTCTTCTTCCTCGCTCGATGCGCTCTCGATGCTGGCGCCCGGCACTTCCGCTCGCGGCTGGCGGCGGTAGTGATCGATCACCGCATTTCGCGCCACCTGATGCAGCCAACCGCCGACGTTCTCGACTTCGGATAGTCCCGAAGCGCTCTGGTGAAGCTTGAGGAAGACGTTTTGCAAAACGTCATCGACGCTGGCCGGATCGGCAGTGCGCGATGCGATCTCCCGACGGAGCCTTTCGGAAAATTCATTCCACACCGATGAGAGTCTCGCCGATAAGACGACGCAAGAAATCCTCTTGATGGCATCCTGTGGCCAATTGCCGCAGCGGTCGCACATGAACGATCTTGCATCATCACCCCAGGGGCCTATAATCGCGCATGCGAATATATGATCGCTCCAAGTCAGTGGAGGTGCCCCATGACATCTGATAGGCCCACGTGCTTCGGAAGGATGTTCCCGGATTTTGACAGGATGCGGCCAAACGTCCGAGAGGCCGGTAAAGCCTATTCCGCGCACTACACGTCTTTGGGCATGGGCGTCCAATCGCGTCAAGTGTCAATAGACCAAGAACAGTGGGATGCGTGTCAGCAGTGCCCGTGTTTTCGGAGTTGCTTTGACCAGTGCAGCGGTCGTGTACTTTGTACTCTAGCGCTGAACGACGCGACACGTTGACAGAAGCGGCCTGAAGGCTTGCGTCGGAATCACGGGGAGGAATACATGTTTTTCGGGATTCTTAGTCATGCGTGAAAGTGTGTCCAAGAAGCTGTCTCTGCTCGACCGCTATCTCACGCTGCTCATCTTCCTTGCCATGGCGCTGGGCGTCGCATCGGGCTATCTATTTCGGTCCAGCGTCGAGAAGTTCAATCATGCGCTGACCGTCGGCGAGCAGACCAACCTGCTGATCGCCGTAGGGCTCATTCTAATGATGTATCCGCCGCTGGCGAAGGTGAAATACGAATTGATGCCCAGTGTGTTTGCCGACGTGAAGGTCGTCGGCCTGTCGCTGCTGCAGAACTGGATCGTCGGGCCGATTCTGATGTTTCTGCTGGCGATTGTGTTCTTCGGATTCATCGCCCCGGCATTGTTCGGCCCGGGCGCGCGGTGGGGCCAGTACATGGCCGGCTTGATCCTGGTCGGCATTGCGCGATGCATCGCGATGGTTCTCGTGTGGAACCAGTTGGCGCGCGGCAGTAGCGAATACGCAGCCGGCCTGGTCGCTCTGAACAGCATTTTCCAAATCCTCACGTTCGGCATTTATGCGTGGGTGTTCATCACAATCCTTCCGCCGCTGTTTGGAATGCAAGGGACGGTTGTGCAGGTGAGCATCGGCGAGGTCTTCTTCAGCGTGATGGTTTATCTGGGCATTCCCTTCGCCGCCGGGATTCTTAGCCGAGTGATTCTTGTGCCCTTGAAGGGACACGATTGGTACGACCGCGTTTTTGTGCCGCGGATCTCGCCGATCACGCTGACAGCATTGCTGTTTACCATCGTGGTGATGTTCTCGACACAAGGAGAGCGCATCGTGAATCAGCCGTTGGATGTGCTGTGGATCGCAATCCCGCTCAGCGCGTACTTTGCGATCATGTTCCTTGTGAGCTTTTTCATGGCCTGGAAGGTCGGAGCGGACTATTCGCGTGCGGCGACGTTGGCGTTTACGGCGTCGGGCAACAACTTCGAACTGGCGATCGCGGTGGCCATTGCGGTTTTCGGAATCGCCTCACCGATTGCTTTCGCGACGGTTGTCGGGCCGCTGGTTGAAGTGCCGGTGTTGATTGGATTGGTTCACGTCAGCCTGTACTTTCAACGCCGGTTGTATGGCGAGACGGCCAGCGCGCAGGACGAAGGAACCGTGAAAGTAATTGCCGCGGCCGGGCACGAAGCGTGCGGCACTACTCGGTAACTCGTCGATGCCGCCGAGCGGAATTCTTCGAGCCGTGCGTTGAGCAAGGAGTGATTCATGCCGCCTAATGCAATGCGAACTACATCGACCCGGAGGCGCGGCGTGGACGTCGATCGAATCTTTCGCGCGTTCTCCGATCGCACGCGGCTGCGCATCCTCAACCTTTTGCGCGCCGGGGATGAGGTGTGCGTTTGCGATCTGATCGCGGTGATCGGCGTGCCACAAGCGAAAGTGTCTCGCCACCTGGCGTACCTGCGCAAAGCACGCCTGGTGCGTGGCCGCAAGGATGGGCTATGGGTCCACTACAGTCTGCAGCCGGCGGGCGGTTCATTCCACGCCAAGATCCTGGAGTGCCTGAGTTGCTGTTTTGACGAGGTGCCGGAACTTAAGCGAGACTTGGCGCGACTTGGTAGAGCGTGTGCGACCGCCGCGAAGTCTCGTTGTTGTAGCTAGATTTGGAGGTTGAGATGTCCCCTAGACCGCTGGTGCTGATTCTGTGTACCGGAAACTCATGCCGCAGCCAGATGGCTGAAGGATTTCTGCGTGCATTTCAAGGCGACAAGTACGAAGTGGCAAGTGCGGGTACAGACCCGAAGCCGGAAGTCCATCCGCTCGCTGTTCTGGTCATGGCGGAGGCCGGAGTCGATCTCACGTCTCAAGGACCGCGTTCCATTGACGAGTTCTTAGGCCGGGTTCCAGTACGTCACTTGATCATCGTCTGCGACCGCGCGAGTGCCACGTGTCCTCGGATTTGGCCCGGGGCTGCGACCCGAACCAATCTGCCCTTTGATGATCCTGCGGATGCTCATGGCACTGAAACTGAGCAACTTGAGGTTTTTAGGAGAGTACGAGACGAGATAGCTGGCGCGATGAAAGTCTGGTCGCCGCCAGCTCGAAAGACGTTTGATCGCCATTGACTCGCAAGCAATTCAAATCTTCGCTGTCCGCTGTCCCCATATCAGCACCTGCCTCCAATCAAAGACGTGACCTGCTCGTGACCCGGCAACACACCTCTCGAAACTCCGAAAGCGTGAGGGGAACAACACCCGAGAATGTAGCACGTTGAAGTTTCTGAACGTCTGAATCGATGTCGGTCTGCCGGCAGACCCTTTCTGCTTCACTTTTCCAGCCTCCGCAGCCAACTCGATCCCGCTTCCGGTCCATGAGCATTGATGGATGTCACTGCGCCATGGCCTAGCGGCCTTACCTCGTTTGCGATCAGTCACGTGCCCAAGCACCTGCGAGGGGACGCCGTGCAGGAGGCGTGGCTCGCACTGCACGAGGGTCGCAAACCAGACTCGGCCGTCCGCGCACTGCTCCGTCATGAAGAACGTCACCGCGCCAAGAAGCCCGACCTGGATCGGTGCCCCGTTCGGGAAGTTCGCCGTCGCTTTTGAGGAACGCCGTGGCAGACGAACTGGATCAGACCATCGCAGACAACGCCGCCGGCCCTAAGCGGGCCAAGGGTGACAGTGCGGAAATGGAGCAGCACTCGCTGCCCGACCAGATCGCCGCCGATCGCTACCTCCAGAGCAAGAAGGCAACCAAGGCGAAGGGATTGGGGATCGCGCTCAAGAAGCTCGTCCCGCCGGGAACAGATTGATGCTGGGATTCCTTCGGAACATCTTCGGTTCAACGCCGCTGCCGCGAACAACGCGGCTCATGCATTTACCGCTGCGCGTCCGCGGGCGATACGACGCCGCCGCGACCACGGAGGAGAACCGCCGGCACTGGGCCAACGCCGATCATCTCTCGGTCAATGCCGCCAGGGACGCCTCAAACGCTCGCGCCTCGACCGTTTCATGAGCGACTATCTCACCCTGCAAACTGGGCAGGAGGTTGTAGCGGCGACGCTGTTCTCATCGTTCCGAGAGTTCATCCGCGATCAGAACGGTCAAACCGCCGACGTCCACATGCGTCAGTTCCGCTCCTACGCCGATGTCTTCCAAGGATTCTCCTCTTGGCCAGCGGACAGCCGTGAGGGGCAGTTCATCTACCGTTTGGAACAGCTCGATACCACGACGGTTTACCCGCTGCTGCTCGAAATCTTCAACCTCTACGGTGACGCGGCCGGCAAAGCTCAGCGGCGGCAGATCATCGAAGATCTCGAGTCGTTATTTGTACGGCGCGCCGTCTGCGAGTTGACGACCAAGAACTACAATCGGTTGTTCGTGGACATGATTCGGTCGCTCCGTTCGAACGATGACTTTTCTGCGGCGGCGGTTCGGAAGTTTCTGCTCGAACAGACTGCCGAGACGACGATTTGGCCGGATGACGAAACGTTCACGGCTGCGTGGATGACGATCAATTTCTACCGAAGGCTCAAGAAGTCGAAAGCGAGAATGATACTGGAGGCAATCGAGCTCGCACTGTTCAACAGCAAGACCGAGAAGGTGCAGATTGAGCAGAACCTCACGATCGAGCATCTGATGCCCAAGGAGTGGGTGAAACACTGGCCGCTATCAGAATCAGCTGCGACGGATGAGGCGAAAGAAAAGGCGTCGAATTTGCGCGACGAACTTCTCCATAAGGTCGGCAACCTCACGCTGCTCACAAAGCGCCTGAATCCTTCGATTTCGAACGGGCCTTGGAGCAAGAAGCGAGAGAAGATTCTGGAACACAGCGCACTCAACATGAATCGTGCCTTCCACACGACAACGACCTGGGACGAGGGTGCGATTTTCAAGAGGTCCGAGGAGCTGCTAAAGATTGGCCTGAAATTGTGGCCCGTCCCAGCTCGGACGAATGCCGGTTGAACTGCCTCCGGAGGCAGCATGGAATCTTGTCAGGACCTGTTGCAGGACAACATCAAGTGCGCAACGGACGCGGCTTTTGAAACGAGCGATAGTTCTTTAACAACCTTGATTTTAATGCGAGAATCCAACTTTCGGCGCGAGAGCGGTTATGAAGAGGGTTAGGATCGGGGAGCTCCTAACCGCCGCAATCCCTGCGACGGTTTTTTCTCGCGCGAGAAGCGCGTCCCGTAACCACGCGTTGTATCGTGGCTTGTGGCAACGGGTTGGATCAAGGGGCCGTCCGCCGTGGGGTCGCTGGGTTGCTTCGGTGCCCGTGTTCTTACAATCAATCGCCGAATTCGCACCGAAACACCCACTCTGACTGCCGAATTTCTAGATTTTTCTCTGAACCCCGACCTATGATTTGACGAACACCCTTAAGAGGTGCAGGATTGCAGAACTGCACCCGTACCCTAGCGTTGCGCGGTGGGTGATTGGCTGTCAAAGGATTGAATGATGTCCGAACAAAAACCGGATCGACCACAGAAGAAAAAGACTCCCCCTGCCGGTCCCGGCGGCAATGGCATGCGGCTTGGGCGTGGGGTTTTCGGCTGGGTGCTGTTTATCGGGCTGGCGATCATGCTTTTTGTGCTCGTGCAGCACCAGCGAAACGCCCGGGATGAGACACCTATCAGCGAGTTTTATGCCGAAGTGAAAGACGGCAACGTGAAATCCGTTGTCATCCAGGGCGACGAGTTGCTCGGTGAATACAATCAGGCTCGCAAGAACCCGTCGGTACCTGAAACCAAGCAGTATCGGGTCGCCATTCCCCCGGCGGACTGGGGCACCGTGCGCGATCTGATGGCGTTGCGGGATAACTCGCCAATCGAAGTAAAGTATCAGACTAACAACAGCATCTGGATCAACCTGCTGCTGCCGCTGATTCCGTGGCTGCTGATCTTTGCCATCATTTATTTCTTCATCTTCCGCCAATTGCGCAATAGCGCGGGTGCGGGCGGGATGCTCGGCAACTTTGGCCGTAGCCGGCACAAGATTACGAGCAAGGAACACACTAACATCACGTTTGACGATGTAGCCGGCGTGGAAGAGGCGAAGGATGAGGTGTCGGAGATTGTCGAGTTTCTGAGAAATCCCAAGAAGTTTCAGCGGCTAGGCGGGCGCATTCCGCGGGGCGTTCTGCTGGTGGGTGAACCTGGCACCGGCAAAACACTGCTTGCCAAGGCGATTGCCGGCGAAGCCGATGTGCCATTCTTCTCAATCAGCGGCAGCGACTTTGTCGAGATGTTCGTTGGCGTGGGCGCATCACGCGTGAGAGATTTGTTCAAACAGGCAAAAGACAACTCACCCTGCATCATATTCCTTGATGAGATTGACGCCGTCGGTCGTCGTCGGGGAAGTGGGTTTTCATCCGGCGGGCATGACGAACGCGAGCAGACGCTCAACGCCATCCTTGTGGAGATGGATGGTTTTGAGACCAATGATCAGGTGATCGTGTGCGCCGCGACCAACCGCGTCGATGTGCTCGATCCGGCGTTGACTCGGCCGGGCCGGTTTGATCGGCAGGTATACGTCCCGCTGCCCGATGTGAAGGGCCGGATGGAGATTCTCAAAGTGCATAGCCGCAAGGTGAAGCTTGGGAACGATGTCGATCTGGCCCGCCTGGCGAAAGCGACGCCCGGCTTCAGCGGGGCTGATCTGGCTGCGATTATCAATGAATCGGCACTGGGCGCAACACTCGCGAATAAAGAGGGAATCGAACAGGAAGACCTTGAGGAGGCCCGCGATAAAGTCCGCTGGGGTCGCGCAAAGAAGAGTCGCGTGATCGACGAAAAGGAAAAGCTCGCCACGGCGTATCACGAGGCTGGTCACGCAGTCATTCAGATTCTGGAAAAGGACGGCGACCCGATTCACAAGGTAACGATCATCCCCCGCGGGAACTTCGGCGGCGCGACTATGAGCCTGCCGGAGAAGGATCGGCAGAATTATTCACGAAGCTGGTGCTACGCGCAGCTGCGCACTTTGTTCGGCGGGAGAATTGCCGAAGAAATGTTCACCGGCGACGTGAATACCGGCGCGTACGGCGATATCCGGCAGGCCACTGGCATCGCACGCAGAATGGTGCGCGATTGGGGCATGAATGAACGAGTCGGCTTCGTCTATTACGGCGAAGATGAGAACAAGCAGAGCATGCTCGATATTGCCGGTGGCCGGGAATACAGCGAGGAAACCGCCAAGGCGATCGACGAAGAAGTGAAGAAACTGATTGATAAGCTCTACGAAGAGACACGAACCATTCTTGAGGCCAATCGCGACCGCGTGGAGGCGCTTGCAAAGGCGCTGCTGAAGTATGAAACGCTCGACGGCCCGGATATCGACAGAATCATGCGCGGCGAACAGCTCACGCGCCCGACGGTGAGCGACCTCATCGACCGTGAAACCCGCAGGGGAACCACGATCGCCCCGGCAACCGACCCGCGCAAGCCCGATGTCAACCCCGGCCTCGGCGGTGGCCCGCTGCCAGCCCCGGGGTAAATCAGCCGAGGATGCTGCTGCGGGGATAAGGCGCTCTGGCAACACTCAAAACAGCGAACATGACTCTCGGCCGCAGTTAAATCGCTGCGGCTGATTTTTTCTCGCCGGCGAGATGGCTGCGTGACCGAGATCGGTTTGGCGCGTATACTCGCGTCCGCGCTCAGGAGGCAATTGTTAACGTGGCTCAATCAGAAATTGTTATCGCCGATGATCGGCAGCTTGCCCACGCGGTCGAGTTGTACAACTCCGTTTTCCGGCCCAAACGCGAGATCGACTACTTCAAGCGCCGTTTTCAGGGACGGCACAATGTGCTCACCCTCCTCGCCCGATTGGATGATCAGCCTGTCGGGTTTTGGATGGGTTTCGAGTTGAAGCCGGGAATGTTTTATCACTGGCTTGGCGCAGTGAAACCTGAAGTGCGTCGGCACGGGATAGGCCGGCAGTTGCAGGAAGCGCAGCATGCGTGGGCAAAAGACCACGGCTACGAGTTTGTTCGCTGTGAATGCCTTAACCACCAGCGGGAGTTTGTGCATTTCGCAGTTTCGACGGGTTACGACATTTGCGGCATTCGCTGGGATTCGACCCACGCCGATAACCTGGTGGTGTTCGAAAAAAATGTGCTGGACTAGTCGGGCGACTTGCAGACTAAAGCCGCATCAGGTCGGGCCAATCGCGGGGTCGGATGCCGTCTCGGCTATCACGAGCCAAACGGGCGTCTCCGGCTTGGGGGAGCTTTCGTGCGATGCAAACTCCGGCGGTTGGGCCAGGTAGGCCGCTTGGCGACTTCGTTCAGCCGCCAGAGATTGATAGCTGGCCAGCACCCACAGCAATCCGACAATGGCAGTCAACAAACCCGGAAACAAAAATCGCCGAAATGCATTTTCGATAACAGCTTGCATAGTGGCTCCGTACTGGCCCGGTTGCGGCTCTGTGGTCGCGCCGGTTGGGCGCGGCTCACTTCTCTATCGCAGCAATACAGTTCAGACGTATACTTGCACAACGATCTAACGCGAAAGTTGCAAGGGCAATCTTGAACATTGATGAGTTCGATTCATGGCTCAGACTATTTCCCAGACCCCCGCTGGTCATGGGCGTGATGAACATTACCCCAGACAGTTTCAGTGATGGGGGCAGCATCACCTCGCCCGAGCAGGCCGTCATTCATGCGCAGAAAATGCTCGATGACGGGGCTGATATCATCGATATCGGGGCCGAATCGACCCGTCCGGGGTCACAGCCGGTGCCCGAAGAGATACAAATTGGCAGGCTCGAACCCGTGTTGGATGCACTGCGATCGCTGACGCGGCGGGCTGCATTTAGCATCGACACAACGCGTGCCGCAATCGCGGAAATGGCATTTGATCATGGGTTCGCGATGTCGAATGACGTGTCAGCCGGCCGGGATGACCCCGCGATGCTCTCGACGGTGGCTCGGCACGATCGCAGCCTCTGCCTGATGCACATGCTCGGCACTCCGGCGACGATGCAGGTGGATCCAATCTATGCAGATGTCTCCCGGGAAGTGGCAACGTTTTTGGAATCGCGAACCGCAGCGGCCGTTGCCGCGGGGATTCCGGCGCACCGGGTATTGGTCGATCCGGGGATTGGGTTTGGAAAGACCGACGCGCACAATCTGGAGTTATTACGCAACTTGCGCAATCTTGCCCCCACTGCCCAGCCGATAATGGTGGGGACAAGCCGGAAGGGATTTATCGGCCGCATCACCGGTGAGCCCAACGCTGCGGCCCGACAATTCGGCACCGCTGCGACGGTCTCATGGTCGATAACCAACGGCTGCGACATCGTGCGTGTCCATGATGTCCGCCAGATGGCGCAGGTTGTGCGCATGACGATGGCGATTCAACCGCGTTCGCCCTAAAATGAGTAGTTTACGCCAGCTGCGCCACGAGCATGGAAGAGACCTTTAACGACATTGCCTACCTTCAGACGCTACTGCGAGAAGCGCCGTGGTGGTCGCTCTTACTGCAGTGGTTATTGATTGGCACAGTCGTCTACTCCGTTTATCGTTTTCTAAGGGGCACGCGCGGCGCCCGGCTGCTTCGGGGCATCGCCATGCTGCTGGTGGTCTCATGGCTCTTCGTCAACTTTCTGCCGAAAGAGTTCGCTGCGATCAAAGTGCTTTACCAGCAGTTGGTTGCAGTGGTGGCGTTTGCAGTCATCGTTATCTTTCAGCCGGAACTGCGCCGCGCGGTGATGCGGCTGGGCGAGACAAGCCTTTTTCGCGGCTGGTCGCGAATGGTGAGCGAAGAGATCGAGCATCTGGTCGAAGCGGCGATCTTTCTTTCCAAGCGGAAGATTGGCGCGCTGATTGCCATCGAGCGTGAGGTAGGCCTCGGAGGGATCGCGGAAAGTGGCACTCGCCTCAATGCTGAGATGTCCGCCCCGCTGCTCGACACCATTTTCTGGCCCAACTCTCCGCTGCACGATCTGGGAGTCATCATCAGCCAAGGCAAGATCGCCTTTGCTGGGGTGCAGTTTCCGCTGGCTGAAGAAGGCACGCTCGAACGCGAACTGGGCAGCCGCCATCGCGCTGGGGTTGGGATGAGCCAGGAATCGGACGCCGTAGTGCTGATTATAAGCGAAGAAACGGGCGATATCTCCATTGCCGAGCGGGGTCAGTTATTCCGCAAACTGACACCCGAGGCGTTACGCGGCTTGCTGGTCGAGTTGCTCGGCAAGAGCGATTCACCCAAGCCCAAATCAAGTGATTTACCTCAATCCGCCCCGCCCGCCGGGCAAACTGCCGAAGTGCCTGTAACGCAGAAAGTATGAGCAAGCAACCAGGACATTTTCAGGACCGTTTTACCTATGCCGGACCAACGTTTCGATCCTGGCTGCGAGAAACGTTCTCGGCAAGTGGCATCGCGGCCATTGTGCGCACGCTCGCGTGGCTGATACCTCTGACGATTCTCGTCTGGTTCTACGCCGCGCGATCCATTTCGGCTCCCGATTCGGTGACGCGGCGAGTGGCCGTGCGGTCCAATGACCCTGGCCGGCGAGTGGCGCTGCAGAACGACTCGCTCGAGCTGAAGATCGCCTATATCGGTACCGACGCGCGCGTTAAAGAGCTTGAACGACAACTGAGTGGCATGGACTCACTGGTGCTGACCGTCGACGCTACGCAGGCGAGCGGGGCGGTCTATCAACTGGCAAAACCGATCCTGGAGCAAAATGAGCCATTCCGCTCCAACCGGGGCGTACGCATCACGGGCGTAACACCGGACACAATTGGGCTGGATGTTGACACATATGTCGAGCAGACGGTGGATGTGAAAGTGCCCGACGCGCTGAAGTCGGTGGTGCAATCCGCTGTGTTTGACCCGCCGCAGGTGACCGTCCGCGGCGCATCGCGCGACATCGCCGCTGCCGAAGCGAATGGCGGGCTTTTTGCTGAGGCTGATTTGGCCAATCTTCCCATTCTGCGCGAGCCTGGAAGAAAGGACTCGATTCTGGTGACTCTGCGCGCGCCATCAGGGATGACCGTCAAGCCCACATCGGCAACCGCCGCGCTCGAAATCGGCAGCAAAGACATCGCCTATGAATTGAAATCGGTGCCAGTCTGGCCGTCACTTCCGCCGGAGTTTGTGAACGAGTTTCGGGTAACCGTGACGCCCGGCTTCATCAGCAATGTACAGGTGCTTGGCCCGCAGGAACAAATTGACCTGCTTCAGGCGGGGCTGGTGATCAAGGCCCGCCTGGACTTCACGCCCGAAGAGCTGCGCGACGCCCGCGACGGACGATTCAAGCCCAAAAAGCCGATCTTCGAGCTGCCGCCGAACGTAAAGGTGGATCCACAGCGGCTGGCCAACATCTCCGTAGAGTGGAGCGTGCAGCGGCGGGAGGGGTCAAACTAACGAGCGTTGGCTGCTGCAGGGGATCGGAACGCTACGCTACGACGGTGTTAGATCATGCCAGACTGGAATGATTACGCTTCTGAACTTGGCCGCCGGGGACGTGCGGCGGCGCTTCTGCTGGCCTCAACCCGCGATGCGACGAAGTCTGACGCGATCGCGCGCTTCGCCGACGGCCTGCGCCGCGGGCGCGCGACGATCCTCGAAAGTAACGCCAGTGATCTCGCCGCTGCCGAAGCCGGCGGCCTTGAGCGGCCGCTGATCGAACGTCTCAGGCTAAACGATGCACGAATCGATGCAATGGCGGAAGGGGTCGAACAGATCGCCCGGCAAACGGACCCTGTTGGGCAAACGATCGAATCTACGGTGCGGCCAAGTGGCATGCGCGTGGAACGACGGCGCGTGCCAATTGGTGTGGTACTGTTTTTCTACGAGAGCCGCCCCAATGTCACCGCCGACGCTGCGGCGCTTTGTCTGAAGAGCGGCAACGCGGTCATTCTGCGCGGGGGCAAGGAGGCCATTCACTCGAACACAGCCATCGCGACCATCGCCGCCGCGGCCATCGCCGATGCCAACCTTCCCTCGGACGCTGTGCAGTTGGTAAACACCACCGACCGCGCGCTGGTGCCGGTGCTGCTCAGGCAAAATCAGCAGATCGACCTGGTGATCCCCCGTGGCGGAAAGAGCCTTATTGAGGCAGTCGTGCGCGATTCGAACATTCCTGTGCTGAAACACTTCGACGGCAATTGCCATCTGTACATTGACGAGCACGTCGCTGGAATCGAACAGCGGGTGATCGACGTCTGCGTCAACTCAAAGACCAGCTACCCCGGCGGCGCTGTGTGCAATGCGGTGGAGCATTTGCTGTTTCATCGGCGGGCAGCCGATGTTTTGCTCGCACGTACATGCGCGGCGCTCAGCGCGCGAGGTGTGGAAATCCGTGCCGACTCCGCCGCCCGCGCGCTGTTCCCTCAGGCGCTGCCTGCAACCGAGGCGGATTGGTCCACGGAATATCTAGCCTTCACCCTGGGTATAAAAGTCGTAGATTCGATTGACGAAGCGATCGCGCACATCAACACTTATGGCAGTCGGCATACTGACGGGATTCTGTCAACGGATATCGCAGCCTGCCAGCGATTTGTCAGCAGGGTCGATTCGGCAAGCGTGATGGTGAACGCGAGCACGCGGCTGGCCGATGGCGCTGCCTATGGACTGGGTGCCGAAATCGGCATCAGCACCGACAAACTCCATGCCCGCGGGCCGATGGGGGCGAGCGACCTGACCACCTACAAATGGGTCGTCACGGGTGATGGGCACCTGCGATAGCCACCACATCAAAACCGCACTATCGGCTCGTCACAGGCACTCCCGGCAATGCGCCGGCTCATCATGGCGATGTAGCTCTCGGTAATGAGCGGGTGTTCACCCAGGCCGAGCAACTGCAAAACTGCCTTCACCGATGACGACGACGCGCCTTCCACCTCGACAAATGTGCCCAGCCGGGGAAGCTCGTCAAGCTCCACCTCGCAGCCGGCCAAATGCCAGCTCTCTCTTCGTTTTTCAAAACCCAACTCGGCATGAAAACCCAGTTGCGCCAAGAGTGCCGCGGCACGATCGGCGCTTTCAACGGAAAACTCAATCTCTTCTCTCGATTTCAAGTCGCTTCCGGCTGCCTGCGGGCCTTTGAACGTAACAACCGTAGCCGTTGCCGCGGCCGGGGTGTCCAGCGATTGCATCGAGCGGATGCGAAGCCCCTTATCGGCGGCGAGCAGGCTTCGGTCGGCGGTGTCAAAGTAGATGTTTAGCTCCAGCCTCCGCCCGCTGCGCTTCGCTTGCAGCGTTCGTAGCTTCCCGCGGACCGATTCAAGGTCGTCTACCGCAACTTTTGCCTCAAGCTCTGTTTCCATTGGTACGCTCTGGCAGAGACTCACATTCTCCGCTTGGTGCCGTCACGCTACTCGATTCTCAGTGTTCGCCGGCCCACAAAATCCTGCTTCATCGCCTGCTTTGCGAGGTACAGCGTTTCTTCCGCAACCTCGTTCGCCTTTCTGCAGCCCACCTTGAGTGCGTCGATGACGTCATCTGGCCGGGCCTCGAACTGCTTCCGCCGGGTGCGAATTGGATCGATGAGCACATTTAACACCTCAACCAGCTTCTTCTTGATCGGCACATCGCCGATCTTGCCCTCGGCATAGAGGTTTCGGTGTTCTGTCAGCCATTCGCCATCTGAGTTAAACACTTCGTGCATCGCCCAGAGTGGATTCTTCTGCGGGCTGGTCTCTCCAGGTTCTTTGCCCGTGATGCGAGTCGGATCGGTATACATTCCCATGATTTTCTTCTGCACAACATCGGCCTCATCGGAGAGGAAGATCGCGTTGTTCAGGCTCTTGCTCATTTTGAGCAACTGCCCATCTGCGCCCGGCGGGCCAAGGCCGCAGAGGCGCTTTACCCGACCAAGTTTAGGCTGGATCACTGGAAACACCCCGCCGAGGGTGGTGTGGTCGTTGTCTGGGGCGTGCGAGCTTACGCCGCAATACACTTGGTTGAACTTTCGAGCCACCTCACGTGTAAGCTCCAGGTGCGGAATCTGATCTTCCCCCACCGGCACAAGCTCCGGCCGAAACGCCAGAATGTCGGCACACTGTCCCACCGCATACAGCGGAAAGCCAAACGGGTACTTATCGCCGAGCGCCTTATCTTTGATCTCCTGTGTCAGCGTCGGGTTTCGCATCACCCGGTTGAATGGCACAAGCATCGAAAAGAAAAACGTCAGCTCGTCAATTGCGGGTACCTCGCTTTGCACAAACATCGTCGACTTCTGCGGATCAATGCCGCAGGCGAGGTAGTCGGTTGCGATCTCGATCACGCTTTGACGTACCTCGGCCGGTTGTTCGGCCCGGGTCGTGAAGGCATGTTTGTTGGCAATGATGAAGTAGCAGTCGTAGTCGGCCTGCATGGCCAGCCGATTTTCCACACTGCCAACATAATGGCCTATGTGGAGCTTTCCGGTAGGCGTGTCGCCGGTGAGAATGCGCGGGCGGGTGGTCATACAGGGGTTTTATCGACTTGCGACGTGTTCGTGAAGCGCTGCGAAGATAAAGGACGACCGGCGGGGATCAGCCGGGTGCCATTTGCTTCCTTCCATTAGTTATCGCATACTAACACTTATGCCACGACTCAAAGCCGAACAGCGGCGCGAACAGTTGATTCAGGTTGCCCTCCAGGTTTTTGCCCGCGGAGGATACGACGGCAGCACCACCGCCGAGATAGCCAAGGCCGCCGAGATTACCGAGCCGATTCTATACCGGCACTTCAAGAGCAAGCAGGATTTGTTCATCGCAATCGTTCGGGAGGTCTCCTCAAAGACAATCGAGCAGTGGTCTGAAGCGGTAAAAAGCGAGACCGACCCCGAGGAACGGTTTCGCAAACTCTGCGCCGGCCTCCCGGAGCACATCAAGCGCCACGCCGACGCGTATCATGTGCTTCACGGCGCACTGACCAACAGCCGCGATAAGCGGGTAATCGACGTGATCCGGGAACATTACAACACGTTACAGGGGTTCATCCGCGATGTGATCAAGGCGGGGCAGGATGCCGGCGTTTTTCGGCCGGAAATGAAAGCCAAGAGCGCAGCGTGGCACATTATCATGACCGGCGTCGGCTATGCCACGCTCAGCCTCAATCTCGGCAGCATCGACCGCGCGTCGATTGGCGAGACCATCGACGAATTTCTGCGCGGGATGAAGCAGTAGCGATTACGCGTAACTGTGAAGCCCCACAAGAAAGAAGTTTACGCCGATCCAGTTAAAAAGCATGATGAAAAACCCGACGATGCTGAGCACTGCCGTCCACCAGCCCTTGTTAGCGACGCTCACTCGCGTGTGAACCACGACGAGGTAAACAATCCAGGTGACCAGGGCGAAGGTCTCTTTCGGGTCCCACCCCCACGGCCGGCCCCAACTCTGGTCGGCCCAAACTGCGCCGAGGATGATTCCCACACCGAGCAGCCAGAACGCCAGTTGCAGCACCACTACGTTACACGCATCGATCGTTCGCATGAACTCCGTCGAATTCTGCACGGACGCTTGCGCGGTTGAGTTCGATTTCTGCCGCGAAAGAAACAGCATCGAAAGGAGTGTCTGTCCAACCGACATCGTGCCCGCCCCGCCGCTGGAAATGATGACGTCAAACCCCTGCCGCTCATCAACGGCTAGCAGACGCTTGTTGGGCATGCGCGAGATTGTCCCGTACTCGCGATAGTAGTTCCACAGCCACATCAGCGCCAGCAGGAAGCTCATGCCGATCAGTGCGTAACTCGCGACGACCATCGTTACATGGATGTATAGCCAATAGCTCATCAGTACGCCCTGCGACTGGCCAATCTCCCCACCGATGTCCCTTCCGAAAACATAGGGCGCGCTAAAGATTGCCACGAGGCTCAGCCATCCGACAAAGCTCGCTGACGCCCCCACAATGCTCGCGATCGCCCCGCCGCGCCATAGTGCGAGAAGGAAGCCGATTATGCAGCCGAAGAAGGCGCTGAAGAGCACGCTTTCAAACTGGTTCTTGATCGGAATCGCTTCAAACCAGTTTCCCACGCTCTTTTCAACCAGCCACCATCGCACGCCAATGCCCACGACATGAATAACGAGTGCAACGGCAAAAAGTCGAAGGCCCCAGAGCCGTAATGCTGGTGCCCCAGAGCGGGCGCTCATCAGAAAGCAGACAAATGCCGCGGCATAAACGATGGCACCCGGGAGGGTGAGCTTGGCCAGCTTGTTGTACCCCACTTCGGCGCGCCGTTTCACCTCGCTGGGATAGACTGCCGGATTGATCTGAGGAAGTTCGGCAACCAATGTGCTGATTGAGGCATTGACTTGCGACGCATCGCCGGCGCGCCACGCACCCACCATCGCCAGCGCCGCCATCGACGCCTTCTCGACCCGGCCCGAATCGTAGTTCGGCAGCGCCGGCGGCGAGGTACGACCCGCATCCTTCATCTTTTGCACCAAGAGCGGCACGTTCCCCTGTAAATCGTCAAGCGTGCGCCACTTATGATCTTCGGTGCTCACGGTCGCCGGGGCCACCACCGCAACTGGAATGAACAACTGATCGCCCATTAACAGTTGCGAAAGCGTCGCAGCAGCACCGTGTAAGTCATTGATTGCCTTGAGTTTGAAGGCCGCTGTCGCCTGTTGGCGCTCCAGCAGCCGTTGCACGTCCTGGCTCATCCAGAAACGCATGCTGATTGTGCCTTCTTCGAGAATGCGCGTCTTTTCTTTCTGGTCGATCGACTCCAGCAGCATGAAATCCTGCCGAAGTGGAACGCTTTTGATTTTGATAATGGTGCGATCAATGTACTTCTCCGGCTGGAAGCACATATCGAGAACCGTGTAAAGATGATCGTGCCCGTCCAGCGCGGCGTCGCCGCTACCCTTGAGCGTGTTTCGCCCGGCGATTGCGAACAGAGTCTGCCGCGCCCAACTGTCAAGTGTTTTGAGCGTCTGCCGGTGTTGTGCCGAGAGTGAGCGCAACTCCTGAAGCCGAACGGAGTCAGCCAGCCCCCCGCGGGCCATGTCACCGGTCAGCATCACAAGGCAGAGAAGAAACCCTGTAAAAAACTTCATCATCTCAACTTCCTTTTGATTGCGAGCAAGTGGTAGTGCGTCGAGCCTGAGACCAGTGAGAATTCACATTCACACGCCCGCAAACTCCTGTGCCGCCTGAGGTTGCGCCTTGCTTCCGGCCGATTCCAGCGCCTTCCGCTTCATGCGCTGAACAACAATCGGTTTGATGTAAAACGCGTAGAGCAGCCCGACGCCGATCATGACACTGCCGACCGTCATCGTCACCACCCCGGGACGGTTCCCGATGCCCAAGATAGACAACTGCTCGGCGGCTTGGGGGTTAAACCCACTCTGAAAGAAAAGCCAGGATTCGTCCGGTTCAAACCACCGGGTCTTGCTCTCGAAATAGACAGGCTCATTCATCGCAGCAACGCCGACCTTCTCGATTCCCGCCCTTTCATCGACAACGCGCAACGTCGCTCGAAAATCGCGCATCAGACCGCCAATCTTATCTCCCCCAGCGTATGGGACTAGCTCAAACTTTTCGAGGGTAATCTTCGCAGGAAGCGGGCGAAGCGTGTTGCCGAGTTGAAGCTGCAGTGGCTTGGCGGCACCCGGCAGCCAGATCTCACTTCCCTGCCATTGCGCGAAGTTTTCCGCGGCATACTGGGCGAATGGCACATGAACGGTTTTGCTGGACTCGCCCGCAGTGATCTTCAGGGTAATAACCTGCCGAATCCCCGCCTGGCCCTCGTCGCGATCGCGCTTACCCTTGGGGACATCGGTAACCGTGTCCACCCGCCGCACGCTTTCTTTTCGCTCGAAGCCAACCCGAACGATCGGAAACTCTTCAAGTTCCTCGGCAGAAAGCTTGGGCTGAAACGGACCGCGCGGCGGAACCTGCCGGACAATCATCTCGCCCTTTCCTGATGCGTGCCTTTTAATCTCTGCAGGCTGATCGCGCGACGTGCGAATCTCGGTGATCCCCCCGTCCGGCATAGTTACAAGCGTATAGCGGACCGAAGCGCGCGTGCTCAGCAGCTGCGCGGGATCGTTAAACGTGTACAGCGTCTTGAGCGCGTCATCCAGTGGCTTGTCCTGGCGCTTACCCATCGGGCCGGCGTCTGGCTCGTCGAGCTTCCAATCGGTCGGTGTGCTCCTGCCGGGAATTACCTGCCTGCGATACTTCGAGGTCGGTGTTTCGATCATCAGTGTCAACAAATCGACGGTTTCACCTTGCATCGTGCGCCAATTGGGCAGGTAACTCTCGGCGGCGATGGTGTAGCCAGTTTTGCCCACTTGATACGTCTTGCCCGGCTCGACAAAAAGTGTGAACGGCTCGGCGCCGACGAGAATGTCCAGGCGATGAAACTTACCCGCCGCCTCCACCAGCGCGGCCTCGGTTGCGACGTCATTTGCGTGGCGATGATCAAACATCGTATCAAAGAAGAACGACCGGCCAGCGCCGTCCGAGTCTTCGACGATCCACTCTTCCGCCTTTCGCCCGTTTGCCTCATCCGTCAGAGACAGCCTGATCCCTACCGCACCTTCACCCGAGGCAGCTTCGAGAAAATCGGTCGTCACGGTGGCGTAGGGATGGTAGCCGATGACATCGATCTTCGGCTCGACGCTTAGCCCGAGTTCTTGGCCAAGCGTTCGCTCGACGATCTCGCCCCCGCGCGAGGTCATGAACTTTGGTGCAATATCCCGCAAAGACTTGGCGTCCAGCCGCGCCGCTGCGGGCGTGCCGGCGCGATAGCTCTCGAAGCGAGGCAGATCACCCAGCGGCACCGGCAACGCCTGCCGACGATCCACGCGCGCAAACAGCGCCCGCTCGTAGGTGTCATAAAAATGCTCCACCGTCTGCTTGGCGGGCACGAGAATGAGCCCCTCGACCTTCCTCGAGTAGTAAGCAAACATTCCAAAAATGAGCGTTACAATCCCCACATGCACACACCACACGCCATACCTCGGCGGGGTGAACGGAATTCGCACGAGAGTGACGGTCGCGAGGTTTAACACCAGCAGCACCATCAAGGCGATCAGCACCCATGTACTGAAAAACTGCAACTCGTTCATCTCAAAGTATTCGCGCACCGAAGCCATCCCACTGCCCACCGCGATGTAAATCGCGATCAAGAGCATGGTGGTGATGCCGAAGTAGACGCTATTGAGCGTGTTGTTCCAGAGGGTGTACAGCAGTTTGGCCATTGATTTCTACTCTCGCAACGGTGCAATCGGTAGATAGGAGTGTTAACGGAAATCGCGCCAACCGCTATAGGTAACCCGTTTCCAATCGTGCGGCAATTCAATAGTAGGCTGCGCGTCACTTTGCCGCACGAACTTCTAAGGCGGCAGGCCCCGAAAATGACGTTCTCACGACAGCATCGCTATCGAGCGCTCAAATTGAATGCACCTGCGACGAGAAATCGGTCTTACAACGCGTCCGGCGAATGGTGAGCTCGCCCGCGGGCGTTCGGCACCGCTTTACAGTCATTCAACGCGGTTCTTCCCCCGTTCGGTGAGGCTTCCCAACCCGCCGGGCCTGCATCCCGAACAACCCAAACATTTTCCGAATTTTCTGCTTGACAGAAGGGCGATGTTAGGAATATCATGAATCCGTACATAGTCCATACAGAAGGCAGGTGCAAATTGACAACTGTGCGGCAAATTGAGCGTTTTTGGTCTTCCGGAGGGTTCTCGTCGATGATCGCCCACCTTTGTGCCGACCGGCCTGAGTTTGGTGTATTATCGGGTAGCGCGTCGCGCATCCTGGCCGCGGGGTTGGCGGTGATTCGGATTGACGAGTTCGGGCAGTCTTACCAGCCGATCGCCAGCTCGCTAATCCGAGCCATTCTCGCAGCACAGGATGCGGACGGCGGTTGGGGTGACACGGTGACCACCGTCATCGCGCTTCGGGCGTTACTGGCGAGCCAAGGCAACGGCGTCGCGGTAGAACGGGCAATGCGGTGGCTCGCCCAACTGCAGAAGCCAGAAGGAGCATGGCCCGACGGTCCGCCCCGCCGACTCCCCGCCGATGCTGCGGCGACAGCCTTCGTGCTGATGCACCTCGGCCAAGACCACCGCCTGCGAACTGTTGCCAAGGTTGTGGACGCAATGCAGTGGCTCGAAACAAACCTGGAGCAGCTCGATGCGGCAGGGAAGCGTCTCGCTCAGCGGGCATTGTTGCGATGCAAAGCAGTTCGCGCGCCGTCGGCAACGCTGTTCGCCGTTACGGCTTGAAAAGTGAGCATCAGTCGAGCCGAGCGTTGCAAAGCATGGTTCGTTGAGACCGCGACAGGGCAAGACTTATGCTCTCGTGTCGCTGTCCGTTAGACTTTCGGCAGTGGCGAAAGATTGCCCATTTGTTTCGCGCGGCGGGTTGAAGCTCGACCATGCTTTGGCCGTGTTCGGTCTGTCGGTTGAACACCTCACCTGCGCCGACCTCGGCTGCAGCACCGGCGGGTTTACCGATTGCCTGCTGCAGCGCGGCGCCGCAAGAGTATTCGCTGTCGATACGGGATATGGCGTGCTAGACTGGAAACTGCGTAACGATAGTCGGGTGGTGGTAATGGAACGGACCAATGCGCTTCACGTCACCCTCCCCGATCCAGCCGCGGTTGTTGTCATCGACGCTGGCTGGACCCGGCAAAAGCACATACTCCCGCAGGTCCGCGAGATTCTTGCGCCAGGTGGGTCGATTGTGTCCCTCATCAAGCCACACTACGAAGCAAATGCCAAGTTGCTGAGGAAAGGCATTCTACCGGAAGAGCACATGGCAGCAGTGCTGGAAGGCGTCGAACAGGAGATCGCCGCTGCGGGCTTCAAGATCAAATCTCGCGTCGAAAGTCCGATCAGAGGTGCAAAGGGCAACACAGAATGGCTTATGCACCTGCGACTTGCTGCCGGTGATGCCGAATCTGCCTGAACTGCGCAGAAAGGAGCAACTACAACCGCCTGAGACGGCGAAGGTGGCGCCACAACTCAATCCCCCACTAACACTTGCGCCGCGAATGTTTATCATGTGGCAGGTCAAACTTAGGAAAGACGCGTCGCATGCCGCCAATTCGTATTGCAATAGCCGGGATAGGAAATTGTGCCAGTTCACTCGTACAGGGCATCGAGTTTTATAAGACTCAACCTAACAACGACGCAAACGCGGGCTTGGACAACCGAAACGGCGGAGGTGAGCCCGAGGCTCGTGCAGCTAAACGACCAACGGGACTGATGCACGAAGCCATCGGCGGTTACCGCGCGAGTGATTTGCAGGTCGTCGCTGCGTTTGACATCGATGCTCGGAAGGTGGGCAAGCCCGTCAACGAAGCCATTTTCGCCCTGCCGAACAACACACAGATTTTTTGCGGCGTTTCGAGCGAGTCGCCGTCGCCCATTGTGCAAATGGCACCTGTACTCGACGGCAATCCGCCGCACATGTGCGACTATCCAGAGCATCAACGCTTCATCGAGGCGACTCAAACCCCGGCGGATGTGACGCAGGTGCTGAAGGAATCACAAGCCCGGATTCTCGTGAACTACCTTCCGGTCGGGTCGCAGAAGGCGACAGAACATTTCGCTCAAGCCTGCCTCGATGCAGGGGTGGCGCTGGTGAATTGTATTCCCGTCTTCATCGCAACCAACCCGCTATGGGCCGACAGATTTGTCCAGCATGGCCTGCCGCTCATCGGCGATGACATCAAGGCGCAAGTGGGCGCGACCATCACGCACCGCACGCTTGTGAGGTTGCTCGCTGACAGGGGTGTGCGCATCGACCGAACATACCAGCTCAACACCGGCGGCAATACTGATTTTCTTAACATGCTCAACCGCACTCGACTCGCGCAGAAAAAGCAGAGCAAGACCGAAGCCGTCACCAGCCAGCTTTGCGAGACGATTAACTCAGACAACATTCACATAGGCCCGAGTGACTTTGTGCCGTGGCAAAAGGACAACAAGGTCTGCTACTTGAGAATTGAGGGCACCGGCTTCGGCGGGGTGCCGATGAACCTTGAGATGCGCCTGAGCGTAGAAGACAGCCCCAATTCCGCCGCCGTGGTGATTGATGCGATTCGACTTGCCCAGCTTGCGCTCGATCGCAAACTCGCCGGCCCAATCGACCCCGCGTGCGCGTGGTGCATGAAGCATCCGCCACAGCAGATGACCGACATCGAAGCCAAAGCGGCGGTTGAGCAATTCTCCCGCTAAATCGCAATCGACATGGGTGATCGCGTAAGCCGAGCAGTTGAAGTCGCTCGAACAACCATAAGCCTCGCGTTGCGCTGAGCGCGAACCGAAGGAAGCACCTCAAAGGCCTACCAATCACGCTCGACCCTCGCCCTGTCGCCGGGTACAACACGAATTGGCGTCATCGAGCCGTCAATCTTCCGATCGCTCACGGATAGACTCCAGAACACAAAGGGATCGTCGAAGGATCCAAGGCACAGCAGCTTGCCTGCTTTCCAATCCGCTATCCACTTTCGGGGCGGTGTTGGGCTAGCATCGAACGAATCCACAGATTTCCGCCGGTCTGCGTTGTGCACCGCATAGACTAAGTCCCAAACTCCAACCGTTCCTTTTGGGACGGTTTGGACATTTTCTCGATTCCACTCTCGCAGTCGCGGATCCAGTGTGGGCCAGTCGAGCGCGTACGCAACCCCCGGATGCGCTGCCATAATGTACGGATAATCGTCTGCCACTCCGCTGGTCTGATACCAGTGCGCGATCCGCGCCGCGGCCTTCCAGTCTTCAGTCTGCACCAGGGGCAGCACCTTGTAGCCGTGATTAGCCAGAATCGGCGCCAACGCCGCGACGGCGGCGTAGCGGAATGGGGATCGCCAACCTTTAAACGAGGCCGGTTGAATCGTGTATGAAGAGTGTGTGCTCGCAACGTCGTTGATCTCTGCCACTTCATACTTTCGGATGAATCTCTCCCACACCCATTCCCATCCCTTCGCCGTCAGCAACGCCCAGAACGGGGCGACGATCAGCAAATAGCGCAGTTCGCCGTTGCTCGCCATCTTGCCGAGTGCATAGAGCGCGCTATGGCCGGCGAAGATCATCAGCGGAATGACGGCGATGAGGATTTGCACTCGGACTCTATGGGAAGAAATGAAGGAACGAATCACGCCGATTTCGTTGTCGCTCGAAGTGGTTTCAGCAACTTCGCCAACATGGCTGCCAGATAACCCCCGCGCTTCTTCCCTCCACGCCATCGCTGCATCGTTTGACTCCGGCGCAACAAAGAGTGATTTCCAGGCCCCGATCAACGCAAACGGAAACAGCGCCGGCCCGACCACCGCTGGCAGAAGCGCGGCAAAATGCCAAATCGGCCCGCGGGGGTAGAGGCTTTCACCGGCGTAGGGCCAGTGGCGCGGGAGCCAGTTCCACCAGTGCTGCGGCTCGCGATAGAGCATCGCGCCGGCAATCTGCCAGCCCATCACCGGCATCGCCAGCACAGGCAAAAGCCCCCATCTACGGTGGTACAAAAGCAGTACCGCAGTCAGCAAGATAAACCCAAAACCCTCAGGCCGGCTGAGTGGGAGCAGACCCGCCAGCAGCGTCATGATCCCCAGCCGCCGTCGCTGGTAGGCCAGAAATGCCAGGCCGAGCAACATGGCAAACGGAAGCTCAGTCAGTTCGGAAAACGAATGCAAGAACACCAATGGCTGTGCGAGCGTGAAGATTAATGCCAGCGCCGGCCAGCGAAATCGCTGCCCCCTTGCAATCATGTAAGCGATGAAAGCAGTCGCGATCGCCACCACCAGCGATGTCAGCCGGACACCAATCAGCCCTGCCGCCGCAGCCGCCGGGGCGTACAGGGCTGTCTTGAATGGTCGGCCCCAGATATCGACAAAGTAGACGGGATACTCAAACGCCCATCGCGCATACATGTAGTGCGTGCAGCCGTCGGCCTCCAGAAACCCTTCGCTGGCGATCGCCTGCCAGATCGAAAGCGATGCAAACAGAAGCACAGCGATCACCATGGCCAACTTCTCGCCGGTCGACGGAGCTTCTCGATGCGTTAAGCTGAACAAGAGTGTAGATCCTTCATAAGGCCCGCTGAACAATCACCGCCGTCTGGTCGTCTTTTGGTTCGTCGCCTTGTTGCCACTCGGCCGCGAGCCGGCGCAGCGCGGCGACCAGCGCTTCGGGCGAGTCGGTGACGGTCTCCATGACTTCCACAATGCGCTCCACCCCCAACTGCTCGCCGTCTGGGTTGAAGGCTTCAAAAAGCCCGTCGCTGAGCACGAACACGCGCCCGCCGGGGTTGATCTGGATTGGTTCAGTCGGTTCGCCCATAAACGGGTCCATCACGCCTACCGGCGGGCCAGGCGGTTCGAGTTGTTCGATCGGCGCGCCTCTGGCCCGCTGCACGAGAATTGGCCCATGCCCCCCGCTTGTCCAATGCAAGCATCCATCGCTCGACATCACACCTAGAAACATCGTCACAAAACGGCCCGCCGCCATGTCTTGTGTGGCTCGACTGTTCACCCGGCAGATGATTTCGTGCGGATTGGGGTTCATGTCGGCCAGCGCGCGGAGCAACGTGCGCACCTGCGACACAACCAGTGCCGGCCCAATGCCGTGCCCGCTTGCATCGCCGAGAAAAAAGCCCAGCCGATCATCGGCAACCTGCCAGTAGTCAAACCCGTCGCCCCCGGTGATGCTGGCTGGCAGCGTGTAACCCGCGCAAGCCAACCCGGGAACGGCAGGCGGGCGAGCGGGGATCAGCGCCTGCTGCACCTCGCGCGCCAGCGACATCTCCCGCCGCAGTTCTGCACCCTCGATCGCCGCCTGCTGCAAGCGATACCGCTGAATCGCCACCCCTGCCTGGTCGGCCAAAAGGCGCGCCAGCAGAAAGTCGGTTTCGCCAAACGGCCCCTGGCGATGGTTCACCGCCTGCAGAACACCGATCGGCTGATTGTCCACATCGTGCAGCGGCACGGTCAGCAACGATCGCGTCACAAATCCACTCGCCCGGTCTGGCGCGGGATTGAACCGCGGATCGGAGTAAGGATCGGGCACATGAATCAGTTCGTTGGAGGAAAATGCGGCACCCACAATCCCGGCGGCCGACGGAACTCGAATCTCCCTGCTGCCCAGGGCAATAGTTGTCCAAAGCTCGTTCGTCTTTGGGTCGTGAAGGAAAATGCTGCAGCGTTCGCAGGCCACCATTGAACAGGCTGCCTCGGCAATGCGCTGCAGGAGCGCGTCGAGGTCGGTGGTGACCGCAAGCATGCGCGTTACCTTGAGTAGCTGCGCAAGGGGTTCCCCCGAGATTGATCCGCCGCTGGGCATTGGTCGCAAGATAACCCAAATCACCCGACGCGCGCAGGCGATGGCGCGACTTTGAAGGCATTTGATTGCACAGCACGGCAACGGAACCGCCGGCACAAATCCTCCGGCGGCGCTCGAACGCCGCAGCCGTGCGGAACACGCAACGCCGATTGATCAATCGAATCAACTGAATAAAAAGCCCAGCAGTTCGCGATATCTCACTGAAGCAATACCTTCTGAATCATAAGGATCAAAGCGTGCGAAGTCATCGCCGGGCCCGCCGTCGATTTTGTCAGTCGTCGGAAAGTTGGCGGGGTCAGTCGGATCGTCGATCGCCGTGGGAAACCCGCTTCGGGTATCGACACTGAACAGCCGGTCGTCGCCGGCGTTGCCCAGAAGGGTGTCGCGGCCGGCACCGGCGAAGATCCAGTCGTCGCCGCCGCCACCGGAGAGGTGGTTGTTGTATTCATTGCCGAGAATGATGTCATCGCCTTCCCCGCCGCGGACGTTTTCCACTCCGCCGATGCCATCGCCCTCAAGGCGGCCGGTACCGAAGTAGTCGCTCTCGCGCGTGGGCGGGATGAACTTCTTCACATTCTCGTTGAAGAAGTATCGGCCATCGTCGAACAATCGGTTGTTGCGCGGGTAGGGTTGATCGTCGAGGCCGGGAATCGGGCTGAACCCCTCAGGAATGCCGCCGAACAGCTCGAGGAACAATCGCTCCGTGCGGCCGGAATAGTCGGCGGTGTCGATGCCGGCGCCGCCGAAGTGCTGGTCGCCACCAAGTCCGCCGGCGAGGAGGTCGTCGCCTTCGTCGCCATACAGAGTGTCCTGGTCGTTCTGACCGGCGAGCGAATCGTTGCCGGCGTTGCCGAACAAGCTGTCTCCGCCGTCGCCGCCGTCGATGCGATCATTTCCGCCGTTGCCGCGAATAACGTCGTTGCCTGCGCCGGCGTTGATTCGATCGGCATGCTCACCGCCGCTGACTCGGTCGTTTCCACCGTTGGCAAAGATCACGTCGCGCCCGCTACCGCCCAGAATGGTGTCGGCGGCATCACCGGAGGTGATAGTGTCATCGCCCGCGCCGCCCTCGATTGAGCAGCGGGCGGAAAAGACTCCCGCCGGCGTGAGAGGCGGAAACTCCGGAAGAAATGGCGTGTCACCACCGGGCAAAACTGTGTGCACCACCGAGATGTCATCATTTCCCCCGCCGCCGTAAACGATCACCCGTTTTGCCAGACCACTCTCGGAGATGTTGAGAATGGTCTGCCCGTCGGAGATTACCTGATAAACTTCGCCCGGCCGCTCGGCGTGCGGAGACGTGATCTGCCGAACGACGATGACATTATCGGCATCGTCGCCAAACACCCGAAGGTACGACTTCTGTGCATCAAACCGTGCCGTGACCGACAACATGCGGCGGCGTTCGAGGGCATCAATCAGATGCAGCATAACAAAATTCTCCTGCGAGCGATGACCTGTTGCCTGTTAACGTCGGCACCGAGGTTCGACATGCGACAGAAAATTTTGTCGGTCCGCTCGCCTACCTCGGCGCGCCCGGCCGGCGTGGACCACGCTGCGGCGGGGCGGCGGGCTTTTCTTCCTCCGCGGGCCTCTTTGGGCCTTCAAGTGGGGCTGTCTCCGGGGTGTCGGTGACGGTATAAATCTCCCGCTTGCCGTCCACCGCTGGCTTCAGGTAGAGCTTCTGTTGCTCTTCCAAATCGAATGGCCGGGCACCTCGGCGGCCAAAGACGCTTAGCTGCGTGCCCGACTCATCAACCGCGCGATCACGATCCAGACCTTCGCTGAGGCTGACGGCTTTGCCCTTGGTCTTATACCAACTAATGAGCCTCGGCTGCGGGCGCGGGCTGTAGCCGTTGAAGCCGGGCGTCGCGTGATTGAGGCTGCTATCGGTCAGTTGAAGCACCTTCAGGCCGTTTCTCCCGTCGGCGACATAGGCATAGATGCTGTTGTTGGTCATGCCGATGCGGACAGCGTGAGCGTCGTTAATAGCGCCGCCGTCGGTGTACTTCATGTATTCGGTCGGCTGCTCGGGCTTTTCAATATCGACGATGCCCAGCCCCTCGCCGCCGGCTGCGACGTAGGCGAGCGTCCGACTGAGGTAGACATCGCGTGCGTCGGCATATGGAACCAGCGCGCCCGAGACGATACGCGGGTTTTCCACATCGGTTACATCAATCACCTTCAGGCCTTCATCATCGACGACAAAGCCATAGCGGAACTGAAACTGGACCTTCCTGGGATTTTTCAAACCGGCAAGCCCCGGCGTTTCAATCAGCACGGGTTCGAGCGGGTTATCAAGATTCACCAGTTTCAGTCCACCGTCGGCGCAGATGAAGCCGTAGTGGCCATAGAATGTCATCGAAAGTGCATTGTTCAGCGCACCGCCGGGGTTAAAGCTCAGGGCCTTGCTGATAAAATTGTTGTATGGGTCGCCGTCGAGCAGCGTGGCGACACCGGGACGATTGCGCTTTTCGGTCAGCTTGTTCCCGATGACGACCAAGCCTTCATACTTATCTGTTGCGTAGAGAAACGCGTACATGAGGTGATGCGGGCGGCTCTCCTCAACGACCTTGGGTTCGAGCTTTCCTGCTTCGCCCAGCTCGTACTTGACAATATGCCCTTCCTGATTCTCCGGCAGCCGGGGGCGAGTGGGGTCGACCGCGAGCGTACTGGGGCTGATGATGCTGGTGGCATACTTGGTCTTAACGTAAAGCCTTTGCCCTAATGGACTTACGGGCGCAGTGACGATGCGCTCGCTGAAGGCCTTGTTATCGATATTGGCGATGTCGTAGATGATCACGCCGTCTTTTCCGCAGGCGGCGTAGGCATACTCGCCGCGGACCTGGACGTCGAGAACTTCCCCGCGGTGGTCATGCATGACCGCTAGCTTTTTGCCACGGTCGAGATGCTGTTTGTACCAGTCGGGGTAGACGATTTCGTGAAGTCGACTGCCGATGACCGCCTGCGGCTCTTCGCGCTCGGCCACGACGACGGCGTTCAGTCCGCCTTTCTCGGCAGCCACCCAGACATAACGACCGAAAAAGTTGACCGCGTTTGTGCCATGGAGCAGCAGTTGCGCCATCACGGCGTTGTTGTCGTTGCCTTTGCTGACATGACAATCGGTGCACTGCTTCGTCTCGGTGGTGCGGACCGTGTGCGGGAAGTAGGGGCTGAACGCAGTCCCAGCATACCCCTCCGCGCTTACCGTCTGCTGCTGAAGGTACAACCAGTTACGGCCCGCGTCCTGGCTGCTGACCATCACGGCGCAAGCACTGCGGATCGGGACGATCTTGTTACCCTTCACGCTTCCGTCGATCCCCAGCATGTACACATCATCGCGGAGGGTCTGGAAGTTGTAGTTGGTGTAGTTGCGGGAGAACTTGGCTTCATTGTGCTGATTTTCCTTTCGCCAGTTGGCGCGCATCGGCAGATGACAGCCGAAACAGCTTGTCGTCCAACTGGTGTGGCAGGAATAGCAACTGAAATTGTCAGGATCGTGGGCGAGCCTGTCACCGGAGTCTTTGCTCACATCCTCCGACGTAGGGATGGCACCCCACTTGCCGTTGGCGCGCACGGTGTGGGCATAGAGCGCGTTGCGGGCACGCACCGCGTCTTCTGTCGAATCGTTCCACTTTACCCGGTCAACGCGATCCTCGATGGTCTGGCTGACTTCCCACGGATCACCCTCGCCAACGCTGCGCTTCTGCAGGAGTTTGCCGCCGCGAGCCTGGAAATGCCTGCCGATAATGTTGCGCTTCTCCCCATCGCTCATCGCGGCGGCGGCGTTGCCGCTGAATACGCGTTTAAGCAAGTCGGACTTCTTATTGGCGTCCCGTTCAGTAAGGTATTGCAGCACGACGGCCGGCTCGCGTTGGGTGCCGTGACAGTCGATGCACTCTTCGGCGACGGCATTGCGCGCTTCGCCATACAGATTACCATCGCCGTGCATGTCGGTGAGAAAGTGGCAATCCACGCAGTGCATGCCCATTTCGAGGTGGATGTCCTTCATATGCACCGGCATTCCATCCGGCTGCAGCGGTTGCTCCTTGGTCGTCTGGAAATCGATGCCCGCTTTGAGGCTGCTGGCATTCACTTCCTGCACCCTGGCACCTTTGCGGTCCAGCAGGTTGCCGTGGCGATCCTGCTTGAAGACAGCCCGGAACACCCAGCCGTGGCCGTGAAAATCGGCAAACTGCGTATGCTTTAACTGCGGATTCACGTCTGTATAGATTCGCTCCAGGAAGTTCTCGCCAGCCTTCATCCCCATATGATTTTCATCGTTGGGATAGCGATTGCTCCACAGCCCGCGCGCCGCGCCCTGCTCGGGGTTATGCTGATTGACGGCAAACTCGTCATCACCAGTGAGATATTTCTGAGTCTTCGGGTACATCAACTCGGCATCGGTCTCATTGTCCCACCAGGTAAACCCGAGATAGGAGTTGAGTACGAGAGTGCCGGGGTGAATGTGGCAGGTGATGCAGCTAGATGTCGGCATCGACCGCACGAACTGGTGCGAAATCGGATGGCCCGATTCGTCTTGCGGAATCATCGGGTCTTTCGTGGACGAACGTCCAAGGTTGCCGTGCGTTGCCCAGCGATCGGAATGCACCGGCGAACGATCGTTGGCGTAGACCACATGGCAAGCTGAGCAACCCGAGGCACGGAAGTCGCCCGGATGATCGTTGGTGCCGAAGAGGTTTAGCGTCGGATCGAGTAGACGCGTCTTTTGCAGGCCGATGAAAACAGGATCGGTGCGAACGTTGGTGCCGAAGCCGCGGATGCTTAGGGTGACGTCTGGCTTACCCGGGAAGGTTTCGAGCAAGATATTTGGATTTCCAAGCTCAATCCCCTTAAGCAGTCGCCCACCCCGCTCGAACACACGCAAGATATTGCCCGGCTGCGAGACCTCCCACCTCGGGAGCGGGTAGAGGTAGGGCAGCACGCCACGCTTCATCGTATCTTCTGCCGTCGGCGGGCCGGGAAGTTTGGTCTTTTCCAGGATTGCAGGGTCGGTCTCGTAAGTGAGCTTGCGAGGCGTGCCGTCGGCGGTATAGCTTTCGCCGTAGATCGGGTTCTTCCGGTCGATCGAGCCGTTGTTATAAAGCGCGGCACCCCAAAGCATGCTGCCGTGCGCCATCATGCTGCGTTCGGTTTTTTCGACGATATCGGCATGGCAGTTGTAGCAGGCCATGCGGGCCGAGAGCAGATCGCCGGGGTTAATGAATCGGATATAGTCCGGGCTTTCGCTGAGGGTGAGGGCGCCGGGAATCTCAGGGTTGGCCGAGCTGAGCCGCGAGCCCATCATCCACAGAGACGCGGTCTTGGGATTCGGGAGCACATGTGAGGCATTCTTCAACGACTCAAAAGAAGCTCCGGCGTCTTTCGTAATCCCAGCCGGCACAGCCACTTGCCAGTTACCCCCGTGGCAATCGACGCAGGCCATCGAGCCAGCCGAGGCGTGCATAGTGGCCGGGTCGCCAATGCTGCCGCCGGTGTCGTAGTCGGTGTGGCAGGCGATGCAATTGGTGTTGAGCGTTTCGACGGAAATGCTCTCATAGTTCGTGAGATCTTCGTTCGGCGCATCAACCTTCTTGTTAATTCGAGTCGGCGGAGCAGGAGGGAAAGAGTAGCCCTCACGGCGCGCATCGAGCATGGTGAGCTTGGGAAACACCCCGCCGGTCATCACGTCCGGCTCAAGGTCTTCACCGGCGGCAGCGGGCGCTGCATCGGCGTAGTGGGCACGTTCTTCATTCACGATCAGCGGGCGCGCGCGCGATGCGCTGTCTTTATCTTTGCAAGAGACGAACGTCGACGCGCCCGCGAGCACGACCAGACCCAGGAAACTGAAACGCGCCATCCTTGATTTCATAACAACTCCGCGCGCCGCGCGCCTTCAAAACCGCACTGCAAGGTCCCGGCATGCCAGTCCCGGGAACTAAATCAATATGTCCAAGTCATCCCAAGAAAGATCGAATACTGCATATCCGTCTGGAAGATGTCCTTGTATCCACCCAGTGGCTGAAATGCAGAGAAGCCGCCGGTAAAAATCGCATTCTGGTTTAGGAACGGGCGATACTGAAAACCGATCGAATAATCGATACCCAGCGAATTCCCGAGCTTGTTATCATGCAGCAGCACCTTCAATGTGTCGCTATTGTCCAGCATGATGTAGCTCGCATTCAGCAAGACACGCGTTTTGGGTGTCACTTCAATGTCGGCACCCACATTAAACACAAGCAACCCGGGATTGACGAAATTTGCCTGACCCTGTTCTTTGCTGGTTCGCAGGTCGGGCAAAAAGCTGTTTCGCTGGAAGAGATTCAGGCCGGTATCGACCAGCGGGATCTGCTGGCGCACGAAGAACGTGTTGCCGCCGCCGAAAAACTGGGGGTTATCGAAAATACTGTCAAAACCCGTGGCCTTCCCGTCTTCCAGATCGTCATCGCCGCTGGCATATGCAAACGCGGCGCGATAGCGAATCCAATCCTGATCGATCGAGGCCTCGATCGCGAAGAACTGGGCATTGATATCCACTTCCCGCCCGGCGATCGGGTTAAATGACTCTTTCCCAAGTGCCCAGTAAAACTGATGCGACAGATTCAGCCGGCCAATGTGCCCATCGCCTGCCCAGCCGAGGTAGTAGGCTTGGATTTCGTTGTCGTTGTCGGTCTGAACCGTGCCGATGGGTGCCGGACGGACGATCCGGCCGTTGTCATCAAGTTGAATCTCCCCGCCATCGCCGTGATCGAAGTTGGCGTGGAAGCTGAACTGCGTCGTGTACCCGAAGAGCATGTCGTTCATGCTCTTGGGTCGGAAATATGCCAGGCAGTCCTGAAAATAGACGTTGGCGATGAAGATATCCTGATCGCGGAAGGTGTAGCTGTTCAATCCGCTGTTGGTATCTTTTTCCAACTGATGGAAATAGGCCAGATTCCAATTGATTCGGTTACTATTGGCGTTCCCGAACAACCGAACGCCAAGATTGTTATCAGCAAACATGAACCCGCGGAAATCGCTCGAGAACCCCTGAATGCCGACCCTCATTGACCAAAAATCGTAATTGGTGCTGAGATCGCTCAGATGCTTTTCGATGAATGCTTCCTGCATCCCGATCCACGAATCACTCCGGCTGGTTCCTTCGCGAACGTCGGGATCGACGCCGTTCAACTCTTCTAAATCAACGTAGTTGAACTGAAACACAGGGGTGATGCGAAGCTCAAAATCACGAGGCTTGTAGGCGGCATCACCCTCGAAGAGCTCGAACGAGAGAACCACATTCTGCACAAACAGATATTGGTCACCCTGGCCGAAAAAATCGACGCTGTTGGGTCGCGCAGTGCTCATGCCCGATGGGATGGGCAGTTTGCGATACTCAAGCAAAGTATCGCTGATAGCCGTCACAACGAAAAAGAACTCGTCCTCATAAATCGGGTAGTCACCTTTAAGGATGTTCTGATTGTAAGGATCCCAGAAGCCTCCTTTTCCCCGGACATTCTGGATGTAGTTGCCCGGTACACCAATCCGCCAGCGATCGGGCAGCGGAAGGAAATCGCCCTGCGAGTGGCTGTGCGAGTGATGATGTCCCCACGAAGGTCCGGCCGCGTTGGTGGGCGAAGGTCGCGCGCCTTCGGCCAACTCATTCAATGGCGCGCCTACACCCCGATCCGATTCCGCCGGATCGTTCATGGTTCGCAGAAGCGTTGTTTCGGTGAGGTTGAGCGAGATGGGAGTCGAGTGAACGGTCCCAGGGCTGTCGATGATTGCCTGCGCATTGGCCTCCTGCCCCGGTACCAGCGGCGCAATAATGAATGTTGCCGCCCCGGACAGCAGTCGTGCGCGAGTGAGTGTGCTTCTCAAAGCCAACCCTCAATCCTTGTGTTGTTGTGTCGCCCGTTCGCCCAGCGAATCTTTGCGAGGCAAAGCTGAACGCTTCGCCGCACTCCGATTCTGTTGTTATGCCTGACAACGCTACCGCGCGTTGCGCGCAGGATCAAGAAAACATTGCGCCAACAATCCTGGTGCTACCGCCGGGCGACTTTCGCCCTGCCAACTTTGACCGCGCAACTGTTGCCGACGCCCGGCTTCGTTCGCACGTCGTCCGGCGACCGACCCACCTCGACGCCCCGCTCCAGCAATAGGATACGGATATCTGTTTTCCCGCCCTCCAGATGTTGCGTCATCCTCATCGCTTCGGTATTTCTTACCAAATCTGACCGCGGCTGTGGGGAGAACTTATGGGCACCAAACAGATGGGCACTATGGGCAACATTGCACTCCATCGTTCTGTATCCTCCCGTTCAACCTCGCGCCCACGCATGCGTCCGGTGTCGATCGAGGCGCTGGAACAACGCCAGCATCTCACAGTTGTCAACCCGCTTGAGAACGCCGGTTCGCCCGGCGAACGGCTAACCACCGCCGACGTCAACCGCATCCTCGCCGCGGCGGCGTCGCAGGCGCTTTCTACGCAGATCATCGCCGTCGTCGATCGTGAAAATGAGATTCTCGGTGTGTGGGCCGGTGCCGATGCAAGGCTCAGCACCCCGCCGGATCAGTCGGGCAATTCGAATAACATCCTTGTCAACCCCGTGGTGAAGGCGATCACGAAGGCCCGAACCGCTGCCTTTTTCCAGAGCCGAGGCAACGCCTTCAGCACGCGCACAGCCCGGTTCATCATCCAGGATAACTTTCCCCACCCTGTGCCCAACACCATGGGCGGCCCGCTTTACGGCGTGCAGTTTTCCACGCTTCCTTTCAGCGATTTTTCCTTTAACAGCCTTGGCACCGTGACCGGCCCGGCGGTGAGCGGCGATCCCGGGGGCATCGCGCTATTTAAGAACGGCGAGCCGGTCGGTGGCATCGGTGTCGCCGGCGATGGCCGCGATTTTATCACCCGCCCCGATCTTCCCTTCGACCCGCGCGTGAGTTTCCAGCGCGATGCCAATGGCAATCTCGTCCGCGATGCCAGTGGCCGGAAGATCAAGCTCGTCTTCGATGGCAACGAAGAGAGCGATTTTGATGAAGCAGTCGCCAAGGCAGGCGCCGCAGCCGTAGCGCCCGGTGGGGGAAACTATGAAGCCGACTTTAGCATTCAGGCGGAGCGAATCTTTGTTCTGGGACTGCGATTTCCCTACGACGCCGATGCCGCGGCGAATGGCAACGCGCTTCAAACCCTCCCGCAGCTCATCGCTGCGGGCCGGGGCGACCTGATCAATCCGCAGCAAGCCGTCACCGTCGGCGGCGCGGGCGTAACCGTCACCAACCCGAACGATCTCACCGGCGCTACCACTGTGCCGCTGTTCCGAGATGCTCGGGCTGTCAGAGGTTCGCCAACTCCGAACTATCCAACAGCATCTTTCGGCGGGATCGACGGCGAACTGAAGAATCAGACTACAACGTTTGATACAAATGGTGACGGCGTGGTCAACGGAAACGATCGCCCCGCTGACGCCTTCGGGTTTATCCCCGGCGGTGCGAATCTCACCCAGCCGATCGCCAATGCGGCCTTTGCGGGTGACGACACCAACGAGGACGGCATCGCCAATGCCAGCGATCCGCAACTAACCGTCACGGAAGTTAAACGCATCATCACCAACGCCGTCGAGCAGGCCCTCACCACCCGCGGGGCCATTCGAGAACCCCTTGGTGTACCGGCGCGCGTGCATGTAGCCGTGGTCGATCGTAGCGGAACGACGCTCGGCGTTTTTCGCATGGATGACGGTACCAACTTCTCCTACGACGTGGCGGTGCAGAAAGCGCGGACGGCGGCGTTTTTCAGCGATAATGACCATGCCATCTCGCCGCGGGCCGTCGGGTTTGTTTCTCAGGGCTTTTTTCCCGTCAACACCACTCGCAATCTCGGCGGGCCGCTGTTTCACCTTCAGAATGTCCTTTCCCTGGGAATCCTAAACGTCCTCAACGGCGGCACGCCGGCGGGATTTGCCTTCCCTAACAATTCAGCGGCCAATCCCCTCGCCAACGGCATCACCATTTTCCCCGGCGGGGCTCCGCTTTATAAAAACGGAGTGCTGGTCGGCGGCATCGGGATCTCGGGCGATGGCGTCGATCAGGACGATATCATCGCGTTCGCCGGCACCAAGGGATTCCGGCTCGAAGGGGCGGATTTAAACAAACGAGTCGATTTTCTCAGCGGGACGACCCTGGTTAGCCATTTTCGCGAGCGGGTCAGTTCTATGTTTCTGCTCTACAATCTCGAATCCGACTTATATCCAGACGCGACAGAATCGCGACTTTTAAGAAACCTGAACCGCGGATTGGATGGCGTGCGGATTCCTTATGTTAAGTTTCCGCGCAATCCGAATGTGTAGCGAATTGTCGAGCCAAACACCCCTGCAGCAGTGTCAGGCATCGGATTGGGGTAGAGTTGCGTCAGACGGCAAGGCAGAACGGGTGGAGAGTTTGAGGAAGGAATCGTTAAATGACCCAGGCAGCAAGGATTGCCATAGCCGCAGCGGCGGTTTTTACGCTTAGCCATTCAGCGCTCGCCCAAAGCGACGCCCGTGCCGCGGCGCGGGTACAGCAGGACGTCGACAAGTTTCAGCGCCAGCTCGACGAGTTTCGCGCCAACTCCCGCGTGCGCGTGAATGACGCAATCTCGCCGGGCACCCGCGCCTACTATGATTATGGCCTGTTCACCAGCGTCAATTACCTCAGCCTCGACGATGCCAACCTCGACAACCGCGGATTGCGCCAGTTTGATACCGTTGGCTTCGCACGCATCAACCTCGACGGCGTGCACGAAGGGTTCTTCCGGGGTCGGGTGTTCTATCGCGATTTTAACCCCGGCGATGAGTTCAAGGAAGGTTCAGACCACGAATGGGATGGCCACCTCGACAGGCTCTACTACAAGTTCGATCTTGGCCGTTACCTCTCCGCGAGATCGGGCGAGCAAGGCAAAGGCGGCGCGACGATCAAACTGGGTCGAGATCTGGTGTATTGGGGAACCGGCCTTACGCTCGCTCAAGACCTCGATGCTGTCGTAGTCGATTTGACATATGACCCATTCGCGATTCAGTTTGTGGCAGGTCGAACACCGTCTGACACGGTCGATTTCGACTCATCGCGGCGAGATTTTGACGGCCATACCAACCGGTGGTTTTATGGCATGCTCGCGCAGGGGCGAGTGAATACGCATCGCCCATACGGTTTTGTCCTCGTGCAACGAGACCATAATCCCAACGGCAGCACCGTCGAAATCAGCGGCACAACCATCAACACCGAATACGACTACAATAGCTATTATATCGGCATTGGTTCGACTGGCGCGCTGGGTGACCGTTTGGCATACGGAGTCGAACTCGTATACGAGGGCGGTACCACACTCAGCAACTCCTTTGACGACGCCGGGCAGATTGACCAGACCAAAGACGACATCTCTGCTTTCGCCGCCAACGTGCAGCTTGACTATCTCGTTGGCGACCGCCGCAACACGCGCATCAGCGGCGAGGTCATTTTTGCCAGCGGTGATGATGATCGGCTCAGTTCCACCAACACCTTTGCCGGCAACACCACCGGCACAACCGACAACGGCTTCAACGCATTTGGCCTGCTTAACACGGGCGTTGCGCTTAGCCCGAGTGTGAGCAACCTCATCAGCCTGCGTGCCGGAGTAAGCACTTTTCCGGCACCAGAAGTAAAGGCGCTCCGCAAACTGCAGCTAGGCGGGGACGTCTTTGTCTTCTTCAAGGCCGACGATGAGGGCGGTTTCGATGAACCCACGAATGACGAGAGTTATCTTGGCTTCGAACCTAACATTTATGTCAATTGGCAGATCACCAGCGACGTCTCGCTCGCCATGCGATACGGCATATTCTTCCCCGGAGACGCGATTCAGGCCGACGACAAAAACCGCCAGTTCTTCTTCGCCGGGCTGACGTTTGCATTTTAAGATTCGGAAGGAACCGCAGATGAACTTACACGGATGCAAATCAGAGCCAAGCCCGATGAGAGCACCGGGCGTGGGCGCATGTAAACCGGCCTGCCGACCGCTCGGCGAGGGGCGCAGAAGCTTCCGCCATGTTCTTTGCGCTATTGGTTCTGCGGGGCTGGTCTGTTGGGTTGGACTGTTTCTTGCTGGCTGTGCCCGGCCCATTGTCGCCGAACCGTTGACTGCGAAGTTTGGTGGCAATGACCTCGATCAGCAACTCGAATTCTGGCACCAACTCGCCGATCAACCGGTCTGCAGCAATGATGAAGCCTTCCACGGCCTGCTTCTATTTCTCGACGGCGAGAGCGCCGCCGACAGTTATGAGGCCCGCGTGGCCGAGCTCAAGTCGCGCGGATTGCTGTCGCAGAAGTTCTCTGAGCCTGCCGGCACAGCTGTTGGCCGAGGGACCATGGCGGTTGCCGTCGCAAAATCGCTCAAGATCAGCGGTGGGGTCATGTATCGCCTCGCACCCGATTGCGACCGCTACGCACTTCGCGAGCTTATCTACCTGAACATCTACCCCGTCAGCAGTCCAAACCAGACTTTCAGCGGGAGTGAATTGCTCGGCATCATCGGGCGCATGGAAGACTGGCAACGCGGCAACCCCGCCGACAAGCGCGCCGCTCAATTGCCAGGCGAACCGGTTCCGGGCGGATCGTAAACGCCCCGATCCTCCTGCGGCGTTGTTCTACCGGCTGGATTGATGTTGTCACCGATGTTGCCATTGCCCCTCTTGCCCCCTGTTCGGCCCCGGCGCGCCCGCCGCCTGGCCCGTACGGCCTTCCTCAGCGCAACCTTCTGCGTAGCGGGGTTTACCAGCTTGCTCTCGGCGGCTACTGTGCAGAATCCGCCTGCTCCCGCCATTCCCGCTTCCCAACCCGAAGGCCCCTTTATCGGCCCGCTTCCGCCGGAAGGCCCGCTAACGATCACCGTCGTCGAGTTCGCAGGCAAGGTTCAGTTTCGACCGGATAGTGAATCACCATGGGCTGAGCCGGCCATCGGGCAGGAGCTTACCGAAGGGGCCGAGTTTCGGACCGGGATCAAGAGCTTCGTCAAGGTGCAGATCGACTCCGATCAGATCGTCACGCTCGACCGGCTGGGTGTCACCAAGATCAACAAGGCCAGTTTTGTCGATGGTACTTTTCAAAGTGATGTCGGCGTGAAATATGGACGGCTCAAGTATGAAATTGAAGCCGCAGGCCGAGTGCATGACGCCACCGTCCGCTCGGCCACAAGCACCCTCGCCGTGCGCGGCACCGTGTTTGAAATCTACGATCAGCCTCCCTTCACTCCGCAGGCCATCAGTTACACCGGCGCGGTCATCGTGCGCGACGCGCGCAAGCAGATTCGCATCGGTTCCCGCGGCAGCCGCAAGGTTCAGGTTGATGGCGACAAGCGAACCGCTGCCGAGACTGCCCTCGCTACTGCCTCGTTCGATCCGATCATCGACGGTGCTCGTACCGAAGCCGAGCAGAGGCTTATCGAACAAGTCATCGGCAATGGCGGCGTGATCAGCTTTGATACCCCCGGCGGCATCCCGGTCGTGCGCGGCGGTCTTCCCCTTCAGTTCGATGAGACCAACACGTTCAATCTGCCCGGAGCAGGCATCAACTTCGTCCTCAACTGGACTGGCGATGCCGATTTGAATCTCACCGTGGCACTCCCAAAATTTGGCGATATCACCGCACCCGTCACCAACGTTAACCGGGGCAGCACGGGCGGCATCACCGCATTCGATCATCGTGGCGGGCCGAATGGGGGGTTTGAGATCGTCTTCTTCCCCGCCAACTACCCCGGCAGCCAGGCCACCAACCCGCCAGGTGGGCTGTTCACTATCCCCGGCCCAATCGTCAATGGCCGGCCCACTGTCATCATCCCGCAAGGCACCGGGTTTGAAGACAATTTTCAGCAGGGTGCCGAAACCTACGTCACAAGTATCAATGTTGTGACCGGCAACCCGGTAGATTTCTCTCTCAAGACGTTCGTTCGCGACCCTGCCACGGGGCAGGCCGTGTTCGTCTCCGAGCAGTTCGGCCCGCTCACCGGCGACGTACCCAACACCAACACCGAAGTCGCCGCGGGGCGTGTGCAGTTCGTGCTCTACAATGTCCCACCGGCGCTCCCTGCGCCGAGCACCTCGTCAAGAGTGCGGACCGCAACCGACCAAAGCCTCGCCGCCCGCTTCGCTACCTTCGCCGCAGAGTATCAGCAACGCCCATTGATCAAGCGCGCCCGCTGACCAGCCCAGACAAGCATCAAGCGCCCCATACCTCGCTCGAGCGTTGGTTCTAACTTGCGTTGCGCCTGAAAATGAGAATAAAGCTCGCCACTACAATCGCCGCCGACGGCTCGGGGACCGCTGGCCGGGCCGATGTTCCGAAGTTGGCTGCAAGGAGGGTGAAGTCGTCCAGATTCACGGCGGCATCGCCGGTAAAATCGCCAAGCTGCCAGTGTGCATCGCTGCTGCCAAAGCTCGCCGCCAGGGCCGTGAAATCGGTTAGGGTGATGGCTTGGTCCAGATTTGCATCACCCGGGTATGCCATTCCGGGCCGCGGTCGCAGCAGATAATCGGCGACGATGGGCAGATGGTCTACGGTGCTAGCCAGTGCTTCGAGCACTTCGGCCGGAGCACCAGTCCCAGTGGTGATTGGCGCGTCCATGACGTGCGTCCCGTTGTTCCCGAACGCCATATAGCTGTTGGTGGCGTAGAGCAGGCCTTTCGTGCCTGTGATCACTGAGGCAGTGGCAAGCTGGAAATCGAAGCGGTCGTCCACCCCACCGGCGCTGCCAGAGAAACCCGAGCTCATGGCGGGGTCGTAAGGGCTTTGTGTGTGGATCGCCTTGAATGCCGCAGCGCCGCTCCAATTGCCAGGCGCGTTAATCGGATCCAGCGCCGCGGCGGGACCCGGTGACTGCAACCGCTGGTAACTATCAACGGAGGCGCGGGGGATGTTAAAGTCGCCGACGTAAAGCACATTACTCGTTGGCAGTGCGTCGGCATCGGCACGAATTGCATTGGCTTCCACCAACCGCCTCGACTCGTCCGTGCTCGTCCCGCCGGCTTTGAAGTGGGCATTGTAAACGAATAGATCGCCCTCGTCAGAGATGTAGCCGGCAGGCCGAAGCTGATATCGCAATACCTGCCGCGGCTGCCCGCTGGTGGTTGAGACCCCTACCACTGCAGATGAAACGAGTGTTACAGCTTCGGCGTTGTAAACGATCGCCTGCGTGCCCGCGCCTGTTGTCGCGCCGGCCAGCGTGCCAGCGGCGTATCGGGTGGTGTTGTGAATCTGGTTCAGGAGCATCGCGTATGCGGGGGCGGTCATGCCCGCACGTGACTCCTGTAGCAGCAATACGTCGATGGGCCGCACGATCCCGCTGTCGCCGGGCAACGTGGGATCATCGCTGACTGCTTCGCCGATCGCTCGCAGAATAGTACCCATCCCCTCGCGTGGGCCGGCAGAACTCGACGAAGAATTACTGGTGTTGAACGAAACTACACGAAGCTGCGCCTTTGCGGGGGTACCAAAAATGACAAGACTGACAACGACGGAAAAGATACGGAACAACATCGAATTGGCCACTGTAGCAAGCTCGACACAAAAGAGTGACAGAATCCGCGGCCTGCGAAGCGAATTCTGCCGGTTGCAATGTTCAAGCCACCGCAGCGCCGACACAATCCGCACGACCCCGAATTATTACCCCGTTTCACATCACTCGGGGCTGTGCGGACGGTGCGTCACCACTCATAAACTCGAGGACCGATAAGCCCATCGGCCCCGAAACAGGGTGTTTCGGGGCCGGCAGGTTTAGCAGAAAGTGCATTGAATCGAAGTCGGCTACTTGTTGATGATCGGTGCCGTCGGCGTGCTGGTCATCTGGTCCTTGTTGAGCGGACGTTGAGGATTGCTGCCACCGCTGTTTGTGACTGCGGTTCCGCTGCGAACTTGGTTTGGAAGAATGAGAACTTCCACACGTCGGTTCTGAGTGCGGCCCGTTTCGCTGGCGTTGCTGGCGACAGGACGTTGTTCGCCGTAGCCGAGTACGCCAATGCGCTGGCTATTCACATTCTGACTAATGAGCTCGCCAGCGACGGAGATCGCGCGGTGAGCACTCAGATGCCAGTTGTCCTTGTGACCCTTGGCGATGGTGTTCGGGTTGCTCACACGCATATTGTCGGTGTGGCCGGCAACCAGAAGCTCATAGCTGGCTGCGGAAGAAGAATTGAGGATGGTGGCAAACTTGCTCAATACATCCTTCGCCTTCGGAGTGACGGTGGCATCGCCGCTGGCGAAGGTGACATCGCTCTTAAATTTCACAATGCCCCGGCCAGCATCGAACTCAACCAACTCCGGGTTTTGGTTTGCAAAATTCTGAAGTGTGTTGCTCAACTCGATGGGAAGTGGGCTGGAGCCCATCGGGCGATTGAGCGCGTCCATGTACTTGCGGTTGATATCGTCATACTGGCTCTGCAGCGACGCGTTCTGGTCGCGCAAGCTCGTAACGAGCGCCATCATATTACCGCCCTGACCGTTGACATTGTCCAGCTGCGCCTTGTATGCCTCAGCGGCGGAACGAGCCGAGTTGGCGTCGCCTTGGGCCTTGGCCAACTGCTCGGATAGTGCGTCTCGGTCGAGCTTCAACGCATTATATTTTTCTTGTGTGACGCAGCCTGTGAGAGCGAGGCCGAGTGTAGAAATACCAATGATACGGGCAATCCTTGCCATCTGAGCGCCTCCATGCGAGGTGAGTTGTGTTTCGACTGCGCCACAGGCTGTTTTGAACAGTACGTCCGGACGCAACAGCTTGTGGTGTACCACCCCACACGGCAAATTCAAGTGGATAAGTGGATATTTTATCATCTGGGCGCAAAAATCGCCCGTGTCGACGGCAACCCAGCCCACCGTCTGAACCGCCTCCGCGGGCGATACGCTGGCGGGCGAGCGGTGCGTCGTCACGCGGATTGCAGACAGTTTGCGTCGGGGGCGTTCGTGCGTATAATGCGTGGCTCGACTGCGCGAACCTGTTTTCAACGAGACTGCTCCTAAGTCATGGCCCGAACAACATTTATCGCTGGCAATTGGAAGATGAATACCGACCGAGCCAGCGCAATTGCGCTGGCGGCGGGGATCGCTGCGGTGCCGTCATCGGATGTCGAGGTGGGCGTCGCCCCGCCGTTCGTCTATCTCGAAGCGGTAGCCGGCGCGCTCACAGGGTCGAACGTAATGCTGGGCGCGCAGGATTGCTATCCTGATAGGAACGGCGCTTTCACTGGCGAAATCTCGATCGACATGCTCAAAGACCTCGGCGTGCGATTCTGCCTCGCAGGGCACAGCGAACGGCGGCATGTGATTCTTGAGCCGACAGAGTTGGTCGCCAGGAAGGCGGCAGCGATCTACGCCGCCGGTCTGGTGTTGATTCACTGCGTCGGCGAGAAGATCGAGCAGCGAGATGCCGGCAACACGCTTGCGATCGTTGAAAGGCAGTTGGACGAACTTGCACCAGCCCCGATGAATGATCCCCGCCGACTGGTTATTGCGTATGAACCCGTATGGGCCATCGGCACAGGTCGGATCGCGACCGATGCGCAGGCACAGGAAGTGCACGCGTTTATCAGGCAACATCTCAGCAAGCGATGGAATGCCGACTTCGCCGACGCCGTGCGAATCCAGTACGGCGGGAGCGTCAAGCCCGACAATTGCAAGGGGCTTGTGCAGATGCCCGATGTCGATGGCGCCCTGGTTGGCGGGGCAAGCTTGAAGGTGAGTGACTTCACAGGAATCATCGCGGCAGCGGCGTGATCGGAGTTGATTCATCGCGTTTGTGCTCTTTTGCTGCCTGTTGCTCCTTTAGTTTTTGTTTGTCTCGGTCTCAGTCGAAAGTGTGATTTATGAACACGACGTTCATCATCCTGGTAATCCTGTTCATCTTTCTGTGCCTCGTGATGACGATGCTTGTGCTCATCCAAAAGGGCAGAGGCGGCGGATTGGCCGGCGCGTTTGGCGGCGGAGGCGGTGGAAACACTGCGTTCGGCAGCAAGACCGGCGACGTGCTTACCTGGGCAACCAGTGTCGTCTTCGGCCTTTTTCTCCTGCTGGCGGTGTTGATGAACCTCGTCGCCAACCGAATTCACGCATCGGAGTCCGGCGACACGGCGACAACACCCTCCCCCGCAGCACAGACAACGCCGGCAGATGCCAGCACGCCGGCGGACGACTCGACTCCGGTGGAAGCAACCGCGCCGACCGTACCGCCCGCCGAGCCGACGACGCAGCCCGGGAACTGATTTCGTGAGGCCAACGACCCGCACCGAAAGACTGGACGCATGATCGTCAGCATGACTGGTTTTGGAGACGCCGCAACCGAGCGCGGCGGCGTGCACTACGCCGTCGAGATTCGTTCGTTGAACAACCGGTTTTTCAAGCCCACGATCAAGCTCCCCGATAATCTGGCAGGACTTGAGCCGGAACTGGAGACCATCCTGCGCAAGCGGCTCGAACGTGGGTCGGTCACCTATGTTCTGAAGATGCGACTCAACTCCGCTGAAGCGGCCTACCATGTGAATACGGCGGCGCTGGAAGCGTATATCGCGCAGTTGCGGAATGTCCGGGGCTTGGACGGTATCGCGCGGATTGACCTTGCCGGATTGCTCGCCCTGCCCGGCGTTTGCAGCGAGCCACGAGACGAGTCAGACGAGATTGCTGCCCACGGCGATGCCATTCGCGCGCTCTCAGAACAGGCGCTTGCTAAGCTCGACGAAATGCGGCGAAAAGAAGGCGAGACGCTGTTTCACGTTCTACTGTATCACCTGAACGTGATTCGTGTAGAACTCGCCGAAATTCAGAAGCGCGCACCATTTGTGATCGATGAGTATTACAAGCGGCTGACGCTGCGCGTGAACCAACTGCTGAGCAAATCGGAATTGTCGGTGAGCCAGCAGGATTTGCTGAGGGAGGTGGCGGTGTTCGCTGAACGAAGTGACATCGCCGAAGAATTGCAAAGGCTGGGCACGCACCTCAATACATTTGAGGAGGCGTGTCGTAAAGGCGAGAAGGCGGGACGGAAACTCGACTTTATCACGCAGGAAATGCTTCGCGAGGCCAACACGATCGGGAGCAAAGCCAACGATGCCGATGTGGCGCGACGCGTCGTTGAGATCAAAGGCGCGATCGACAGACTGAAGGAACAGGTCCAGAACGTGGAGTAGCCGGCCGCCGCAAGCGGTGAAGCAGATTGGTGGAACGTCGCGCCCTGCCTGCCCGCGCGGGCAAGCAGGGCGTGCGATGCAGTGGACGCTGGAGTATAGTTACGCGATGGAAAAGGAACTCGGCAAACTCGGGAACATCATCGTGCTGGCCGGGCCGAGCGGCGTGGGCAAGAGCACCATCGCCACACAGTTGCGGGCGCGGACAAATCTGAAATTTGTCATCAGTGCCACCACCCGCCCCCCACGGCCGGGCGACGGGCAGGGCAAGGTCTATGAGCATGTGCCCCATGACGCATTCATCAAGCGGCTGGAAGCCGACCAGTTTTTGGAATACGCCGACGTCTACGGGCACTACTATGGCACACCGAAGCAACCAGTCCTGGAAGCACTTAAGCGCGGCGATGACGTGCTGCTGGAAATCGATGTGCAAGGCGCGTTTCAGGTCCGATTTCAAAGCCCCGGCGCGCTGCTGATTTACATAATGCCTCCGGATGACGACACGCTGCTCAAGCGGCTTCGATCCCGCGGGGCAGACAGCGATGCGGATATCGAACGTCGATATCGGCTTGCCAAGCGAGACATCTGGATGGCGCGCGGTAGCCGGGCATTTGATCTAATTATTTTTAACGACGATGTAAACCATGCAACCACGGAGATCATCCGTGCGATCGAACTGAAACGAAAAGGAGATCTGTAACACCATGATTGAGGCACTCAAAAGCGACGAAATTGTGCAGAAGGTCGGCGGCCGGTTTAAGTTGACGGCGCTGATTCAGAAACGGCTCATCCAGCTAATGGACGGCGCGCGCCCGCTGGTTGAGACGCACGACGGCCAGACCCCTCTCGAGGTGGTCATCGAGGAGATTCTGCAGGACAAAGTGGCGATTGATTACGAAGAATCGGGCATTGTGCACCCCGACAATCACAAACTCTAAGACGGCTAGCGGTGTCGGCAACCTGAGCCGTTCACCGCTGGGGCAAGAAGAATGCCTGAAGCGTCAACCAAACCCGCCGCCACACCACTTCTCAAGGGCCGTGAGATTATTGTCGGTGTTTGCGGGAGCATTGCGTGCTACAAGGTAGCCGAGGTGGTCAGTAAACTCGTGCAACTTGGTGCGGGCGTAACTGTCTGCATGACAGAATCGTCGCAGCGATTCGTCGCGCCGCTGACATTTGAGGCGCTCTCCGGGCGCAAGGTACACACCGATTTGTTTACGCTCGTTGACTCGGGCGATACGCAGCACATCGGGCTGACCGAACGTGCCGACCTGATGCTGGTCGCTCCTGCGACCACGCACATGCTTGCGAAAGTGGCGACGGGACTGACCGATGATCTTGTCAGCCTCATGATCTGTGCCGCGGCCTGCCCTGTGGTGTTTGCACCGGCGATGAACGATCGGATGTGGGATCATCCTGTCGCCCAGGAAAATCATGCCAAGCTTGCGGGACTGGGATACCGGTTCATCGGCCCGGAACTCGGCTGGCTCGCCTGCCGTAACGTCGGTGCCGGCCGGCTGGCGGAGACGCAAACGATTGTGGATGAAATCGTCCGGATGCTCACGGTGCCGGGCGCGCTTCCGTCGGTCGTGGGCGGTCAACCGGCGGCGGAGCTTGAGGATGACGATTGACCAAACCCCGCTGGGAGGGAAGATCAAGTGCGCACCGGCCAGACCCGCAGAACGACTGTCGCGATCACAGGTAGTCTCGTCGCTTGCCTTCTGACCACAGGTTGTGGCCAAGTGGAGAGATTCACACCACCGCCGACGTCCATGCACTCTCCAGCGGAACCGCTTATCAACATCCCGACAATCGCACCTGCCTGCACAATTGAGATTACGACCGCAGGTGCCAAGCCGCCGCATTTCCTGCTCGGTTGGAGTGTGCAGGTTCCTACCGGAGGGTTTTCGCTAACGACCGACCGCGTTGAATTAATCGATACGCACGGCAAACCGACGGCACGGGTTTTTGTCACGCTTGAAGCTCCCGGCCCGAATGAGATGACCACCCAGATGATCGAAACACTCACGGGGGAGCACAGTACCGGCGACCAATCCGTCGTCGCAGCGGAGCTACATCTGGCCACCATCCCGCGCGGGGAAAGAAACCCGGTCCGGCCGCAGCATCGCCTCGTCGCGGCGGCACCAGCACAACTGGTGAAGCCCCAGCCATCGTCTCCTTAGCCGTTACCGCGCCGACTACAGTCGCCCAAATGCGAGCGTCGGATCCATCGGTAATCCGCGCTCGTAAGCCACCTGCGGTGCAACGGCCTTGCCCGACTCGTTCGATTCGAGAAAAGCCTGCATCAGGTCAAGCACCGCCATCGCCTGCTCGCCCGAGGCCCGCGCGGGCCTGCCGGTGCGAAGCGCCGTGGCCATATCAGCCAGGCCTACGCTTCGACCGTAGCCCTTGGTCGCCCAGGGTGCCTCTTCGTGGTACTCGTCTTTCTCGCCGAATGTGCAGAGGAACACCGGGCCATCAAAGCCGTTGGGGTCGGGCACCTTGATGGTTCCCCGGTCGCCGTAGATAGTGATCGGGTTCTTCCCATCATATTGCGCCGCCCGCATGGCAAAACTGGTCACGATCGTGCCAATGCACCCGTTGGCAAACTGCATGGTGCCGACGATGTGGTCGGGGGTTTCGACGTGAATCTTCTTGCCAAACTTCGGCTTGCTGGTGATCGTTCGATCGCTCACAGCAATAGAGGCCATGCCACTTACCCGCTTAACCGGTCCGAGCAGATTGAGCAGCGCAGTGAGGTAGTACGGTCCCATGTCAAACATCGGCCCGCCACCGACGGCATAGTAAAACTCGGGCGACGGATGCCAGTGCTCCGGGCCACGACCGAGCATGAACGCGGTGAACGCGACAGGGTTGCCGATATGCCCGTTATCAACGAGATGACGCGCGGTCTGAATTCCCGCACCCATAAATGTGTCAGGGGCACAGCCGACCATCAACCGTGCATCGCTGGCAGCCGACAGCAGCTTCAGCCCTTCCTCGCGAGTAACTCCAAGCGGTTTCTCAAGATACACATGCTTTCCCGCAGCAATGGCCTGCAGGGAGACGCCGAAGTGCGCCTTTGGCACCGTCAGGTTTAGCACCATCTCGATTGACGGATCAGCAAGCAGTTCCGCAACCGAGCACGCGCGAGGCACCTTAAACTCGGCTGCGCGCGTTCGGGCGGCGTCAAGATTGACATCGGCACAAGCCGCTACTTCGAGAACGGGAAACGTCTTCGCCGCATTGAAATACGCCGGTGAGATCGCGCCGCACCCAATTACCCCGACTCTTACTGGATCCATATCTTCGCTCCACCATCACTCACGCAGCACCCGGCCGCGCAAACAGAGCGCGAAATCTTCTTACGGGCGGCTCTTCATCATCATAGTAATCTTCAAATGCCAATCGACGTAGTCCGGCGGCGTCAAATCGTGCCACCTCGGAAGATGTCAGCGGCCAGGGAAGTTCCGGTGCAGGGTCATGATCATCGCGCCCGCGGGTGATCAGCAGCAGCTCGCCCCCGGGCTTCACCAGCGACGCCACACCAGCAATCGCCGCGGCGCGCAGGGAATTCGGCAGCGGTTGAATCGTGTACGCCTCGAAAACAAAATCAAATCTCCCGACCCACTCCGGCGGCAGGTGAAGCAAGTCTGCGACCACGAATCTCACGCGCTTGCTGGTAAATCGTCGGCCAGCCCACTCGATTGCTTTGGCGCTGATGTCAAACGCCGTCACGTTGAATCCATATTTGGCGAGGAAGTCGGCATCATCGCCGAGGCCGCAACCCACCACGACGGCCGAACGGCAATTCCCGCGGATTTGTTCTCGCGAAACCCAATCCACCAGGTTCTTGTTCGGGCGCCTATCTCCCCAAGGTACCTTTGAAGCGTCGCCGCCCGCCCACTCATAGAGTGCATCAAACCACCCGACCGGATCTCCCCTGTCGTAGTAAGACTGGATGATCTTTCTCACGTTCTCATCTCGAGGAGGGCGCGATTCGTCATAGGTCTTCATCGCTCACCTCGCGGCGCTTATCAATCGCTTTGTTGTACAGTTTGTCGGCGTGCGCATTTTCTTCTCGTGGGATGTGCGAGAACGAAACTCTGTCAAACTCCTGCACGATCGCGCGGGCCTGTTCCCAAAGCGGCTTCAGTCCTTCGTTCTTCACCTTATAGACACCCTTCATCTGCTTGATGACCAACTCGCTATCACCAAAGACGTCGATGTGCTTCAGTTTCAGTTCTGCAGCTCGCGAGAGGCCTTCGATCAAACCGCTGTACTCAGCGACGTTGTTGGTGGCAGTTCCGATATAGTTGCCTACGGTCACGATCGGAGTGCCGTCTGCGGCGCGAATCACGACCCCGAAACCTGCCGGTCCCGGATTGCCCCGAGCGCCGCCGTCGAACTCAATGCGAAAAATTTCGTCTGCCATCGTCGCGGCTGTTCTACCAGAAAGTAAGATTGCAGTGCTGTTTTGCCGGTCAGATTCAGGGGGACCGGAGTGCGAAGTGAAAATTTCTGATTTTTCTTCCTTTTCCGCTTGCAACGCCGGCCGAGGTCGATATAGTACGCGTCATCATGTCGGTTGAGGCACACGCATATCATGTGCCGGCCATCACTAGATGGCTTTGAACGAACAGAAGAAAAAGCGAAGAAAAGCGTCTCCGCAACCGGGTATCGTTTCGGCGTCTATCCCGATTATTGAGGCCGCAAGTTTGATTTATAGCGTTATATGCCCTTCTGGGAGCGGCATAGATCGCATGCCTGTACAACCTCATTCCCAGAGCAGCGAAGCCCCGGCAATCCCACCGCTGGGGCTTCGTTTTTTTCTGCGCGTGGATCGCTTCGAGCCGCCTCCTTGTGATCTCTTCAGTCAAACTGCTCCGAGAGCCGTTTTCGGTGCATCCCCTGCGTAACGGCTGCGCCACTAGCCTCTCCGCTGTGACTAGGCAGATTTTCTGCCTGACAGGCACGCAAGGCGAGGCAGCTTTGGTCCCGCCGGCCTCCCGCGGAGTGCTTGCTGCCTATATGCTCGCTTGCCATGCCGCCGCCCCCGCTCGACCCAGAACGTGCCGAAGAGATTGAAATGGCCGTTGCTGTCCTCGCCCAGGGCTTCAGTCACGGTCGGTCAATTACGCATCCGTATCTCCCCGAGCGGATAGGCAGGATCTGGGTCACACGCGACGCCCCTCGTGCAAACCCTGTCAAGTACCGACGCGAAGAGTGGTTTGCCTTCGGCGTGCCGCCCACACAAGTCGTTGCAACCGCGACGAGGCATACTCGTGGCCGTTTTGCAATCTGTGCCATCCGCAGCGTGTCTGAAGATGAAGTTCTACTGCGAGCGGAATATAAGCGGTTGGGCTTGCGGTTGGTCACAACTGAACCAATTTTCATTCACCGTCTCGGAAGGCTTCCTAGCCAGCGCCCACCGGTCGAGATCCTCCGGGTGGCGAGCGAGGACCAGGCCGCAGTTCTAGCGCGCGCTGCGGGCCGACGGCAGATGGCCCCCGGCGACTGGCTACCGGGCGCGAAGATCCGGCAGTATATCGCTGTCGAAAACGAGGAGATCGTGGGTTGGGTTCGGAGCGTCGCCGTCGGGGCGATGACGTGGTGCGCCAACCTGCATGTCGAGCCGAGCCACCGACGACGGGGCATTGGACGGGCGATGATGAACCGCATGCTCCGCGACGACCAGCGGCATGGTGTCACCGCCAACGTGTTGGCGTCCAGCCACACTGGCGCAATGCTCTACCCAAAAGTGGGTTATGAACAGATAGCTGAGCTTTTCATGTATACCCCAGTAAGGGGAGGCGCCGAGTAAGTGCGGCCTGACACTACGCCCGGCAGCCAACTTCCAGCGGGGGCGTGTCCTGATGCTTGTACATCACGAAGTACTCGCGGTGACCCAGCGCCTCCGGCTTGCTCATTTGCCCGGCAGCGACGCGGGTGATTAGAGCCAGCAGTGCGTCGCCCGCTTCATCCAGCGTTTGATCGCCGGAGAGCACCTTGCCCGCATCGTAATCCATGTCGTCACTCATTCTCTCAAACGTCCGGCTGTTGCCGGTTACCTTCACGAGCGGCGCAATCGGCGAACCGATGACGCTTCCCCGCCCGGTCACAAACAGAACCACCTGCGCCCCCGCGGCGATTAGGTCCATGATGCCTTCGGTATCGTTCGGGTTGGTGTAGCCAAACTGCATGAAATGGCTGTCAGGCACGCTATCGAGAATCCAAAGCCCCGGCGAAGGCGGCCGCTGGCTCACGCGGATCACGCCTTGAAGCGGTTGGCTGCCCCCCTTGGCAAAGGCACCCATGCTCTTTTCTTCGATCGTGGAGAGCCCTCCGGCAAAATTCCCCGGCGCTACGCTGAATTGCCGAACGTCCTCGCAATACCGCACGGCCTTTTCGTACGCGGCTTCCAGTTGCGATCGCGCGGTGTCATGAGCGGCACGGGCAAGGATGATCGACTTCAGCCCGATCATCTCCACAGTCTCCTCAAAGATTGCGGTGCCGCCGGCATCGACAACGCGATCGAAAACCCTTCCCACAACAGGATTACCAGCAAGCCCACTGGTGCCGTCGCTCCCGCCGCATTCGGCGCCGATGGTCAGATCGGCCAATCTCATCGGCACACGGGGAGTCGCTTCGCGGATATGATCGCGCATTCTTAGGACGATTCGCTTCCCCTGCTCGATGCTACTCCGTGTTCCGCCTGCGTCCTGGATGCGAAACCACTCTGCCGGGCGGTCCGAGCTTGCGATCGTCTCTGCGATTCTGTCTGGCCGAGTGTATTCACAGCCAAGCCCCACAGCGAGCACCGCACCAACATTTGGGTGGCGTCCAAGCGAGAGCATCATCCGCACGGCGTACTGATTGTCATAGCAGCCGGGAAAACCGATGACGTGCACATCATCCTCTCCGGCAGCGATCGAATGCGCGACAAACTTGGCGCACTCAACCGTGTAGATGATCAGGACAAGGTTGCGCACCCCCTTGCGACCATCGCCGCGGAGAAAACCAGTCCACGATGGAATCAAGGCGTTACTCATACTTCGTATCCGTTGCAGCGCCGGTTTCCACGTCGAGTGTCTTGCTTCGATGATCGAAAGCGCTCGCCAGGTTGTGCAGGTGCACCCATTCCCCCTCCGCAATGTCGCGCGTCGCACAGCCGATCGCCACCCCAAACTTGATAACCGTCTCCCCCGCGCCGATCGGAGTCAATGCCAGCTTGTGTCCGAGCATAATCTGATCGCGGGCCACCAGATTGCGTGTCGATTCGCCCAAGACATGCACCGCCGCTCCCGCCGACACATCTGCCAGGAGTGTGGCAACGTTGTCGGCTGCATGAATCTTGAACGCTCGCGACATCACTTCACCTTGCTGATCCGATGCTCCACGCAGGTTCGATCAATCGCCGCCCAATCCAGTTCCACGCCGATCCCCGGCTTCTGGGGCACATGTGCAACTCCATGCGCGTCAATGGGATATGGGTCTTTCATTGGAAATCTAAATGGCTCTTCAGGAACCAAAAGCTCAAAAAATTCGCAGTTGCGAATGGAGCAACTGACGTGCAGGTTGGCCATATCCATGAAACCCATTGTCGTGCAGTGAATCTCGCACCGCAGCCCGTGCGCTTCGGCCAGGTGGGCGATCTTAAGCGTGCCGGTGACTCCCGGCTTCCACGAGACATCGGCCCGTACAATGTCTGCCGCCCCAAATGCGATCGACTGTGCGACGCCCCAAGGCCCCCCGCGGGTGGTTTCTGTCGCTGCGATTGGAATGTCTAGCGCCGCGCAGAGCTTCTGGTATTTTGATAGCTCAAAATCGCGAAATGGCTCTTCAAACCAGTGATAGTTGAGTCGCTCCAAATCTCTGCCGACTCGAATCGCCTCTTCCAGCGAATACTCGGCAACCGGATCGGTCATCAGCGTATAGTCTTCCCCCGCTGCGGCACGCAGGGCGCGGTGAATCTCCATGTCCAGCTTCCAAGGCCCGGGGGGATGCGCCTTATATGCAGGAAAGCCCCGAGCGCGATACGCCTGCAGCTCGTTCAGGTAATCGTCCACTTTCGGCATAAACAGGCTACTGGCGTACACCGGCAGACTTGTGCGGCACTCACCTATGTATTGGTACAGAGGCAATCCCGCAGCCTGCGCTGCGGCGTCCCAGAGCGCGACATCAATCGGACCGGGAAGGTAAACGGGAAAAAAAGTCAGATGTCGATCGATTGTCCAAAGCTCATGCCAGATTGACTCCCGCTCGGTTACGCGCCTGCCGAGCACGACGGGCGCGATCGTTTCGTGGAGGTAAGCTTGCGTCACGATGCTCGATCGCGCCGCCACCGCCGTGGCATGACCGGCAATCCCGGCATCGGTGTTCAAGCGCAAAACCACAACATCCCAGTTCATCGGGCTTCGACCCATGCGCGCCGCATCGAAGAGTGCTTCCTGTCGCGCACACCGCCAAGTTTCAATCGAGGTCACGATCATCAGGTATCCGCCTTACAAAATTCCATACTTCCGGAATGCATCCGTGCTACTCAACCCGGATTCAATCTCCCGCCGGACAAGCTTTTCGCCGCTGGCCTTCTCGAGTGCTCGCGCAATGACTTCTGACTCGACCGCCCGCGGAATGATGAGCACGCCATCGAGGTCGCCGAAGAGCAGATCGCCCGGCGAAACGGTAGCGCCTCCGACTTCAACCTTGCATCGGTAGTCGACAACCTGCGTCCGCACGGCCGAATCCTGTGCAAACCGGCCCCGGCTAAACACCGGCCAGTTCTGGCTCAATACTTGCGGTGTGTCGCGGTGAAAGCCATCGATCACGGCCCCGGTGGCACCTCGCTTTTTCGCTGTCGCAGTCAGAATCTCGCCCCAGTACGCGCAGCGCATCGCCCCGCCAGTTGCGAGATAGATTTCGCCAGGTTTGAGCTGATCGAGCGCTTCGGTGAGCTTGCCAAACGGTTGCGATTGCTTGCCGAAGACGTCTATCATGAGCACCGGCATCGCCCGGCCGGCAAGTTTCATTTCCTCACGCATCGGCTGAATCGGCTGCGGAAGAAACTGATGCTCAAAGCCAAGGTCGTCGAGAATATCGCCCACGACCGGCGTGTAGAGCCTTGCGGTCATCAGCGAAAAAAGTTCATTGTCGTTCGTCCAGGCGGCCATATAATCGCTCAATCTATCGAAGAATGCGGAACCGCACGAGATCATAAAGGGTAGACATAGGCAAACATACGGCTTCCGCTGGTTCCTCGTCATCTCCTTCGTACGTCCCTCGTTTCTCGTCGCTGTATTACTCCGAAAAACCGACCCTTACCGGGGGAGCACCACGCCGATCGTGAGCAGAAGGTTCGCGTAGATGCGTTCCTCCCCGCTGGCGATAATCAGCGCGACATCGGGCGAACCGGCGGCGGCATAAAACTCTGTCGGAGAAAGCTTCTTCAAATCCGCCGTACACCCCGCTTCACTGAGAACGCGCCGGAACTCCGTCCAGATCGGCGGATCGGTCGCCATTGCATGCGGGCCTGATTTGTTCGTATCCATCAACACCGCAGACTCGACCGGGATGGCGGTCGTTAGCACCTTCAAAATCTCGACTGCATCAATCAAGCCGGGCGAAAAGTTAAGAAACACCACTTCTGCATTGGGTCCTCGCTTGGTCCAGTGAGGAAAATTGGCATCCGCGATCAATACGCGCGAGTTATGCCCAGCCTTGCCGAGGGCACTGAGAACCTGCGGATGCAGCAACTGGGTCTTCAACATGAATCCTCCTCACTGTCCTCGATCAGAAGTAAGCCACCGTTGAACGCGGATCAACTCAGGTGGTTCCGGAGCTTGCACCACTTCCCGCAGCCGCTAGCTTCACTTCTACCTGCCTTCATCGGCCCCCGTTCGGGGAACATCATCATCGCTTGATTCGTGCGCTCCCCCCGCCCGCGACATGAAGCAGGTCCTCCAGTTCGATCTGGCTGGTATCCCCGCGGGTGCTCATCAGCATGGCGCCGTGCGCAACGCCGAGGTCGACGCACATTTGCGGGTCTTTGCCGGTGAGAAATCCGTAGGTAAATCCGCTGGCAAACCCATCGCCCCCACCAACGCGGTCTTCGATCTCCAGATCCGGCATCGCCAAACCGTCATAAAACCTGCCCCCCGTCCACATGATTGCCGACCAGTCATTCACCGTGGCCGTTTTAACGCCCCGCAGCGTTGTTCCGACAACCTTCACGTTCTTAGAATCCTTCACCACCCGCTCGACCATCTGCTTGAACGCCCGCGTGTCCAGCTCGCCCTTCTCCACGTCAACACCTTCTGCGTGATATCCCAGCACTTTCTCGAAATCTTCTTCATTACCGATCAGGCAGTCGATATACCGCACAAGCGGCTTGGTTGTGGCGATCGCTTCCTCGCTCTTCCAGAGCTTGCTGCGAAAGTTGAGATCGTAACTGACAATTGTGCCCGCCGCGTGCGCCGCATGCACTGCTTCGGCCGCCACTGCCCGAGTCGACTCGCTCAATGCCGAGAAGATTCCACCGGTGTGAAGCCAGCGCACGCCGTCTTCCTCAAAGAGTTTCTTCCAGTTGACTTCCCCCGGCTTGATCCCTGAGGTCGCGCTGTGCCCGCGATCATAAAGTGTTGTGCTGGCACGCTTTCCGTGGCCGACCTCGGTAAAATTCAGCCCGATCCGGTCGCGCTTTCCGTAGCCGTCGTACTTCCGCATCACGGCATGGCTCATGTCCATCCCGACTGCTCGGCCGTGGTTCAGCACGAGCTTGCCCATCGGCGACGTGTTAAGCCCGCCGACCCAGCCCGTTCGCAGGCCGAGGCGAGATAGCGCGTACGCCACATTGTATTCCCCCCCGCCGACCCACACCTCGAGCGACGGCGCAAACTCCACCCTGCCATGCCCCGGCGGGGAAAGGCGAATCATGCAATCGCCGAGCGCAATCAGGTCATACTTACACGATGCCGCAGGTTTGATTTTTAGATCCATTGGAATCCCTTTGCCGGAAAGGAGTTACAGCTACCGCTGCCATGCCTCGACGCCCATCTCACACTTGCAAGCGGCAACTTCGCGGCCGCAGACGGATCGAGTGAGCGACTGACTCACCTACACTGCTTCAACCCTGCCTTACAGCACTGACTGCGCTCAAGGTTAGACGCGATACTTCATCAAATCGGCCTGCATTGAGCAATTCTTTCGCAACCATCCAGCTCCCGCCGACCGCAACCACCTGTTTGATTGCGAGATAGTCCCTCATTGTCGCCTGGGTGATCCCGCCGGTGGGCACAAACTTCACATGGCCGTATGGCGCGCAAATCGCCTTCAGCGCCTTGGCCCCGCCAATCGACTCGGCGGGGAAAAATTTTACCGTTGTGACGCCCAGATCGAGCGCCAGCTCGATTTCTGTGCAAGTGCTGACACCCGGAGTGATCGGAATGCTGTTCTCAACGCAGTACTTAACGACTTTCGGGTTAAACCCCGGTGTAACAACAAATTGCGCGCCTGCATCGATGGCCCGTTTGCAGAGATCGATGGTCAAGACAGTGCCCGCCCCCACGATCATCTCCGTATTGTTCGCCATGGTGCGAATCGATGCCTCGGCTGCGGGGGTGCGCATGGTCACTTCGGCCACAGGCAGACCGCCGGCAAGTAGCGCTCCAGCGAGAGGACCTGCGTGAGCCGCGTCGTCGATGACTATGACTGGCAACAAGCGGTGCGTCGAGATGGTTTCAAGCGGTGACATTATCGTGAACCTACATTACACAGCATCAAGTCAATGGCACAGACACAACTGCTTGTGTCTCGGTCAAATCTCTTGAACTTTCGGCAAGTCGACGCGTGCGACAAGGTAACACACGCGTGACGCTGTTTCGGCCGAGACGGCGTCACAGCCGCTGCATGGTCAGCCCGCCGTCGATGGTTAACACCTGGCCGGTGGCGTAAGTTAGCTCGCCACGGGCTAGCACTGAAACACATTTACCCACATCCTCCGGCGTTCCCCACCGCTTTTGGAGCATGAGTCCATTGGCGATTAGCGCATCATACTTTTCCTTCACCCCTGCGGTCATGTCGGTGGCGATGATTCCGGGGCGCACTTCAAAGACATCGATTCCGAACTCGGCCAGGCGGGTCGCCCAGAGTTGCGTTGACATGGCAATGCCCGCCTTGCTGATGCAGTAGTCGCCGCGGTTGACGCTTGCGACCGTCGCACTGATTGAACTGACATTGACAACAACCCCGCGAAAATCCGGCTCGCGCTGCCGCTGCTCGATCATCCATTTGCAGACCGCCTGCGTGAGGAAGTATGGGCCTTTGAGATTGATCTGGATCAGCCGATCAAAGCTCGCCGGGCTGGCTTCCAGAATATCTGCACGCACATCGGGCGCGACGCCTGCGTTGTTAATGAGCACGTCAAGCCGGCCAAAACTCTGACGAATCTCGGCGAGCATCCGCTGGTGATCATCGAGGGATGCAATATCAGCGCGGCAGTAAAGCACGCGTGCACCAAGCCGCTCCAGCGCGCCAATCGCGTCCGCCACGTCCGCAAGGCTGCGCCGGCCATTGATGACAACGTCCAGCCCTGCCTCGGCGAGCGAACTCGCCACGCCAAAGCCAATCCCTCGAGATCCGCCGGTGATAAGCGCGACACGTTTCATGGTTTCCATTCAAGCGTAGAACTGCACTAGGGCAGCTCAAATCAGTCAAAAAACTGCAGATAAGCCCCGCCGTTTGCAATACGCTGCAGGTAGATGCACAGTTCCAGCAGGTGGTAGTCGCCCCACATACTCGACTCTCCGCATGGCACACTTTGGCCCTTGGGAATGTAATCCCAGTTGTTCGGGCGATGATAGACCGAGTGCAGCAGCAATCCTTCGTGCTTCAAATCCGTCGAAAGGTATGGCTCTGCAAGCAGCGACCTGGCAACGGAAAGTCCGGCTTGTGTGAATTTCGTACCGCGCTTTCCGAGGTATCGGCCCAGCCGCAAGAGGCCTTGTGCGGCGATCGCGCTGGCTGATGAATCCACCGGCTCATGGGGATTGTAGGGGTCTGCTGGGTTCGCCCGCCAGTCATCCAGTTTGTGGAGGTTTGGTGCGCCGTCATCCCAATACACGATTCCATCGGCTGCAGCGCAGTCGTTGATATAGTGGTCGCAGGTGTCGATCGCCGCCTGCTCATAGACTTTAACCACGTCGCGTCGCGCCAGCCCGACGCTGGCCTTGAAGCGTGCCTCGGGGATCGTCCCGAAGAACTCCAGTTCTTCCGCGTAGCCGAGCATTGCCCACGCCAACCCGCGCGTCCAGGTGCTGAAGGGCGAATATCCCTGCTGCGTCGCGCGCGTCCGAAAGTTTCCGTCGTTGCGGTTAAACACCGCTTCATGCGCGGTACGCCCGCGGACGTCGTAGGCATGCTCGGTCTGGCCGTGAAAGGTGATGTACTGATTAGTTGTCAGACCGTGCAGGACCGCGCGCTTCAGCAAATCGGCAGCACGATCATTTTCGTGCATGAGCTTATGGCCCAGTTGCCACGCCACGCCGAGAATGCGTGTCGTCCGCATCGTATCGACAAACAGCGACTGCGGGCCGTTGAAAGAGTAAATGTAACCCAACTGCGACGCATTCGCCGACAGCGGCGACGGCGTGGCGACCGCCACCCCCGCCCACCGCGCCGCCTGCACGGCCCCGCTGCACTTGATGGCCAGTTCGTAGTATGCGTTTTCCCATTCGTTGTGTAAGAGTCTGCCCTCGCGCATCAAGCGACGCAGATTGCCGAAAGTGCTCAGGTTGTTGAATCCATGATCGTGGACGCCAGTGTGCGTAATGTGCGACGGCATCGCCCTCACTACTTGCTCGCGCGCCGCATTGAGCAACTTCTTATCACCCGTGCCATCAAAGCAGTAAATGCCGCATCCGTACTGAAAGCCCTGCGTCCATTCGGTCCAGCCGCGCGTGGTGTACTTTCCGGCGACCGTAAAGACCGGCGTGCCATGACTGACATTCCACCGCTTGCCCAGCGAAACGACTTTGCTCGCCGCAACTTCGAGCGCGCGCTCGACAGCGGGCAAAAGTGATCGGGCCGATAGCTTCTGATCAATCTTCATCTGTCTCGCTTCCGTTACACCAACGTTTGATAGGCCTGCAAAATGTCGGCCAAATATTCATTCTGATCGCGCGCCCAGTGCCTGTTGGAAAAAATCTCGACCTCAATCATGCCACCAAACCCCGCAGCCTCGACCGTGCGACGGATGCCCTTCAGATCAATGCACCCTTCTCCCATCAATCCCCGATCGTTGAGCAAGTCGGTGGTGTTTGGCTTCCAATCGCAGACGTGATAGGCGAAGAGCGTGCCGTTTGCGCCGGCACGCGCGATCTCATCGGCTAGATCAGGATCCCACCAGACGTGGTAAACATCCAATGCGATACCCAGATACGTCGATGGGACCGCTTCGCAAGCGAGCCGGGCTTCTTTCATGCGGTTGATCGCGCTCCGGTCCGCAGCATACATGGGGTGAAGCGGTTCGATCGCCAGGCGGACGCCGTTGGCACGCGCATAAGGCTCTATGAGAGAAAGACTTAGGTGAATCTGCGCCCTCGCTTCGTCAAGCGGCATGCCCGGGACAGCGCCGCAGACAAGTACGACCATCTCAGCCCCAAGCGCCGAGGCTTCGTCGATGCACCGCTTGTTGTCCTCGATCGCGAGCAGTCGATCCGGCTCCCCCACCGCTGGAAAGAAACCGCCGCGCACCAGCGCCGGCACTTTCAGGCCCGATCCGCGAACGATGCGCGCCGCCTCGTCAATACCGATTGGCTGAATCACGTTTCGCCAAACGCTGATTCCCCCAACCCCAGCCCGCGCATACGCATCAACACACTGGGCAAGTGTCCAGGGCTTGTTGGTCATTGTGTGAATGGCGAGCCGGTTGAGCATTGAGCGATTTCCTATAACGGACTGCCGCAATCAAACCGCCGGAACATCCACCCACTTGCGCTCTTTCCAACTCTGCATGCCAAGCTCGGCCAGTTGTACACCCCGGGCACCTTCGCGCAACGACCACCGGAACGGCTCATCCAGCGCAACGTGTCGCAGGAACTGCTCCCACTGTAGCTTGAATCCGTTGTCATATTCGATGTTGTTCGGCACTGCCTGCCAACCCTCGAAGAAATTGATCGGCTGAGCTATGTCGGGGTTCCAGACCGGCTTTGGGGTCTCGGCCCCCGACTGCACCATCACCTCGCGCAGTCCGGCCACCGCACTGCCCTTCTCTCCATCTACTTGCACGGTGAGCAGATCATCGCGGCGGACGCGCGTACACCAACTGCTATTGAACTGGCACACCGTTCCGTCTTGCAGCACAAAAATGGCGTATGCGCTGTCATCCGATGTCGCTTTGTAAGGTTTGCCAGACTCGTCCCGGCGTTCGGGCAAATCGGTATTTCCGTATGCCACGAGCGACTTGATCGGGCCGAACAGGTTGGTGATGACATACTCCCAGTGGCAGAACATGTCGATCATGATTCCGCCGCCGTCTTCGGCGCGATAGTTCCAACTTGGCCGCTGGGCGGGTTGGTCGTAGTCGAGGCCTGTGAACACCCAGTAGCCAAACTCGCCGCGCACACTCAGTATTCTGCCGAAAAAGCCCAGTTCTCTGAGCATGCGGAGCTTTCGAAGCCCGGGGAGGAATAACTTATCCTGAACCACCCCGTTTTTGACTCTGGCATCTTCACACAGTTTCGCAAGCCGCAACGCCTCCGCAGTGGTGACGGCGGTCGGCTTTTCGCAGTAGATTGACTTTCTGGCCTTTACGGCCATTTCCACAAATTTTGCCCGCTGCAGCGTGCCGGATGCGTCGAAAAACACTTCGTAGTCGCCGTGTTTCCCATCGAGTGCCCCCTGAATGTCCGTCGTGTACTTCAACGGCCCGCCACTCGCCCCCCCTCCGTACTTCTCGGCCAGTTCCCGCAGCTTATCTTCGTTCCGCCCGGTGAGGATCGGGGCGGGCATGAGCGTCAATTCTGGGTTAATTCGCACGCCGCCTTGCTTGATGATCGCGAGAATCGAACGGACCAGATGCTGGTTGGTGCCCATCCGTCCAGTGACGCCGTTCATAATGATGCCGATTCGCCTGGTTTCCATTTCGCAAAGCCTATCGCACGCGCATCGCATTACCATGCACTTTCCGGCCAACCTTTGCACTTTTCGGCCAACACGTCGGAGCATGTTGAGGCGCACGTGTGACACGACGAGCCTTGCGATCGGTATCGAAGTCCAACAGAATGCCCGGATGAACACCCAGCGCCTCGGCACATCCGATCTGGTCTGCACCCGGCTCAGCTACGGGAACATGCGTTCTGCAGGCACATGGACCGTCGGCGAAGCGACCCCCCAACGCCGCGCCGCGGGGGTCGCGGCACATGTTGCGGCGCTCGAAGCTGGCTACACGCTGTTTGATACCGCCGACATCTACTGCCATCGCGTTTGCGAGGAGATCCTGGGAGCCTTTCTCAGGCAGGTTTCCGGTGCGCGCAAGCAGATTGTCATCGCCACCAAGTGTGGCATTCGATTTGAGAATGACCCTTCACCCGGCGCACCGCATCGGTTCGACTTCTCCAAAGAGCACATCCTCTCCTCGGCCGAGCGGTCGTTGAAGACGATGGGAATCGAAACGATCGATCTCTTTCAGTTGCACCGTCCCGATGTATTGATGAATCCGCCGGAGGTTGCCGAGGCGTTTGATGAACTTCAGCGCACCGGCAAGGTTCGATACTTTGGTGTAAGTAACTTTCTTCCGAGTCAATTTAGCGCGCTGCAGAAGCACCTGCGCCAGCCGTTGATTGTCAATCAGGTGGAGATTCACCTCGGCCGACTCGATTGTTTTGAGGATGGCACGCTCGACCAGTGTCTCGAACGGAGTATAACACCTCTGGCGTGGAGCCCGCTCGGCGGGGGCTGGCTTGGAACCGGCCGCGCGCCTCGGCTGAGCGATTCCCGACATGCTCACAAGCAGTGGGTGCTTCATGAACTCGACGCCGTTGCCGCAGAATATGGCATTAGCCGAAGTGTGATCGCAGTCGCGTGGCTGCTCAAACACCCCAGCGGGATCATTCCGATCATCGGCAGCAACAACCCGGAGAACATTCGCGAGTGCGCCAAGGCCGATGCGATCAGCCTAACGCGGGAGCAGTGGTATCGCCTGCTTCTGGCGGCGCGGGCTAAGCCTATGCCCTAGCATTGCGATTTCCCGCAGGCAATCAGTCAGGGACTCGCTGAGAAGCGACGTCGCGACAGCGCACAAAATGACGAAATGAAGCCGCACGGCGTTTGTAATTGAGGTACATCCGTCATTAAGATTTACAGCGCCTCCTTTTGCAGTGCTCGCTATCCGAATGCTCACAACTGATTCCAACACCGACCCTGCGACCAAGCCCTCATCGGCTGGGGTAATGCCCTCACGCACCGATCGGACCGAGAATGGCGACGTAACGTTGCAATCGCTCGGTTTGGCCACCTGCAAGCAAGCCAAGGCGTTGCAAGGCTGGTCAATCAAGAACCACCGTGGTCGCAGGGATATCCTGAAGATCACCGCGGCGAACGGCAAGGTCGTGTTTATCAAGCGCATATGGCAATCCGACCCCAAAAACGCCCGGCGAAGCTTCTATAAGAGGTGGACCGTCTGGTCGCTCTGCAGGCAGGAATTTGAGAATTATACCGCACTTCGAAGAGCGGGAATCGGCACGGCGAGGCCGGTGGGCTACGGCGAGCAGGTCGGCCTCTTCTCAGAACGATTCTCGTACATCGTGACCGAGGCCGCGGACGGCGAACCGCTCGACGAACGCCTTGCCCGAACGACCGACCGCCACACCCGCCGACGCTTGCTGCTTGAGGCTGGCCGTTTTGTCCGCAAGGTGCACGATGCGGGATTCGCATTTCCCGACATGATGCCCCGCCACATTTATGTGCGAGGCGATGACCAGCTTTCGTTCTCGCTGATTGATGTCGCGCGCCTTGACTACGGAACGTCGATCGGCACGAAGCTTCGTGCGAGAGATTTCGCCGTGATGACCAACAACGCGCCGACATCGCTGGCCCGACCGAGCGACCGAGTGCGGCTGCTTCAGGGATATGGCTGGCGGGAGTTTCCCAACCTGATCGCGCTCACGCGAAAAGAGGCCAACCGCCTGCTCAATCGCCGTCGTCGAAAAGAAGACTAGCGAGCAGTTCTCTTCAGCGATCCTCGGCAGGAAGCGGCGCCGGATCTTGTCTCACGAACGCGTGCCACCAACTCTTGTCCCGGGGAACCTTGGCAAAATGCGCCCATCCGGGAGGTGTTGGCGGTGGTTCCAGTTCGTCTTCATCCTGTCGAATCACCAGCACCGTCGGCCGGGCGTGCTGCGGTACTTCACCCGGTGACGACGACCAACGCACCGCGCGGTTGAGGTAGATCGCCAGGTCGTTCGGGGCATATTTTTTCCGTCCTTCGCTTGATGTGTAAACGTCAGCTTCCGGGTAGCTCTTCCAGATCAGATCGGCCAGCGGCTTCATTTCACTGCGCCCTTCGCGCGCGTGTCGGTATCCCCAGACCAGCCCCACCTGCAGAACAAGCATCGTCGCCAGTGTCGGCCAGACGAAACGCGATGCGCGCAAGCCGGAGTTAGCAAGCCCCCACAACGCAGGCACGCCGGCGGCGAGACCGAGCAGCATCGCTTCAGACCATGAAAACCAGGGGCGACCTTCGATCGATTTCAAGAAAACCAACCCCGCCACCGGCAAACCAACGGCGGCGGCGAGAAGGCCGATCCAATGCAATCGCCGCAGTGCCTGAAACAGACGCTTCCGCGGTTCGAGCGGGTTGAGGAGCGATTGCAGCCCGTAGGCAGCCACCACCGCCGCCGGGACGACCATCGGCAGCAGATATCGTTCCTTGCGATCGCGGAAGAAGCTCATGACGATGATCGGCACAAGCACATATGCCATCGCAAGAACCATTCGCCGATCAACCCGCGTGCGGGCTATGAGATTCAGGCTGATCCGGGTCGTGCCCAGGACGAAAGCCACCGTCCACGGCAGCAGGATCGGCAGCAGCACGACATAATTATACCACTTGCCAGGAGCAATGCCGGTGGCTCCTTCGCGGGTCACCTCGCGCCACCAGACCGAAGCCACACCCGGATCGCGCAGGTATATCGCAACGTACCACGGAAGCGCAACGCAGAGCATCAACCCAATGCCAAAGGCGCACGACGCGATCCAAGTGAATGACTTAGACGACAAAACCTCGCTGGCTGGTTTGGTCAGGCGGTCCCACATTGCAAACAGGGCGAGCGGGAGAACTGTCTGAAGCAGCGTGACAGGCCCCTTGCTCATGAGTGCCAAACCGACCGCAACACCTGCAAGTGCAACCAGCGCTCTGCGTCGCGAGGCGAACAGGGCTTGTGCCAACAACGCATTGGCGGCGGCAACCCAGAGCGCCAGTTGAATGTCGGTGGTGGCGCTCCGAGCGGCCTTGAGAAACATGATCGTGCTTGCACAAATTGCGACGGCGATCCACGCCTCTCGGGCACCCACAAACACCCGGGCAAACGCTCCGCAGGCAACAAGTAAGCCGCAGGCCGTCAGGAGCGACGGCAGCCGGGCCCGCCATCGCAAATGCCAGTGTGCACGCTCGCGTGTAGCGCTGTCCGCGCTGGACAAATCGCGCGACAGTGAAGGTGATATCGCCGCGGCGGTGAGCCAGGTGGCCAACGGGGGCTTGGCGATGCGCAACTCACCTTCAAGCGTGGGCATAAGCCAGTGCGATTCACGGCGGGTCTCCAGCGCCGTCGAAACGACCAGGTTCTCACTCCCGCTGGCAAACTCCAGCATCGGCAGCGTCGCCGCCAGCGCCGCCGCAGTCAGCAGGATGACGACTACCGACTGCCGCCACGACGATGGTTGAGCAACTTGTTCATCCATGAAATCACGCTGGGGTGGAAGCTAGAAGTTGGCCCTGGACACGCCCGCGCCGAAGCCCCATCCGCCGGCGTGTTGAGACACCTTCACAAGAATGCGATTCAGGCCCGAATCGAGGTGGACCGCGATCGTATCATCACCAAAACGGTACGGACGACGCAGATCATTCTCGTGTACGAGCTTTCCGTTGATCCACACTGCCACGCCATCGTCGCTGCCGATGAGCAATTCCGACTCGCGCGCATGAACGCTCTGAACCTCCGCGTAGCCATAGGCAAGACAATTCTCCTGCGGGCCAAAGTGCTGGTTAAGATCGACATACGCCCGCCGACCGGCACGCACCTTCGTCCAGACCAGCGTGTTGGACCCGATCAGGTGAGAGGCGGCGAGGTCAATGCGTCCGTCACCGCCGCGCTCATCGTCGATTGCTGTCCGCTGGGTCACACTGATCGGCAGCGAATCTGCTGGGAACGGGCCGAGGATATGCCAATCGGCAATCGCGTCCTCATCGGTCTGCCTCTGTGCGGCCTCCCAACTGGCCCGAAGCGTTCCGGGATCGACCCTGCCGAATGCCTTTCCGCTGCCGGGGACGAGGGTCGCTTTCGCGTCAAGAGAGGGAAGCAGCCCGCCGTCGCTCTCGAAGCCGTGTGCGGCGATGAGTTCATCGCACATCTCGACTATGTGATCGACAGTCATGGTTGCCGCGGTCAGGGGGTCGAACATGGCCGCCTGGTAAACGTGGTCACGCCGACCTTCGATCGCAGCGCGGATGAACAGTTCATGCTGCGCCACATGAGGCATCATGTATGCCGCTAGCTGTGGGGGAAGCGCGCCGACCGTGGCGAACTGGCAACCATTCCGGTCGACCAGCGTCGGCGCCTCAGCGATGGCGTCGTCCGGCAACGTGGAAATGGCCCCGCGATTGGGCATGTTACCGTAAACCACTCTCGGATTGCCGGTCACGACACTGTGAATGATGCTGCTGCCATACTCGTGGCTCCGTCGGTGCTCCATCGGCTCTTCATTTATCGCCCGTTGTTTCATCCGCTCAAACTCACCCACAATTCCATCGCAGCGGCGCAGATATTCATCGATCGGGACATCAAACCTGTTGAGAGACTCACGGCCGTGGGGAATGAACCAGGGATTGTACTCCGCATTATGCTCGCTGCTCTCAGTCACAAAATGGCCTAGCCGGCGCATCATCTCAAAACGGACTCGATTGGTGTCATAGACGTCCTTACGGCCCATCGCCTCAAACAAACGCGGGTAGAGATCAGCGCCGTCCTTCTCGATCTTTAGATAAAACGCCATGTGGTTGATGCCGGCGCAGATGAATGTAACCCTTGCCGGGTCTTCGCCAATGTAACCCATCAACTGGTTAAATGTTCCCTGCACACTGTGACAAAGCCCCACTGCCGCCACGTCGCTCGTGCGCGAGATGGTCTGCATGTTCATGCTCATGGGGTTGGAATAGTTGAGCAGAATCGCCCGCGGGCAGATTTGCATCATGTCGGCGCACAGCCCCTTGAGCATCGGAAACGTGCGTAACGCGCGAAAGAACCCGCCGGGGCCGGTGGTGTCGGCGATCGTGAAATTCAGGCCATACTTTCTCGGAATCTCAAAATCGACCAGCGTGCTGTCAAACCCGCCGATCTGCACCATGTTGATGACGAAATCCGCCCCCGCCAGTACCCGGCGGCGGTCGGTTGTGGCTTCGATCGTCGGGTTGGCCCCAAGCCCCCTGGCAACTTTCCGGCACAACGCCGCGCCGACCTCAAGCCTGTCGGCATCAATGTCCATGTAGCTTAGCGTGGCATCGCGAAACTCGGGGTATGAGAGAATATCGCCGGTTAGATTCTTACTGAAGACGACGCTTCCCGCACCGATCATCGCAACCTTGATCACATGTCACTCCCGCCGCGGCGAAGTTGTGCTCGCGGCATAAATGACGATAGCGGAGAAAGTGCGAGAATTCACGCCGAGTCATTCAATGGCAATGTTGCACGGTGATGCAATTCACCGCTTCGACTTCCACACCGGATCATGGTGCGATTCATCGGCGGTTTCAAACCAGCGTGTCATCACTGTCTTTCCCTGCGTATAAAACAGGATGGACTCCGTGCCTTGAATGTGGAGATCGCCAAAGAAGCTCTTGTTCCAGCCGGTAAATGGGAACCACGCCATGGGAGCGGGCACGCCGATGTTGATTCCGATCATGCCGGCGTTGAACTGCATCTTGAACTGACGGGCAGCCCAGCCCGACTTTGTGAAGATGCTGGCTCCGTTGCCGTAAGGACAGTTGCGGCCCACTTCGATCGCTTCACTAATATCAGCGACTCGTAGCACGCTTAAGACCGGGCCGAAGACTTCTTCTCTCGCCAGCCGCATTCCCGGCGTGACATGATCGACCACACTCGGGCCGACAAAAAAACCTTCGGACTTTGCTGCCGGGATGTCGCGGCCGTCGAGGGCGAGCGTTGCGCCCTCGCCCTTGGCGATATCGAGGTATCCCGCAACGCGCTGCTGATGTTGCCGCGTGATGACGGGGCCCATATCCACCTCCCCGCCACCCCCCGCCGTGCTGCCATCGGTCGGGCCAGTGCGCATCTTCCCGCCGATCTCGCGCAACCGCTCCACGAGCGGGTCGGCGATCTTCCCTACCGGCACTGCAATGCTGCCGGCCATGCAGCGTTCGCCGGCACACCCGAACGCCGACGCCTGCAGTGCCGCGGCAGCCTGTTCGAGATCGGCATCGGGCATGATGAGCAGATGGTTCTTGGCTCCGCCGGCGCTTTGCACGCGTTTGCCGTGCTTCGTACCCGTTTCATAGATGTATTGCGCGACCGCGGTCGAGCCTACGAAGCTGATGGCCCTGACGTGTTCGTGGGTAAGCAGTGCATCGACGACCGTCTTATCGCCGTGAACAATATTAAACACCCCCGCAGGACAGCCGGCTTCGAGCATCATCTCGCCCAGCAGGTTTGCACTCATCGGCACGCGTTCGCTGGGCTTTAGAATGAAGGTGTTACCGCAGGCGATCGCCACCGGGAACATCCACATGGGCACCATCGCGGGGAAGTTGAACGGCGTGATCCCGACACAAACGCCCACGGGGTGGCGCGTGGTCTCGCTATCTACATTTCGCGCGATGTTCTGGAGCGTCTGGCCCATGATCAAGCTGGGAATACCGCAGGCAAACTCCACAACCTCCACCCCCCGCTGAACGCTGGCGCGGGCCTCGGGCAGCGTCTTACCGTGCTCCCTTGTGACGGTTCGCGCAATCTCCTCAAACCGCCGAAGCATGATCTCACGAAACTTAAACATCACCTTCACCCGGTCCACGACGGGTGTCGCGGCCCATTCCGGGAGGGCGCGGTGCGCCGCATCAACCGCCGCGCACGCTTCTTCAACGGTCCCTAGCGGAACCTGGGCGATCACTCTTCCCACCGACGGATTGAAAACATCGCCGTAGCGCGATGTCGAACTCGCCTGCCATTGGTTCGCGATGAAGTGCGGAAGTTTTGTTACCGTCAATTCAACAGTTGTCATGGTTACACCAGCCGCAATGCGGCAAAAGAGAGAAGCTTGAGGCGCCACGCGCGAAGCAAGTTTGAGAACCCTCACCCCGCCAACGGGAGCACCTCATCCAGACAGTCGGCCATAAAATCGGCGTCGTCCCTGGTTATGCACATTGGCGGCTTGATGCGCAGCGTGTTTCCATACCGGCCACCCTTGCCGATGATGAGACCGCGCTCTTTGCAAAGCTCCATCACTGCTGCTGCCTGCGAAGTTGCTGGTTCCTTGGTCGAACGGTCGTTAACAAGCTCAACCCCCAGCATCAGCCCCATTCCTCGCACGTCGCCGATGACGCTATGCTTCGCCTGAAGGCCCTTCAGACGATCCATCAGGTGCTTTCCAACTCTCAGCGCATTGCCTTGAATATCCTCTTCGTCAATCACTTCTAAAGTGGCCAGACCCTGCGCCATGCTGATCGGGTTGCCGCCGAAGGTGTTGAAGTGGATGCGATTACCGAGCGTCTTGCTAATCTCCGGCCGGGCGACCATCGCCGCCAGCGGGATGCCGTTGCCGATGCCCTTGGCGCAGGTGACCGCATCGGGCGTCACACCCCAGTTCTCGAACGCCCAGAACTTTGTGCCCGTTCGGCCGAACCCGCCCTGCACTTCATCCGCCACGCAAATGCCGCCGGCCTTGCGGACGTGCTCATAGACAATCTTGAAATACTCCGGCGGCGGCACGACCGTCCCGCCGACGCCTTGTATACATTCGGCGATGAACACGCCGATATGCCCGCTAGTTTCGTGGTCGATCAATTGTTTGACGTCATGCGCGCACTTCACATTGCAACTCGGATACGTCAGCCCATACGGACATCGGTAGCAATAGGCCGGCGTGGCGTTCTTGACCGCAAACGCCGAACCGTTGGATTTGAACTTCCAATTGCCGTGCGCGGTTAAGTGCATCGTAGCGCTGGTGCCGCCGTGGTAGGCGTTACGCAGCGAGATGACCTCATTATTACCCGTAAACTCTCGTCCGGCGAGGATCGCCATTTCGTTGGCCTCCGAACCGGAATTGGTGAAGTACCAATTGCTCAGATTCGAGCCTGCGGGCATATGTTCGGTGAGCTTCTTTGCAAACTGTCCGATGGTCGGATGCAGGTAAATCGTGGTCGTGTGCTGAATGGTGGCACACTGCTTCAGCACCGCCGCCGTCACTTTGGGGTGGCAATGGCCGACTGAAACGGTGACGATTCCACCAAAACCATCGAGATATCGCCTCCCTGTTTCGTCAAAGAGCCACTGCATGTGCCCTTCGACAAACATGATCGGCTCCTTGTAATACTTAAAAAGCCCGGGCGATAGATATTGGTTCCGCGTTGCCAGCACTTCAGCCTTCGTAGGTCCCGAGTAGGGTTGCGGCTGGTGGCTGCATTGCGGAAGAGACAATTTTCTTGGGGCGGACAGCGTTTCAGACATTTCTCGCCTTTCTAACGTTTCAGTTTAAACCACCAAGACACGAAGGCACGAAGAAGAAAAGCCGTCTTAAGCAGCGCACGGCTCGATCCGACTGTGACTCGATCACTTCCCGGATTTCATTCCACTGCCTTGGTTTCGTGCTCTTCGTGACCTTCGTGTTTAACTACTTTACAACTTGGTGCCTTGGAGCCTTGGTGGTAAAGCTCAGGCCTTCGTCGGTTTCTTCGCCGGGATCTTCTGCATCTCACCACTCGCCAGCCGGGCTTGATACTGCTTCCAGTTCATCGGCTCTTTACCCGTCGGTACTTCTTTCATGGTGATGCAACCCTCGACCGGGCAAGCCAGCGCGCACATGTTGCAGCCGACACATGCCTCGCGGTTGATGGTGAAAACGTCAATTGTTGCCCCGCCGGAGTCGAGTTGCAGATTTGGCGCGGCCTCGCCCTTCAACTTTCGCGGCTCCACCCCAAATTTTGCCTGATACTGCTCCCGTGTGAGCTTGTCCCAGTTGACGGCCTGGTAGCAGCCGTCATCGCAGCTTGCGTAACAAATGCCACAGTGAATGCACGTTGATTCATTGATTTCCGCCTTCACCTGATAATTGAGATCCAAATCACCCCAACTCTTGATGCGCGGCGTGGCCAGACCGCGGGCTTCATCGAGCCTCTCGAAACCTCTTTGTTCCAGCCACTGCTCGAGGCCGCGGGTCATCGCTTTTACAATTCCAAAGCCTTTGTGCATCACGGCGGTGCAGACCTGCAGACTCGTCGCCCCAAGCAATACGAACTCAACCGCATCCTGCCAGTTGCGAATGCCGCCAATGCCGCTGATCGGTAGCTGTATCTCTGGATCGGTCGCAATCTCGCTGACCATATGAAGCGCAATGGGCTTCACCGCAGGGCCGCAATAGCCGCCGTGACTGCCGAACCCGCCCACATTCGGCCGCGGGACAAAGTTGTTCACATCGACGCCCATGATGCTGTTGATGGTGTTAATGAGCGTGATGCCGTCCGCGCCGCCCTTCTTGCAAGCCCGCCCGACTGCAGCAACGCTGGTGACATTTGGCGTGAGCTTTGCCAGGACAGGCACCGTCGCCACTTCCTTTACCCAACTGCAAATCATCTCTGCATATTCCGGCACCTGACCGACCGCCGCGCCCATGCCGCGCTCGCTCATGCCATGTGGACAGCCGAAGTTCAGCTCAAAGCCGTCCACCCCAACATCCTGAATCTGCTTGATAACCCGATGCCAGCTCTCACGCTTCGATTCGATCATCACCGAGGCGATGATCGCATGACTCGGATGACTCTTCTTCACTTCCGCAATCTCGCGCAGGTTGTCCTCAAGCGTTCGATCGCTGATGAGTTCGATGTTGTTCAGGCCCATCAGCCGCTGGTTGTTGTACGGAATTCCGCCATACCGGCTCGCCACGTTGACGATCGGCTCATCCGTCAGCGTCTTCCAGACTGCCCCGCCCCAGCCTGTGTCAAACGCCTTGCGCACCTGATAGGCAGTGTTGGTCGGCGGGCCGCTGGCCAGCCAGAAGGGGTTGGGGCTTTTGATTCCGGCGCAATTGGTGGAGATATCGGGCATAGGTTTTCTCAACGATTTCGTCAGTCGGCAAGAATCTGCAATTCTGATTGACTAAGCTCGAAATCCGAATCAAATCTGAAGCACGAAATGCGAATTCATCATTCGTCATCCTGAACTGATTCGGGCTTCTGGTTTCGTCATTCTCGGGTTTTTCATCGCTGCTGATGTAGCGCGCTGTTAGTAGTGGTTGGGCTCTCGCTTCAGAAACTTTCCGCGTTTCATATCGCCGGTGAACTTTCCTTCCGTCACCGCCGCCGCCCCGCGGACGAAAACGTGCGTGGGTTTGCCGGTGACTTCCATTCCTTCAAACGGGTTGTAGTCCAGATTCATCTGCTGTGAGTTGACACTCAGGGTGTGCTTGAGGTTCGGATCGTACACGACGAGATCCGCATCGCTCCCCACTGCGATCGTCCCCTTTTGCGGCCACAGCCCGAAGATTTTCGCCGCCTGCGTGGATGCGCAATCAACGAACCGGTTGATGTCCAGCCGACCTGTCTTAACGCCCTGGCTAAACAGCACATTCACACGATCTTCCAGCGACGGAATGCCATTGGGAATCTTCGTAAAATCTCCCCGGCCCATCTCCTTCTGACCCTTGAAATCGAACGGCGCATGATCGGTCGCCAGCGTGCTGATCATGCCATTGGCCAGATTGTTCCAGAGAAAATTCTGATTCCGCTTGTCGCGCAGCGGCGGGGACATGACAAACTTGCTTCCCTCAAAATTCGGGAGCTCTGCATAGGTCTTGTCGAGAACAAGATATTGAATCAACGTCTCAATCCAGACCTTCACACCTCTCTCTTTGGCATAGATCGCCGGACGCACCGCGCGCTCGCAACTGGTATGCACGATGTAGACATGCGCATCGTGCATGCCCGCAAAAGTCATCAGGTGATGTACGCCCTCGGCTTCCACCACTTCCGGCCGGCTCGGCTCGTGCCACTCTGGACCGGTCTTGCCCTCGGCAAGCAGCTTTTTCTGCAATTCGGCAACCAACTCGGCGTTTTCGCAATGCGCGGTGGTAATCACGCCAAGCTGCTTGGCAAGCTTGAGGGTGTGATACAGTTCTGTGTCATCAACGCCAAAAGCGCCTTTATAAGCAAGAAAGATCTTGAAAGACGAAAGCCCCTCTCGAACGATTTCTTTCAGTTGGCTCTCTGCAGACGAGTCGTAGCGTGTCACCCCCATGTGAAAGGTGAAATCGCACGCGCTCCTGCCCGCGGCCTTACTCTTCCAAAGCTCGAAGGCGGCGAGCGGCTCATCGGCTCGGCTGGGGCAGATCATTTCAATGAGCGTCGTCGTCCCCCCGACCAGTGCGGCCTTGCTGGCAGACTCGTAAGTGTCCTTGGCCAGAGTGCCCATAAAGGGCAAATGGATGTGTACATGCGGATCAATAAAGCCGGGAAAAACGTACTTCCCGAAAGCATTCACCACGGTTGCGCCAGGTGGAGCATCGAGCGATTGGCCGATGCGGGAGATCGTCTCACCGTCACACAACAGATCGGCGACGTACTGGTCGGCTGCGGTGACGATTGTTCCATTTTTGATGAGAAGTGCCATGTCAGTCGCGTCGGCGGTTAGATGGGCCGAACCCCGTCGATGATAACCGAGCGCGCCGGGTAGTCTATAGCTTGAGGTCTTCAAGCCGGCTTCAAGCTTGCACAGAATCAGACTGCGGGAAAGAACACTCGGAGAATCGCGCCGTAGCCGCCCGACTGGAAAAAAATTCTTGCGCGCTGCGCTTTGCGCGCACAACTGGCGCAACACCCCATGATATAGAGGAGCGCTCTTTGACAACCGAATAGCAGTAAGAGGCAGGCGAGGGCCGAACCCGCTCCCGAAAATGCCCGATAATGCCCGATTTTTCGAAAAATGCGTGAAACTGGGCAAGATGCGGCCCCCCGGCGGTTGAGCACTTTCACGTTCGGAGCGCAGAAAAACTCAGGTGTGAATTTCCACGTCGCCGTCACCCCTTCTACAGCACCTCAGCCGCGATGGATTGAGCGGAAAAGGTCGGGGCCTCGCGCCACGGGCCAGGCAAGGCTGACGCACCACGAGCACCACCCGCCGGAAGCGATTGCCCAAATCGCGCCGCGAGGATGGTGAAATCGTTCAGGTTCACCGCGCCGTTGTAGTCAAAATCCCCCTGGCTGAAGACCCGGCCCGTCTGCCCAAAGTTAGCCGCAAGCGCTGTGAAGTCGTCGAGGGTGACGCTTCCGTCACGGTTGGCATCGCCGGCGAGAAGCGTCAACGAAACTGTCTGCGGCGACGTTGACACGCGACCCGCGCGATCGGCAATGCTCCCCGCGGGGATGGTGATGGTGTAGACGCCATCGGGCAACGCACCGGTAAATGAAACACGAGCAATGGTAGAAGCAGTAGAATAACTGAGAGCCGGCGAAACGAGCTGTCCGCTGGTAAGGTTTTGCGCGACAACATCGCTCGCGGTGAGGGTGGAGCCGACATCTTTGCTGAGTGTAAGATCGACCGTGAGCGGCAACGTATCTAGTGCCGCGCGGGCCGCCAGCACGGTCGGGGGCGCTCCAAGATCAAACCCGTCCCAAAACCACGGATTGATTGCGGCGGCGGTCAGGGCTGGGTTCCAGGCGGCCTTCTCCTGCGCGCGGGCGGCGGCGATGAACGCGTCGAACGTGCTGCCGATACTGATCGATGCCGCATAGTTGGCGATGCTCCGTTCGGCATTCGGATAGCCAAGTGTCTGGTAAAGAGCGCTGGTTTCCCCCGTGCCTGCGATCCAGGTTGAAAGGTTGACCAGCGGATTGCCAATCTTGTTCGCGGTTGAAGGGGTACCGGATGAGTAACGATTGTTACTGAAAAGAAATGTGCTCGCCGGCGCGGTCGACCGCTGGCTGGCGGCGGCAGTGCTGGCGAAGCCGGCTTGCAGATCGTTGTTGCGAATGTTGATCGATCCCGGGCCGTTTCCAAATGCGTTAATGAGAAGCGCATTGCGCCAGGAGTAGACGGTGTTGAAGTCAACCGTCCCGCGGAAGTTGACTCCGCCCTGGTTGAACAACTGAATTCCCGCCACACCGGATGCGTTGGTGCTGGCTACCTTGGTGATGAGATTATGACGGATGGTTGCAGAGGGAGATTTCTGCGTGTTAATGCCGACGCCCCACGGTGTGAATCCGTTCGCACCGCGGTCCCAGTCAACGGCCGCGGTGATGACATTGCCCTCGGCGTGGGTGTGCGCTTCCATATAGACCGATTCGCTGTTGCGGGCGAAGAAGTTGCCCGTGACAGTGCCGCCGGGGTTGACCTTTGCACCGTAGAATCCGGCTTGCGTGCTGATGTTGTCTCGGATGATGATGTCTTGCGCGCCGGTAAAAATGTAAATGTTGTGATTCCGATCTGTTCGATCGGCGGGGGTATTGTCGCGCCAGCCGTTGTGATCGAGAACGTTTTCTTCGATCGTGACGCGCGCCCCCGCGCCGCCGACGTAGATGCCCTGCGAGTTGGCGTTGCCGACGCCGGCGCCCGCGTGCGCGTCAAGAATCTGGGAGCGGCGTACGGTAACGTCGGTCACAATGCCGGTGGAGTTCTCACCGGCGATGACAATGTTGTCCTTATAGCCAACGGCCTTGACGTCTTCGATGAGAATGTTGCGCCCCTTGGCGGTCATTCGCAGTGCCGAAAGCTCCCCGCCGGCATTCGTGTGGTTGTATCCGTCGGGGAAGAAGCTGAGTGAGGAGATGATGAGATTCTCGACGCCGTTCGGGTTGGTACTGGTCACTGTGTTGAGGCCGAACGTGGTACCGGTGTTTAGCTGGGGCCGCGGGGCGCTCGGGTCGCCGTATGCGGTGATGTACATCGGCTCTTGCGGGCTGCGGCCCCACTTGTTCCATGTGCCAAGGGTGCCGAAAGTATCGCCGCGCTTGAGCAGCATCCAGTCGGCGAAACCATTGCGCACGAGCGACTTGGCGCGCGTGAGCGTTTGCACCGCCAGGGAAGGAGTCGAACCGTCGTTGGCATCGTTTCCTCCGCTGCTGGAAACGTGAACCATGCGCGTGTCGCTGGCAGGAGTGACGACTGTCCAGCCTGCTGCGTCTTGAGAGACAGCGAGCATTCGCCGCGATTCGAGCGATTCAATCTGAGCGTGAATCGTATCTGCGACGCCACGATCTGGTTGCTCGGTCATACCAGCAAGCTCCTCTGCAGAATCCGGACGGCAGACGAAACAAAAATCCCGCCGCCGATGCCAGCAAAACATCGACGGCGGGGAGAAAATTTTCAAGGTGCCACGAGTGGAACTGACAGATTTTCTGCGACTCGAACCTCCTCAAGAATCGCCGCCGGAGACTGTGTTGTCAGTCTTACACGACGAGCAAGACAAGGGCCGCCTCGTCGTCGACCTGCTTGATCGGGTCGATCGTACGCGAGCCAAAGATAGTTGCCGTCGACCCCGATCCGCCGCGGGGAAGATCGCTCGGGGTTGCGAGTATCTTGCCGAAGTTGCTGGCAAGGATTGTGAAGTCCGTGAGTTCGACAGTCCCTTCGTCGCTGTAATCAAAGTTGCCCTGGCTAAACACCTTGCCCGCAGTGCCAAAATTGGCCGCAACGATCGTGAAATCGTCGAGATTGACCTTTCGATCGCGATTGGCGTCGCCGGCAAGGATGAAGAAGTCGGCATCGGCCGCAGCCGCATTGGGATTCCCACTGGCGTCGTAGACGCTCCCTGCGGCGAGCGTGGCACGGTAGTTGCCATCGGGCAGGGTTCGGGATGCTGCGCCAAAGCCAGCCCGCCGAGTGACCGGATCGTAGAAAACGCCGTCGATCGCGGTGATGCTGTTGTCTGCGAGGTTTCGAATGGTGACATCGGTATCGTCGATCGAGCCTTGGACATTTTGATCAAAGGTGAACGAAGCACCGACCGGTGCGATCTCATACTGCCCCGCCGCCGATGTGACGGTTGGGGCGCTGTTATCGGTAATCGCCGCGGTGTTGTAGGTGATGGTGTAATTGCCGCCTTCTGCTTCGTCCTGTCGTTCGCCGACTGGAAGAAACGCTCGCAGAACATAGGTGCCAGCATTGAGGTTGACGTTGAGAGCAGTGCTGATGTCATCAAAGGTGCCGACGCCAGCGAGTTTCTGGAAGTTTCGCTGGGCATCGAGCGTGCCGATCTGCAGACCCATGCCGGCCCCGGCAATGCCAAAATCGACGCGCGCTCGCGCGGCCAGGGTGAACTGATAGAAGTCCTCGGTGTTGTTGACCGCCAGGACGGCCGACGGATCAAACCCGAGATAGCCGCCTGAAGACGATGGCGAGGGACTGAGCGCGATCGCACCGGGCGCACCGGTGTTAAAACCGGTCACCGCTCCGGCGGTTGTGTATTCCAGGTCGTAGTTGCCGAATGATCCAAACTCGCCGAGCAACTGTGTGCGCACGCGAATGTAGTACGTTCCTCCGGCAACGGCGTTGGCGGTGAGGTTGACGTTGGAGCTTGTGGTCTGGGCGATGATCTCACCCTGTTCGAGCAATCCGTTGTTGTTCGCATCACGAATAATGTCGAGTCGATGGAATGCGGTCGATCCGAAGGGGGTAAGGCGGGCAACGATCGGCCCAACTGTCGGGTTGATGCGAATGGTATCGAAAAGATCGACAGAGTATCCGAGGTGCTCACGAATCCTCGCCGCCGCTTTGTTGCTAAAGTCGCGAGCACCGGTTATCGCGCCAGTGGTGTTTCCGCCGGTGGCATAATCAGCGACGGCCTGCAGTTGGTAGTTTGTGCTTGTCCCCGCTGTCTGCGCCGTGATGCGCACGAGGAGCGTCTGGCCCTGCGTGACTGCGATATTTTCGACGAATTCACTGCTACCATTGCCGATGTTGGCCGAGGTAGCGATGATTTCGCCGGTGTCGAACACGCCATTGCCATTGAGGTCATTACCCACGTCCAGCCGAGGATCGCCATTGCCGAAGTTGCTCAGGTAAAAGGCCATCAGCCCGTTGGCGCTGGCGCGCGCGCGGTAGTAGTCCACCGTATCGCCCGCGGTTGAGTCGATGGAGTCGTAGACGTCCTTGGCACCCAACAGCGGTTGCGGGTCAAACGTCGCCGGCGCGAGTGAGGAAGGAAGGGCTGAGGGCGCAACATCCGTGGTAATGCGAAGCGTGTAGTTGCCTGATGTTGTAGCGGACGAAGAACGCAAGATTCTCGCATAATAATTGCGATTTCCCACTGCAGTTGTGTGATTAATGGTCTGCGTGGTCGTGCCGGGGTTGAACGCACCGACGATTTCGCCGGTTTCGATGATCCCGTTGCCATTGATATCCTGATAAAGCGAGAGGCTCGCACTAACGGTCTGCCCGCTGAGCTGCGCATAAACCTGCCGGGTGTTATTCGGCGCGCGAAAGCGGAAGTAGTCAATCGTATCATTGCTCGCGAGGCTGTCGCTGATGATCGCGGTGCCCGCGTAGCCAAAGACCACCGATGCGTTGTCGGTCGCTCCAAACAGGCCAAGCTGCGTGGCGCTGATGATCGTGTCGTTATAGGTTGTGCTCGCCAAACCGACCCGGACATTCAGCCGATATCCACCGAGATCGCCGTACGCGCCTGAGCCTTGAACGCGAATGAAGTAGGTGCCTGCGTTAAGATTGTTGAGTTGAATCCGCTCGCCGACGCCATCGGAGCCGTTATTGCTTGAACTGCTGCTGACAAGCGTTCCTGCCGAGGTGAAGATTGCGAGGTTGGGATCGAGCATGCGTCGAAACTCCGCTGCGAGGAGCGACACATCGAACGATCCGCCGTTGTGGACGACGCGATAGAAATCAACGTCATTCGTTCGCTCGATGATGCCGGTCGCGGCACCCTCAGTCACGCCAACGACTGTGGTCAGCGGCAGTGTGGTGGCGGTGGCGATCGTTCCGCCGACGTCGTCGGCTTTGAAGCCCACGCGATTTACAATGCGAGTGACGTCATCCTGCCCGCCCTTGCTCTTGACGGTGTTGCCGTCACGAGTCGTGGAGGTTCCACCTGTAAGCGTGGTCAGCGCCCATCTTCCGATGCCGGCGTCGCCACGACCCATGATAAGCCCGGGAGCGTACTCGTTGCTCTGGATTGGGAACAGGGACTGGTGATAGTTTCCCAGCATGTGCCCCGCTTCATGGGCGACTGCTTCGGCTACATAGGTGGTGTTGCCCTGATTAGCCCAGACGAAAGAGGTGTTGGAACCATCGCCAAACCACGACCCCACCAGAGCCACCCCGCCGCCCTTTCCGTACCACGAGCCATTGCCACCGATGACAACCCGCGCGCTAAACAAGGCGGCGGTGCCGGTTGGGGCAACCGTTGTGACATCGATGTTGAACGGCGAGAACTTCTCCGCCACGCCCTTCCAGATTTCAAGGATGTCAGCTTGCTCTTGTGCAGAAAAGGCGTTGTTGTTTCCATCATTATCAAACGCCTGCGTTGGTCCGGCGGTCTTCCCTCCAAACTCCCACCATCCGCCCCAATTGTCGATCGAGGGCGCTCCGTTAAAGTCGAGATAGAGTTTGGCTGGGGAAGAAGGGAAACTGCTGTACGCGGGAACTGCCAACTGGTCGATGCTCTCGGACCCGCCTTCGGTGGCAAACATCTCGCTGATACCGAAATCGTCATGGTCGCCGGAGGGTACCGTACCAAATCCCCCATGTGCCTCCAGGCAGAACAGTTTTCGCGCTTCAAGTTGCGATATCTCGACGACCGCACGGTGAGTTTTACGGCGACGCATGGCCCGCTCCTATTGCTTAGCACTCCGGCGCGACCGAGGCTCACACTGGGCGTCAGACAGCCGGACAAGAAGCAATAGCTGGAAGAGCGCAAGGAACTAACATGCCCCCCATTTTTACCCCAAAAGCCGACCAACCAGGATCCCCAAGCCGAAACGAAGCCCCCAACATAAAGAGCCTGGCACTCTGCCAGGCTCTCATGGCACCTCGCGAGGTCGGGAATCGCGGGGCACTGTACTTTAAGCTTCTATCGGCAAGATTTACACGCAACAACACATTTTTTCAACCGTTCAACGCCACGCAACGCTGTCTGGGGAATTGCCCCACCCGTGCAGCTTCTGTTGGCCATACCGAAGCACGATGGCCTGGAAAGGCGGGAATCGTCACCATTCGAGGGCCAAGACGTCCGCGGTGATTGGCGATTTCGAAAATCTTGCGGGGGGCGTTGGAGCGGCCAAGCCGGGCAGCCTCCCCGAAGGGGTGGCAGCGGGCAAGAAAGTGCCGAACGCGCTAGCAAGAATCGTAAAATCGTCCAGGCTCACCGCGCCGCTATAGTTAAAATCGCCCTGTCCAAAGATCCTGTCCGATTGGCCAAAATTCGCCGCCAGAATGGTAAAATCATCCAGATCAACCGCAAGATCCAGATTGGCATCGGCGACGAGCGTGCGCGTGATTAGCACAGTGGTGGCGTCGACCCATTCACCGCCGAACGCGCCGGGGAAGCTCGTGAAGACGTGGCCGGCAAATGCAATTCCCACCGCAGTTCCCGGTGCCACTAACACCTGGCTGCTGGTGATTCCCGGCCCGTCCCACGCCCCGCCGTTGTACGCGGTGGCGATGCGCGCATTCAGCGGCAAAGCCGGGCTGGTCTCATCATAATCAACAATCACATTCGCCAGCCCAATATCGAGCGTCGCCTGGTTTCCCACCTGCAACGACTCTGTCCGCAGGTTTGTACCCGCACTGTTTAGCCGTAAAAGCGCTTGCCCCATCACCGCCACGGCATCTACGGTTTGCAGTGAATTGATCTCGCCGACCACATTGCGTTGCAAAACGAGCCGATCAGCCGCCGTTGGCACTCCGCCGGGGGCGAAGTTGCGCGGCTCGGTCAACTGCAAATTCCCCGCGATCTCGCCTGTGAACTCTCGCGTCATCACAACCGCGCGACCGTCGGCGTAAGCCAACGGAGCATTGAGATAGGCATATCGCACCCGACCATCCGGATTGGTGATCTTTGTACTGACAAACTTGATGCCATCGGCCAGCAACGGCATGCTGAAGCTAAAGCTGCCCGCCGCATTCGCCCCGCCGGTAGACGGTCGGGAATCGCTACCCAACTGGACAATCGCGCCGTCGTACGGATTGGTGTTGTTGTCGATTGCAAACTCGATGTTCGCCGAGCCTGCGTGGCTCTCCTGATAGACATACTGCAGCGAAGTCGGCTCGCCTGCGGAGATTGTGCCATCGAGGTCGCTGAGTGATAGCAGGCCAACATTGGAGAACCATTGTGCGCTCGTCACCGCGACCGCAGTTCTCATCCCTGTTCCGCCAAAGGTTGTTCCAATGCCTGCTGTAAGCCGCGCGCCCTTTCCAAGTCGCGTGCGATCGAAGCCAGCACTCGCGCGGCTCGCAGCATCGCCATACCAACTGGCCACAATCGGCCCACCGGCACCATTACTCGTCGAGTCTCGGTCGATCGTGCCGTGGTAGAATGCATGCACATCGGAATGATCGAGCGATGACCCTCCGGGCAAATCAAGCGGGCCAAAGTTTGCCGCGCCGGGAATCGGCTCGCCGCCGAAGTCAAACAGATTGCCGTTGGCGGGGCGATAGTAACTGTCGGCATACAACACATTGGCATGCGCCTCCATCGGCGCGTCGCCCCAGTCAAAGTTGAGCAGCGGAGGTTCGCGGACACCATCAACTGGATGCGAATCCAGCCCGGTTAACTGATCCACCCACAGACCTGCCCGGCCAAGATTTCGCGCGAGCGCCACGATCAGCGACGCGCCCCGGCTATGACCGATGAGGTGAATTGGCAACTCAAGCAGCGAGCGAGGCAGCAGGCCCGCAATCAGAACGCCGGATGTGTAGTCAGCCACTTCGACCGTACTCACACCGGAGGAAGCACTTACGGCACCCCAGTCGAGCTTGATTATTAGTTCACCCGATGGGTTGGAAGCATCCCCGGCCGCACTCCATGGCGGGGAACCTGCATCAAGCGTGAAAGTGTGCGCGTTGGGCGCGGAGGAGCTTCCCGTGACGGCAAGGGTGTATTGTGCCGCCCCGCCGGCGCGATCGGCAACTGCGTCTCCCATGCGGTCCGCCCAGCTACCGTCGCCGGCGGAGGAATTGAAGCCGTGCGTGATGATCGTCACCCCCGCCAGCAACCGACGAGTTTCGAGCGATTCAGTGACAGCGCGAGAAGATTGGCTGGGGCGCTTTGATTGCATGGCAGCGGGGTCGAAGTCCTGTTCGGACACTCTAGTTGCATGGCGAGGGCAAGGGCAAGCAAAATCCGCCGAAGCCCGCCGAAATGCGTCCAAGCGGCAATTGCTCAACCTCCCGGGCTTCAACGTCCGATACATCGACAACGGATCATGGCACACACCCTCTCCATCCTCGCGCCAAAACCCACCTCCACCCGGCTCTGGCAGGCCGGCGGCCTCCTCGCGGCGCTTGTGCTGAGTGTTGTGGTGCTAAACTACACGCTGCCAAGGGATAAAACCGTCGGCGGGGAAATGCTAGGGCACGACTTTCTGGCGTTTTACACCGCCGGCACAGTCGCGCGCACTGGTGATGTCGAGCATCTATACAGCCTGAGCTATGCCGACACGTTTCAGCACGAGATTGGCCGGTGGTTCGATCTCGACCTCTCTCCAACAAGCTTTGGTCCATACTGGAATCCGCCGTTCTATTCCCTGCTGTTTGCCCCTCTCACAGCGCTGCCTTATCCCTATGCGCTGGCGGTGTGGACTGCGATCAACCTCATGTGCGCCATCGCGGCGTGTTGGCTGCTTTGCCGCATGGTTGCCAGGGCGTCACACCCGTGGCCGATTTACGAATCACAATCGCTGGGCGAGTTTTTGCAGCCGTGGCGATATTGGGCGCTGGTCCCCTTGCTGCTGTTTCTAAGCATGCCCTTCATCCAGGCGATGAGCCACGGGCAGAACACCTGCATTTCACTTCTGCTGCTCACAGCAACCGTCACATTCTGGCGAAATCAGCGGCCCTTGCTGGCAGGGCTGATGTGCGGATTGCTGTTCTACAAGCCGCAACTTGCTGCGATCGTTGCGGCGATGCTGACGTTGACAATGGGCTGGCGGGCGCTGGCGGGCATCGGCTTGGTTGGACTGACAATGCTGGGCACGCAGGAACTCTTTCTTCCCGGTTCGACCGCGTTGTTTCTGCAGCAACTTCCTCTGAACCTAAAGACAATGCAGATCGACTCGGCATATCTCTGGGAAAGGCATGTGACGCTCAAAGCCTTCTGGAGACTGCTGCTGCAGGGCCGTGAGCCGGGAGAAATCTCGCCGGTGGCGTTGTGTGCGTGGGTCGGGACGTCGGTGCTGCTGTGCATCGGCTTGATTGCTGCGATTCGCAACACGTGGCGAACCAAGCTCGACGATCCATTCGGCGGGCACACGCGCGCGGTGCAGCGCGATCGAATCATTGCCGCCAGCATCGCGACGATGCCGCTGCTCATGCCTTTCTACTTTGATTACGACCTGTTGTTGCTAGCCGTTCCGCTCACGCTCGTCGCGGTCGAACGACTGCGCCGGCCTGACGAACGCGTACACGCTCACGATCGATTGCTCACGCTCGTCATGGCCGGATTATACCTCTGGCTGCTGGTCAACCCCGGCCTGGCACGCGCGAGTGGTGTGAACGCGAGTGTCGCATTCCTTGCGGCAGTTGCGGGACTGCTTATCAACCGCGCCTGTCGGGAGCACGTTTCAGCAACGGTAGGTCAAGAAGAAATCGAAGCGCTTCCGAAGTATCATCTACCCCAGCCGATGCGAACCGCAGCGTGAGCAGGATATGTGAAGCGTTGATGACGAGGAGGCAACATGAAACTGAACTTCTGGCAGATTCTCGGACTGATTCTGGTGATCGTCGCCGTGATTCTCATCGCCCGCAGGCAAACCGCCAAGAACGATGCTCCGAGTAACAGTCTGCCTGAAAACGTAGCCCCCGCGCCAGCCACTTCGCCAAGCTGATCGATCGGGTGGCTGTATTCTGGCGACTCGCGTTTGGAATTTTGAGCAGTCAAAATGCGCCCCCCGCCAGGAAGTCGTCCCCTACTTCTTGTCGGTGTTGGGCACTTCAGTCGGCTTCTCGTCGGTTGCGACAGAAAAGAACTTGGAAAACGCACCAACAAACTGCGTCTTCCCGTTTTGCGCGACTTCAACCCACAGATAGCGGTCCTTGAACTCGATTGAGTTGAGATAGCCTTCGACTTGCCAATCGCTGAGCATTTTGCCTATCAGCCCAGTGTTGTTCACCTTCAGTTGCTCTCTTGCGTACGCCTCAAACGCCTGCTTGGTGGGCCGGGAGAGAAACGCCCCACCGGTCAGGAGAACGAGCAACACGAGAATTATGAGAGATTTGATCACGGCGACATTATATCGACAACGGGTTCGCGCCGCCGTTAGGTAACTCACACGAAAATCGGTTTTTGACCTCCCGGATGCTGGCATTCGCCTGGCGACGACGATCAATTCTCGGAGATCGAGGCAAATTGACACCCTCTGCGCCCACCCCTATATTTCCCCGCTTTCTCGCGGACAATCCACGAGAGTAGAGCGCCGCGGGTGTTGTATTCATCACCGCCGATTTCGGTCTCTTTCCACAAAGATTTCAGGAGCAGCAATGCCAACCATGACTCGCAAGAAGCCAAAGTCTAAGTTCAATACCAGCAAGACTTTGGCTCCGAAGCAAAAGAAAAGCACCAAGTACGTCTACTACTTCGGCGACGGCAAATCCGACGGCGATGGCACAATGAAATCCCTGCTCGGAGGCAAGGGTGCCAACCTCGCGCAGATGACGCGAATCAACCTCCCTGTGCCACCCGGCTTCACCATCACGACCGAGGTTTGCACCTATTTTTACAAGAATGGCAAGAAATTCCCCCCGGAATTGATGTCGCAAATCGAAGCTGCCATCGCCAAGCTGGAAAAGTCGCAGAAGAAGAAATTTGGCGACCGCAAGAACCCGCTGCTGGTCGCCGTCCGTTCGGGCGCGCGCGACAGCATGCCGGGCATGATGGATACGATTCTCAACCTCGGGCTGAATGACGTCACGGTTGAAGCGCTGAAGACGGCGACCGGCAATGGCCGTTTTGCGTGGGATTGTTACCGCCGGTTTGTACAAATGTACGGCGATGTGGTCATGGGCGTGCAGAAGAAGCACGAAAACGAAAACGACCCGTTTGAAGACGTGATGCACCACCTGAAGCAGGAAGTGGGCGCGCATGAAGATACCGACCTGAACGAAACGCACCTGATGGAGCTTGTGAAGCGTTTTCGCGCACTCATCAAAACTCGCACAGGCAAGCAGTTTCCCAACGAGCCAATCGAGCAGCTAAAAGGGGCGGTCGGTGCCGTATTCGGCAGTTGGATGAATGAGCGGGCGATTCTGTATCGCCGGAAGTACAAGATCCCGGATGAGTGGGGCACCGCCGTCAATGTGCAGAGCATGGTGTTCGGCAACATGGGCGACGACTGCGGCACGGGTGTCGCATTCACGCGCGACCCGGCAACCGGCGAGAATGTCTTCTACGGCGAATACCTCGTTAACGCGCAGGGTGAAGATGTCGTCGCTGGCGTGCGAACGCCGAAGCGCGTGCAGGAGATGGTGAACGACTCGGGCATCGGGTCGGCATACAAGGAGTTGGAGAAGGTCCGCCGGACGCTCGAGAAGAACTTCGGCGACGTACAGGACTTTGAATTCACGATCGAAAAGAAGAAGCTGTTCATGCTTCAGACGCGTAATGGCAAGCGTACCGCGCTGGCTTATGTCAAGATTGCCCACGACATGGTGCGCGAGAAGCTCATGAAACCGGAACACGCGCTGTTATCCGGCGATCCTGAAGCGCTCAACCAGCTCTTGCAGCCGATTTTCGATACGAAGGCCTATGAAGCGGCTAAGAGTCGGTTGCTAACGACCGGCCTGGCCGCCGGGCCGGGAGCCGCGACGGGCGCAGCGGTGTTCAGCGCCGAAAAGGCCGAAGAACTGGCCAACCAGGGCAAGCGCGTTGTGCTCTGCCGCATCGAGACAAGCCCGGAGGACCTGCGTGGAATGATCGCCAGCGCCGGCATCCTCACGAGCCGAGGCGGTGTTTCATCGCACGCGGCGCTGGTGGCGCGGCAAATGGGCAAGGTTTGTGTGGCCGGTGCCGGGGAAATCCACATGGACTACAACCGCCGTACGCTGGTGTGCAAAGGCGTCACCGTTCGCGAAGGCGAGCCGATCAGCATCAACGGAACGACCGGCGAAGTGTTTGCCGGCGAAATCGGCACCGCAGACAGTGAGTTGAAGCAGGTGCTCGTCGCAAAGACTCTGAAGCCCGCGCAAAGCGACGTGTTCAAGTACTACGACTTCATCATGAAACTGGCCGACAAGCACCGGAGGCTGGGATTGCGGACAAATGCCGATGAGCCCGACCAGGTGGAGGCAGCGATCGCGTTCGGTGCCGAGGGCATCGGGCTTTGCCGCACCGAGCATATGTTTTTCAAAGGCACGCGCATCGACGACGTGCGCATGATGATCCTTGCCAAGGACGAACAAGAGCGAAACGCAGCGCTGCAGAAAGTCATCGAGTATCAGAGAGATGACTTTGAAGGATTGTTCCGCGCGCTCAAAGGCGGCCCGGCGTGCATCCGGCTGCTCGATCCGCCGTTGCACGAGTTTCTGCCGCATGAGCACGCCCAGATGGCTGACCTCGCGCAGAAAATGGGGGTCAACGTCGAAGACATTCGCTCGCGCGTCCACGCCCTCCACGAAGCCAACCCGATGCTCGGCCACCGCGGGTGTCGGCTGGGCATCAGCTTCCCGGAGATTTCAAGAATGCAGGTTCGGGCCATTTTCCTGGCTGCGGCAAAGGTGCAGAAAGATGGCATCAAGGTGAAGCCGGAGATTATGGTGCCGTTGGTGGGCTATCACCAGGAGTTTGAAAACCAGGCCGCTCTGATTCATGAAACCGCTCAGGCCACGATGAAGGAAACCGGCCAGAAGGTGAAGTATCAGATCGGCACGATGATCGAAGTGCCTCGTGGCGCACTCACTGCCGGGGAGATCGCGCAGCACGCGGAGTTTTTCAGCTTCGGAACCAACGATCTTACACAGACGACGCTCGGGATGAGCCGCGACGATGCGGGTACATTTTTGCCCAAGTATGTCGACGCGGGAATCATCAAGGGCAATCCGTTTGCGTCGATCGATCCCAGCGGCGTGGGCGAGTTGGTCAAGCTCGCGGTTGAACGCGGGCGAAAGACTCGGCCCGATATCAAACTCGGCATCTGCGGCGAGCACGGCGGCGATCCAAAGAGCGTCGAGTTTTTCCACAGTGTCGGGCTGGCATATGTCAGTTGTTCCCCTTACCGCATCCCCATCGCCCGCCTGGCAGCGGCGCAGGCAGCGCTGCGTGAGCGCAACGCCAAGGGCGGCGATTGATGAATCCGTCGGGCGAAGGCCGGGCGTTTGAATCAACCGGAAAGTCAGTTTCACCGGCTCGCTCCTGCTGGAACAGATATGTTGAATGCCGACCGGCCGCTCATTCGAACGGCCGGTCGGCTTGTTTATCGGACATCTTCTAAGAATATGAGGGCGCTCTTGCCCGGAGCACCCTCGTATTGGACATCATCCCATCGGGTTGCCCCCCGAAGGGAGTCGGAAGGAATGTCAGATTCGATCACAGCTTCAATTGGTTCACCGCAGACACCGCGCATTCGCGAGGCCATGCTGCAATTGCGGGCCGATCGCACCGAAAAGGTGCAGCGGATCATGCAGAAAATCGCCGATCGCGAGCCGTCGGCGCGCGCTGCCCCGGCGACCGACCCCACTGGCAACCGGGGAAACACCATCGACGTAATCGGCTAACGCCCGCCTGTGAGACGCAAGGCGCTGCCCGCTGCCGTCGGATTCGGCAAGCGGGCCGAACTTAGCGCGCGAAGAGCACGATCTCCGGCAGTTCCTCGGCTGCAGCGCGTGCCCGAATGACATCTTCATTGATCCCCGTATAATGCCCCGCCATGCCCGAGAAGAATTTTTATAATCGAGTATTGCTCAAAATCAGCGGTGAGGGAATGTGCCCGGAGGGGGGATTTGGGATCGAGGCCCACGAGTTGGAGACGATCGCGCGACAATGCGTGGAGGTTGCAAAGACAGGCGTGCAATTGGCCATTGTCGTCGGCGGGGGCAACTTCATTCGAGGGGCGACATTTGCCGAAGACGGTCACATCCCGCGCGATACCGCCGACTACATGGGCATGCTCGCGACAGTCATCAATTCGCTGGCATTGCAGGAGACCATGGAGGCGCTGGGCCAGCCCACGCGAGTTTGCTCGGCCATAAGCGTCTACAGCGTGTGCGAACCGTACATTCGCAGGAGAGTCATTCGCCATCTGGAGAAGGGACGAGTGGTCATCCTCGCCGCTGGGACTGGCAACCCACGATTTACCACCGACACATGCGCCGTGCTGCGATCGATCGAGATTCGCGCCGATGTTGTGCTGAAGGCGACAAAGGTCGATGGCATTTACGACAGCGACCCAAAAAAGAACGCTTCAGCCAAGAAGTATGAGACAGTCAGCTACGAGGAAGTGCTGTCGAAGCAGTTGCGTGTGATGGACCTGACCGCAATCACGCTCGCCCGGGAGAACAACATGCCGCTAGTCGTGTTTAACCTGAAGAAGCAGGGCAATCTGACGCGCGTGCTGGCAGGCGAAGATGTCGGCACGAAGATCAATCCATAGCGCAAAGCCAGACGCCCACCGAACCTGACCCGAGAATCTGGAAAAATCGAGATTCCACATCAATAGAAAAGTCCGAATGATGGACGACGAATCGCTTCGTCATTCATCATTCGGATTTGTTTCAAGCGCCAGACTTCGAAACTCAGGCGATTCAGTTTGCACTACGGAAGCTTACTTCACGCGATCGACGGTGAATTCCATCTCGCTGCTCTGCTTACCTTCTATGTAGCTGATCCACTTCTGCGTGAGCTTGTCGCCATTGATCGTGAGCACCAGCCCGCCCATGTATTCCTGGCTCTTATCCTTCAGGTTGGTGGCGTCGAGAAACTCGAAGGTCATCGTGCCGTTTTCGCTTTTCGCCATCTTCATGCGCGGCGCGTTGCCAGCGGCGCAGTAGTGGGTGACGAGAAGATCATCGCCGTCCATGACATACACGTTCGTCATTTCATGCGGCTGGCCAGGAAACATCGTTTCGACAATGGCAGATCCGGCACTGACGACCTTAAATTCAAGTTCGCCGGTGCCGTGCTCGCTCTCACCGCGCCATTTGCCCGCCAGCGGTTTCAGGGCGTCGAGCGCCTTGGGGGCAGCGGCCGCTTCGTTCGGTTCGAGGCTTACCAGTGAAGCCTTGCCGTTGTTTTCCGGGCAACAACTCCCGTTCGCTTTCACAACTTCAGCCGCGGAACTGTCGCAACTCTTGGCAGATACGGTCTGGGCTTCGCAACTCTTCGTGGCGACGCTTGCCTCAGCGCAAGCTCCGTTCGGCGCGTCGGCGCTCACCAGAGCGGTCTTGTCCCCGCACGCGCTCGCCGCCGACGTGCATTGACCGCCACCGGCCCAGAGCCAACCAGCCGCCGCAACTGTGCTCACTGTCACGCCTGCAATAAAAAACTGACGCATCGAAACACTCCAAAAAAACTGCGGTTAGTCAATCACGTCGATTAACGCTCAACTCATCTGGCGATTATAACAGAGTCGATGAGCGGCGAAACATGCCTGGTACAAGAATCGGGCAAAATGAGCGATACAGTTGAAACTGCTATCATGATGCGGAAAGCTCTGCATGCAGCGGGGCTGGCTAACGAATCACTGGTAATGGTCGAATGATCGCGTCCCGTCCGGTGAGCGAGCCTGTTGAGAATCACCCATGTCCAAAGAATCTGCCTCCAAAGAATCGGCGGTTGCAATCGTCCTGTTGATTAGCCTGGTCTCCACCGGCTGCCTCATTGGCTTGATCTGGACGGTGCAACTCGTGCACTATCCATTACTTACGCAGATCACCCCCGAAAACTGGAATGCCTACCACCAACAGCACATGAAAACGATTACGGTCATCGTCGCCCCATTGATGTTCATCGAAGCGATGGCGGCGGCGGTGCTGGTTTTCCTCGTGCGCGACGCTTCCACACCCGTCAAGCTAGCCGTCTGGACGGCCGCGGTGTTGGTTCTCGTCAACTGGATCAGCACCGCGGGCGTGCAGGTGCCGCTTCACAACGAACTGGGCAAACGGCACGACCCTGCCGTCATTCAGAGGCTCGTCTCAGGCAACTGGATTCGCACCGCCGCCTGGACCGCGCGCGGTGCTTTGCTCTGTTTTGTGGCCTGGAAGCTGCTCACGCTTCGCGCGACGGCACTCGCCCCGCCCAAACCTTGAAGCCCGCGCTGCGCTCGGTTCTGTCATGCTCACATTCTTGGAAACCGGAAGCGTTCCACTATACTGGAAATCATGAATACGGCCTCGTCTCCATCGTTAGCGCAGATGTCCATCGCGCCCATCGGAGGGAAGTCGGTCATGCGCGGCCTCGTCAAGGCCGCCAATGAGCCTGGGCTGTGGATGCAGGATGTCCCGCTCCCGGCGATCGATATTGATGATGTGCTCATCAAGGTCCTGCGGACCGGCATCTGCGGGACGGACATTCACATCTACAACTGGGATGCCTGGGCACAGAAGACCATTCCGGTGCCAATGGTGGTGGGGCACGAGTTTGTCGGAGAGATTGTCGAGGTCGGCAGCAACGTCGATGCTTACACAGTCGGCGATATCGTCAGCGGGGAGGGACACGTCATCTGCGGCAAGTGTCGCAACTGCATGGCCGGACGGCGACACATGTGCGCCCGAACGCAAGGGGTCGGAGTCAACCGTGCCGGCGCATTTGCCGACTACATCTCGCTTCCTGCCAGCAATGTGTGGGAACACCAGGTCGGCATCGACCTCGACGTCGCGAGTATTTTTGATCCCTTCGGCAACGCTGTTCATACCGCGTTGCAGTTTGATCTACTCGGCGAAGATGTGCTTATCACCGGCGCCGGCCCGATCGGCATCATGGCAATCGCAGTCGCAAGACACGCCGGCGCGCGGTTTGTTGTGATTACAGACGTGAATCCTTATCGGCTCGATCTAGCTAAGAAAATGGGTGCCACACTTGCGCTGGATGTGCGTTCAAGCTCGATCAAAGAGGCGCAGCAGCAACTCGGCATGCGGGAAGGCTTTGATGTCGGCCTGGAAATGTCCGGCAGCCCCGCGGCGTTCCGCGAGATGCTCACCAGCATGGCACACGGCGGAAAGATCAGCTTGCTCGGAATCCCCGAGAAAGAGATGGCGATCGACTGGAACACCGTCGTGTTTAACATGCTAACGCTCAAGGGCATTTACGGCAGAGAAATGTTTGAGACGTGGTACAAAATGAGCGTGATGATTCAGAGCGGGCTGGATATCGGCCCCGTCATCACACATCGCTACGCCGCCGACGAGTTTCAGAAGGGTTTTGATGCTATGCGGAGCGGGCAGAGTGGGAAGGTGATTTTGAGGTGGAATGAATAGCTCCGGCCGTCACCTTCCCCAGCCGCCGCGCGGCGGCCGAGAAGCCCGTTCGTTATCTATGCCAATGCTGACTATTACGCGGGAGAGCGATTGTCATGCCTCACCACGCATCCTCTGCCCGTTCGCGCCTGTTTTGTTTCGCCTAACTCTTGTTTCAAATGTCCGCAAACTGCGTATTCTGTGCCTTACGCTCTGAGCCGCCCATGTACACCACCTTCAAAACCCACCTCAACCAAACCATCGACCAGATCAAGTCTGCGGGGCTGTATAAGTCCGAGAGGGTCATCACATCGGCGCAGCAGGCGCGCATTGGCGTGACGGCCTCTGACCGGCCCGTTCTGAATCTTTGCGCCAACAACTACCTGGGATTGGCCGACCACCCCGCCATCATCACCGCGGCAAAGCAGGCAATGGAAACACACGGCTACGGACTGGCGAGCGTGCGGTTCATCTGTGGTACGCAGGACATTCACAAGCAACTCGAGCGCAAGCTCAGCGAGTTCCTGGGCACAGAAGACACGATTCTGTATTCAAGCTGCTTCGATGCCAATGGCGGGATGTTTGAGACGATTCTCGGCGAGCAGGATGCAGTGATCTCCGACCAACTGAACCACGCCTCGATCATCGACGGAATCCGCCTGTGCAAAGCCAAGCGATACCGTTACGCCAACAACGACATGGCCGATTTGGAAGCGAAGTTGAAAGAGGCCGACGCGCAGGGCGCTCGCTTCAAGCTCATTACCACCGATGGCGTCTTCAGCATGGACGGTTACATCGCGCAGCTGGATAAGGTGTGCGACCTTGCCGACCGTTACGACGCACTCGTTCATTTTGACGATTGCCACGCGACCGGATTTCTTGGCAAGACAGGCAGGGGGACGCACGAGTATCGTAACTGCATGTCCCGCATAGATTTAACCACCGGCACGCTAGGCAAAGCCGTTGGCGGCGCGTCGGGGGGGTACACCAGTGGGCGAAAAGAGGTGATCGAGATGCTCCGACAGCGCAGCCGGCCTTACCTGTTCAGCAATTCGGTCGCGCCCAGCATCGTCATGGCATCGATCGCCGCACTTGATTTGCTGGGTTCTGACACGACTTTACGCGACCGCCTCGAACGTAACACCGCACTGTTTCGAGGGCTGATGGCCGAGGCGGGCTTTAATGTCATCCCGGGCGAGCATCCGATTGCGCCTGTCATGTTCGGCGATGCCCGGCTGGCGGCGGCGTTTGCCGAAAAACTACTGGCCCGCGGGGTTTATGTGATCGCCTTCAGCTACCCCGTCGTGCCCGAAGGAAAGGCGCGGATCCGGGTTCAAGTGTCGGCGGCGCACAGCGAGGCCGATTTGCGATTTGCGGCCGAACAGTTCAAGGCGGTAAGAGACTCGATGTGAAACCCGTATGACTATGAAAATTCTGATGAACACCGGCGGGCTGGCGCAGACGAATTGCTTTCTCATCGCCGATGAGGCCACCAAGCAGGCAGTGTTGTTTGACGCGCCCGACTCAACGGTGCTTCCGCTCATGGGGCAAGCCAGGGCCCGCGGCTGGGAGGTTGTCGGCCTTTGGCTCACGCACGGCCACTTTGACCACATCGCCGACCACGAAGTAGTCACCGCTCATTTTCCCTCTGCCAAGGTAATCATTCATCACTTGGAGCAGCCCAAGCTGCAGCAGGCGGGTGTGCAATCGAGAATGTTTCAACTTCCATTCACCATTCCGCCTCGATCGGCGGACGAGTTGATAGAAGACGGCCAGACGCTCGCAGTCGGATCGCTGTCATGCAAAGTGATGGTCACGCCCGGCCATGCTCCGGGACATGTCGCGTTCCATTTCGAGAAGGAAGAAGTGCTGGTGGGCGGTGATTTAATTATCGGCGGGTCGATCGGCCGAACCGACCTGCCCGATTCCAACCATGCCGACCTGGAACGGTCGATCCGCACGATCATGCGCCTCCCTCCATCCACACGACTGCTCCCCGGCCACGGCCAGCCGTCCACCCTGGCTGACGAGCGAGCATCGAACCTCTTTGTGCAACAGATCCTGGCCGCGGGTTAATGGAGACTGACCATCGCTGCGAAAGCCTAAGGCCGGTTTTCCGCGGTTTGAAGCCGTTCAAGGTGCTGCGCCGTGATGTTCGCGGGTGCCGGCTTGGCTGTCCGCCAGCCCGCAAACACAAAGACGACTCCGACCAGAACAAACCCAAACCCGACAAAGTGGTTCCAGCGCAATCGCTCCCCCATGACATAGGAGACAAACACAAGAAACACGCCCAAGGTGATCGCTTCCTGCATGATTTTCAGTTGCGAAACGCTCCACCCGGCGTGCGCGCCCATGCGGTTTCCGGGGACTTGAAAACAGTACTCGAAAAACGCGATTCCCCAACTGGCCATAATGGCAATCCAAAGCGGGGCCGCGTGCAAGCTGGGGTTCTTGAGGTGGTAATACCACGCAAAGGTCATGAACACGTTGGAAATGGTGAGCAATACAATGGTCGACATAGCGAATTCCCCTGGGTGTATCGGTTAAGATGCGGTTGATTGGTGAACAGGAGAAATTCGGTATGGATCAAGTGTGGTATCTCGCACGCGGGCAGGAGCAGGTGGGGCCGATGACGCTGGATGAGTTGGTTTCGCGGGTGCGATCGTCCCCGCCGGGGGAATCGCCTCTGGTCTATGGGCCGGGGATGAGCACCTGGATGCCCGCGCGCGAGGTTGAGGCTGTGCGCGTGGCGTTGAGCGCGAGCCGAAGCGCCCCGCCGCCGCCAGTTCCGCCGGGCCGGTCGGGGCTAAGGGCCGATGAGATTGACTACGAGATCGTCGGCTCGGAAATGCAGTATGTCGAGATCGCGCTCGACCCCGGTGAAACAGTCATCGCCGAGCCGGGAATGATGATGTACATGACACCGGGAATCAAAATGGAAACACGTTTTGGCGACCCCTCGCGGGCCGACCAGGGCGGGATCTTCGGCAAGATCATGACGGCGGGCAAGCGCATGCTCACTGGCGAATCGCTGTTTGTCAGCACGTTTCAAAACATAGCCCCCGCGGGCAAGGAGACGATCGCGTTTGCAGCCCCCTACCCGGGTAAGATCATCCCGCTCGACCTGCGACAGCTCGGCGGCGAAATGGTCTGTCAGAAGGATTCTTTTCTTTGCGCAGCACTCGGCATCCAGATTGGCATTGCATTCCAGAAGAAGATCGGCGTCGGACTCTTCGGCGGGGAGGGATTCATCATGCAACGGCTGACGGGCGACGGAATCGCGATGGTACATGCCGGTGGAACGCTGATGGAGCGCACGCTTCAGCCGGGGCAAACACTCAAAATTGACACTGGGTGCATCGTTGCGCTGCAGCCTAGCGTACAATACGACATCCAGTTCGTGGGCGGATTCAAGAACACACTTTTCGGTGGCGAGGGGCTTTTCTTTGCCACGCTCACCGGCCCGGGGCGCATCTGGCTGCAAAGCCTGCCGTTCTCACGACTTGCGGGCAGAGTGATCGCCGGCGCAAAGGGCGGCAAGGGTGAAGGGTCGATTCTCGGCGGAATCGGGAATCTGCTTGACGGCGACAACAGCTAAACCTATTCATGCCAACGCTTTATGGTATCGCACCGACCGAATCGGCGGTTGGTCTTCCTGCAAGCATGGTTGAGCTGAACGCATGATGGAACATCTTGAAGGCAGACAATCGGTGTTTGCAGCGCTCGCCGCACGACAGCGGAAGATCAATGTGATCTTGCTGCGGCATGGGATGCACACGGCAGACCTAGCCGATCTGCTCGCGCTCGCCGAATCGAACGGCGTTCCCATTCGCTATGTCGATGACAAAGAGCTTACTTTGATGGCGCACGGTGCGACCCACGGCGGAGTGCTGGCTGTCGCCACTGCCAAGCCCCGGACGAGTGTCGATCAACTTCTTGAGCGGATCGCAACCGCCGCCGCCCCGCCGCTGCTGGTGTTGCTCGAAGGCATTGACGATGATCGCAACCTCGGCTTCGCCATACGCACCGCAGAGGCCTGCGGCGCACTGGCATTGCTGGTGAAGAAGCACATGTGGGACTTTGATCCTGTCGAAGTGAGCCGGCCAAGCAGCGGCGCTTATGAACGGCTGCCATTGGTGCAGATCTCAAACAACGACGATTTGATGCGCGTGAAGAAGGCCGGCATCAGGCTCATCGGCTGCCTCGCGGGGGCAAAGCGTAAGCTGTGGGAGGCCGACCTCACCCGCGGGGTGTGTCTCGCGATCGGCGGAGAAAAGCGCGGCCTCTCGGGGGCGGTGCGGGGAATGTGCGACCGCTTCATTACCATTCCAACCGTCGGTGGGGCCTCGTCGCTATCGCTGTCGCACTCATCGGCGATTGTCATGGCCGAAGCACTTCGCCAGCGGCAGATACCTTCGAGCGCCCCTTCACGACCAAGCTTTGAAGCGGTAGATTGGCATACGTCACCAACTGACGAAGATGTCGCCGAAGCGCCCGACGGCGGCGGTGAGGACAACGGCGTTAACGTAGATGACGGAGACCTGAAATGATCGCTAGAATCGCAGTATGCCTTGGCTTCGCCTTCGTCCTCTCGTGCTCTGCCTGCGTGGCTCTTGCGCAGGCTGCAGCGACGGAGCTTGTAGCCAATCCGCTGTTTACCGCGTGGGCCAATCAAAAACTGGGTACGATTGTTGTACATTCGGGAAGCAGCAAGAACATCGGACTTGAAGTTTTCATCGAAACCGTCACCACGCTTGAGAGCATCGCCGCCGACGAGGTGACACTGCGGGTCGAGCAGACGGTGACCGAAGCAAAGAAGGACCCGGTAAAGAGCCGATTTACCCAGACGATCGCGTCGAAAGTTCACCCCGATCAGGCGCGCCTGCTGGCCAATGGAGTCGAAGTGACCGTCGGCGGGAACACCTACCTGTGTGCGGCGTATGAGAGCGTGAAAGTCGTGGGAGAGTCAGGTGGGGCAACGACCGTGCCGAGTGTTCCATTCGGTATCTCGCACCGGCAGTTTATGTCCGATCAGGTGCCCGGCGGCATCGTGAAGATCGAGGCCCACACCGATGGACCGATCGCGATGAAGACCATTATTGACCTGGTGGAAATCCGGCCAGCAAAGTAGCGACGGCACATCACTTTGTCGGGGGGCGATTGAGAGACCAATCATACTCTTGAAACTGTGATGAAATCGCCGATTGAACCGGCGAATCCTCAGCAGCGAATGGCCGGATGGCTTCGAGAACGTTCGACGGTTCGCTGCCTGTCTTCGCCCGGTGGGTGGCGGTGAAATCGCTGGTGTAAAATCGGAAGATGCCGCTGATCGCCACCCTGCCGTCGCCGGCATTGACGGCCCCGCGGGGGTCAGAAAGGAACCGCCTTCCCTGATCATCAAACTGTGCGTCGAGTTTGTCAGCCTCGTAAGGCTCATTTCGCAACGGCGGGCATGACGCACTCATGCAGTTGGCGGCAAAGTGAATCCGCGGATCAAATGGCCGGAGATAAGTCTTCTCCAAAAAGTCGAGATTCATGTTCTTCCCACCAACCGGAACCTTATCAAGGAAGAAGATCCCGCTGGTTTTCATGTTTGAGGGAAAATCTCGCTTTACAACCAGGTACATGCACACGGCATTGTAAGCGTTGCAATAGTATGCAAGTCGGTCGGCTTGCGTCGGAAACAACTCGGGCCGATTCTCAGGGCCTGCTGCATTGATCTTTCCCACATATCTGAACAGTTCATCCCGCACACCCTGTTCATTCGCCTCCAGCAGCTCGTGCCGCACATAGCCGTCTGGCGTCACAACGATGCTGAGCACCCTCGCCCATTCAGCATTGCTCCATCGCTCGATGGGGCCCTTGGGTTGAAAGTCTTTCCCCACCTTCCCCCCACAGCCGAGCAGGCACGGGCCATAGAGGACGACACTTAGCGCAATCAAGCCGCGAAAAATTGAAAGTGTTCGCATGGTTACCCGTGCTTTCTGATGTCGAATTGGCGGAAGAGTTACACGTTGAAAAGGAAATGCGTGATATCTCCATCTCGCATTACATATCCTTTTCCTTCCGCCCGCATTTTTCCGGCGGCTTTGATGGCCGCTTCATTCTTGTGCTGTTTCAGGTCGTCGATGGTGTAGATCTCGGCCCGGATGAAGCCCCGTTCAAAATCAGAGTGAATCACCCCCGCCGCCTGGGGTGCGGTGGCGCCGACTGGGATCGTCCAGGCGCGAATCTCCTTCGGGCCTGACGTAAAATAACTGTGCAATCCGAGCAACCGGTAAGCTTCAGTCGCCAGGGTCGCCAGTGCAGGCTCGGCGAGACCCATGCTCTCAAGCATTTCCTTGCGGTCGGCTTCACCCAGTTCAGCAAGTTCGCTCTCAAGCTTGCCACACACCGGCACCACGGCCCCGCCTTCGGTTTTGGCGCGGTCGCGGACGACCTGCACCAGCTTTCCTTCGCCGTGAATGTCATCTTCCTGCACATTGGCGACGTAAAGCACCTTCTTTGCAGTGATCAATCCGAGCGACTTCAGGTTGCGTTTCTCGTCCGGCGTAAACTCGACCGATCGTACCGGCTTGCCCGCTTCGAGCGCCACTTTGGCCTTTCCAAGAATCTCGACGCGAGCAATGGCGTCCTTGTCGCCGCTCTTGGCACTCCGCTGGGCCTTATCGATCGACGAACTAACCGTCTCAAGGTCGGCGAGCATGAGTTCAGTATCGATCGTGTCAATGTCGCGAATTGGATCGACCGTGCCTTCGACATGGGTGATGTCGGCGTTCTCAAAACATCGTACGACAGACAGGATTGCATCCACTTCGCGAATATGTGAAAGAAACTTGTTGCCAAGTCCCTCGCCGGTGCTCGCTCCACGGACGATGCCGGCGATATCAACAATTCGCAGCTGCGCCGGGATGATCTTTTCGGTCGGCTGAAAACTGTTAATGATCGCCAGCCGGGAGTCGGGCACATTCACGACACCAACATTGGGTTCGATGGTTGCAAACGGATAGTTCGCAGCCAGCGCGCCCGCTGCGGTCAGCGCGTTAAAAATGGTGCTCTTGCCAACATTGGGCAGACCGACAATTCCAACTTCAAGTGCCATAGGGCGAGAGAGTATACGCGCCGGAGCAGCCCGCGATAGACGCCCGCTGGAATTCAGTTACATCAGGTGCGGCTTACCCAACCGACGCCGGATGACCTGGATCTGGCCGATGTGCATCTGCACATGGCTGGCGATAAAGGCGATGAACAGATCCTTGGTGGGCGCAAAATCCTTAGCCCAGTCCGGCGATGTACCATTCAACTTCGACGGTTCCAGCGCCTTTACCCAGTCGTGGGCAGTTTCCGCCAGCGTGGTGAGCACGCTGCGCAACTCGGCGAGCGTGGCAAACTGCTTCGGATCATCGGATTTTGAAGTCTCCTTCGTATATTTCTCCCCCATTTCCGAAGAAACAGGGCTTGGGAAGCTGCTATCAACCAGCGCCAGCAATCGCCCGGTTGATGCAACCAAATGGCCCACCTGCCAATTAGCATGATTGGCACCCTCACAGGGCCGCACGAGTGTGTCGGCCTCGCTGAAGTCATCCAAATGCCACTTGAGCATGTTCAAGTCGCCCTTCAAATGTGTTGCCAACAGTTCTGTGATATTCATCGATCAAATCTCCTGGGGTGTTCAATCGCGACCGCCGGAGGTGTCGCCGGCAGCGAGGATTGGGTTGTGGGTCGTGGCTCGGTTCTGATCATACGGATCATCGGCAATAGTATGCATCTTGCTGCGGCAACTCAAAGGGGTACGACGCCGATGACGCAACGGATTGTGAATGCTCGGTGGAACCATCAGGTACCGTCAACAATCCGGCTGCAGTTCAGACCTTTCCGGTCAGCGGCCGCTGGGATGTTGGGCCGCCGAGGCAACATCAAGTTTTAGCTGGAAAGGGAAGCGTGGGCGGTGCGATCGAACTCCTCAGCGCGCCAACACAACCGGCGCTTCGGCTGTCAACTCGCGGGCGGTCAGGGCGTCGATGAATGTGACGCGCAGCTTCAGCTCTTTGCCAGCAGGCAGGGTCTCGAACGGGCATGTCAATAGGTAGCCATACTGAAACACCTGCCCGAGCCACGCCGCCTTGGCCTCGGCAGTGCTGAAGTTCCACTCGGCAATCTTCTGAGGTACGCCGGACGAAACGGCATCAAAGGCTTCGACCTTGAACGCGCCAGCGGCCTTCAGCGGCTCGCCGGCGAGATCGATCGGCGCGGCTTGCACGCGAATGGCGTCGTCGCCGGGGGTGGCGGGCGTGCGATCGTAGCCGCCGGTGAGTTTACCCAGTGAAATCCCCGCCGTGGTGAAAAGTTCGTCTAAACGATGCTTCGGTAACTGATCCGACATCACGCCCGACTTCTCGAGTGCCACGATGGTCGCGGCGTCGGCCGTCTGGCGGCGCTTGAGCGCCTCGATTTCGTCGCGCAACGCCTGATTTTGCTTCCGAAGCTCGATGTTCGCCTTGCTAGGGCTTCCACAGCCGGCCGCCCCCAGCACCGCCGCAAGGATACAGGTATAGACACCGACGCGCGAGGGACCGCCTGAAAGCCTGTAGCTCATGATTCACCCTCACCTTGACGGCATTGCAGCAAGAACTACCGCAGCGGCAATTTGATCAGTCGGAATCCAAATCGCCCGCTCGCGACGTGATTGCCGGCGCTCTGTCGAGAATCTTGTCGGCGCAGCCGTATTCGATCGCTTCCTCGGCAAAAAGCCAGCGATTGCGGTCAAAATCGCGATGGATTGTGTCGGTGCTCTTTCCTGTGTAGTCGGCCATCAGCTTGTACAGTCGCTCGCGAAGGCGAATCATGTGCGCTGCTTCAATTCCAAGATCAGTCGCGCTCCCCTGCAACACCCCGCCGAGCAGCGGCTGGTGGAGCATCACCTGGCTGTTTTGCAGTACATTGCGCTTGCCCTTCGTCCCGGCTGCGAGCAGACACGCGCCCATGCTCGCCGCCATGCCGATGCAGGTGGTCGACACGTCGCAGCGGAGGAATTTCATCGTGTCAATAATTCCAAACCCTGCACTCACGCTCCCGCCGGGGCTATTGACGTAAAAGTGGATGTCGCTCTTAGGGTCGTCGTTGGAGAGAAAAAGGAGTTGCGCAATGATCGCCGCCGCCGACTCATCGGTAACCGGACCGTTGAGCATAATGATGCGATCCTTCAGCAGACGCGAGTAGATATCGTAAGCGCGCTCCCCGCGGCCACTTTTTTCGATCACGATGGGGATTAGTGCATTTTGAGCCATGTTCACTCTTCTCTTTTATGTTCAGCGACCAACGTCTCAATGATCGTCAGGCGCTGGCGTCAATCCAGGCGGTCTCGATCACGCACACTGAATCAAGCCTCACCGACTCGCGTCAGTTTGGATACCAGGCTGCGCGAACGACCTCACTTCTTTTCGATAGCCTTCGTCGCCTCTTCAAGCCCGATCACTTCATCACAAATGCCGTACGCAACGGATTGCTTGGCGTCGAAGAAACGATCGCGTTCGCTGTCTTCCTTTACCTTCTCCGGGGCTTGCCCCGTGCACTTGCTGATGATGTTGATGAGCGTTTCCTTGGTCTTAAGAATCTCTTCGGCCTGAATCTCGATGTCGGAAGTCTGCCCATACACCCCGCCAAAGGGTTGGTGAATCATGACCTTGGCATTGGGAAGGATGAATCGCTTCCCCTTCTTGCCCGCCATGAATGCGATTGCCCCGCCGCTCTCGGCGCGGCCGATGCAGTAGGTGGCAATGTCGCAATCGATGAAGTTCATGATGTCGTACATGGCGAGCGTGTCATCGACGACGCCGCCAGGGCTGTTGATGTAGAAGTTGATATCTTCTGATTTCTTGACGCTCTGCAGGTAAAGCATCTGCATGATGACGCGCGTTGCCGAAACGTGATTAATCTCACCCACGAGAAAAACCACGCGATTTTCGAGCAGCATTTCTTCGAGCGTCATCTCTCGGTAGCGATTCATCCCGCCCTGACTTGGGGCGGCCATAGGCATGTTCAATGGCACTGGCCGGCCCGTCGTCACGCCCGCCGGAGTGGCAAGCTGCCTTGCGGCGGTGTTGATCAACTGAGGGCTTACGTTTGTCGGATCGATATTCAGCATCCGTGTCCTTCTTTTGCTAATCCTGTTCCGATGGTAGATCGGTCATGCGCAAGGGTCAATCTGTGACCTGCGACCCATAACAAACTCGCCGGCAGCGTCATCGGAACCGCAGCACGACGTCATACAGCTTCCCGCCGTTCACTTTCGCAATCATGCTGTCTTTGATCATGCCAATATTGAGTGCATCGCACGCAAACTGCGCGTCGAGATTGCTTTCGATGGCTCGACCCATTCCTTCAATAATCAATAGATCGGCATCTTCGGCAGCGGCGTTGAGTTCATCGCTCACACTGCTCAGGTCGATCAGCGGCTCGCCGGTGCCTGTGCTGACGATTTCGATCGGTAAATCGGCAAGGCAGCCTGCTGCGGCGATGATTCTCGGCCACCAGTCGCGTACGTCGTGCACCGTCATGTCGTTCAACGTCGGCCTTTCGTTGGCGGCAAGAACAACCTTCGTCCCCCGGCGGGCGAGATAGCGCATCAGCGGCAGCGCACCGAGGAGAAAGTCGGCACCCGCGTTATCGATGAAGTAGACCACCTTCTTGTATTGCTTCTCGCTCAGCGATTGTCGCAGCGCGTCGAAATCGTCCACCAACCAGGGTCGCGGCGGCAGATTGGCTCGGGTGGTGAAAAAGTCCAGCCCACCTTCCAGCATCAGCTTCGAAGACGCCGCTGCACCCATATCAAAAATGTTGCCTGCAAACACGCCCTTAACGGCGGTGAGAATCTGATCGTCTCCTGTGTGCGAATCCAATTCGCGCAGCACAACAGGCAACATGGGCAACACGGTTTCGTTTTCCCGCTGCTTGAGCATCTCAAATGGATCGTCAAACCCATGCCCGCGCAGTAACTGATCGCGCCAGGCATCCAGCGTCAGAATCGTGACGCGCTCCATGGACTGCGGGCGGGCGGCAAACTCATCAAAGCGCGCATCAAATTCAGCCGTGCAGCGGTGGGTACGGCGCTCGATTTCATCGGCACCGAGGCCCAGATTTGCCAGCACCTCGCCCCCAAGCCGCAAAATCGTACGGACGTGGGTCTTAAAGAATGGTATCCAGTAGCTGCGCGCCTCGTGATCGGTCCGCATGTCCCATTTGCAGGCGACGTAGGTTGCGGGATCGGCGAGCTTGACGAATGGCTGCATCCCGCGGGAGTTTAGGGATTGCCGCGGGGAAGTCATGTGTAGAGACGTATTGCCGCGCAATTAAGCAATCAGAAGACGATCCTGCCTCATTGCGCAGCGGCGCGGCAGGAATGAGCGACCAGACCGAATTGGCACAGGCATTGCTTTAGCCTACACCGTCGTTCGTTCATTTTTGCATCCGTAAGTCCTTGGGGCTTGCCCGGATCATGCGCGCCGCCGGCGCCTTGGGTCTCGGCTTGTCATTAACGGAGAACAGTGTCATGTCTTTGGGTTCAGAAAAAAGCAAGGCCGGTCTGATCGCCGCCTCGCTCGTGCTTGGGCTGTTATGCTTTGTATCGATTGCATCGGCGCAGGACACCCCCCCCGCCGATGCCGCCACTGCAACCGCAACCGTCGCCGCGGAGGCGGCCGAAGCATTACCCGAAGTGACGCCGACCTTCACCGTTAACAACGTATGGATGATGCTCTGCATCGGGTTGGTTTTCCTGATGCACCTCGGCTTTGCGACCCTGGAAGCGGGGCTTTGTCGCGCGAAAAACTGCGTCAACATCCTAACCAAGAACACGGTTATTCCGATGATCGGCGTGATTACTTATTGCGCCATCGGCTTCAACCTAATGTATCCCGGTGAGGGCTGGTCGGTGACCAACTGGATCGGCTCCTTCACGCCTGGCCTGGCGATTCCCGAAAACGGGCTGACCCCCGGCTACAACGCCGGCTACACCTACTGGACCGATTTTCTCTTCCAGGCGATGTTCTGCGCGACCGCGTGCACAATTGTGTCCGGTGCGGTGGCCGAGCGCATCAAGCTCATTCCGTTTTTTATCTTCGCGATTCTTTTCACCTCATTCGTCTACCCTGTGATCGGCAGTTGGAAGTGGGGCGCCGGCTGGTTGCAGGCCATGGAAACCCCATTCTATGACTTCGCCGGTTCGACAATTGTTCATGCTGCCGGTGGATTTGCGGCACTGATCGGCATTCTCTTCCTCGGCCCACGGATCGGCAAATACGCCGCAGACGGCTCGGTGCGGCCGATCCCCGGCCACAACATGCCGATGGTCACCGCGGGCGTGTTCATGCTGTTCCTGGGCTGGTATGGGTTTAACGGCGGATCGGTGCTATCGGCCGATCCGGGCCTCGTCTCACTCGTACTCGTCACAACCACCCTCGCCGGTGCAGCGGGAACCATCACCGCCCTGATTACATCGCAAATCGTCGGCGGCAAGCCCGATCTTTCGATGGCCCTCAACGGCGCCCTCGCCGGCCTCGTCGGCATCACCGCGGGGGCAGATCTCATGGCACCCCTGAGCGCCGTCCTGATTGGTGCGATCGCCGGTGTGCTGGTGGTGCTTTCGGTCGTCTCGTTCGACAAGCTCAAGATTGATGACCCCGTCGGGGCGCTTTCGGTCCACTTGGTGTGCGGGGTTTGGGGCACGCTGGCAGTCGGGATCTTCGGCGATAAGGCCGGCGGCGCTCAGTTTGCCAGCCAGCTCATCGGCGTTGCGGCGATCGGCGCAACCGTGGTCGTGCTGAGTGCAATTCTCTGGGCGGCACTCAAATTCACCGTCGGCATTCGCGTGAGCAAGGAAGAAGAGCTTGAGGGCCTCGACATCGGCGAACACGGAATGGAAGCCTATGCAGGCTTCACCATGGGCGGCGATGTAGGCGTCGGCTCGGCGGCAGCCCAGATCGGCGTTGCGCCTGCCTATAAATCCGATGGCGCGCAGCGTTTCAGCGTCGTCGTCGAAGGCCCGGCCACCAAGGACCTCATCACCGTCTGGTCCGACCTCTGCGGCAAGCCAGCGGCGGCGGCGGAGTTTAAGAGCATTTACCCCTATGTCACCACCGTTCAAGGAAACAAGTTTCGCTTCCGCGGCGGCGACCCCAGCACCATGGTCGATGGACTGAAGAAGATTTTCTCCACTGCATCGAAAGGCACGCCCGTGACAGCGCGCGTCGAAACGTAATCCACCAAACCCAAGTGACCCCACCGCCGTCGGAGATCAGCTTCCGGCGTGCGGTGCGGGTCGATCGGTGTCGACACCGGAAGGATTTGAGAAACGAGCTCTGAGACAGGAACCCCAAATGAAACTAATCGTCGCAGTTATACGCCCCGAAAAGCTGGAAGCCGTGCAGGCAGCACTCAACGAACGTGAAGTCTACCTGATGACCGTCACCGATGTCCGCGGGTGCGGCCGGCAGCGCGGGCACACCGAAGTCTATCGCGGCGCGGAGGTGCAGATCCGCCTGGTGCAGAAAGTGAAACTTGAGATAGCGGTGAACGACGCCTATGTCGAACCTGCAATTGAAGCAATCGTTCATGCCGCCCGAAGCGGCGACACCGGCTCGATCGGCGATGGCAAGATCTTCGTCCTCAACCTGGAAGATTGCATCCGCCTACGAACCGGTGAACGTGGCAGCCCGGCAATCGGGCCCTAGCAGGCGACCTCTGCACGCTGCTCCAAATTGATCCCTTCCATCTGACCGCGCTCGGCCGACCCGCGCCCCCCCGGCCGCCGAATCGTCGCCTGCAACGTCGCGTTTGCGCTCCTTCGGCCCAGCGACCAGCACGATTGAGCTGGGGCTTTGTCGGCATCATCAATCTTGACATCCCTTAAGGGCGTCTTATCATCGCGAAAGACTAGGGTTAACCGTTTCAACTGCTGCTCTGCGCAGAAGGAAACAGCGATGAAAAGTCTCGTGCTCGGCACTGCCGTCCTGCCTGTCGTTCTGTCACTCACCTCATCTGCGTTGGCCGAGAAAATGCAGGTGGGCTTCCTCTGGCACATGCATCAACCGATCTATTTCCCCGGCGAGAACATCCAGCAGACTCAGAACGCCAGCCGCTACTCTTTCAGCCTGTACGATGTGCATAATCAGCGATTCGGTCCCTACACCACCTGGCCCAGAAATGCCGTCCAAACCGCCGCGGTGCTCCCGAACGCCGGCGCTCAAGTCTCATTTTCCGGTTCGCTCGTCGAGAACCTGAACAAGCTTCAACAACTCGGCATCAACGGCGGAATGTGGAACAACTGGCAGGCGGGCTACCAACAAGCTAAGGCGATGACCACGGCGCAGGGCAACACGCGCATGGACATGATCGGCTTCACGTATCACCACGCGCTCGCCCCGCTGCTCGATGAACGCGATATCCGCATGCAGATTCGCATGCACAAACAATCGATGGCCAGCACGTTCGGCGGCGCGTATTCCAAGGGGTTCTTCCCCGCCGAAACCGCATTCAGCCAGCGAATGGTCCCGTGGTTACAGGCCGAGGGCATCGAATGGACACTGGTCGACAACATCCACATTGACCGCGCCAGCAAGACCTACCCCCACACAAACGCCTCGGGGTTGTTTGCGCCCAACAAGGCCGATCAGATCAACCCCGCTCCGGCAGCGTGGGTGCAACTCAATAACCTGTGGGCACCAAGCAAAGTCGGCGCGCCCGATGGCTACAAGCCCGCCTGGGTACAGCACGTTAATCCAAACACAGGGCTGGTGAGCAAGATCGTCGCCGTCCCTGCGGCACGTTACGAGGGTAATGAAGACGGTCGCGGCGGATATGGAGCATTCCTTTATCAAACCGTGATGGATCAATACCGTCACCTCAACACCGACAATTCCCGCCCCATGTACGTCATGCTGCATCACGACGGCGATAACTTTGGCGGCGGCAGCGACGCGTACTACCACTCTAATTTCCAGAACATGGTCAACTGGGCTAATGGAAACCCGAATTACAACGTCACAACGGTTCAGGATTATCTCTCGCGCTTTCCCGTCCCGCAAAACGCGGTGATTCATGTTGAAAGTGGAAGTTGGGCCGGCGCTGATAATGGTGATGCCGAGTTTAAGAAATGGCTCGGCGACCCTAACGCCGCCGGGTGGTCGCCCGACCGCAACAGTTGGGCCGTGCTGACCGCCGCCAAAAACCGCGTTTACACCGCGGAGGACATCCTCGGCCCTGCCATCGCGAGTAATGTCATCAACAATACAGGTAGCAATGCCGAACGCGGCTGGCATTATCTGACTCAGGCAATGGCCAGCGACCATTGGTACTGGGACGGCACCGAGATTTGGGATAGCAATGTTACCCGCGGAAGCAACTTGGCTGTCGCAGCTGTCAGTTCCACTTTGACCGCAGGCAATCTGTCCAACGAAACCACACCGCCGAGCGTGTTCATCCCACAGCGCGACGCCTACAACCCGGGAGAGTACGAATTCGGCTCCACCCGCGAGAGCAGCGATTTTAAGGTGTGGACTTACGCCTATGACGTTAGCGGCCTCAGCAGCGTGACACTGAAGTATCGCGTTGACGTCGACGGGGACAATTCTCTCGCTTCGATACAGAACGAAACGTACGCCGGTGGTGCCGAGGTGGGGAGTTGGATCAGCCTGCCCATGACCGTCCGCTCGCTCACCTCGCCGGGCAACATCCTGGCGCCAACAGTGAGGGCGGACGAATACTCAGCCATGATCGCGGGCATTACCAACAAACTGCTTGACTACTACGTCGAAGCGACCGACACCAAAGGAAATCTCACCCGCACCGATATCCAACATGTGTGGGTTGGAGCCGGAACCGGTGCACCGCAGCCCAACCCAGGCGGCTTTGTCATGGACGGCGTGCTCGATGCCGGCGCAACCCAGATCGCTGCCAACGGCGGAATGCAGATTCACTATGCCCGAAAGGGCGGCAAAATCTATCTCGCCACGCAGGACGCCGGCGAAGGCAATGACCACTTCATCTATCTAGCCAGAAACCCTGGAGCAATGGTCAATGCCAACTGGGCCAAATCCGGGCAGGTTGCTCAGTGGGACGCATACCTCGCGGACGAGAACAGCAACGACTGGGAAGGCTGGTTCGACACCACCGGTGCCACTGAAGCTGGCACCGGCCCGAACGGCGGAGTACTCGAAGGAACGCTCGACCTGCTCGGCGAGTTTGGGTTCATTCCCGCTCAGATCTACCTTGCAGTCGGCGCATTCGCCAACCCCGACGGGGGCGCCATGGTCTATCAGGTTCCCGCGAGCCTCGACGGCAACGCAAATCTTAACGCGAACGAATTCGCACTCCTGCAACTCGGTCAGGGTTGGAACGGCGCAGCAGGCAACAACTGGGGCACCGCGGCCAACTGGTTCGACGGAGCCATTCCCAACGCAACCGGTGCGCACGCTCGGTTGCTGGGATACATCGAGACACCCACCATCATCTCCACTGCAACCGCCGTGACGGTTGGCCAGATCACTTTCGACAGTGCCATCTCCTACACCATCGGCGGGGCTGGATCGGTTACCTTTGACGTCTCCGGCGGGAATGCAGCGATCAACGTGAATCAGGGTGCGCACGTCATAAATATCTTAACGACTCTCAGTAACCATACGACTGCAAGCACGGCGCTCGGCACAAAGCTCACGCTCAATGGTGGGCTTGTAATCGCGAATGGATCGATGCTGACCATCGCCGGGGCAGGCACTACTGAGATCAATGGCGAGGTGCTTTCGTCACCGAGCTCCATTGTGCGCGTCAACGGCGGCGCGCTTAGAACCACGGCAGACCTGCGCGGCGCGGGGCTGCAGGTCAACGGCGGGCTCGTTATGCTCGATGCTTCCCAACACTTGTCGTCGATTTCAGTAGCACCCGGGGGACAAGTCGTGCTGATGGATGCCGCAGAGCCTCGCGTCATTCGGGCTGAGTCGATCGTGATCAACGGGCACCTGGAACTCACAGACAACGCGCTGGTCATTGACTACAGCGGAGCATCCCCGATTGTGGCGGTGCGCGACGCGATTGCGAGCGGATTCAACTCTGGAAGTTGGAATGGCATCGGCATCACCAGCGCCTTTGCCGCGGTCACTCCCAATAGGGCGCTGGGGTTTGCCGAAGCAAGTGAGTTAGGTTTGCCGGCATCGTTTCTGGGCGAGGAGGTGGATGCAACCAGCCTGCTCGTCCGATTCACCATCTCCGGCGACGCCGACCTGAGCGGCGATGTGAACCTGGACGACTTCACCCGCCTTGCCGCCGGCTTTGGCACAAACGCCGCGTGGGCCGCGGGTGACTTTAACTACGACGGAGTCGTCTCACTCAACGACTTTACGATCCTGGCGAGCAGTTTCGGTGAGTCGCTGCCCGCTGCACGCACCGCCACCTCCGCCGCTCCAGTGCCCGAACCGAGCATTACAGTGATCTTGCCTGCAATGGCGCTCGTGAGTTCCCGCCGGCGGTCCCGCAGTTGAATCTGCCCGCTGTGCATGTAAAGTAATACGCCTGTTTCGGCACCGTAGCTCAGTTGGTAGAGCAGGGGATTCATAAGCCCCGGGTCACAGGTTCGAGTCCTGTCGGTGCTACTTTCCTCGTTGGGCATGCGGCAATAGGGAGAAGCGACGGTCGCGCCGCTTCGGGCAGTGTGGCAGTTGGCGGGCGGGGTGTCGCGCGGGAAATGCCGTGATAACTTCATAACCCCCTTATTGATAGCAACTTAGAAGCCGGCTGGGCGACATCGTTGGGTGTTTGCCGCGGGGTTTGGCTGCCACTGCTATCGCCTGATTCGCCGCCCCGGCGGGCCGAAACTCGGGTATGATGCGGGCATGCACCCGGATCGACCGTTCGCCTCTTCTGAAGCTGAACCCGCGCCGCCGGGCGTTCGGACGCGGGGTGAATCCCAGGTCGCATTTGGGTCGCTATTTAACAGCGTATACAAGCAACTGCGTGCGATGGCACAGGAGTTGATGCACGAAGAGCGCGCCGGCCATACGTTGCACGCCACAGAGCTTGTGCATCAGGTTTATCTTCGACTCTACGGGCAAGCTCAGATCGACTGGGCGGGCGAGCGGCAGTTTGTACATGCCGCTGCCGAAGCGATGCGTCGGACGCTCATCGAGCACGCGCGCCGCCGCGGACGCCTCAAGCGAGGCGGTGACAGGCAACGCGTGAGTTTGACCCTGACCGGCATCGCGGCCGATTCTCCTTCGCTGATCGATGATACAGAGCAGTTGCTGGCACTTGACGAAGCGTTACTGCTTCTGGAGCGAAAGGATCCGCGCGCCGCCGACGTGATTCGCCTGCGCTTTTTTGCCGGTTTGACGGTCGAGCAGACGGGCGAAGTAATGAACCTTTCGCCGCGCACCATCAAACGCGAGTGGGAGTTCGCCCGCGCCTGGTTGCGCCGTCGAATTCACTGACCCCGCAAGCCCTTCGGCACAACATGTCCACGCGCGATTCTTACTGGCCTGCAAAGCAACTCTTCCAGCGGGCGCTGGATTTGGCACCAGGGGAGCGTGATGCCTTTCTAAAGTCGGAATGCGGCGATGATCAGCCCCTTGCTCTGGAAGTGCGGGAACTGCTAGCGCAGCATGCGTGCGAGTCGGGCGAAACCCTCGCCCCCGTCTCGCTCTTTTCGCCAGCCGCCCCACCCGACGAACTCCCGGGCGAACAGCCCGGTGCTGTCATCGGTCCATACAAACTGCTGGAGGTAATCGGAAAAGGGGGCATGGGCATCGTCTACAAGGCTCAGCGGCAGGATATCGCGCGCGTCATCGCGCTAAAGTTGATCAAGCTCGGAATGGACACCCAGCAGGTGGTTGCACGATTTGAGTCTGAGCGACAGGCGCTGGCTGCGATGAACCATCCGAATGTCGCCGCAGTTTACGACGTCGGCACGACCGTTTCGGGCCGCCCCTACTTCGTGATGGAATACATCGACGGCACTCCCATCACGAGGTTTTGCGACGAACATCAGTTCACGGTCCGTCAAAGGCTTTCGCTGTTTTCCGAGGCGTGCCAGGCGATCCAGCATGCCCATCAGAAAGCGATCATCCATCGCGATCTCAAGCCGGAAAACATCCTCGTCGCAATCTTCGACGGCAAACCCACAGTGAAAGTGATCGATTTCGGCGTCGCCAAGGCCACCCAGCACTGCATCTCCGAGCACACGGCGTTCACTGAAACCGGCCAGTTGATCGGCACGCCCGAGTACATGTCGCCCGAGCAGGCCGACCTCAATGCTGTTGACATCGACACACGTACCGACATCTATTCGCTGGGCGTCATCTTGTACGAATTGCTCGCCGGCACATTGCCATTCGACTCGACCACGCTGCGATCGGCGGGATACGCCCGGATTCAGTCAATCATTCGCGACGTTGACCCGCCTCGGCCGAGTACGCGGCTCTCGGCGGCGGTAGGTAACACCGCGGCGCAGGTTGCGGCCCGCCGGGGCACCCAGCTCCCGGCGCTCCACCGGCAGTTGCGTGGGGAACTGGACTGGATCGTGATGAAGTGCCTCGAAAAGGACCGCGCGCGCCGATACGAAACCGCCAACGGCCTGGCGATGGACGTACAGCGATATCTAGCCGACGAGCCTGTGACGGCTGGCGCGCCATCAGCCCGATATCGCGTGAAGAAGTTCATCCTGCGAAACAAAGGGCCAGTGCTGGCAACGGCGGCCATTCTGCTCCTTCTGATATCGGGTGTTATCGGTACAACATGGGGCCTTCTCGGTGAACGCCGCGCCAGAATGCTCGCAACCACCGCCGCCGAAGCAGAGCATTCCGCTAAGAAGACCGCCGAAGCGCGCGACGCCGAATCACGGGCGGTGCTTGACTTCGTACAGTCCCGAATTCTGGCTGCGGCCCGGCCATTGGGGCAGGAAGGCGGGCTTGGGCACGATGTCACGCTCCGCAAAGCCGTTGAAGCGGCTCTGCCGTTTGTCCAAAGCAGCTTCAAGGATCAGCCGTCGGTTGAAACACGATTGCGGCAGACGATGGGTTTGTCATTCTGGTACCTCGGCGATTCAAGAACCGCCACCGAGCAGTTTGAGGCGGCGCTGGCACTGAGCACGAAGCACAAAGGGCCGGATCACCCCGACACGCTAGCGTGCATGTCAAACCTCGCAAACCAGTACGCCGCTTCCGGTCGATTGACCGATGCAATCGGGTTACGGGAAAAAACGCTGGAACAGCAAAGGGCCAAACTCGGCCCGGAACATCGGGCGACCCTGGTCAGCATGAACAATCTCGCCAACAGCTACGATGATCAGGGCCGCTTCTCGGAAGCCGTCGCGCTTTGGGAAGAGGCGCTTCCGCTGATGCGCAAGACGCTCGGCCCTGACGATGCGCTGACGGTCACGGGCATGACCAATCTGGCGATGGGCTATCAAAACGCCGGCCGGCAAACCGACGCACTCAATCTGCGCGAGGAATCGCTCGCAATCATGCGGCGCAAGTTCGGAGCCGAGTACGCCGGCGCGATTCCTTTGATGAATGGACTCGGTCTAAGCTACGACGAAGTGGGAAGAAACGAAGACGCCCTCAAGATCCGCGAAGAGACCCTGACACTCGCGAAATTCAAGCTCGGCACCGATCATCCGATGACGCTGTGGGCGATGAACAACCTTGCGATCAGTTACACCCATGCCGGGCGGCCGCAGGAGGCCCTTGCGATTCGAGAAGAGGTGCTCGCCCGCCGCACCACTCTGCTCGGTGCCGACCACCCCGACACGCTCGACGCCTCTCACAATCTCGCCTACAGCTATACCGCTCACGACCGCCACGCTGATGCGCTCAAGGTAAGGGAAACGACGCTGCTGAAACGCAGAGCATTGCTCGGCTCAGACCACCCCGACACGCTGCGAAGCATGAAGGCTCTGGCTGAGACCTATCACGACCTCAGCCGACACGCCGACGCACTGTTGCTTCGCCGGGAAACGCTTGCAACCCGAACCGCCCAGCTTGGCCCGGATCATCCCGACACACTGAGCAGCATGCGCGATGTGGCCATCAGCCTCGTCGCGCTAAACCGCGAGGTAGAGGCGGCTTCGATTCTCGACGATTGCATTGCTCGCGCCTCGGCTGCCTCCATCAACCCCGAGTTTTCGGAGAGCCTGCTCGAATTGCGCACAACCCTTCCTCAAACCGCCGCGCCGGAATGAACCATTGACGATTTAGCCGCTAGGATTCATCCGCCGGGATGATCCACCGCAAGAGTCGGTTGTGGCCCGCGGTGGTCCGCAGGCCATTTCGCTGCCCGCCGATGCCACTGTTGAAGGTGCGATGAGTCGCCCCGGCAATTCGATGACCCACGCACCCCCAAGAATGCGCTCGAGTTGAGCACCGATTGAGGAACAAGATGCGTTCGTGTCCTCCTCGTGCAACTTCGTGCACCGATCATCTCTGCCGGCGCTGGGCGGCGTTTGGGATCGACACTCGCCTCCCAATCCCTGCGTTGCTTCGTAAGCGGGTGTGGTTTCGACCCAAAAGTTAGGCCATGTCTGAAGCGCCCGTATCACAGCACCCCCCGGTCGAATCAAGCGAAAAAATTTTCAGAATTGTTGGCCCTCGATTTGGCGTACGGCGCCTCTGTGTGCCGTGGCAAGTTGTTTGCCCGGAGCTGTCTATTCAACGCCCGATCGGAGAACCGTGCGAACCGTAATCCACCACCGCCGTGGCCACGACCTTGTCAAACGCCACCAGTACGTCCGCCAGGCCGTAAAGCAGACCTCAGCGCGAAGCCTGTGCGAGCCGCTCGAAGCACGCCGGATGTTGGCAATGGTCAATTGGGACGGCGGGCCGAGTGGTGACGGAACGAACTTTCTAGATCCGTTCAACTGGGCCGGCGATGCCCTGCCGCTGACCGCCGATACCGCCGTCATTGGTGCGACCGGGAGCAGCCCAACCATTACCATTTCCGGCACGCCGGCGGTGCAGACGATTACTTCTTCGCGCAATCTGCGAATGACCGGCGGCACGCTGTCGGGCGGAACGCTTGCATTCAGCGGTGGCGCGGCACTGCTGGCGTCGAACTCCAGCGGAACGCTTTCGAACATCGCAATCACCGGCGACGTGCTGCTCAATTCCCTGGATTCCAATGTGGTCCTCAATGGCACTACCAGCTTCACCGCCGCGCGATTGTCGGCCAGCAACACAAACCTGCACATGCGCGCTGGTTACACACTCAACTCGTTGGTCGTTTCGGAAGGCTCAGCCGGAGGGAACCGTACTGTCAACCTCGGTTTCGGCGGCGGTGGAACGGTGACGTTCGGCCCGTCGGCGGTCGTGCGCCTGGCGGCGGGTTCGGTCGGGCAGATGCTTATTGGGCAAACTCAGGTCACAACGCTGGTGAACAATGGGCTAATCAGCGCTGAAGGGAGCGGCCAGCATCTCTCGATTCAAAACAGCGCGCTCACCAACAACGGAACGCTGCAAATCACCGCTGGCACGATGACCGCGCAACCAAGCAACTGGACCAACGCCGGCACGGTCACGGGAACAGCGGGCACTTTTAACCTCGGCGGAACCTTCAACGCGACGGCAGGGATTGGATCATTCACCACGTCGGCCGTGGCGGTGAACGCCTTCGGAACAATCACCAACGCCGGCAACACGATCAATCTGAACAGCACAACCGGTTCATGGAATCTAATCGGCGGAACGATCAACAATGGCGCGATTAACGAAACCGGTGCGAACCTTGTGATGACCAGCTCCGGCGGCACACTCGGAAGCGTGGCGGTCAACGGTGACTTGATCCTGAATACCACCGACGCGCGAGTAGTGCTCACAGGCAACACCAGTTTCACCGCCGCGCGGTTGTCTGGCAGCAACACGCGTTTGCAGCTGGCGGCAGGATACACGCTCAATTCACTGGTGGTTTCTGAAGGAGCCGGCGGTGGAAATCGCGCCGTCGACCTCGGTTTCGGCGGCGGTGGGACGATCACCTTCGGCCCGTCGGCAGTCCTGCGAACGGCGGCGGGAAGCGTCGGACAACTACTCGTCTCGCAAAGCCAGATTTCAACACTGATCAACAACGGGCTCATCAGTTCCGACGCTGCAGGTCAGCACATTTCGATTATGCCCACTACGCTGGTCAACAACGGAACATTGCAAACGGCGGGCACCGGCGCGATGAGCGTCAGTTCGTCAACTTGGACCAATCCCGGCACGATCACGGGCACCGGCGGAACGTTCAACCTTGGTGGAACGCTTAATGCGACGGCGGGAATCGGTACATTTGCAACTTCGGCCGTCACGGTGAACGTGACCGGCACGATCACCAACACCGGCAACACGCTCACGCTTAACGCGGCAACCGGCTCGTGGCAACTCGCCGGTGGTACGATCAACAACGGTTCGATCATTTCGGCGGCTGGCGCAAACCTTAAGACCACCAGCAGCGGCGGCGCGCTCGGCAGCGTGGCGATCACCGGCGATCTGATTCTGAATACAACCGACGCGCGCGTGTTACTCACAGGCAACACCAGCTTCACCGCCGCGCGACTTTCGGGGAGCAACACGCGATTGCACATGGCGGCGGGTTACACGCTCAACTCACTTGTCATCTCGGAAGGAGCGGCCGGTGGAAATCGCAGCCTTGATCTCGGTTTCGGCGGCGGTGGAACGATCACTTTTGGTCCGTCGGCGGTGGTGCGCACCGGCGCGGGATCGGTCGGCCAGATTCTCATCGGCCAAAGCCAGGTTTCGACCCTGATCAACAATGGCCTGATCAGTTCCGATGCGGCCGGTCAACACATTTCGATCACGCCCAGCACACTGACCAACAACGGCACTTTGCAGACGACTGGAACCGGCGCAATGACCGTTGGTTCCTCAACCTGGACCAATCCCGGCACCATCACCGGCACCGGCGGGACGTTTAATATCAGTGGAAGCTTCAATGCCACGGCGGGAATTGGAACGTTCTCTACTTCTGCGTCGACGGTAAACGTGATCGGCACCATCACGAACACGGGCAACACGCTCACACTTAATGGCACAACCGGCCCGTGGCGACTCGCGGGGGGAACGATCAACAATGGCGTGCTCGTCGAAACGGCGGGCGCGAATCTGGTGACGACGACCAGCGGCGGAACGCTCAACAGCGTCGCGATCACTGGCGATCTGGTCCTGAATGTCACCGACGCGCGAGTGCTGATCACCGGGACCACATCGTTCTCGGCCGCGCGACTTTCCGGGAGCAACACAATTCTGCAAATCGCTCCGGGTTACACCCTCAATTCGATGGTGGTTTCCGAAGGCACGGCCGGTGGAAATCGCACCCTCAGCCTCGCGACCGGCTCGGCGGGAACTGTGACAATCGGCCCGAGCGGCGTGGTGCGTACGGCGGCGGGATCTGTCGGTCAAATGATCATCTCCAACAGCCAAGTTGCGACGCTCATCAACAACGGCCTGATCACCGCCGAAGCGACCGGCGGTGCGGGTCAGCAGATCCTGATCCAGAACACGGCATTTACGAACAACGGTATCCTGTCGGCCTCCGCCGGTTCCAAGCTCGTCGTCAGTTCCAACATTGGCGGCAATACCGGGCAGGTTCGCGCCGATGGACTGGGCAGCGTGCTGAGCATCCCAGGCGGGACCTACACCATCAATCAGGCGGCTTCCACCACCAATCGAGGCATGGTCTTCTTCGGAGGCGTGCCCACCAAGGCCGCGAACTTCGATGCCAGCGGCCGATTCGTTCTCGATTACACCGGCGCGGCCAACTCGCCGTTCGCCCAGGTAAAGGCCGACGTCATCAGCGGCTATGCCAGCGGCGCATGGAACGGCCCCGGGGTCAACTCCACCGCCGCCGCCTTGGCGCAGGGGACGGGGGTCGGTTACGCCGAGGCATCCGATGTGTTAAGTGGTGCCGGTGGTCTGTTCTCCGGCGTGAGCGTCGACGGCACCAGCGTGTTGATCCGCCACACCCTGCGCGGCGATAGCAACCTCGATGGCGCGGTATCGCTCCCCGATTTCACCCGCCTCGCTGCGGGCTTTGGCTTTTCGGGTATCTGGTCAACCGGCGATTACAATTACGATGGAAACGTGACGCTGACTGATTTCACCGACTTGGCGGTCAATTTCGGCCAATCGCTCGCGACGGAACTCCCCCGAACAACCGAAGCCCTGCCGCACCGCCAAACACCGGCTGAAGTGCCCGGCCAGCCCGCCGCCCCTCTTCCTTCGCCGCCGATCCCTGTGAAGCTGCCATCTGACGGATCAAAGATTGACGCAAGGAAGGACTTGGGCCTGGCAGACGAATTGGTTGCGTAGAGATCTGATCCTGCCGACGGAGGACGTTTCTTTCAGCCACCGACAGATGGGCATCCGGTCATTTCTGCTGAATTGTGGCCCCGGTGTGCGCCGTTGGCGCCTCTGTGTGCCGAGGCAAATTGTTTGCCTGGAATTGTCTACTCAACGCCCGATTGGAGCCATATGCAAACTGCAACCCACAACCGCTCACGAAAAACCTGTCTCCGTCGTGCCGCATGCGAAACGCTCGAAAGCCGACAGTTGCTGTGTATGTCGCACATGCCTGATGCGGGCGACTCCGGCGACAGGATCGCCCCGCAATATGTGCCCCCGGGCGGCGAAGGCGGGCCGGAGGTTGATTCACTCGGGCTGCGGTGGGCAAACCGTGGAACCTCTCTTAACGACACCGACAACTTTAACGCCACGTACGGCACGCAGGCGGAGAACGCGCGAAATGTCGTGCAAGCGGCATTTGATGCGTGGCGGCGGGTGATTGTGGGCTTCAATCAATCCGGCGGCAACAACCAACTCGACGTGACCGTGACCGCGGCTGGGCGTGGAGTCGACGGCACCGGCGGCAGCGCGGGCGTCGACACGCTGCTGGGCGACAAACCACGAACAAGCTCAATCAGCCTCGGCGGGGGAGCCGATCGCAACGGCAATGGCACCGTCGAGGACGCCGAAGGCTATTTCATCGACCCGACGCCGTACGAACACACGGAGTTTCAGGGTTTCATCGTGAATGCCTTTACCAGCCGGGCGCAGGTAGGCGGCGTCGCCGAGGGAAAATCCGACTTCTTCAGCCTTGTCACAATCGAGCTTCAGCACGCGCTGGGCATTGAGGACCGCTATACTAATCTGCGATGGCGTACCGATCCGAATGACTACCTCCGCCCCGCCGGAGCCGACCACACGAATGCGGCCAACGACACCTCGGAGAGCGTTGGAAAGCTTTACTATCTCAACTCGCCCAGGGCTCAGGCATTGTTTACGAGTTTCAACTCCGGCAACGGCGGAGAAGACCGTGGCTATGCCGTACACACCGCCCCCGCGAGCCAGAGTTACACGACCGGTGGCGTGACCTACTCCGGGCAGGCCGACACCGGCGCCGCCCGCTACCCTACCGGCCAGCGTTACATTCCCAGCCGGGTGAGCACGATGGCGTTAGGGGATATGTATAACTACAACGTCGTCGCGCCGGAGAGCTTTGGCACGTTCTATGGGGTCGTCAACCCGGCGACGAAGGTTCTAACCATCCGCGGGGGTGCCACCACGTTTCCCGTCAGCCACGACCTGATCATCGTCCAGGCCATCAGCACTGCCGCCATCATCTCGATTGATATTGGCCGTGATGTCCCCGGCACCAACATGGATGGCCTGTTCACCAGCACCTATCAGCGTACCGACGTGACGAGCATCGTCGTTAATGCAGGCGACGGCAATGACACAATCCGAATGGAAAGCAACGAGGGCATTCCCACCACGCTCAATGGTGAAGGAGGTAATGACTTTCTGGATTTCAGCTTCGCCAGCCGCAATCTGAACTTCATTAGCGGCAACACACATGTCACCGGCGGCAACGATAGCGATCAGCTCTTCGCCTACGACAACAACCAGGCCACGGCGCAAACGCACACGATTACGTCCGGCCGCTTCGATCGACCCGGCTGGGGCGGGTTCTCTTACGCTGGCGACATCGAGTTCTTGAACCTCACCACCGGCACCGGCGCTGACACGGTTAACGTGCAGAGCACCTTTATGAATCAGCCGATCTTTCTCTTCAGCGCCGCTGGCGCGGATACGGTCAATATCGGCAACGGCACCAACGGCATCCGCAGCATTGACGCGGATGTTACTATTGAGAACAATCCTTCGTTAACGACGCTGAACATCAACAACGGCCCGGACACCGGCGCGCGGACCTGGAACGTTGATCGCGTCAACAACTTCGGCTACCTCATCGGCATGGCGCCGGCCCGAATTCTCTGGGACAACGAGGACGTAGCCTCGATCAATCTCACCTGCGGCGCAGGGGTCGACAACGGCCAGTTCGTCATCTCGACCGAGACGTTCAATGTCAACAACGCCGGTTCCAACGACTTCATCCGCATCGGCGTGCCCGCGGCGCAGGGGCTGCAACTTATCAGCGGTCAGATAACGATCGACAACACGCCGGCGTTCACAACGCTCACGCTCGACGACAACGGCAACAACATCATCCGAAACATCGTCATCGACGAATCCGGCGGATACAACACCGTCAGCGGAATGGCACCGGGGCTTGTCCGGTTCGACAGCAACGACGTCTCGTCGGTTACCATCATCACCGGAAGCAACAACGACACGGTCACTGTTCCGCGCACCGACGAAACTCTGAACATCGTCAACTTCGGCGGGTTGGACGGCGTGACCGTCGGCAACATCACCAACGGCGTGCAGAGCATCACCGCGCCGGTTTCGATCAGCAGTCCGTTCAGCCCGGTCCTTGTGACCATCAACAACGGCCCAGACACCGTCGGGCGCACGGCGATGCTACAATCCACCACATTCAGCGGGAACCCATATTCGGAGTGGACCGGCCTGGCGCCCGCGCCGATCCGGTATAGGGACCAGATCTCCGCCAACGTGACGTTCGGCTCCGGCGCAGACAGCGTCCTGATCCGCGCGACCGAGCGGGATCTGAATCTCACCACCACCGGCGGAATCGACGCATACGCGATCGGCGGGGCGTCCAACGGTGCCCAATCCGTCCTGGGCAACCTCACGCTCCAGAATCCGCCGAGCCATAACAACTTTCATGTAGACAACCTCGGCGACACCTCCGCCCGCACCGCGATACTCGACGACGTCACCATTGGCGGCTTTCCGTATGGGCAGCTTACCGGGCTAGCGCCTGCAACAATCAGTTGGAAACACAATGACACCACCGGCATCACGCTCACCGGCGGCAGCGGTGCGGATCGATTCTTCGTCAATAAGTTCAAGAGCGGCAACAACTTGTCCGTTTTCGGCGGCAACGGAAACGACGAACTCTACTTCGGCAATGGCAACCTCGCGGCCAATATCGCCATCGGGACGTTCAACTTCGACGGGCAAGGCGGTTCCGCCGACAAATTCGTCATTGAGAACGCGCTGGCCCCTTCGAGCGAAGGGTGGAATTACGGGGTTGACGGCCCGGGACTGTCGGCCTCGCGCGTAGTCGGCGGGGTGTACAACCTGGTACTTCCGAAACAGAACGTCGAACAATCGACGTTCAACGGCAATTCCGGCAACGAGAACATGGTCATCACCGCCGTCGCGGTGGGTGAATCGTTTGCGTTCAACGGCGGCCCAGGAGCCGATTCCGTCTTCCTGCCAGTCAATGTTTCGACGGCCATACGCGGGCCAATTACCCTCGATGGCGGTGCCGGGCCGGGGAATGCGATCAGCCAATCCACCAACAACTCCACCGCAGCCACTACGCTGCACGTCGGCCCGAACAGCATCGGCGCGTTCGCCGGTGACAATTTTTTCGGTGTCGGCGGATCGGTTGTGTTCAGCAACATGAACAGCGTCCTTCTCACCCTCGGATCGGGTGCCGATACGGTCTACGTCCGACCTAACACCACCGCCGCACTGAATATCCGCGGCGGCAACCCTACCACCGCCCCTGGCGACCGGCTCAATTTCGCCACCGCCGGGGTGGTTAACCCAGTGTTCGCCGGCAACGCCGCCAACGGCAACCTCACCAGCAACAACTTGGCCCGCGTCGATTATTCATTCTTCGAGACCGGCCCGACGGTCGACAGCGTTGCACCATCGACAACCGGCGGAGTGTTTAACAACAACGGCGCGCCACCCAGCGGCGGCGGCGCATTGCGAATGCTGGTCGATGTCTCCTTCAATGACAACGTCGGCGCGTCGTTGAACAATTCATCGATCTCCGTCTTAAACCTCCAAACGGAAACCAACGTGCCGGCGGGAAATGTCGCCGTCGAATACCTGCCCGCGGGCAACACGGCGCGGTTTACATTCCCCGGTTATGCCAACGGCGTGCTCCCCGACGGCGATTACCAGGCCATCGTTTCTAGCAACGTCTCCGACTTCTTTGGAAACCCACTGGCGGTGACCCAGAGCGTGAATTTCTTCGTTCTGGCCGGCGACGCAACGCGCAACCGAAGCGTCAACCTGGACGATTTCACAATCCTCGCCTCCAGTTTCGGCCAGGCCGGCCGGGTATTCAGCCAGGGCAATTTTAACTACGATGCAGCGGGCGCGGTCAATCTGGATGACTTCACCATCCTCGCCGCGCAATTCGGCGCGACGCTCCCCGCCGACTTGGATATCTCGCGGACCGCCCCGCCGCTGCCGGGCTGGGCGTCGATGTCCGTGACCGGGACAAGCTCGTTTTCAGACCGACAGCGAATTCTGTTCGATCTGCTGTCTGTGTAATTCCAAGTGACAGGCATCATTGCGTCCCCAGCGCCGTAAAGCCGTCGGCGGGGGTCTGAATCGCGCCTGAAACGACCTCCGTCAACCGCCATTTCCCCCGCGGTAAGGAGGCGTGGCGCGCGTGGAGACGAAAATCGACCTTTATCGAAGAATTATCTTGACTCTAGACGCGCACCATTTATCATGAAAGCGGTTACATACCTACCTTTTGCACCGGGGCCAGCCGAGCGATTGGTCGCTCGACGCCCACGGACGAGTATTGGCGGACGTTTGGAGGACGAGATGAAGTACACCACAGCAATTCGGGCAAACGCGCTTCGCGCGGCGGCACTGACCACACTTTTCGGCACCGCATCTTCTGCGATGGCGGTCAACCTGCTGGTCAACCCCGGCTTTGAAGCCCCACCGGAAACCACGCAAACCAACACCAACATTGCAGGGTGGACCCCTGTCAACGCCACTCCCCGAGCCAGCTTTGGCGTGGCCAACAACACCCCCGGCGGGCTTTACGGCCTCTGGCTGCGAACGTTCCAGCCCATCGGCGGTGGGGCTACGCAACTCGTTACCGGAATCACTGGCGGTGCAGAGTACAACTTCAGTGGCTGGCTCAACGTCGAAAACGGCTTCTCCGCGATCGAAGACCCCGTCGCCCTGCGGTTGCAGCTTCGGTGGCTCGATGCGGGCAACAGTCCGGTCGGCACCCCGGCAACACTCGATCTCACCCCGCAGAGTGGCATCACCCCCCTCGTTTTCGCGCAGTACACCCTCACCGCTAACGCGCCCGTGGGCGCGGTGAATGTCGAAGTCTTCGCAGGCTTTGACGGCGGCGGCATTTCGTCGGTGCAGCCTCAGTCGGCTTTCTGGGATGATCTGATTCTCGACGGCCCGGGCACCCCCCCTCCGGACAATCAATGGATTCTTGATACCTCGGGCAACTGGAACGTCGGCGGCAACTGGTCCAACGGTTCGGTTCCCGACGGCGTGGGCGTGGGTGTAAACCTACTCGGCGCTATTACCGCCGGGCGGACCGTCTACTCCGACACCGCCATCACGGCGGGCACGATCACCATGACCAACGCCAATACCTACGTCATCGCAGGTGCCGGTTCGCTTACCCTGCAGGCCAGCAGCGGTAATGCAGCGATCAACGTCGGCGCGGGCACGCAAAAGATTAACATCCCGACTTTCCTCGGCAGCAACACAACCGCCACCGTCGCCGCGGGCGCTACCCTGGTCATTGCTGATCCGCTCAACCTCAATGGCCGCACATTTACCCCCGCTGGAGCCGGGACGACGCTCATCGAAGCCCCGGTTCGCAGCACCGCACCCGGTTCGATCGTCGTGGCGGGCGGAACGACCGTGCTCAACTACGGCATTGGGGATGCTGCAACTCCGAGCGCTGCCGCCGTTGCCAATACGTCGCTTCAAGTAACCGGCTCAAAGGCCGTGATCAACGCCAACCAGAACCTGCGCGGCCTTGATGCCGTGACGGCCAATGCTGGCGATCAGGAAATCGATGTCGGCACCGCGCTGGTTCGGGTCTACCCCGCCAACCGCGCCGCGGAAGAAGCGGCGATCATCGCCGATATCAAGGCCGCCATCGCATCGGGCAGCGGTCGCGACGGCATCTACTCCAGTGCCGACCCCGGTCCGTCATTCAGTGTGGGCGTGACCGATCAGGCGATCGATGCCCGGGGCGACTTGCATGTGCTAGTCCGGCTTACCCGCAACGGCGATGCAAACCTCGACGGCGCTGTTAACTTGAACGACTTCACCGCGCTCGCGGCCCAGTTCGGCAGCAGCGGCACCTGGGATCAGGGCGACTTCAACTACTCCGGTGCGGTCGATCTGAATGACTTCACCGAGCTCGCCGCCAACTTCGGCCTGAGTGCTGGCGACGTCGCTCGCGGTGCCGTGCCGGAACCGGCCTCCTTCGGCGTGATCGCGCTGGCGGCAGGCCTTGTCGCTCGTCGGCGTCGGTAAGTTGACGGTAGTCTAAGATCGCGGGTCGTCAGCGCCGTATCGGCATCGCTTCGGCCTTGGCACATCGGCGATCAAGCGAATTCTTCGCACCAACTCCCCGCCCGCAGGAACCTTTCCTGCGGGCGGGGCTTTTTTGTGAAGTGACTGGAGTGAGTTTCGCTACCTGATGGTTGGCGCGCGGGTTGATGGCACCGGGTTTAAGCTACCGAAGGGCGTCTTCGAGCATTGTCCCGGCGTCGGTCTTTTCATCGCGGTACTTGACGATGACTGGAGCGTAGAGCGAGACGCCCCACTTGCGGGCCTGCTCGTTGTCGGCTGGCCGTGAACCCGGCACCACCACGGCACCCTCGGGCACCTCTAAGGGGCGATCGGCGGTGCGGCGATAGATCATGCCTCGGACCAGGTCGTAAATCGCCGTCGAGCCGCTCAGAATCACCCCACTAGAGAGCACAGCGCGTCGGCGGACGATCGTGCCTTCATAGACGCCGCAACCGCCTCCCAGAAATGCGTCGTCTTCAATAATGACAGGCAGCGCGCCCGCGGGCTCCAGCACGCCCCCCACCTGCACCGCCGCAGACAGGTGCACGCGTTGGCCGACTTGCGCACACGACCCGACGAGTGCATGGCTATCCACCATCGTTCCCGCATCGACATACGCGCCAACATTAATATAGCTCGGCGGCATCACGACCACGCCTGCGGCAACGAACGCCCCATCGCGGATGCTGGTCCCGCCGGGAACGATCCGCACGTTGCGAGCCAGAGCAAACCGCTGGACCGGCCAGGTATGCCGGTCAAAAAAAGGCAGCCCCGGCACCGGGGGCGACATATCGGTCAACCGGCCCATCTTGAAGCCGAGCAGGATGCCGCGTTTCACCCACGCATTGACATGCCAGGTGCCGTCATCGCGCCGCTCGGCTGCACGAACGGTGCCTGCATTGAGCGCGCCCTTGAACATCTCGAGCACCGCGTAGTCGTTGTCGGTGAACTCAGATTTTGCAGATTGTATCAGCGATTCGATTGATTCTTGAAGCATGGTGCGATCTCAAGCAGAAGAAACTCGAACCCGCACCCCACCGCCGGTTCAGTCGGTCACGATGGCGACGCAGATCGTGGACGCAACTCAAGCAAAACGCCACGAGCTTTGCAATGCTCGTGGCGTCTGAAGTTTGACAAAAACACAGTCCCTCAGGCCCCGGCGCCGGCAAGTTCCGGCTGGCGGGCTTCCCGATGTTCCTTCTTAACCGGCTTGCGCACTTCCGCGAGGCGGGTTGCCTTGCCCACGCGGTCGCGCAGGTAGTAGAGCTTGGCCCGGCGGGTTTGACCCGAACGCTTGGCGACAACCTTGGTGATGTACGGGCTGTGCAGCGGGAAGATGCGCTCAACGCCTTCGTTGTTGACGATGCGCCGAACCGTAAAGGTCTCATTCACGCCGTGACCCTTCTTCATGATCACCGTGCCCGAGAAAACCTGCACACGTTCCTTTTCGCCTTCGACGATCTTGCAGTGCACATCGACGGAGTCGCCGACCTCGAACTGAGGGATGCCTTCGGTTTTCAGGCTGGATGCTTCGACGAGTTTGATGAATTGGTTAATCATGCTGCACCTGCTTCTTCGTTACGCTTCTTCTAACGCTACCTCTCGCACTCACTCGCAAGGCTCGTTCGCGAGCCTGCTTTGAAAACGCTGCCACAGATCTGGCCGGCGCTGCTGCGTGCGTTGCTTGCGCTGCTCCAAGCGCCATCTGGCAATCAACTGGTGATTGCCCGAAAGCAGCACATCGGGAACTTGCATGCCTGCAAATTCCCGAGGCTGCGTGTATTGCGGGTGCTCGAGCAGACCGTCGGCAAACGTCTCATCGACCGGGCCGTCGGCGGCACCGAGCACGCCCGGAATCAGCCGCACGACTGCATCGATCAGGACCATCGCCGCCAGCTCGCCACCGGAGAGCACATAGTCACCAATGCTCACTTCCAGCGGCTTCAGGCCGTCGATAATCCGCTCGTCAAACCCTTCATACCGTCCGCTGATGAGCAGAAGCCGCTCGTCCCGAGCGAGTTCAGTCACCAGCGATTGTTCCAGCTTCTTCCCCTGCGGCGACAGCAACACTCGGCGCGCCGGTCGGGGGTCTTGTTGTTCTGCGTGCGCCACGGCGTCGAACACCGTCTGACACATCATGACCATTCCAGGCCCGCCGCCGAAGGGTTTGCCGTCCACACTCTTGTGGGCATCGGTGGCGAAGTCTCGAAAATTGGTCAGTTGGTAGCTGACTAACCCTTTCTCCGCAGCCCGCTTAGGAATACTGGTTCCCAAAAACGGCCCGAACATCTCGGGAAAAAGCGTGAGAATGTCGATTCGTAAAGCCATACAGTGTGCAGACGGCGGTGGGCAGTCGGCGGGTTGTAGTCCGCCCGACTGCCCACCGCCTGCTACGCACTAAGCTGTCGCCGCTTCCGGCGCGGCGGCCGGTGCTGCGGCTTCCTTAGCAGCAGCTTCGGCGTCCGCGGCGGCTTTCACGGCAGCAGGGTCGACCTTGGGCTTACCGGGCTTCGGAATCCGAAGCATGCGATGCTCAAGACCGTTCTTTTTCAGGAGCGATGACACGGTTTCAGAAGGAATCGCGCCATGGTCCATCCAATACTTGCAGCGGTCCAAGTTGACCACGAACTGCTTGGCGGCATCCTTGCTAATCGGGTCATAAAAGCCCAATTCTTCAATCACGCGCCCATCCACCGGCGAACGCGCGTCAACCGCGTGCAACCGGTAAAATGCCCGGTGAGACCGGCCCAATCGCTTTAATCTCAGCTTCACTGCCATGACAAACCGTCTCCTGCTGCTCTTCCGTTAATCGAATCGACAATCATAGTTAATTTTGCCCGATATGCAAGCTGTATCAAAAGCAGAAATGTTCGGAAAATGGACGGGGGCCGGCGGCGCGAAGGAGGTGATCAGCGGTCGACAACGCCAGACTTGCTCGCCGACCCGGGCTTTGGGTATCACTCTCGGCATGCGCTTCATCACCATCGGATTGCTCGTGACCGCGGTCGCCAGGTTTGCACTGGGGCAGGATGTCCCGATTGCGTTTACCAATGCGCACGTGATTCCAATCAACGGAGACGAGATTGCCCGCGGGACGGTGGTGATTCATCAGGGCAAGATCGTCGCAGTCGGTGCCTCGGGGGAAGTCACCATCCCGACCGGTGCCGAGCAACGCGACTGTACCGGCAAGACGATCATGCCCGGACTCGTCGATACCCACAGTCATCTCGGTGGGCCTTGGGCCGCCGACGGGTCGGCCCCGATTCAGCCCGACGTTCACGTCATCGACAGCTTGAATGTCCGCGACGCCGGCTACCAGAAAGCGCAGGCCGGCGGAATCACCACGGCTAACATCATGTCGGGAAGCGGGCACCTGCTCTCCGGGCAAACCGTTTACGTCAAACTGCGCGACGGCAAGACGATTGACGATCTGGCGATTAAGAACCCGGATGGATCGATCGCCGGGGGCGTGAAGATGGCCAACGGGACCAACTCCATCCGGCAGGCCGCCGCAGGACCATTCCCGGGGACGCGCGCCAAGTCGGCGGCACTAGTGCGGGAGCAGTTTACCAAGGCGATCGAATACCGTGATAAGATCGATCGCGCCAAGGGAGACGAAAGCAAACTCCCGTCGCGCGATCGGGGGCTTGAAGTGCTTGTTGACATCATGGCCGGCAAGCGCGTCGTTCATCATCACACGCACCGTCACGACGACATCCTCACCGTGCTGCGGTTGAGCAAAGAGTTCGGCTTCAAAGTTGTGCTCCATCATGTGAGCGAAGCGTGGAAAGTCGCACCGCAAATTGCCGAGGCCAAAGCGCCGTGCAGCGTAATCGTCATCGATTCTCCCGGCGGAAAGCCCGAAGCAAAGGACCTCTCACTGGAAACCGGCAAGGTGCTCGACGAAGCCGGCGTGCTGGTTGGGTTTCATACAGATGACCCGATCACCGATTCGCGTCTGTTTCTTCGGAGTGCGGCATTGAGCGTGCGGGCGGGCATGAAGCGCGATAGAGCGCTCTATGCAATGACCATGGCCGGCGCGATCATGCTTGACATGGATAAGCAAGTTGGCTCGATCGAAGTTGGAAAAGATGCCGACCTGATCATCCTCACGGGCGACCCTCTGAGCGTTTACACGCATGTACAGGAAACGTATGTTGATGGCACGCGCGTGTTCGATCGGTCGAATGAAGAAGACCGCCTGATGGCTACCGGCGGCTATGGGGCGGGGCGTGATCAGATGCTCTTTACCGAGTGCTGTCTGGGAGGCGGACAATGAGATTGCTCAAACGGAAACTACTCGCGCGGCGTCTCCAGCTTGTTCAACTTCTTCGAGCCGGACATCACGCTCTTATCCCATTGCTCTGTGTTGCCCTCGGCTGTGCGATGACGGCGCGAGCGTTTGCGGTCGATCTCGCCATCCGCGCAGAGACCGTCTACACCATGGCCGGCGAGCCGATCAGAGACGGCGTGATTCTCATTGAAGCAGGGAAGATCAAGCAGGTCGGCGAAGCGAGTACGCCGATCCCGGATGACGTGAGAACGATCGCTGCAAAGGTCGTCACCCCCGGGCTGATCGACGCTCATACCATCGTCGGCCTGCAGGGCTTTGAGAACGAACCGCGCGACAACGACCTGCTCGACAAATCTGGTCCGTTTCAGCCGGAACTTCGCGCGATCGATGCGTTCAATGGCCAGGAGAGACTGCTCGAATGGATCCGCGGTTTTGGCATTACCACGATCCATACCGGCCCCTCTCCCGAAGCCTTGAGCAGCGGGCAGACGATGATCATCAAGACCATCGGGCCGACCATTGACGATTATCTGCTTAAAGCCGATGCGATGGTGAGCATCACCCTCGGCCCGGCAAGCCTGCTGAAAGACGCCGGCAAATCACCGGGCACCCGCGCCAAGCAGATAGCGATGCTGCGTGCCGAACTTGTGAAGGCGCAGGAGTACGCACGCAAGCGCACCGCCAAACCGCAGCCTGCAGCCGATGCGAGCAGCGATCGGGCCGAAGACAAAACCCCCGCACGGGATCTCCGGCTCGATGTGCTTGTGACGGTACTCAACAATGAAAAGCCCCTGCTCATCACCGCAGAGCGCGCGCAAGACATTCTCTTAGCGCTGAAGCTCAAAGATGAGTTTAATATTAGCATCGTGCTCGACCTCGCCGATGAGGCATACCTGCTTATTAACGAGATCAAGGCGGCGGGCGTGCCGGTCATCATTCATCCGACGATGAAGCGGGCGTTTGGCGATAGTGAAAACGTGAGCATGGAAACCGCCGGCAAACTTCGCGCTGCGGGCATTCCGGTGTCGTTTCAAAGTGGTTACGAGGCGTATGTTCCCAAGACGCGGATCGTGCTTTTCGAGGCGGCGATTGCAGTGGCTAACGGGATGAAGTTTGAAAACGCGCTCGCGTCGCTCACCATCGATGCCGCGACGATGCTCGGGGTCGCGGATCGGGTTGGCTCGATCGAAGCGGGCAAAGACGCCGACCTCGCGCTCTACGACGGCGACCCTTTCGAGTACACGACACACTGCATCGGCACCGTCATTGCCGGCAAGATTGTGTTTGACGGCAAACGATGACCGCACAACGTATCAACGGCACATTCGTTCCTGGAGAAAGTCAATGACTCGTCAGCAGCTGATCGCAGAATCGCTTCGTCAAAGCCGCATGCTTCTCATGCGATACGCAAAGGGTTTTGACGACTCTAATCTCGTCATTCAGGCCGAGCATGTGCCGAATCATTTTGCGTGGACGATGGGCCATCTCGCGCTGGTTCTCAACCGGGCCGCTGAGCGACTCGACGGGAAGCCATTGCCCGAGAGCGACTTCATCAAGGCCGACGGCACCGGCGGGGGAAATGGAAAGTTTGATTCCGAGTCGGTGAGCATAAACTCCTCGCCGAAACCCGATGCCAGGCTTTATCCTGGCTTTGCGCGTTGCGTAGAGATTTTCTCCGTTGCGGTCGATCGTTGCGCACTTGCATTTGAGTGTGCAACCGACGCACAACTAGACGCGCCCTCACCATACGGCCAGACCGAAGTCCCGACATGGACGCTCGGCATGCGGATGGTCTTCCACAACGGCAACCATGCCGGGCAGCTAGCCGATCTTCGCCGCGTTGTGAAGCTCGGTTCGATCTTCGCCTGACACTTGCGTACTGGCAATTCTGCAAATTGTTCCGCGCGGAACAATTGCACAAAATCGCCATAACATCATTATTGATAAATACTTACGGCGCGGCACAAATTAATTCGACCCTAACATTATGTTAAGATGGCCGCTCCCCCGGCCTGCCGGGACCGCCGGGCTTAACAGCGGGCGCTACTTGCCGATGCGCTTCAGAAACTCGTCCTCACCGATCACGGCAATCCCCAATTCTCTGGCTTTCTCCAGCTTGCTCCCCGCACCTGGCCCGGCGACGACGAGGCTCGTCTTCTTGCTCACACTCCCCGATGCTTTTCCGCCTAACTGTGCGATGAGGTCTTCGATCTCTTTGCGGTCAAATCGCTCCATCGTCCCGGTTACGACGATCGTCTGCCCTGCGAGCGCCGCACCGGCAGCTTCGCTGGTCGGTTCCGTGAGGTTCACGCCGAGGTCGCGCAGATCAGCAATTGTCTGCCCGCCGTGAATCGACTGGAAATAGCTCACGAGCGACTCGGCGAGTGCGGGTCCGATGTCGTCCACCCGCTGCAGTTCGTCGCCACTCGCTGCAGCCAGGGCATCCATCGTCCTAAATCTTCGCGCGAGCGCCCTTGCCGTGCTCGTGCCGACATCACCGATACTCAATGCCGAAAGCAGTCGGTGCAGCGGCTGTCGCTTGCTCGATTCGATTCCACTTAGCAGTGCAGCAATGCTCTTCTCGCCCAAGCCATTAATCTCGCCGAGGCGCGCCCGTTTCTCGTGCAGACGATAAATGTCTGGCAGCGATCGAATCAGCCCAAAATCTACAAGATTCTCCGCCCAGACATCGCCAAGTCCCTCAATGTCCATCGCCCCGCGCGCCGCAAAGTGGCGTACCTTGGCCGCTAGCTGCGCCGGGCAGTTCGGATTGGGGCAGAGCAGATCGACCATCGAATCGACCTTCTCGACAGCCAGATCGCATCCGCTGCCGCTCTTGCCTTTGCATGTTGCTGGCAACTTCTTCGATTGCCGGCGTTTCAGAAACTCGCTGCATGATCGGTTGGTGCACCAGTAGGCCACCATCCCCTTCTTTACCGGCTCGCGGACGAGCTGGGTCGCGCAGCTGGGGCATTGTGTCGGTGCTGCAACTGGCTTAGCCTGCGCAGACCGGCGAGATTCCACCACTGACACCACCTGCGGGATGATTTCCCCTGCCTTTTCGATAATCACGGAATCGCCATCGTGAAGCCCCAGCCGACGGATCTGGTCGAGGTTGTGCAGGCTGGCATTGCTGACCGTCGTGCCCGCGACGAACACCGGTTCGAGCTTGGCAACGGGGGTAATCGTGCCCAGCTTCCCAACCTGCCAATCGACCCCGCGCAACGTCGTCTGCACACGTTCGGCAGGATATTTATATGCGAAAGCCCAGCGGGGCGATTTACTGGTCACGCCGAGCAGACTGCGCTGCCGAAGCGAATCGACCTTCACCACCATGCCATCAGTCTGATAGCCGAGCGCTCCGCGGCGCTGCGCGAAAGCCTCGATCGCCGCCAGCACCGCATCGATGCTCTCGACCCGCTGCATTAACTCACTCACAGGCAGGCCAAACGCCCTGAGCGATTGCATCATGTCGAAGTAGCTGTCGCCCGTCGGTGGCGACACTTCCCCGAGACCGTGGCAAACCATCCGGAGCCGCCGCGACGCGGTAATGCGCGAGTCGAGCTGTTTCAATGTCCCGGCGGTGAAGTTTCGGGGGTTGGCAAAAGTCTCCTCGCCCTTTTCCCGTTGCAGCATGTTAATGCGCTGAAACTCCGCGTCATCCATGTAAATCTCGCCGCGTACCTCGATAATTTCAGGGGCGTGCGGTTTAGCGTTGGCCGCCCCCCCGCCGCTCTTTAGCTGCCCCTCAGGATTGTTCCAATTTAGAACCAATGGCACGTCTCGAATGGTCTTTACGTTGTGCGTAACATCATCGCCCACGCGCCCGTCGCCGCGCGTCGCCGCGACCACGAGCACGCCGTGTTCATACCGGAGAGAACAGCTAACGCCATCCACTTTCGGTTCGATAACATACAACGGCGATTCACCCTGCAACGCGTCGCGCACGCGCCGGTCGAATGCGCGCACCTCGTCGGCGTTGTAGGTGTTGTCGATGCTCATCATCGGCGCAGCGTGCTGCACCTTCTTAAACCCATCGATCGGTGCCCCGCCGACGCGCTGCGTGGGGGAGTCGGGGGTGCGGAGATGCGGATTGGCCTCCTCCAATGCGATCAGATCGCGCAACATGGCATCAAACTGCTGATCGCTTATCTCTGGCCGGGCGTGCGTGTAGTAAAGCTCGTTGTGGTGTTCGATGGCGAGCCGAAGCTCAACAATCTTCTGTTCGGCGGTCATGAGGGCGATTGTAATCGGTTTTTTCGGTTTCGGTGCGGCGGCGGGAATGCGCGCCATGTGCCGAAAGTTGCCATTGTGTGACCTCTGTTTCACCGCATGCATCGTTCGCATATAAAAGCCGCCTTATGGCTCACGAATTCTGCAAGTTTCCCCCCGGCTTTGCATGGGGAACCGCGACCGCGGCATATCAAGTGGAAGGTGCCACCGCCGTCGATGGCCGCGGGCCGAGCGTGTGGGACACCTTCTGCCGCCGGCCCGGCGCAATCGCGATGGATCACACTGGCGATCGTGGGACGGACCACTATCACCGTTTTAAGGAAGACATCGGGCTGATGAAATCGCTGGGCGTGAAGGCGTATCGGTTCAGCGTGGCGTGGCCGCGCATCGTCCCTAACGCCCGTGGTGAAGTGAATCAGAAGGGTCTGGATTTCTACAGCCGATTGATCGATTGCCTACATGACGCCGACATCGCGCCGTGGATGACGCTCTTTCACTGGGATCTGCCGCAATGGTGCGAAGATCGGTATCGCGGGTGGGAGTCGGCCGACTGCGCTCGAGACTTCGCCGATTATGCTGCCGTGGTTGCCAGAGCAGTCGGCGAGAAGACGGCGGGCATCTTCACCATCAACGAGTTTGCCTGCTTCATTGACATGGCCTATCGCACGGAAACCGAGCTGTTTGCGCCCGGCAAATTTGTCTCGCCCAAACTCCGCAATCAAGCCAGACACCACGCCGTCCTCGGTCACGGGCTGGCGGTGCGATCCATCCGCGCCGCTTGCAAAAACGCCCCGCCGATCGGACTTGCAGAAAACAGCCCCGCCGCGGTGCCGGTGTATGAATCGGCCGAGCACATCGCAGCGGCGAAGCAGGCATACCAGGACCTCACCGGGATGTATCTCGTGCCGATCATGACCGGGAAGTATCAGGATCGTTATCTGCACGCCGCCGGAGACGACGCGCCGAGGTTTACCGAAGAGGAGATGAAGGTCATCGCGTCGCCGCTCGACTTCGTTGGGCTGAATCTCTATACGCCAGTGTATGTGCGTGCCGATCCGGAGGCTGCCAAGGGGTGGTCGCAGGTTATCTGCGGGCCTGACTATCCGCGTATGTACATGCCCTGGCTAAACATCGGCCCTGCGGTGATGTACTGGACGCCGAAATTTGTTTCCGAGTTGTGGAACGTCCCAGCGATCTACATCACTGAAAACGGCTGCGCGGAGAACGACCGGCCCACTGCCGAAGGGAAAGTGAATGACGTGGGCCGCATCATGTATCTGCAGCAGCATCTCGCGCAGCTACATCGTGCGATTGGTGAAGGCGTTCCCGTGAAAGGGTACTTTCTCTGGAGCCTGATGGACAACTTTGAGTGGGCGCACGGCTACACCAGGCGGTTTGGCATTCACTATGTCAATTACGAGACAATGCAGCGGACGCCCAAGCTCAGTGCTGAGTTCTACGCCGGCGTGATTCGTCGCAATGCGGTCGGCGGCGCATCAAGCTGAGCGAACTTTCTCAAGCAGGAGATCAAACCATTCGCGAGGAACGCGCCTGCCATTTGCGATACCCAATCCGATGGTCGGTTTGTTCCCGCCGTGAAAATCGCTGCCACCGGTTTTGAGCAGGCGATATTTCTCGGCCATCCGGGTGAGTTCGCGGACGGTGAGTTCGTCGTGGTCGCTGTGAATGACCTCAACGCCTGCCAGACCTTCGTCGACCAACTGCTTGATCGTCGTTTCGAGCTGAGCGAAGTTCTCCTTGCGCAGCTGCACCGGATGGGCCAGCACGGCAACCCCGCCGGATTGTCGGATCATCTCGATCGCCCGCCGACTGGTGAGCCGCTCTTTATCAAAGTAGGCCAGGCCCCCTTCGCCCAGGTATTTTTCAAACGCATTCTTGATTGAGCTGACATATCCCTTGCGAAGTAGAATCGCCGCCAGTTGTGGCCGACCAAGCACCCCGCCGTCAGCTTGGGTTTTCCATTCGTCCATGGTCACTGCGACGCCAACTTCGTTGAGCCTTTCCACAATTCGGGGGTTGCGGTCGCCGCGGGCGTCGATGAGTTTCTCGGTGAGGCTGGTGAGAACGGTCGAGGAGGGATCCACACCATAGCCGAGCATGTGGAGCGTTCCCGGCCGCGGGTGTTCGGCACTGATTTCGATTCCGGTTACAAAATCGATGCCCAGCGCCGTGGCCTCGGCCGCGGCTTGCGCCTGCCCAGCGACGGTGTCGTGATCAGTGAGCGACATCGCGGTCAGGCCTGACTTGGAGGCCAGCCGAACGACCTCGGCGGGCGGCAGCGTGCCATCAGACGCGGTGGAATGACAATGTAAATCGATAAACGACATGCAAACCTCTCCACCTGGTGCTAATGGACGCGCTTGAAGGCACTATACTCACTTGCCCCATCTGGAATGACAGGCATTAGAACGCGCACTGTCTTTGCAGGGACTTCCATTTCGATGCGCCCGGCCACCATGATTTCTTCGACGGCTTCATCAAGCTGATCGCGCAACCTGGCGTAGCTCATGAGCTTGCTGTCGCGCGGCGTAAACAGTTCGCGGATGGGTTTGTCAGTCGGATTGACCACCACCAACACATGCTCGGCCACGCGGTCGGTCTGCCGACTGAATGCGAGGAGTTTCTGGGTATCGACCGTTCGATACTCGCCAATGCGAAGCGCGCGATTCTGCTTGCGAAGGGCGATGAGTTTTCTCATCCAGAGCAGATCGGCGTTGCCGTCCTTGACCAAATCCCATCGCATAGGTGCGCGGTTCGCGGGATCGCCGCCGCCGTCCATGCCCAGTTCGCTGCCGTAGTAGATGACGGGCGAGCCGGGAAGAGTGAACTGGAGCACTTGCGCGATCTTTCGCAGTTTTGGATCGGGAATCACATGCCGCAGACGGGGTGTATCGTGGTTGTCAAGCTGAAACCAACTCTTAAGGATCGGTTCGATGCCGGCATCATCGATCATCCGGCCAATGATGGTGCCCGCATGCGCGCCGGTGGTTTTGCCTTCGAGCATGTCGATGACAATCTGGCGGACAAAGAAGTTCATCACGCCATCGACCGCGGGTGTCCATTGTTCGGGGTAACACCATATTTCTCCCACAACCCACGAGCCGCGCCTGGCGGCATGCGCGGCGTGCGTCAACTCGTCGAGGTAGTTAAAGCCGATGTCGTAAGCCACATCCAGCCGCCACCCGTCGATGCCGTCGCGCAGGTATTGCTGAACGACCGAGTTCTTGCCCGCCCAGAGGTGTTTGCGGACGTTCGGATTCTCCAGGTTCAACTCCGGCAGATTCTTGACATTGTACCAGCCGCGGTAGCCGTCTTTGAAGGCAGGATCGACCACGAACCAATCGCGATACTTGCTATCGGGGTTCTGCAGCACATCGACAAAAATCGGGGCCGTGCGGCCCATGTGATTAAACACGCCGTCAAGCATGATCTTCATCCCGCGGGCGTGGCAGGCCTTTGCAAGGTCAATCACATCATCGCGTGTGCCATACTCCGGCGACACGGCGGCGAAATCCTGGGCGTCATACTTATGATTGGTGAACGCGGCATGGATCGGGTTGAGATAAAGCACATCGGCGCCAAGCGAGTCAATGTAATCGAGCTTGTCACGCAGACTTGGCAGATCACCACCCCAGAAAGCCAGCTCGTGGCTCCAGCAGCCGTACTCGTCGAGTTTGACGCCGGGCTTGGGAAGCTCGCTCCATGCATGCAACGTGCGCGGAGCGGGATAGAGATCGCGCTTGGCATCCAGCTTGTTTGAAGGCGCAAACCGATCGACGATCACCTGGTAAACAATCGCCCCGTTGCGCCAATCGGCGGCCCGGCGGTCGATGTTCGCAGCCAGCGCGCGGTCCCGCGGCGTGGCGGAAGCGCCCGGGGACAGCTCCGCCTCGCGCGACGCACATCCCCCCACAGCGATGGCGAGCACGACACCGAATAATCTTAACTGCATCAATGCTCCCGAAGAGGTATCCTGGCGCTAAAACGGTTCACCTCGTCCACACGAACCATCCGATGCAAACTTCAGCCCCGAAGCAGTAGAAGCGTCGGCTTCAACCGCTTCGGGGCATGCGCATGTCAACTGCCTGACCCGCGGGATGTTTGCAGGCGGGCTACTTCAGCGCCCCATCTTTCTTGGCCATGTACTGCAGCAGGTCTACACATCGATTGCTGTAGCCCCACTCGTTGTCATACCAACTGACGACCTTGAAAAATCGCTTCTCGCCCGGGAGGTTGTTCTGAACCGTCGCCAGGCTGTCGTAGATGCTGCTGCGGCTGTCGTGAATGAAGTCGGTGCTGACGAGTTCTTCGTTGCAATAGCCGAGCAGGCCCTTGAGATAGGTTTCGCTGGCCTTCTTCATGGCGGCGTCGATCTCTTCGATGGACGAATCGCGTGTCGCACGGAAAGTGAGATCGACGGCGCTTACGTCGGCGGTCGGCACGCGGAAGGCCATGCCGGTGAGCTTGCCCTTGGTGACGGGCAACACTTCACCCACCGCCTTGGCCGCACCCGTGCTGCTGGGAATGATGTTGATCGCCGCCGCCCGGCCGCCGCGCCAGTCTTTCTTGCTGGGGCCGTCGACGGTTTTCTGCGTCGCTGTATACGCGTGGATGGTCGTCATCAGGCCATTTTCGATGCCGATGCCTTCCTTCAGCAGCACATGCACCACCGGCGCAAGGCAGTTGGTGGTGCAGCTTGCATTGCTGACGATCGGGTGCTTCCCCGAATCGTATTCTTCATGGTTGACGCCCATCACCAGCGTCTTGACTTCCCCCTTGCCCGGCGCGCTCAAAATCACCTTCTTCGCCCCGGCGGCGAGATGGCCCTTGGCCTTTTCGCTGTCGGTGAAAAGCCCGGTGCATTCCAGCACATACTCCACGCCCAGCGCCTTCCAAGGAAGCTGCGAAGGCTCTTTCGTCGCCAGCACACACTTCACCTCATGGCCGTTGACAATGAGCGTATCTTCTTCTTTCGCGTCGGGAGCGGTCTTCTTTGTCTTGACATCGTGCTTGAAGCGCCCGTGCACCGAGTCATATTTCAATTGATATGCGAAATAGTCGGCGTCGGTGGCAATATCGACCACCGCAACAACGTCGATCACCTTGCCGAGCAGTCCCTGGTCGCAAATCGCCTGAAAAACCAGTCGGCCGATGCGCCCAAACCCGTTAATGCCTACTTTAATGGCCATTTTGATACTCCTTAATCAACCCGCCGGGAAAACGCCGGCTCGCCGCTGATGAATAGGCGGAATTTGAGAATAGGAGTGCTGCCATTTCGTGTCAAGATGCGGCAAAATGGCCTTCTATTCCGACGCAAACGCCGCTTATCCGGTTGGGGTTTCAAGACATTTTGGATTGGGGGCACCGATTCACGATTTATCGATTGCGTCCGCGCGCCGGAGGGCTATCATCGATTGACCAACTCTTGTTCGAGTCGTGTACCAATAGTTTGCATGTCTTTGCCCAACGGACGAGTGCTCGTAGTCGGATCTCCGGCGTGCCGCGCGCATGCCAAGACGGCATTGTCGCGCCTTCCGTTTGAGTTTGCCGCGGTGGATGACCCCTATGCGGCAGCGATGGAGCTTTCACGGCGACCGTTGGCATACCGGGCCGTCGTGCTCTGCCTGAACAGCGTTTTCCGTGAGGAATTGGGGCTAATCAGCCTGATCAAGCTGCAAATGCGCCACCTTGACGTGTTCCTGTCGCAGACTGATGGCCGTCAGGCCGCCATCGTCGATGCGACGCGACGCGGTGCCGATGGCATTCTGGGCGATGAAGGCTTGTTCCGCTTTGACGATCCGGCGCGAGATGTTCCTCCGCAGGCAACTCCTTCCGAGTTGCGCGGGACGGGTAGCGAGGTGCCAGATGAAGGCACCGAGACCGGCACTCCGGTCGAAACGGTGACCCACATGCGCACCGACGACGCCGACCGCTACAATGATGGCCTCACCGGCGACGCAGTCCTCACCGCGGAGGAGCTTCGAGCATTGCTGCAAGAACAGCCCAGTTTACCCCCCGGGTCGGAATAGCTGTCCCAAGCCGGATATTCGTTCGGAAAACTCGCGAGCCAGAGTTTTCTCTATACGGCTACGCCCTGTTGGGGCGTATAATGCTGTAGGTCCCATTTTGATCGCTCAAAGTTGCTTTTGATACGATTCGTTATTGGCCAGGGTTCCTATGATCGAGGGGCTCTCTGCCTGGAAAGTGGAAGTAGCAGTAAGGAAGTGGGCTCGTGGCTGTTGCTGTGCGTGAAAAAATTCTTCTGATTGGCGACACGGATCGCCAACTGCACGCTGCCCTTTCCGTGGGTGTCCCAACGGCGCAGGTGAAGAGCGTCGCCGGGATTTTTGAAGGTATTCATGAGCTTTCCGGCACCGATTTCAGCGCCGTGATGGCCGCCGCCGAGCCGATCGAGCGCCGCCCGGAGGCTGCCGTTCGCACGCTGCGCGAGTTGGTCGGCCGGGGCCGGCTACTTTTGTTCGGTCACCCGACGCTCGAACCGTTATCACGGAAAATGCTTGAGTTTGGCGTGGATGATTACGTCGTCACGCCCGCCAGCCCCGGCGAACTGCAGCAGGTCTTCGGCGTGCCGACCTTGCGTCTCGCGAAGGATGATTCCCCCGATGATTCCACCGCAAACACGCCATCCGCGTCCCCCAGCCAGACTGCGTCAAAGTCCAAGTCGAAATCGACGCACCAACCCGGTGCGGTAACGCTTCTGCAACTTCCGTTGGCCGAGTTGCTTCTGGACGCGCTGCAAAGCGCCAAGCGCGCTCCCGCAATGCAGCAGGCGGTGCAAGCCATCGATGCCATGATCGCCCCCAAGATGCGGCTTGATCTGCTCGAAGCTGGCTCACCCATTCCGGCGGCTTCGGAGTCATCGATCGTCCTGTCGCACGCCATCTGGGCCGACAACGAAGAAAAGTCCAGTCTTCATCTCACTCTGCCGCGGGATGATGATCAGACAACTGCTCGCCACTTTCTCGCGCAGCTTTCGCACCTGGCGACGCGCGTTATCTCCATTCAGGAGCGGCAGTCTACACTGCAGCATCTGGCAATCACCGATGATCTCACGGGGCTGTATAATGGCCGTTATTTCCGGCACATCCTCAGCAAGGTGTGCAACGACGCGAAGCAGAACATTTCGCTTGTGCCGCTGTTGTTGTTCGACATCGACAACTTCAAGAAATACAACGACGAGTATGGGCATGCACTCGGCGATGACATTCTGCGTCAAACCGCATCGCTGATCCGCCGATGCTGCAGGCCGAGGGATATGGTGTTTCGCATTGCCGGGGATGAGTTTGCGGTCATATTCATGGAGAAGGAACCGCCGCGACAGCCGATCGACCCTGGCGCTTCGAGCGCGGGCCGCACACCGATCGGCATTCGCCCGATCCTTGAACGCTTTCAACGAGGCATCTCCAGCCCCGATTTTGCCATGCTTGGTGCAACTGGCCGGGGCACACTCACGATCAGCGGCGGCTTGGCAATTTTTCCTCATCATGCGAGCACCCCCGAAGCACTCGTCGCCGCGGCCGATCATGCGCTGATGTTCAACGCCAAGCGCCGGGGCAAAAATAGCATTCATCTGGTGGGCGGCGATGTGGCGTAGGGAAAGTAATCAGCATTCGAGGGGAGAGGGGCAAGCCGGACGACCGTACGAAACACTGAGGGTGGATCACACCGATGAGGTCGTGGAAATGGGCACGCGCCAAGCGCGTGCCCATTGAAATCCGTTGCTTTACTGGCCCCTCAACCCCTGATTACAGAACACTTTCTATCAAGCAGTGATTCCCGTAACGACCACTTCAACATAATTCTGCCGATGGCCCATTTTACGGTGGTAGCCTTTGCGGCGCTTATACTTTTGAATGTCGATCTTCTTCCCCTTCACGCGGTCGATCACTTCGGCTTCCACTTTCGCACCTGCGACGAGCGGAGCACCTACTTTGGCCGCGCCATCACCGCCGACCATCAAAACGCGGTCAAATGTGATCTTCTCCGGCAGTTCGTCGGCAAGTGGGCGGTCAATCCGCAAGCGGTCGCCGGTGGTCACTTTGAACTGCGTCCCGCTGTCTTCAATAATGGCGTACATGACTTCCTCTGATAACAGTCCCAAAATTCGAGCCGGGAAATGTACCTGACCGACCACCGGTTTTCAAGACTGCGGGCATTTCCGCTCTTTTGGGGTTGATTCAATGAACTCGGTGCCCAAGGCTTTTTCACTCGGCTTTGATACGGTATCCTTCCCCGGGCCGGATAAGGCAAGCTAATGGCAAAGTCTGATCAGAAAAGCATTTACGCGCTTGTTGGAGATGAACCATTTCTCCAGATTCTCGCCCTGAAGTCCCTGCTGGCCGCACTGCCGAAGGATACTAACCGTGTGACCCTGGACGGGGAGACCGCGGAATTGGGTGACGTTTTCGACGAATTGCGCTCATTCAGCATGTTTGGCGGGGGAAAACTTGTTGTTCTGCGAGACGCGGACGGGTTTATCACCAGATTTCGCGATCAGATGGAAGACTATGCCGCCAACCCGGTCGACAGTTCGATCTTGGTGCTTCGCTGTAAGTCGCTGCCGTCCACCCATCGGATTGCCAAGCTCATCGCAAAAGTTGGCACGGTTATCAAATGTGAGCCGCCCAAGCAGTCCGAATTGGCGGCGTGGATCATTCGGCACGCGCGGGAGGCGCATCAACTCGCCGTGCCGGCCGACGCTGCGGCTCAACTGGCCGATCTTATCGGCGTGGATCTGGGTAAGCTGGATACCGAACTGGGCACGCTCGCACTCATCGCCGAGAACGGAAAGATCACCGCGGACGCCATCCGCACAACGGTCGCATTTCAGCGCGAACAGGAAATGCGTGCGCTCACCGAAAAGGTCTCGGAAGGGAACATCATCGATACGCTCAAACTCTGGCGGCAATTACTCCAGACCGACCCCGCAACGGAGTTTCGCGCCTCGACATGGCTGACCATCTGGGTCGAGCGACTCACCCGGGTGCGACTGAAACACGCGCAGAAAATCCCCGCATTTGTCATCGCCAGGGATCTGCGCATCTGGCCTGCATCACAAACTGATTCGCTGATTCGGATGGCACAAAGGCTGGGAGAGCCCGGCATCCGCGCCGCAGTCACGCGCCTCGCCGACGCCGACATGCGAAGCAAATCGGGGCTTGGCGATTTTGCGGCGAATATCGAGGGGTTCCTGCTATCACTGAGATAACGTCCCTTCCTGACGACGGATCGACCCTGCTCGCCGCGGCGCAACTGGACGCCCATACCGACCGATCGGATTGCCAGTGACGAACACATCCCAAGTTCCGACGTATTTCTTGACCGCGGGCAGTCCGGGACTTGTGACAACTCCCGCGGTCGGCGAAACTCGCCCGCGGAAAGGAACGATCGATGGCAAAGAAAATCAGTACGCGCCGACGGATTCAGATCGGCGTGACGCAAATGGCCTGCACCGCAAACGTGTCGGCCAATCGGAAGAAGCAGATGGCGCTCGTCGAACGCGCTGCCCGGTCGGGCGCACAGATCATCTGTACGCAGGAGCTTTTCTGTTCGCAGTATTTTTGCCAGTCAGAGGATTACAATTGCTTCAAGCTCGCCGAGACAATTCCCGGACCCAGCAGCAAAGCATTCGCCACGCTCGCGAAGAAGCATAAGGTGGTCATCGTCGCGTCGCTCTTCGAGAAGCGCGCCTCCGGGCTGTATCACAACACCGCGATAGTGTTTGACGCCGACGGTTCGGTAGCCGGGATGTATCGAAAGATGCATATCCCTGACGACCCACTTTACTACGAGAAGTTTTACTTCACCCCTGGCGATCTGGGCTTCAAGGCATTTCAGACGAAGTATGCCAAAATCGGCGTGCTGATCTGCTGGGATCAATGGTACCCCGAAGCAGCACGGCTGACCGCGTTACAAGGCGCGGCGATCCTGTTCTACCCCACCGCGATCGGCTGGCACCCCGCGGAAAAGGCCGAGCATGGCCGGTGGCAGCATGAAAGCTGGGAAGTCATCCAGCGAAGCCACGCGGTCGCCAATGGCTGTTTTGTGGCCGTTCCCAATCGAATCGGCCATGAGCATGTGCTCGGCCCGGACGGTAAGCCGGTTAGTACCGACGGCATCGAGTTCTGGGGCCAAAGCTTCGTCGCCGCCCCCGGCGGGCGAATCTTGGCGAAGGCTTCCGTGGCAGAAGAGGAGGTGTTGATCACCGAATGCGACCTGGACTTGGTGGATTACCATCGCACCCACTGGCCGTTCCTCCGCGACCGACGGGTGGATGCTTATGGGGATTTGACGAAACGGTTCATCGGGTAGAGATTTGCCCACGAATCTTCACCAATGAAACACGAATGGGGAAAGGAGTTGCGCGTGCCGGAGCTGATTCTTGCACGGGAAGTCTATGAGATTGTGGGGGCGGCGATGGCGGTGCAGAATGAACTGAAGGCGAATTTTCTTGAAGCGGTTTATCAGGAGGCGATGGAGATCGAACTTGGCCTTCGGTCGATTCCATTTTTACCGCAGGTGTTGCTGCCGGTCTTTTACAAGGGCCGTGAACTGAAATGTCGTTACAAGGCGGATCTGCTGTGCTATGAGAAGGTCGTGGTTGAAATCAAGGTAATGGAGCGGCTTACGAGCAAGGAAGAAGCTCAGATACTCAACTACATGGCCGCAACAAGAATGAAAGTAGGCGTGCTCATCAACTTCGGTGACCCGGGTCGGCTAGACTGGCAGCGCCTTGTACTCTGATCTCTTCATTCGTGTCTTATTCGTGTCCATTCGTGGGCAGTCTTTGGTAATCGCATGGAAAAAGTAGCCACCTTAAAAGTCATCACCCGCGGGACGCCCAATCAGTTGGGGTACAGCTTTCCGCCGGAGTGGTATCCGCACGCCGCGACATGGATGAGTTGGCCCCGGCCGGAGGCAGCGTCGTTTCCAGATCGGTACGAGCACGTCGTTCCCAACATCTGCCGCATCATCAAGGAGATCTCCAAGCGGGAGACGGTCAACATCCTCGTGGAGAACTATAACTACGAGGTAATCGTGCTCCGGACTTTGAAGGAGCACAAAGTCCCAACCAACAACGTGCAGTGCTACCACATCAAGACCAACGAAAGCTGGTGCCGGGATCATGGCCCGGCGTTTGTCCTGCGCAAGGGCCTCCGCGGCAAAACTGAGGCGGCGGTGGTTGATTGGGTTTTCAACGCATGGGGCCAGAAGTATGACGGTTGGGACGACGACGACGCTGTGCCGACTGAAATCGCTGAATTGCTTGATCTCCCCGTCTTTTATCCCAAGATCGTCATGGAAGGCGGCGCCGTTGATTTCAATGGTAAAGGCACAGTGCTCACGACGGAGTCAGTGCTGCTCAACAGTAATCGCAACCCACTGCTGAAAGAGTGGGAAGTGGAGCGCTACTTGAAGGAGTATTACGGGCAGAAGCATGTGGTGTGGCTGGACGACGGCATTCAAGGCGATGACACAGACGGGCATGTGGACGACCTGTCGCGGTTTGTCAACGACAACACAATCGTCACAATCGTCGAACACGACAAATCCGACGCCAATTTTGAGCCGCTGCAGGAGAACCTCAAGCGGCTAAACGGCGCGCGGGATCAGGACGGAAAGCCGTTTCATATCGTCGAACTCCCGACGCCGGGCATCGTAGAAGTGGATCGCCAGCGGTTGCCGGCGAGTTATGCGAATTTTTACTTTGTGAACGGCGCTATCCTGATGCCGACATTTCGCAAGAAGAAGACGGATAAGAAGGCAATCGACATTCTCCAATCGCTTTGTCCAAAGCACGAAGTGATCGGCGTGGATTGCACCGACCTGATCTGGGGCCTCGGTGCGATTCACTGCTTCACGCAGCAACAGCCAAAGTTTTAGGGCGGCGGGCACGTGCTCGCTGGGCCAAAAAATTTTTGATTTACTTGACTTGTGCGCAAACCTGATACCATTCACACATGCCGGGCGGGAATCCGGCGTTTTGGAGTTTGAAACAAAGATGACCACGCACGCGCAGCCGGTTCTTCCTTCGGTTCCCGCCGGCAACCGCAATGGCCTTGCTAGCCCCATGCAACCTAAGACCTGGACGATCGAAGACGCCGCTCGGCTATATGGCATCCGAAACTGGGGCCAGGGCTACTTTTCCGTGAACGACCACGGGCATGTCGCGGTTCATCCGACTCAGAACCCGGCACTCAATATTGATTTGAAAAAGCTCGTGGACGAACTCCGCGAGCGAGATATCCAACTGCCTGTCCTGCTTCGATTTACAGACATTTTGCAGCACCGTGTGCAAAAACTCCACGATGCGTTCGCCAACGCCATCCGGGAGCATGATTACAAGGGAACCTACCGCTGCCTCTACCCGATCAAGGTCAACCAACAGCGGCATGTGGTGGAGGAGATTCACGGGTTTGGCAAAGCCTACAAGTTCGGTCTTGAAGCAGGCAGCAAACCCGAACTGCTGGCAGTGATGGCGGTCGTGCAAGACAACGAAACGCCGATCGTCTGTAATGGTTTTAAGGATGATGAATTCATCGAAGCCGTCATTCTCGCGACCAAGATCGGCAAAAACATCATCCCCGTCGTTGAAAAGTTCAGCGAGCTGGAACTGCTGGTGAAATACGCCAAGCTGCATAACGTCACCCCAAGTATCGGGGTGCGCGTGAAGCTTTCGGCCCGGGGTGCCGGGCGATGGCAGGAGTCCGGCGGAGTTCGATCCAAGTTTGGACTGTTTATCAGCGAGGTGATGGACGCACTGGTATATCTCCGCGCCCATGGCATGGGCGATTGTCTCAATATGCTGCATTTTCATCTGGGCAGCCAGATCAACAACATTCACAACATCAAAGCTGCAATCATTGAACTGGGAAGGGTTTACACCGAGTTACAGAATCTCGGTGCCGGCTTAAAGATGATCGACGTCGGCGGCGGCTTGGGCGTCGATTATGACGGGTCGAAGAGCAGCTACGAATCGAGCATTAACTATGGCCTGCAGGAATACGCCAACGACGTGGTTTTTCACATCAAGGAAATCTGCGATGGTGCCGGCGTAGAACACCCCACCATTCTCAGCGAATCGGGCCGGGCGATGGTGGCATATCACAGCGTGCTGGTCTTCAACGTCATCGGCTGGAGCGGGTTCAACCGCTTTGATCTCCCGGTCGAACTCACGGCAGAGCAGCGAAAGACCATGCCTCAGCCAGTGATTAACCTTTTTGACGCGTTTGTCGGCGTAAATGAGACGAATTTCACCGAGTATTATCACGACGCGCAGCTCGCCAAAGAGAGCATGCTCAGCCTGTTTAACCTCGGCTATTGCAATCTTGAGCAGCGAAGCCTGGCGGAGAAGCTCTACTTTGGTCTGGCAGCGAAAATCCTCAACATCGTCCGCAGGATGGATTACGTTCCCGAAGAGTTCTGCGGGCTGGAGGCGCAGCTTTCGGATACTTATTTCTGCAATATGAGCATCTTTCAATCGATGCCCGACAGTTGGGCGATCGATCAGTTGTTCCCGATCATGCCGATTCACAAGCTCAAGCAGGAACCTACCTGCCGGGGCATCCTTGCCGACATCACCTGCGACAGCGACGGAAAGGTGGATCGGTTTATCGACCAGCGCGATGTGAAGAGCGTTCTCGAACTTCATCCCTATGACAACACCGATTACCTGCTTGGTGTGTTTCTGGTGGGGGCTTATCAGGAGATCCTAGGGGACCTTCATAACCTTCTCGGCGATACAAACGCTGTGCATGTGACTATTGACGACACCGGCTCGTTCAGCATTGATGAAGTTATTGAAGGGGACACAGTGCGCGAGGTGTTGAATTATGTACAGTTCGACGCCGACGACCTCAAGCGCGCCATGTTCAAGACAGTCGAGCGGGCTTTGAAGGATCAGAAGCTCAGCACTGAGGAAGCCCGGTTGCTGTTGAAGTTCTATGAAAACGGACTTGAAGGGTACACCTACCTCGAGTAGCTGTTCCGCGCCTATAATGGCCGGTTATGAGCAGACCCCGAATCATCAGCCCCGACACACAAAGAGGCACCCCCGCTGCTCGCACCCCGCCGGCGCAGACACTCACGGCGAAATGGCCTGTCTTGCACTATGGCGACGTGCCCAAGGTCGATCCGACGCGTGCCGACTGGAGGCTGCGCGTCTTTGGGCTGTGCGATGGGCCATACGAGCTAAGCTACGCTGACATCCGCGGCCTGCCTGCGGTCGATGTCTTTTGCGATATGCACTGCGTCACACACTGGAGTCGTTTGGACAACACCTTCACAGGCGTGCCCACCAAGGCGATCATCGAGCGCGCCCGCCCAAAGCCCGAAGCAAAGTTCGTCATGTGCCACAGCGAGGCCGGGTTTACAGTCAACGTGCCGCTAGATGAATTCACCCGCGAAGATTGCATTCTCGCATACCAGTGGGAAGGCAAAGACCTCGAACCCGACCACGGCTGGCCGCTGCGCGGGCTGGTGCCGCAACTCTACCTTTGGAAAAGTGCTAAGTGGTTGCGTGGAATTGAGTTGCGCGCCACCGACGCTCCCGGTTTCTGGGAGCAAAATGGCTACCACATGCATGGCGACCCGTGGAAAGAAGAACGGTTCGGCTGGTAGAAATCTCCCCTCCCGAGTTTTCAGGAGGGGAGATTTATTACTTCTGGTGTCAGTGGTTGCCGGTTACGCCCGTCGGCGACGAAGCAATTGCAGCGCCGCGATGCCCGCCAATGCAACCGACCCCGGTTCGGGGACAGTAAACGCGATGATCGCTTCTACTGCCGCAGTCCCGCCGATGGGAATCAGGTCTACGTCTACGTAGATCTTCGGACCATCTCCCAAATCGATCGGGTTGCTGATGGTTGACGATCCGTTGAAATCCGTGAGCGTGTAGTCGGCGACGGTATCGCCATTCACGTCGAGCAGGTCGCCAGTGCGGCCGAGCAAAATTGAATCACCAATGCTGTCGGCATGGCCAAAGAACAGTCCTTCCTGAGACGTCCCGGGTAAGTCCCATAGCTGGACAATCTGGTTAAGATTGTTGATTGCTGCAGCATCAATCGTGGTGCCCAGTGTCAGCCCGGCGAGGGTATCACCCTGCCGAACGATCACATTGCCGTTGTAGACGAGGATGTCATCGGTTGCGGTCGGGCCGGCGTCGTCACCGTAGACGATGTGGTTGCCAGCGTTGTTGATATCGACAGAGCGAAACGCCTGCCAGGCCGCAGACCCACCGCCGGGAATGCTCCCTTCACGCGCGACGATGGTCGTGCCATCGACAACCACTCCCTGGTCGGTCGCCGTGGGGCCCGTGAAAATCACGCGGTTGATAAAATGGTTGCCATCGGTAGAAACGTTGTAGCCGAAATCGAGTCCGGTCGCGGTGATGTTGGTACCGCCGACCGCGGCCCCGCCTACCAGACGTGGCGTAATGACCCCTGCGGGCGTTGCGCTGTAAAGGACGCGCGTCGTGGTGCTGGCAGCAGGCCCCACCCCACCGATCCAGAAGGGCGAACCGTCGGCGGCCATCAGCGGGCGGCTGTTGAACACCGAGTTCTGCCCCGGCAAGCCCGGCGCAAGATCGCCCGCGCGAAGCAGCAGTCCATTCTGCGTGTAGACCGAATCGCCACCATCGGCACTTGGGCTAAAGTTAAAGCCACCCGTATTGCTGATTCCCACCTGCGATTCGGCACCTGTGAGGACTGGAGAAACGACGTTGGCGTTCACATGGACGATCTTGTCGCGCGTGTAGACAAAGTTAGTTGTTCCAGCACCGTTGACGACCGCACCGGTAAACCCCGGTTGGCCCAGTTGGTTCACCGACGGCGTGTTGAGTGAGGTAACCACCCCGCCATCCCAGCCAGTGAGCGGCGCGCCAACGAGCGCAACAAGATCGACCTGTACTTGTGCCAATACCGACGACGTGGCAAATGCCAGCGGAAGCCCGGCGAGTAAGACGCTGCAACGCATAGTTTTTCTCCCAAACAAAGATGTGGTGCCCGAAACGAAGTGAACGACCCGTATTTTGTACGCGGAGCGGCGCGCAGCCTCAAGTAAAATCCCTATTGCGGTAAGATTTTTGTCTCTCTCGACGCAGTTCCGCTCGTTGAGCACGCACGGGTGGTCCGTGGGACGCAATGACCCTGACCATTCTGGCTACAAAGGCTGTTTCGCTGGTCCGGGCAGCCCTCAGCTGGGAACGATCATAAATATCTGTCAAAAATACACTTACGGCGATGCCTAGCGAGGCTCCTCCTCGAACTCTTACCTGAACGAATTCTACCGAGATGCTTGCATGAACTGGACAGATTCGATATCTTTGACCTTCCTGTTTTGCCAAGAAACAGGGCCTGCGTCGGGCATGAGGGTGGGTTTCTTCGCCGCGGGCATTTTACATCTTCTTTTCATGGACCTTGTTTAAGCCTCAAGGCGACGAACCGTCTTGGCCGTTGTGCCGTCGCTCGGGCTGCCGACTTCAATTGTTAAGTCGTTGAAAGGACAGTTATGGCGTTGTCTCAGGCAGAATTGGTGAAGGCATTGGTGGATGCTGGCGTACACTTTGGTCACCGCGTAAGCCGGTGGAATCCGAAGATGCAGCCCTACATCCACGGCAAGCGGAATAACATTCACATTATCGACGTGCGCGAAACGGTCAAAGGCCTGCTTCGCGCCAAGAAGCTCATTCAAAACACCGTTGCCAGCGGGAAAGACGTGCTGTTTGTCGGCACCAAGCGACAGGCCCGCCACGCCGTGCAGGAAGAAGCCGCGCGGTGCGGCATGCACTTCGTGTGCGAACGATGGCTCGGCGGAACGCTCACCAACTTCACCACCATCCGCAAACGCCTGAAGCGACTCGAGGAGTTGGAAAAGCTCTGGGAGACCGGTGCGATTGAGAACTACAGCAAGAAGATGAAGAGCACGCTCGGCCGCGAGAAGGACAAGATCAAGGCCAACCTCGAAGGCATCCGCAAAATGGAAAAGATGCCCGGGCTGATGTTCATCATCGACACCCGCCGCGAACACATTGCGGTAAAGGAAGCCAAGAAGCTGGGCGTGAAGACGATCGCGCTGATCGATACTGATAGCGATCCCGACTTGATCGACCTTCCCATTCCGGGCAACGATGACGCGATGCGCGCCGTTGAAGTGATCGTTCGCGAACTGGCCGAAGCGGCAATCGAAGGAAAGCAGGGTCGCGGCGCCAATGAGCTAAAGGGCGAAGAGGTTCAAAAGCCGAAGAAGCGCAGCTCGCGCTCGCAGTTTGCAGCCGAGAGCGACAAAGAAGCCCCCGAAACCGCAGGCACGATCGAGCCCCCGTCGGAAACCGTGGCGGCGGCAACGGCGTAACCAACATTCCAGTTTTTGCACCGCAGAGATTCGTACTGCGAGCGGTGCAGAGGTCGCGGAGACTCATCCAGAGTCCAAGGACAGCACAGTCCTTCCTCTGGGCCTCCGCGGTTTGTATCAACTGAAAGCTATAGGAGATAATGATGTCCGCTACGATTACTGCCTCGCAGGTAAATGAGCTTCGTGCCAAGACCGGCCAAGGCATGATGGAGTGCAAGAAGATGCTGGTCGAAACAGGCGGCGACCTGGGTAAGGCCATTGAAGAGTTTCGCAAAAAGGGTGTGAAGTCGAGCATCACAGAGCGAGCCACGAGCGAAGGCCGCGTGCAAGTGGGTGTCTCCAACGATGGCAAAACCGCCGCAGCGGTAAGCGTGCATTGCAATACCGATTTCACCGCTAAGAGCGACCCGGTGTTGAAGATTCTCGACGCCGCAGTCGCCAAGCTGCTGAAAGACCCGACGGCGAATCTGATGGAAGACGCCGAAATCAAGGCTAATCTCACCGCCGTCGCGCAGACGACCGGGGAGAATGTCCAACTCGGCAAGGCAGTCGCGGTGAACAACCCCGGCGGCGCGGCCGGGGCGTACATCTACAGCATCACAAACAAGATTGCCGTTCTTCTGAGCCTCAACGGCAAGGTGAACGACGACCTGATCAAGAGCCTGGGTGGGCACATCGCATTTGCCAAGCCACTGGGCATGACTCGCGACGCCGTCCCTGCGGACCTCGTGGCGAAGGAACGCGAGCTTGCGGTTGAACAGGCCAAGGCAACCGGCAAGCCGCAGCAGATCGCCGAGAAAATCGCCGAAGGAAAGCTCAACGCGTTCTTCGCAGAGCGCGTTCTGCTCGACCAGGAGTTCTTCAACGCCCAGGCATTTAAGGGTAGCGTCAGCGCCATGCTGAAGAACAGCGGCGCGGAACTGGTTAAGTATGAACTGGTTGAAGTGGGTCGTTAACACTGAGGCACGACAGCATCTGGGTACGAAGGCACGAAGTGAAAACAGTTCGTGCCTTTCCCTTTTTTGCAGCACCACTCGTGCGCCACGGTTTCTGGAGGATTGATGCAACTCGCAGTCAGTACATACTCACTTTGGCGATGGATGCGGGAAGGAAACAAAAGCCTCGAAGCAGCGGTCGAGCAGATCGCCGACTTCGGTGTTTCGGGGGTTGAGTTTGCCGGATTTGATCCTTACAAGCCCGACGCATCACCGATTCGACGAGCCGCCAAGCTGGTCAAGGTGGCCCAAAAGGCAGGCTTAACGGTGGTGAGCTATTGCGTGGGCGCGGAACTACTGGTGGGGGCCGAGACACAACGGCACGAGATTTCGAAGCTGAAGGAGCACGTCGACATCGCCGCAGAATTGGGCGTGACGACGATGCGTCACGATGTGACCCGCGGGTATGGCGAGCATAGTGCTGGGGTTGGCGGCGCCAAAACGTTTGAGAATGCGGTGAAGCACGTCGTTCCGGCGATCCGTGAGGTCGCGGACTATGCCGCGACGAAACGAATCCGCACAAGCCTGGAAAATCATGGGTTCTTCATGCAGGCCGCAGTGCGCGTGGAGGCGCTGCTTAAGGCGGCAAAGCACGCGAATTTTGGCCTGACAATCGACATGGGGAACTTTCTTTGCGTAAACGATGACCCGGTGAAAGCGGTTAAGCGCCTGGCAAAGTTTGCGCAGATGGCGCATGTGAAGGACTTCCATGTGCGGCCGAAGGATCGCATGCCGCCAACCGGTTGGTTCGCCACACCGACAGCAATTGCCCTCCGCGGGGCGATTGTGGGGCATGGCACGATCGACATTCCGGCCCAGATCAAGCTGTTAAAGGCAGCGGGCTATGACCAGTGGCTGAGCCTTGAGTTTGAAGGGATGGAAGAGCCGACAATGGCGATTCGACTAGGGCTGGAGTACTTGCGCAAGTTGATTTAGCTGGCGATGACCTTGCCCATGGTGAATACCGGCAACATCAACGCCAGCGCCACCCCGCCGATGATCAGACCCATGATGATGATCATGGCTGGCTCAATGTAGCGGGTGAGTTCGGTGATCTTTTCTTTTAGCTCGGCCTCGGAGTAGACGGCGACTTGCTCCATCACAATAGCGAGCTTCCCGCTATGTTCACCGCTATGCAGCATCTGCGCGACATCGGGAGGCACAAGAGCGGTCGATCCCAGTTCTTCGCTCATCGGCTTCCCCTGCTTAATCCGCTGGGAGACCCGCGTCCACATGTCGCGGTAGCAGGCGTTGGTGGTGGCGTCGATGGTGTTCTCCACGCAATCGAGGAGGTTTACACCCGACCCGCTAAGCGTGCCCATCATGCGCAACCCACGTGAGACATTTAGCTGGCGGAAGACCGAACCAAAGACCGGGAGCCTAAGTTGAGCAACGTGCCAGCCGCGCCGTCCCGCCTCTGATCGCATGAGCATCCAAATGCCAAATGTCGCCGCCGCGAGGCCGAGGAGTATCGGCAGCCAGTGGTGGACGAGAAAGTTACTCATCGCCATGAGAATGCGCGTGGGTACAGGAAGCGAGGCACCCTTGTTGGAATAGATGGTGGCAAAGCGTGGCAGTACAAATGCGAGCAGAAATGTAGTAGTCAAGACCGCAAATCCGAGCATGATCGCCGGATAGGTCACGGCACCCTTTACGCGGCGGATGATCTCCTGCTCATCGCGAAGGTATGCGGTCGCGCGCTGGAGCATCTTCGACATCATCCCGCTGCGCTCCGCCGCCCGCATGAGTGAGATGTATAACCGGGGGAACGACCGAGGGTGTCGACTGATCGCCGCCGAGAAGTCGCCGCCGCCTTGAATGGCCTGGCTTAGTTCCGAGGTAAGGGCCTTGTACTTTGGGTTCTTTGCTTGCCTGCCAATCGTGTCGAGCGCTTCGCTGAGGGTGACGCCGGTTTCCAGCATGATCGACATTTGTGTCGATAGATGGATCAGTTCCTTGCGCGTGACCTTGATCCCCCCTGCCGCCCGCGCCATCGTCGTCGTGACGCCTGCTTCACCGGCTTCCCTGATGGTGATTGGATACTTCCCTTCACTGCGCAGCGCCTTCTGCACATCTTCGCGTGATGCCGCGGTCATCGCACCGGTAGTCATGCTGCCGGATTCGTCGCGAGCGGTAAAGGAATAGTTCGGCATCGTCCTACATCAGTACTTCATACAACTCGCGGCCAACGCCGCCTACGCGGTCGCCCGATACACCTCTTCAAGGGTGGTGATTCCAGAGCGCACTTTTTCCATGCCATCATCGCGTAGCGAAAGCATTCCACCCTTCTTGGCCATGACTTTTAGATTGTGAAGCGTAGCGCCATTGGCAATCATCTCATACATCTCGTCGGTCGGCGCAAAAAGTTCATAGATGCCAATTCGGCCAACAAAGCCAAGATTTCTGCAAGCAGAGCAGCCGACAGGCTTGTAGAGCTTTTCTACGGCACCGACGGTTCTTTCGAGAATGCGCAATTCATTCGGCGCCGGTGTATACGGCTGACGGCACTGCGGGCATAGCTTGCGCACCAGCCGCTGCGCTAGAACGCCTGTAACGCTCGCTGCCACGAGATAGGGTTCGATGCCAAGGTTAATCAGCCGGGTGATCGCGCCGGGCGCGTCGTTGGTGTGCAGTGTACTGAGCACCATGTGCCCGGTGAGCGCGCCCTGCGTCGCCAGCCTAGCGGTCTCGCCATCGCGAATCTCGCCCACCATGATGACATCGGGGTCTTGCCGCAATAGCGAGCGGAGCGCGCTGGCAAAAGTAAAGCCGGCTCGCTCGTTTACCTGAAACTGATTCACACCTGCAAGGTTGTATTCAACCGGGTCTTCGATCGTGCAAATGTTGACATCATCAACATTTATCTCTTTGAGCGCCGCATAGAGCGACGTCGTCTTGCCGCTGCCGGTGGGCCCGGTGACGAGCAAGATGCCGTGTGGGAGGTTGATGAGTCGCCGCCATTCCTTGAGCGTATCGACGCCGAAGCCGAGCTTCTCCAGATTTACGCTCGCCTTATCGTTATCGATGATACGAATGACGACTTTCTCGCCGTGGCGCCCCGGCATCGTGCTCACACGAAGGTCGACCGGGCGTTTATCCATCATCACATGAATGCCGCCGTCCTGGGGCAGGCGGCGTTCGGCGATGTCCAGGCCGGCCATGATCTTGATTCGGCTGGCGACCGCCGACGCCATCATCGCCGGCGGTCGCATTTTCTCGACTAGTCGGCCGTCAACTCGAAGGCGAATTCGAAGCGCGCTCTCGTTGGGCTCGATGTGAACGTCGCTGGCACCCTCCCGAACAGCGGTGTACACAATGTAGTTCACCAGCTTAATGACGGGCGAATCGCCGGCCGCCTCTTTCAGATCGCCAATGTCTTCAATCTTCTCCTCGATGAGCGTGAACTCTTCGAGCTTGGCATCGTCCATGATCTCATCAATGACAAAGACCTTGTCATTGGGAAGATAGGTTTGCAAGGTGCTCTTGATATCACGCGCTGTCGCCGCAACGAGTTGCACCGAGAACCCGCTGATTCGTTCGATTTCTTCGAGAAGAAAGAGATTGGCCGGCTCGCTGACGGCAACCGTCAGCACGTTCTCGACGAGAAACAGCGGAAGTACCTGATGCTTCTCAAGAAACTCCTTTGGAAGAAGTGCGATCGTTTGTGCATCTGCCAGTTTAGGGCTGATGCGCGCGTAAGGTACACCGTAGGCGCTCGCCAGCGCTTCGGTGATCTGGTCATCGCTACAAATCTGCAATTCAACCAGCAGCTCACCAAGCAACTTTTGATGGTTGTGCTTCTTCTGCTCCTGCAGCACGAGTTCAAGCTGCTCAGCGGTGACGAGCCCGCTGTCGAGCAGGAGCTGGCCAAGAGGTTTTCGTGCTGTTGTAGTGGCGACCATGGTTATCTTGCCGCGAATGCGTGTCACCCGCGGGCGTTTACTTATGACATCGTTTTCAGCGCGCTCTCGAGGCCGTTGTGCGACTCAAAACGATGGCTAAGTCGTGTGATTTCAAGGATTTTGCGGCAGTTGTCGTCAAGATTGGCGAGCTTGAATTGGCCAAAGAGGTCTTCACACCGCCGCTTGGCCCAGAGCAGGGTGGAAAGGCCCTTGCTGTCGATAAAATGGCATTTCTCAAAATCAACGACAAAATCGGCAAGGTGGCGCGTCTCGATCATCGCTTCCATCTGGTTCTGCACGAGCGTGTTCTCGTCGCCCGCCAGATCACCTGCGAGTGTCAGAACGCACACTTTGTTATATTCATCACATTTTACTGCCATAACAGTCTCTCGCAGTCGTTCAAGCGGCACGAAGTGCAGGCTGTTGCGCCAACATCCGGCGGGGCGATACCGAATGGTTCTTTAGAAGGTCCCTAAGTTCATCAGGTTCAAACTTAACGAACGCATCAGCCAGCATCGGATCAAACTGCGTGCCCGCGCAACGGCGGATCTCCATCAGGGCGACTTCTACGGGCAACGCCTTGCGATAGGTCCGGCTTGAGGTCATCGCATCGAAGCAATCGGCAAGACAGATGATCCTTCCCATTAGAGGAATGGCATCCCCTGCCAGACCGCCGGGATAGCCTTTTCCGTCGTATCTCTCATGATGGCGAAGCACACCGGGAATCAGGTCTTCAATTTGTTTGATATCTCGCAAAATGCGCGCGCCGACGTCTGGATGACGCTTAATCTGTTCAAACTCTTCGGCTGTCAGCTTGCCCGTTTTCTGCAACACACCTTCGGGTACACCGATTTTGCCGACGTCATGCAACAGACCCGCCATATAAATTCGGTCGGCTTGCTGTTCAGACATGCCTGCAGCAAGCGCAAGGTGCCTGCTGATCAATGCCACGCGCTCGCTATGGCCACAGGTATAAGCATCCTTGGCATCAACGGCAGAGGTGAGGCTGTGCAGCAGTCCCATTACAAGTTCATGCACATCTTCAAACAGACTGGTGTTTTCGAGATAGACCGCCGACTCGTCGCCGATGCTTCCCAGAAGCTTGCTATCGACGCTATTGAATTCATCCACGCGCTTATCCATCGCGAAGAGGCATCCGAGTAGCTGTCGGCCGCGCGTGAGGGGCACAGCAAGCAACTGTCGTGCCGAGGCTGCGAAGAAGCTCAGTGCCGGGTCGCGATGGAGATGATTGACCAGAAGTACGCTTTTCCCACTCTCGAACCAGTCCATCACATACTGCGTAAGCCGGTCGAGTTCACCGGGCTGCGGATTAATCTCGCCGAAGATGGTCGGAGGCTGATTCAACGCACCTTCGCCTCGGAGCGCCACACCCATCCCGCGCACGTCCAGCACCCCCATCACGTCGGAGCAGGCCTGCCTGAAGAAGTCCGCGGGCGCGCGATTGACTTTCATCCCGCTGGAGAGTTGATAGATCAGCGACAACTCTTCATAGGTGTTTGACAACTGCGTCGAAAGCGACTCCAGTTCCCGCTTCTGCCGGTTGATCAAGGCGCAGTCTTCGATGGATTGCCGCAGAACCTGCACTTGGCACGACAATGCCTCGGGGCCATAGCCAGGCAACACCTGCGCATGGCGATTCAGCCAATTCAGTTCAAGCCCGAATTGAGCCGCATGGCGTATGACAGGGTCATTCAACGAAAAGTCGACCGATTTCGCCGCCGCGAGGATAAAGCCATCGATACCCTTCCGATCTGAGTACGGCTCGGCCGCCGTGAGCACTCCCGGGACGATCTCGCACGCTCGCTCAGCACTCGGTCGGTCAACGGACACGTTTTCCGCGTGCTGCTCCGATGCCTGCTTTCCGACAGATTGCATCAACCCTGCAGCATACCCCTTGAAGAGTTCCGCGCAACAGTCGTCAGCATAGTACACCGTGCCGTCGGGCAATGCGGCGGCGAACATGATCCCGCTCGCACGTGCTCGCTCGGCCAGCCGCGCAAGCACCTCTGGTGCCAGCTGGCTACCCGCAATCGGCTCGATCCTGTTGTTGACCCGCGCACTGGACATCGTCAATGACTCCGAATCGCCTTCCTTGCGATTAATCAGGCTGCAATCCCAAGCACGTCATTCACCGCAGTCAACAACTGCCGCGGGCTAAAGGGTTTGCTGATTAGCTGGTTAATCCCTGATTGCTCGGTATCACCCGGCTCAAGGTTGTAGCCTCTTGCCGTAAGCATGATGGCCGGAATGCCTGCAGTTGCCGCTGACTCCTTCAACTTCTTGCACAGCTCAATCCCAGACAACTGAGGCATATGAAAATCCGTAATCAACAAGTCGGGATGTTCGGCGGTGGCAATGTCATATGCCTCCTGGCCATTGTTCGCCGTCAGCACCTTGAAACCCGCGTTGCGTAGTTTCAACGATACGACGTTTAGAATGTGTGACTCATCATCTGCGACGAGTATGGTTCGCTGCGACATAGCTTTCTCCCATCTGATCTCTAAACAAGCGGCAGTTCGAAGCCGAACGTGCTACCTTTTCCTTCTTCACTGGTCACAAACACTCTTCCCTGATGCACGCCTTCTACGATGTGCTTTACGAGCGAAAGGCCAAGGCCGGTGCCGCTGGCCATCTTGTTGTTGGACTCCACTCTAAAGAACTTGCCAAACAGCATGGGCAGATCCTTTGCCGGAATGCCAACCCCATTGTCAGTTATCTTGGCAACCACCTTCTTCGCTGATTCATCCACGACGGTCTCAATGATGAGCCGGCCGCCCTCGGGCGTGTACTTCACCGAGTTGCTCATGAGATTTAGTAACGCCTGATAGAGCATGTCCCGATCGGCAAGCGTCTGATAGAACGCCGGAGGAACACGCTCTTCGATGCTGATATTCTTGGTCTTGGCTTGCGGTGCGATGACTTCAATTGCATCCTTCATCACGACACTAAGGCTGATCGGCTGCTTGTTCACCTTCACCAGCCCTGACTCGATCCGGCTGATGCTCAAAATGTTGTCAATCAATCGCCCCAGGCGATTCGACTCCGACTGAATAATCTCGTAGAAATCGCGTCGGGTCTTCTCGTCGGTCGCTTCGCCGTCTACCAGCATCTCAACATACGCCCGAATACTGGCGAGGGGCGTGCGCAGTTCGTGGCTGACGTGACTCACAAAATCATTCTTCATTTGCGCGATCTCTTTTTCGCGCGTCATATCGTGCAGCACACACACCACCCCGGCAGGCTCGTTGCTCTCGGCCGAGCGTGCCTCATCCGCCACGCATGACAGGGTGACCTTGTAGGTTCGGTCAACACCCGAGACAGCCGTCGTATGTTCTACAACCCGACGCCCGTTGATGCTGCCGCTCTGCCGCATTTCGCGGATGAGGTCAACCACCTTGGCATCGGATAGCACCTGGTCCACTGGGGTCCGCCGGGGTTGTTCGGTCTTGAACTGCAGCGCCTTTGCAGCGGATTCGTTAGCGAGCACAAGTTCATCAAACCGATCTGTCACCAAGACCGCATCCGAAATGCTCTTGATAATCGCCTCAGCATGCTGCCGCTCTGCATGCGCCACCTTCAATTGAATCTCCAGCTCCTTGAAACGCAGATTGGCGTCGGCAACTTTCTGATTGCTGTAGTCGACCAGATCATTGATTGCGTTGGCAAGGGGGCGAATCTCCGACTGTTTGACGGGAATTCGCTCCACCGCCCCATCAGCAATCTGGTCTACCAATCGCTTGGCGGCATCGCGGCAATTGCTTCTTAACACGGTGACCGCCAGCAGTCCTGCCACCGCCGCCAGCATGAAGAGCACCACCCCCGCGACGATCATCGCCTGCGCGTCAGGGTGCGAGCGCCAAACCACCCCCGCGGAGGATGCAGTTGAAGCAAGCCCCGCCATGAGGAGGCATACAATGAAAATGGGGAAACTTCTAACTTTCAAGCGATATTCCTGTAATATTGATCGGCGTTAACGCTGCCTCACTTCTGCAACGCACCGCAAAAATACGACGGCGTGCGATGCCCATCGGTCAGCCACCGAAAGGGCATCGCACGCCGCCATTTCTCCTCACAGGAAACTGTGAGGCACCAAGTTATCGGGCTTGGCTCCTCAGTAACGGCCCCTGCGCCGACCTACTCATTCAACCCGATATTGGCCATCAGTTGTGTAGCCAACTCATCGCCCGGCCTCACCCGAAGGGCTTTGGCGTAGAAATCCATCGCCTGCTGTTGGTCGCCCATGCGTTCCAGAATGTAACCTGTCATGCAAAGTGCCACCGCATCAGCCTGATCGAGTGCCGCTGCCTTTCGGAATGCTACCATTGCCTCATCAAGCTTTGATTGACGAAGCCGTAGATAACCCGTCAGAAGCAGCGCTTGCGGGTCTGCCGGCTCGAGAGCAAGCGACTTTCGAATCGCCATTTCGGCCCGCCGGAGGTCGTTTGCATTCAGCGCAACCTTTCCAATCCCCTGCCAGGCCAGCGATGACGAAGGATTAATCTGCGCCGCCGTCTCAAACGCTGCCCGGGCTTGACTCGCTCGATCGGCCTGCATGCATGCTTCACCTAGCATCACATACAGTTCCGACCGCTCGGCGTTGCGTTCATCGCGGGTGAGCCGGCTCAGCAGCTCCGCTGCCTCACGCGACTGATTGTTGAAGAGCATCGCCTTGGCCAATCGCTCCTTAATGCCAATATCGTCCGTTGCAAGCATGGAGGCCTTGCGGAACGTGTCGACAGCTTCGGAGTATCGCTTCTGCTGCATCAACAACTGCCCAGCTGCATCTCGAATAACAGGGTTGTTCTCGAAAAATGGCTGCTTTTCCTGCAAAAGCGACAGTGCTTCCTTCGCGCGATCCATCGCAACCAGGGTCTCCGCCCGGGCTAGCACAAATGCGAGTTCGGTTGGAGCTTTGTCGCTTGCGATCTGGTAATCGCTCGCAGCATCTTCCAGCTTCTGCCACCGCTGATTGATCACGCCGCGCAGGTAGTATGGCTCTGCATAATCCGGTGCCAGTTCCATGGCCCGGCCCAAATCCTGCTTTGCCAACTCCAGTTGGCTCTGCTCAATATTCAGCTTCGCCGACAGCACCCACAGATCGGCATTCTGCGGAGCCATCCGAAGCGCTTCCATCACCGTCTTGCGCGACTTGTCGTAGTTTCCGGTTTTGTACTGGTCGTTGGCCAGGCTGTACAAAACTGCCGCGCGGGCTCCGCTCCAATGAGCAACGGCCGCCTTCTTGTTATCGGGTGGCTTTGTCTGCGAACATCCGACCAGACTCGACAGTGCAAGTGCTGCGATCACTAACGTCCGGCGCATAACAATCTCCAGATCAAAACGTGAAACAAGCGGCTACGCTGCCAGCAAAACACAGCGGAACTACTTCGGCTCGCCCGATGTCAAGGGCACCACGGGCTCCATGGGCAACTCGGTAAAAGATGTCGTGTTGTGCGGTGGCTCGATCGGATGCTCGGCGGGGTCAACCTGGACGATCGTCGGCTGTGTTGTCGGCGATTGCTCAACGCCCTTCTGCGCAACGGCCGAGTCCGTGGCCGACTTCAGCCAGCTCGACCAATCGATTGTCGGTGGTGCCGCCGGAGTAGTGGCCGAAGTACTGAAGGAGGAATTTGAATCTTCGAAAACGCGCGATGTCTCCAAGCCAACCAGGAGTTTGGTCGGCTGGGTGCTCGGCTGGGTTGCCGGCGAATCGCTCGCGGGGAGAACCTGCGACTGACTTGCCGGCATCGTTCGTGTCGAGTCGCTACGCGGCGTAACAGTGATCGGGACGCTGGAAGGTAGCGTGGTCGGAACAGGCATATCCTTCTCCGCCAGAATCTGACGTCGGATGAACGAGCGCACGGAGCTGTTATCCGAAGCCGACAGTTGCCGCCCGGTGATGCGCTCCTGGAGGGCACGTGCTTCGGTAAACTTCGGATTGAGATTCGTCGCACAGTTGAGGAAGAACAGGGCCTTCTCGCGGTCGGGCACATCCTTGTTCATCTCATTGCTTGCTTTCTCGTATGCCGATTCAGCCAATCGCTCGCGACCAAAGGGCATCATGCCTCTGCGAACGCCGACTCGAAGCTTGTCGAGCTCATTCAGTTCCTGTTCCGATGCATCAGAGAACGCCTTGTCGTCTTTAATGATGTGTGGCGTCAGAAGAATGATGATCTCTTCGCGAGTGGTACGGTCGCGCTGGTTGCGGAAGAGGTAGCCGGCGACGGGGAGATTGCCCAGGCCAGGAACCTGGCTCTTGCTGCTGTCCGTGGCCTCTCGAAACAGACCGCCGATCACAATCGTACGACCATCTTTCACCATGACATTGCTGGTGACTTCAGTTGTAATCTTGAACGGTAGATTGTCAGCCGTCAGGCCACCGGAGGAATCTTCCGGATGGATTTCCATGCGGATGTTGCCTTCATCACCAATGAAAGGCCGAAAAATCAGCCGCGTACCAGTATCGAGGAACTCCACAGTCTGGACGGTACTGCTCTCGGTAACCGTCGTGGTGAGGTAGCCGTCCTTGCGACCAACGATCACCTCGCCCTTCTGCTTGTTGAGTGCGAGCACCTTGGGATTGGCAAGCACCACGGTATCCGTCACGCCTTCCAGCGCAGAGAGGAACACACTGACGTTATCGCTGACAAATCCCAGTTTCAGCCCGCCGGGCACGCCACTTGTGAAGCTGTTGCCGGTGCCCACGCCACCGACGCCGTTGTTCACCGGCGCGGTGTTGGCGCCGGTGTTACCGCCGGTCACCTGCCCGCCGTTATTCAGCAGGACATTCTGGAAGCTCACCCCAGCAAGCACGTTGAAGTCGACGCCGAGCGCATTATCTTCTGTGAGTGCTGCGCGAAGAATGGTCGCCTCGATCAGAATCTGCTGCGGCCGACGATCAATCTCTTTCAAGACCTTGCGAACTCGTTCAAGGTTCTCGGAGTAGTCGGTAACGACGAGCACGTCTTCGGTCGCGTGGCTCGAGCCTCCGGTGTCGTCGGTGCCGGTCGCGATGCCCGAGTTGGATGGCTGATTGAGCGACACTTGCGCGGCGTCACTGAGCACAGGTTTGATCATGTTGGCTGCGTTGGCAGCCGGGGTATAGAAGAGCCGGAAGACTTCCGTGGTGGTAACGCGTTCAGCCTTTTCCATCTCCGCGATCTCTTTCGCGGTGTAGACGTAGATGAAATTACCCTTTTCACGGTAGGCGTAGCCGTTGGCGTGAAGAATGGCATCAAGTGCTTCGCGAACGGTGACGCCGTAAAGGTTGGCGGTCACTTTGCCGCCGACTTCCTTGCTGGCAACAATGTTCCGCTGCGCCTGGATCGACATCATCCGAAGGACTTCCACAAGCGACGCATCGTTGACGTGAATCTCGACCGAGCCTTCATCGTTCACGTTGACAGCGTCGGCAGTGACACTGGTGCCCTGGCTATTGGCGTCATCAAGGAGAGGTTGGCTGACGGGACCGTCTGAAAATGGATCCTCACTCGCAGCAAGCACTTTGACATTGGTTGTGCCGGAACCGCCGGAAGGCGTTACCGCGCCTGGCGGCTTTGCCGCAAGCGCCTGTAAGGTATAAACGGATGAGACAGCCAGAAAAAGAACCCCCGCGGCCTTGGTACGATTGAACATGGGAGACACCTCTGTACGACCTTTGTCTGCGACTAATTGGTCTGAACGGGCACCGTCGCTATTTCATCTGGATCTCGAGCCGGATGCCCTCGGCCTCGACAATGATCCGCCGCGCCTCGATTTTGAGGACACGGAAGTTCGCGACGACATCTCCCTCTCCCACGAGCTTGTCATCGATTAAGGCCCGGGGCGACGGACCCATCATGACACTCGCAACCCGCAGTTCGCTGGCGCGACGCTGCAAGTCTTGAAGCTTCTCATGCTTCTTCTCTTCCTCATCGACCGCCACGGTGAGCGACTTAGCAATCTCATCCCAAAATCCGCGCCCGCCGAGAGTTTCCTGGGGTTTTGTGGCGTCTGGGGGGAATATCTCGTAGCGAATGTAATAAGGATTCCGCATAAGCGGTGCCGCCGGCGCATCCAGCCAGTTGAGCACCGCGGCCGAAGCGCCAGCTACGTCGCGCCGGGACTCAGTCGGCGCCGGGCTTGCACCTGCGATCGTCGGGCCTTGCCGCGCAGCCAGTGCCACGGAGGGTGCCGCCTTGTCCGATAGCACCATTCTGCCACCGGCGAGCAGCAGCACGATCAGCAATGCACCGAGGAGGCCAGTTCTCCCCGGCTGCTGCTTAACCTGCCGCTGAATGCTCCGCTGCCATGATTGGATCGTCGTTTGCAGCATCTTGTTATGGCTCAGTTGAGAAGAATGTGTTCAGTGCCATCTCGACGCGCACTTGACCGGTCTTCTGGTCAGAAATGATGCTTATGCCCCGGAGTCGAGTCATTCGTGGCAATTCTTCGATCTGGCGGACAAACGCGTACACGTCCATCATTTCGCCCTCAAACTCCAGCATGATTGGCAGTTGCGAGAACGTCGAAGATCGCTTGGCAAGGCCATACTTGTAGCTGAACTTCTTGAGCGACGACTGATTGCTGAGACGGGTGATGTCCCGAACGAGATCTGCCCACTCCGATTGTCTCGGCAGACGCTTGCTGCGGGCCAGTCGAAGCGAAAGCTCGGCATTTTCGGCAGAAATGGTGGGAAGGTTCGCAGCGCGGGCCTGGGCGGCTTGCAACTCGGCGACGTGCTGCTGGTGCTCAGATTGCAGGCTGGCTGCGCGGGCAGTGCTTGGCCGCTGGATCACCAAGTAGAAACCGAGCGCAAGCACTGCCAATACACCTGCAAACCAGTATTGCAGCTTGGTAAGCGATTCAGTCCGAGCTTGGAGATCGCGTGTCATCCATCATTTTATTCGGTTGATGGTGAATTGAGGTTGATTAAGAAAGTCAATTCAAATTCGCGCATCAATCGCCCGCCCTGAACACGGTCTTTGGCGTAAGTCATGGCTACCTGGTCGAAGCAGGGTTTATTGGTCAGTCCGGAAAGAAAGTTAGCTACATCGACATCACTCGGGCTCACTGCAACGAGCTTGATCTTGAGGTTACGATCGACCTTGGCTGCTGAGGCCTTGTTAAAGGACGATGCGCTGTTGCCCTGGTTTGACTTATTGGCCGAAACGGCCGGGGCGGACCGTGTCTGCTCCTCGGTTTGTGCCGAGAAATCGATGAGAAACATGTCCGGGCCCATGAGTTGGTCGAGGTCGCCAATAATCCGCGTGAAATCAACCTGCAGCCCGACCTCAGCGAGGATGGCGCTTTGGCGGCTCAGCTGCGCCTTCAACGCAAGTTGCTCGTCGAGCAGTACCAACTGCGTCCGCGTCTGTGTTATCTGGTTCACTATGCCGGCATTCACCTGCGATTGCGCGTAGACGCGCTGGTGGTGTGAAATGCCCAGCAGGCCCAGCGCGGCTACAATGGTCACGCTTGCCCAGATCTGAGTCGCCAGCAGACGACGCCGGCGGCGGAAGGTGGGATACCACTTCGGCAAGAACTCAAGTTCACGCACCCGCCACCTCCACCGCCGAGGTGACCGAGCGGGCACCCACTGATGAATTCGGCACCTGCGCCGTAGCCACGTTTGAAGCGTCGAGACTAGGTGAACCGGATCTGGCGCGCCCTTCCCGGCCCGCAAAATGACGACTGGTGCCCTTCAATGACAGCCCCATCGCAACCGACCACTCGCTCATCTGCCCGCGGCGGAGCGCGATCCGCATGGCGGTGTAGTCGACATTCTCAATCGCCCTCCACGCGGCGACCGGAATCGACAGCGCACCGCTTGCGATTCGGATCAGCTGCGCGTCGTTTCCTTCCCCGCCGATCATTCGTACGCTCAGTGGGCGCGATCCCCGGAATGTCACGGAGTAGTAGCGAAGGCACAGCGCAATCTCGCGCGCGAGGTTTTCCATGATCGGCCGAAGTGTGTCCTCTACACTTTCCCGCACGGCGTCTCGGCCCACCACTGCCTCGGGGCTGGCCGATGCCAGCCTCTGTCGAAGTGCAACGGTCTCTTCCAGCGTGATGCCGAGTTTTCGCGAGACCGCTTCTCGCATCGCCATGCCGCCGACTTCGACGGGCTTGATCAGCGCAATTTCCCTGCCACGGCCAATGATGACCTGCGTTCGCCGAAGGCCGACATCGACCAGCACATGAACATCCTGCTCATCTTCCTTGCGGCGCATGAAGCGCTCAATGCTGCGGTAGATCGCGCAAGGTTCGTAGTCGAGCGACTCCACGAGCAGCCCACCGCTGTGCAGATGTTCTACGTAATGCTCCAATTCCGAGTTTTTGGCGGCGATCACCATGATTTCCTGCCGCGCTTCACTGCCTTGCCGGACTTCCCCAGCGTGTAGGTATTCCAGGGTGGCCGAGTCTGTGTCGAAGGGAAAGAGGCTCTTGGCCTCAAACTGCAGTGCCGCCGCCGTATCGGCTGCGGGCATGATCGGCATGCGCAAGTTCTTCAGATGAACCATTTCGCGAGGCAGCGGCATGACCACCTTGCGGCCATGGAAGTCGTTATCCTGCAAGGCCTTACGAATAACTTCCAGCGCGATGCGATTTCGGGTGTGCACATCCTCCCCCGCGGTCATGGGCATCGGCTCGCGCGCGGCGCATGCTACCGAGAGTTCGTCGCCGACGATCTGCAACTGCATCAACTTGACGCTGTCCGAGCCGACGTCGATCCCAATGGGCAGATATTGTGTGCGCGATAGCCTAAACACTTCTATCAGACCTTTGAAACGGTGATTTCCCCGGTAAACGGCTCAACTTCAATTCTGAGTTGATAACTCCCGCTCGCAATCACGATCGCCCCCGCCGCCGTCAGCGCGGTGTGGCTGTTGGCGACTGAATTGTAAGAATAGGGCGCACCCAGTTCGTCGAAGGCGACCACCGTCGCGCCGTCAAAGGACGTGGAACTGATTGCCGAACCGGTCAGCCCGGTCGTCCCCCCGCTGCCAAAGATCGCGGTGAAGGCCGAGCGGTTGATGGGGTGCAGGATAGGCGTCGTGCCGGTGGGCGTGTCGTAGATGCCGTAGCCGGTGCTGGTAAACCGGACATAAATTGTCCGCTGCCCGGAAATCGCAAGGTTCTGCGCGTAGATCAGGTCGCTCATCACGACGCGCGCAGAAGCGGCACAGCGAAGATCATCGCGCGACCCGATCTGGGGAATCACCATCGCCGACACAATGCCGAGAATGACGATCACCACGAGGATTTCCACCAGGGTAAACCCTCTGACACCGGCGCGCGACTTTTCGGAAGACAGTCGATTCATGTGGACTCATCCCGGCAAAAGATACTTTGCCATACCGTTCGCTGTTCGACGCGACCCTAGGTGCCAACGATGCAACGCTTCAGCCAGCACAGTTAACGAGCGCCGCCATCCTTGCTATCGGGCATGATAGCCGTCACCTGAAGTTTGCCGGACTCAAGCAGGCTGATCAGGCGATCGAGCTTTTGATTGGTCTTGCGCAGTTCCTCGGTCATCGCGATCCGCTGGGCTCCCGGGTCGGCCACCTGCGCCCCGGCCGTGGAGATTCTCGGACCACCCGTCCACTGCCCGAGCAGAATGAGTCCCTGCAATACCACCACGAATGAAAGCAAACGTCCGGTTTTCATAACAACCTCTCTTATCGCTAAACCCGTCAGGCTCAATTGCCCGACCAGGACACCACTTGCAATCCTTTACTATTCGGATCGGCAACCGCCATCCCAAACCCGGGAATATTCGCGCGCCCTGAGTTATAGGTCACTTTGAACGGCCCCAGGAATCTGCTCGACTCGATCGGTTCTATCGGGTCAGAAAGAAGCAGAGCACCATTAACTTCAACGCTGCCGTCGTTGTTCGCTGATTCCGCAACGATCTTCGTGGCGCGCACCAGTCCATTGACGGTGAGATTGCCTGGGTTCTTGAGAGATATCACACCGTCGGAAACGATCGCTGGATATCCGCTCATCGCAGTGACTGTGCTGAGTCCACTCTTTACAGTGATTTCCTTGCCGCCGGTGACGATGAGTGTGCCGTTGATGATCGTCTCGTCCAGGACAACATCCTGGTTACTCCAGTAAATGCCCGCAGGGTTTGCCAGGGTGGGGCCGAGCGTGACCTGCTTAAGGCTTGTGCTGGAGACGTTGACGGCGTTGTACGTCAATACAGTACCGGTCAGCAACAGTTTGAATCGATAGGTGCGCAGGTCGGGATGATGCACGATGTCCATTACCAGCTTGGTGTCATCAGTAGGCGGCGCAGGTGTGACGACGGCCGGAGACAAGAGTGCGCTCCAGAGTTGTTCGAGCAAGCTCTTGCCAGTGGCTTTTTCAGTCTCTCTAACCTCGGCACTGGCTTGTGCATGCGATCGCTTCTCTCCGGAGATCGATCCGCTCCCAGCCGTAGCGGCGTCGTCGGATGTCACATTGCCTACGACGCGTCCCCCCGCGACAACCCGCACCTTGCCGATCGTGCGCACACCGCCCGGCGATCCGGTGATGGTCATCTTGTCATCGATGAGTAAGTCGCCGTTGGTCACCAGTGCATCAACGATGGGCTGCACTTCAAGATTGCCTGTTGGTATCGGTTTGACGACGGCAACCTGCGTGCGGCTTACAGGAGCGTCGGCCCCACCGACGGAGGCGACTGAACGGATGGCGTAGCGCTTGGTGGCAGAATCGTAGGTGACATCGGTCGTCACGCTCGAACCCTGAACGCCGCAGAGATTGGCATGCGTCGCGCCGGGGAAGTAGCCGTCAGGTTTGGCCCCCGTATAGGCAGCGGGGTTCTGCAGATAGTACATCGCCAGGTTGACGCCAGACTCTGCCAGGTACGCCGCTTGAGCCACCGAAGCCGAGTTCGCGCCGGCCTTGGTTTGCATCGTCGAAGCTGCCAGCAGTGCCAGCCCGAGCGAGGAAGCCACCCCTGTTGTCACAACAACCATCACCAGCGCGCCGCCCCGGCGCGCCTTAAGCGTTAAATCGAGAATCTGCCTGCACTTGATCATCATGGTGTCGAGTCCTTTGCGCTGCCGCGCAGTGTCGTAACCACGGAGAATGCCTGCCTCTGGCGACCACTTTTCACGCGAATGCTCGCTTCGACCATCTCTGCATGGTCTGCCGTCCCGGTGTTGTGGAAGCGCATCGCGTCGATCCGGGGCAGGAGCGGCGACATGGTAAAATCACCATAGATGCGCGCAATCATGGCCGGGTCTTTAAACTGCTCGGGCGTGAGGTCTTCATCGTCGCGCACGTCCAGCGGTTGAAATCGCTCGACGCGCTTCTCGGTCGGGTTGAATGCGATCATCTCCAGTTCGAGCAGTTGAATCAAATTGTCTTCGTTGGCGTCGCGCACCCACACCACCATTGCTGCGGCAGGACCGGTATTGTCGAACGAGCCTGTCTCCACCGCGCCCACTGCGCGGGCCGTGCGGATGTGTTTGTCCATGCTGGCACGGGTGATGTTGGCGATCATCGCCGTCTCGGTTTCCTCGCTGCTGGCCCGCCAGGAGGTGGACATCGCGAGCGTTATCGCCGCCAAGGCGCCGAGGGTGAGCGTGGTGATCGCCATGCCGATCATCAGCTCAACGAGCGTGAAGCCGCTACGGATGATTGTGACGGATCGTGGTGCCACGGGCCTACCCTTCCATTTTCACACGACTGACCAGCCGGCGGAGCTGATACTGTCGCCCGGCCGGCGAGGTGGCGGTGACAGTCACCTGGGCCAGCTCGCTGCCGGCCAGCGTGGGCGCGGGGGCGAGCGTTGCCAGGAGCGGTTCAACGATCACGCTCCGACGATAGTTGGCCGGGTAATCCAGCGGCGCGCCGGAGACGGTCATGGATTGGAAGGGCGACGCATCGGCGTAGCCGTGCCAGTCATAAATATCGTCGTAGGTGCGCCGGTCGCGATTCAGCGCAGTCCACCCCCCGCCGAAGCCGTCGGCGGCGTCGGTGAACGGGGTGGAGGCAATTTCCTCGATCAGCGAGCGCGTAAGCTGCAGGAGCATGCTCTGTTCGCGCATCGCCGTGGTCTGCTGGTGCGACGACATCAACGCCGTGGATATGCCAATGACAACCGTCGCCAGCACCGTGCTGGCGATCATGCTTTCGATCATGGTGAATCCGCTGCGACTTTGCATGACCAACCTCTGGCATCTTGCTCCATCCCGGTGCATCGGGTCGGATTCAGTCGGAGGGCCGTTGCGCCCCGGGCAGCGTTTGGTTCGCTGCCGGCGATCAATAGCTGTAGTAGGCGGCTCCGGAGCTATCGGTTCCGACGACGTTGGGCGCGATCTGCTGCGTTTCGGGCTTGTAGTAATACCCTGTCGTGCCATCTGGTGCTGCAGGCATGGGCGCGCCGTCGGCAATGATTGTAAAGGTGCTGAACGTGTTCAGCGGATTCTTGGGCATGCGGCTTAGATATGGCCCGTACTTGAACACCGCAGAGCCGGTCGGATTGGCGTTGCCCTGCTCGTCGGTGTAGGTGGTCATCTGCAGCTCAAAGTTGGCCTCGGTCGCCACGCCCGACCCGCTGCCCGGTGCATAGCCCGGAGAATAGTCGTTGTGTTGGGCACGATAGACGGCGATCTGCGTCCTCAAGTAGCGCATCTCGTCGCGCAGCGTATTCTCGCGCGCGGTGGCCGAAGCGTTGGAAAACTGCGGGATGACGATCGCGGCGAGAATGCCCAGGATCACCACCACGATCAGGACTTCGACAAGCGTGAATGCGGATCGATCCAGTTTGCGTTGCATGCCGACCTCGGGAAGGAAAAAAGGACCCCCGCCGGCAGTTAAGCCGGCGGGGGCCGAGGGTTCTAGTGAATTAGTCGGTGATCACGGCACCGGCTTCGTCGAAGGCCCAGAGCTTGCCAGTCGCCTGGCTGAAAACGTAGCCCTGACCTGCAGCGGCGGTCGTACCGAGGGCAGCCGCATCGTCAGCAACCGAAACCACCGTGGTCGCGCCAGAACGCAGCGCGTTGGCCGGGGGCGCCTGGAGGTACGGACCAAAGGCGCCGGTTGCGTTCAGCGTGCCATCTTCATCGGTCTTGTTAACAAGCTTACCGAAAGCCACACCACCCGAAACCCAGTTGCCCGCAGCAGTGTTGTTGTCGGTTGGATAACGGTCCACATGCTGGAGCTTGTACAGTTCCACCTGGCTGCGGATCGACTGCACCTGGCTTCGCGTGCTGCTCAGCCGGGCTTCGGTTGACGCGTTGGTAAACTGCGGGATGACGATCGCCGCAAGAATACCGAGGATGATCACGACGATCAGAATTTCAACGAGCGTGAAACCACGCTTCAGGGAACGATACGAATTCATTTGCGGTCTCCTAAATCTTGTCTGCTTGCTTTGCCCACCACCAACACGGCAGCAGGCGAATGTCTGCATTTGCGTGGCACTCGAGCGCGATCGGCCCGTTAACGCACCATCGCATCGGAATCACAGGCGCACCCGCCCGTGGGATCGGCCATACAGGCCGCCTGGGCTAAGCGCGAAAAGGATCGCTCCTTTCGTCGCCACCACGACACAAGTAGAAACGCATTGGGTCGCTTGTTCGGCTGGCGATACACACGCCCGGACACACATCGCCGAACAATCAAGCCATCGGACAAGCGGAAGGGTGACTTAACCGCAAATCCTGCCGCAAAACGGAGCACGCCGAAAAAGCCGACGTGCTCTGCACCACAGCGATGGCCCAAACGACCGACAAGAAGAGACCAAAAGAGAGGAATCGCACAGAAGGTGTCTAACAGAATCCTTCGACTGCGAAGACCCATTCGGCAACGGCTCGATCCATTTACTGGACCAGCCGCTTTGCGCATCACACAGGCCGGACAGCACCCGCATGAGTCGAGCGTTTCGCCCTCGCTCGACGCCGCCTCTCGACGGCTTAGCCCTTTCGGGGATCCTCTTGTCAAACCCGCCAGCAACAACCCGGCGGCTGGGAAGATGTACGATTTGGTTTTGGGAGGTGCAAATGGTGGTTAATGGAAATCAGAAACCAGAAACTCAAATCAAACCCAAGGTTAAAATGACGAAAACGCAGACTGACCCGATCCGGCAGACACGCCTGCCTGCCGTAGCACTTGTGTTGTTTGAATCACCATTCAAGCTTCGTCACTGATTCGGATTTCTGGCTTCGAGTTTCGGATTTGAAAGAACCGCTTTACCGGACCCGTCAAACTTCCACATCAAGCCCGATATCCAGCGCCGTGGCGGAATGAGTGATCGCACCGACACTGATACGTTCAACGCCGGTTTCTGCGATCGCGCGCACCGTGTCGAGGGTCACCCCCCCGCTGGCTTCGAGCTGCAACTTGCCCTTCTTCCCCGCAAGATCGCGCGCCTGCACGGCCATCGTCATACGCGGGCAGTCCATGTTATCCAGCAGAACGATGTCAACGCCGTCAACCTTGAGGACTTCGCGTAACTGATCAAGTGTATCGACTTCCACCTCAATCACCCGGGCCAACCGCTCGGCACGGCTCGCGGCGATGATCGTACGCAGTCGGTCTGCAAGGTCTCGCGGTGCTGTGCCTGCGAGGTGATTGTCCTTGATCAAAACAGCATCAAAAAGTCCGTAACGATGGTTATGCCCCCCGCCGGCGCGGACGGCATACTTATCAAGTGCGCGGTAGCCTGGGAGGGTCTTGCGGGTATCGAAAATCTTTGCTCCAGTGCCCTGAACGCGTCGGACAAAGCGATTGGTGGCCGTCGCCACCCCTCCGAGATGTTGCAGAAAGTTTAGAATGACTCGCTCGGCGGCAAGCAACGACTGCAAAGGACCCCGAATGCGCATCAACGGCATCGCCCGCTGGTCATTAAAGCGCCCTTCAATGATTTCCAGATGAAAGCCGGGGATCAGCTCCACCCGAAGCCGCTCATCATACGCACGGCAAATCATCTCGACGATAGGCAGTCCACAGATAACGCCGACCTCTTTCTGTAACAGCGTGCCCACACCTACCGCATCTTCAGCGATAGTCAGCCGACTTGTGACGTCATCACTCTGCTGCCCAAGGTCCTCACGCTTGGCGAGGGCAACGAGTTCTTTAATCTCATCAAAGCTGGGAAAAGTCTTGAGCATGGCGATCCGTCGCGAAACAAGGTTGAGGTTCTGCGCTTCCTTGGAAGTCGGCGCAACATTATAGCACTCAGCAACGGCTTCTTGGCGATGCAAGACGCCGCAGCTGTGGAGTCTATCGCTTTGACAGCTTTTTCCCCTTCTTCCCTCCCCCCTTCGGCTGCCAAATCTTCACCGCCGGCTCGCTGCTGTCGGGTTTGCCGAAGTTGCGGCTTTCGATTAGGGGGGCACCTTTAAGCTCTTGAATTCGGTCACGAAGCTGTGCGGCGCGCTCAAACTCCAGATTCTGTGCCGATTGCAACATCTCTTCTTCCAACAACTTAAGCAACTCGGTGTTGTCGAGGGTAACCTCATCAGCCTTGATGGCGTCGGCGGCGGTTTTTCGGGCTTTGATCTCGGATTCGATGTTGCTGCGGATCGCCTTTTGCACAGTTTGCGGCGTGATTCCGTGTGCGGCGTTATACTGCTCCTGCACAGCCCGGCGGCGGTTGGTTTCGTCCATCGCACTTTGCATTGCGGGGGTGATTGTGTCGGCGTATAGGAATACTCTGCTGCCGACATGACGCGCGGCCCTGCCAATCGTCTGCACAAGCGAAGTTTCTGAACGAAGAAATCCAGCCTTATCAGCATCGAGAATCGCCACCATGGCCACTTCGGGCAGATCGAGCCCTTCTCGCAACAGATTGATGCCTACCAGAACATCAAACTCGCCCTTGCGCAGGTCATTCAAGATCTCAACGCGCTCGATCGTCTGGATTTCACTATGCAGATACCGGCCGCGAAAGCCGGCTTCCTGAATGTAGGCACTGAGATCTTCGGCAAGCCGCTTGGTCAGAGTTGTCACCAGTGCGCGCGTTCCGGCGGCTACACAAATCTTTATCTGTTCGAGCAAGTGCGGTACCTGGCCCTGCGCCGAGTGCACGATGATCTCCGGATCGACCAACCCCGTAGGCCGAATGACCTGTTCCACCACTTCCCCGCCGGAGTGTTCGAGCTCTTCTTTTCCGGGGGTCGCCGAGACGTAGACGACCTGATTGACCATCTCCACGAACTCGTCGTACTTCAACGGGCGATTATCGAGCGCGCTTGGCAGCCGAAAGCCGTGATCCACCAGCACCTCCTTTCGCTGCCGGTCGCCGTTATACATCGCCTTAATCTGCGACAGCGTGACGTGACTCTCGTCGACCATTAACAAGAAGTCCTTCGGGAAGTAGTCAATGAGCGTGAAAGGCTTTTCGCCGGGCTTTCTTCCGTCGAAGTGGCGGCTGTAGTTCTCGATCCCACTGCAGAAGCCGACCTCCTGGATCATCTCAAGGTCATACTTGGTGCGCGCCAGTAGCCGCTGCGCCTCAAGCAGCTTTCCCTGCCCGCGGAGCTTCATCACCTGCAGATCGAGTTCTTCGCGAATTGTCTGCACACCGCCGGCGATGCGCTCCTCCGGCATCACATAGTGCACGGCTGGATAAATGAAGATTGAGTCATAGCTACCGAGCAGTTCCCCGGTCAACGGATTGATCGCATCAATATTGACGATTTCCTCCCCAAACATCTCGATTCGGTACGCAAACTCCTCGTAGCTGGGCCGCAACTCCACAACATCCCCGCGAACACGAAATGTGCCCCGCTTGAAATCGATGTCGTTGCGGCTGTACTGCAGATCGATGAGCTTATGAAGCATCTCATCGCGATCCATCGAAACATCCTTGCGAATCGGAATCACCGATCGCTGGTAGCTCTCTGGCGAACCAAGGCCGAAGATGCAAGACACGGACGCCACAATCAGCACATCGCGCCTGCTGACCAGGTTGCTGGTTGCGCTCAGACGCAGCCGATCGAGATCGTCGTTTCTGCTGGCATCTTTCTCGATGTAAATATCTCTCTGAGGAATGTATGCCTCAGGCTGGTAATAGTCATAGTAGCTGACGAAAAAGCCCACCGCATTATTGGGAAGCAACTCCTTAAACTCCTCATAGAGCTGCGCCGCTAGTGTCTTGTTATGGCTTATTACGAGGGTTGGCCGATTCAGACGCGCCACCGCGTGCGCCATTGTAAATGTCTTACCAGATCCGGTAACGCCGAGGAGCGTTGTGTACTTCCTGCCGCCGTGAATGGACTCGACGAGCTTGTCGATTGCCTCAGGCTGATCGCCAGCGGGCTTGAACTTGCTGATGACTTCAAAATTGGGCACGCCAGAACCTCCGTCGGTTATTGTATGCGTGCTCGACATCTACTGCGATTAATCTGCGTTTCGCGGTTCAGTGTTGCTCGGCTGCGTGGCAGGAAAGACCATAAACGGCGAGAGCTGGGTCATCATTGCCACCCCAATGCCATCGACCCTCATCAGGTCTTCTGGACGCCGGAATGCGAGTTCGCCCGGAGACCGCTGCGCGACTGACTCGCGATAAAGCACAAAGCCGCGTGCCCGAATCTTTCCAAGCCCGGGCAGTGCGGCAAGGGTTGCCACGTCGGCGGTGTTGGGATCGATTCGATTCGCAAGTTCGACCGAGCGCGCCCCGAGCACCGGCGGAGGATCGGTGACGGTAGTGCTTTCGCGCATCAGACGGATCAACAGAACCACAGCCACTGCAAACGTGAGCACAATCAAGACGCGCCGCTGGGCCTCTGTCCAAGCGATTGGCTCGGTCGGCTTTGGCATGGATTCACTTCTTCAATCGAACGAACTGATCGCGAAACTCCTGGATCTTCTTGAACGACGGCTTGGGCTTGAGCATGTCATCCAACAACCCCGCTCCGGGAACTACGGGATTGATATCCGCCAAGTCGCCCCAAGCGATGGATTCGATGTAGGGCTTACTTAGCATGAGCTTGTACACCGCGTCGATCCACTCGGCCTGCAAGTTCGAATCCCAAGGCCGGTGCCACTTTCCGGCGGCGGCGGGATTCTGTTGGCCTTCCGACTTGTCATTGCGGTCGGGGTCATTGCGCCCCGGAGCCGTCACCGCCGTCACAAACACGGGACGGCCTGTGGAACTGAAGCGGTCCAGCATGGAGCTGATCTGAAAGAGATCCCGCGAAAAACTCCCCGACCGAGGGACGCCCATCTGCAGTTCCAACCCGAAGGCGTCAAAGTTTACTCCCGCCTGCGCCACCATCTCGGCATAGAGCATCGGCGGCACGCTCGTGTGTCCCTTGGCGTGGTATTCGCCAAACGGTTCCGTGACAGTCACCAGAGTGCGCGCATTCGGAAGAAGTGTCTTCACCTGCGCCACAAGAAGCCGGGTCAGTTCAATAATCTGCTCAAAGGAAAGCGTGAAATGGTTACTCGTGTGAAGCCCGGCGACGACATTCCACACGTTCACAGCCTTGCGATATCGGTGAACCACCTTCTGCACAAACTCGTATGCAAGCTCGCGCAGGGTGTCGAAGTCGTGTTCCCAGATGAACGACCAGTCGGGCATGCCCATGTCGGATAAATCCACCAGCGGGCCGGCGATGATCGGCACGCGCTTGCGGCTCAACTGCTCGACCCACTCATCCACTGGCTCGGTGATAAAGTTCTCTTCATCCGGCTGAAGCTGTTTCCAACTCATCGGCAAGACTGCGCAGTCAAACTGTTCGGTGATGGTGTCTTTGTACCGCTGATTTTGAATTGTCGAGTCAACCCGGCACGCAAACACATGCCGAGGGATTCCTGCGGCCGCCCGACGACGGTTGAGCAGCAACTCGGCATGAAAACAGGCCAACTGCTCCGAGAGGTCGACCGATATCGCCAGCGACCGGTCTGCCAGACTGGCGGCTATCGCTGGCTCGTGAAGCTTCCCCAGCGCATCAGCGAAGAGGTCCTGCGCTTCACGAAACATGGCCGCGAACTGATCGGCTCGGGGAAAATCGAACAGGTTCCAGTCTTCCTGTTTTTGGACGATCTTCATCAGCCTGCAACGGGCGAGTTCGACATTGAGATGATACGGCGACTCACGCGGCTGCAGTCTGGTGGTTTCGAGGTGGTAAATCCCTGTCTCGCTTACCTCCCAGAGCAGTGCAACCCCGACGGCATGCTCGTCGGTTCTGCTCACAACAAGATGACCATTCTCAAATCGCACTTCGCCCGGGATGGGGACGCTCTCCGGCCCCATCGCCACCGGATTGATCGGGGTGAACTGCGTGACGCGCTTTCCGTCGCGATAGATTTCAAAAAGAATGGGCATGTGAGTGCGCGATCCCGTTGCGTAAGTTCAAGTCCGGCTTCATATTAATTCACTCGCCAGAAACAGACAACTTTCCCCCGCAGTCATCGCGGCACCGTTGAACTTTGTAGCATCGTTTGCATATCACCCGCCGGGTCGAATAGTCTGCTGCATCTATGGCAAGCGAGGCGCTACTTAGAAGCGAGTTGCCGTTTCACGTCCGCAGGGGAAAAGTGCGCGATGTTTATGACATTGGCGAATACCTGCTCATCGTCGCGACCGATCGAATCAGTGCGTTCGACTGCGTAATGCCCAATGGCATCCCCGACAAGGGAAAAATTCTAACACAGCTCAGCCTCTTCTGGTTCGATCTGTTCGCTCCACAGTTCGAGAATCACTTAATTGAGTCCGACGCTCATCACCTTCCAGCACAACTGCGAGGGTTCGCCGACCAGATAGACGGCAGGGCAATGTTCACCATTAAAGCCGATGTCATACCCATCGAGTGCGTTGCCCGAGGCTACCTCGCGGGCAGTGGTTGGAAGGAGTATCAAAAATCGGGGGCGGTTTGCGGCGTGCAACTCCCACCAGGGCTGAAGATGTGCGACAAACTCCCCGAACCAATTTTTACGCCAGCAACCAAGGAACAAACCGGGCACGATATCAACGTCAATTTCGGCGAAGTTGCCAACCGAGTCGGCGCAAGCCTGGCTGAAGAATTGCGCGAACGGACGCTTACCATTTACACCCGGGCCGCAGAGTACGCGCTGCAGCGTGGGATCATCATTGCTGACACCAAATTCGAGTTTGGTCTGATGCCCGACCATCGCATCATCCTCATTGATGAGATGCTCACGCCCGACAGCAGCCGCTTTTGGCCCGCCGACGGCTACCAGCCCGGCCGAGAGCAAGCAAGTTACGATAAGCAGTTTGTTCGCGACTATCTTGAGACGTTGAATTGGGATAAATCGCCGCCCGCCCCGCCGCTGCCGGAGGACGTGGTGCTTGGAACTCGCGCGCGATACGTTGAAGCCTTCAGAAGGTTGACCGGCCAACCGTGGCGTGATTGAGCCAGGCGCGCTGGCTCGGCCAACGGCAATTGCGTCGGCGGACAAGATGGTCTTTGTCTGTTACGATGGGAGTATGGCCAGTCTGAGCTACCGCACCGCCGGAGAATCGCACGGAAAAGCACTGATCTCGCTCGTGGAAGGCATGCCCGCGGGCGTGCCACTTGACGTTGAATTCATCAACAACGAGCTAAGGCGCCGCCAGGGCGGCTATGGCCGTGGTGGGCGGCAGAAGATCGAAACCGACACCGTGGAGTTTCTCACCGGTGTGCGGATAGGGAGGACGATCGCCTCGCCGATTACAATGCTCATTTCCAATCGCGACTACCGCCTCGACGACCCGACCGCCACCCCGCCGCTGCACCGGCCCCGCCCGGGCCACGCTGATCTTCCCGGCAGTATCAAGTGGCTGACCACCGACTGCCGCGAGACACTCGAACGCGCCAGCGCCCGCGAAACCGCCGCCCGCGTTGCCGCAGGCGCGCTGGCGCGCTGCCTGTTGGCACAGTTTGGCATCAAGGTCTTTGGATTCGTGCGCGCGGTGGGAACGGTAACGGCACGCATCGATTCACTCGACCGGACGAGTGCTCCGCTCACCTTCGAAGCGCTCGCGCAGTTGGAGCAGGCTCGAGATCATTCAGATGTTTATTGCCCCGACGAAGCTGCCAGCGAGGGTTTCCGCGAATTCATAACGCAAATGAAGCAAGCCAAAGACACCGCGGGGGGAATTGTGGAGACGTGTGTGGTTGGTTGCCCCATCGGATTGGGCAGTTGCATGACCTGGGACAGCCGACTCGACAGCCGCATCGCCGCGGCAGTCATGGCGATTCAAGCTTTTAAGGGAGTTGAGATTGGCCTGGGCTTTGACTGCGCGAAACTTCCCGGTTCGCAGGTCCATGACGAGATTGCATATGATGCAGCACAAGCCGGCGCGCCGTCACTCGGCTTTACCCGGAAGACCAACAACGCCGGTGGCTTGGAGGGTGGAATGACCAACGGCCAGCCCGTCATCGTCCGGGGTGCGATGAAACCCATCAGCACGCTTGGAAAACCGCTGGCAAGCGTCGATCTCAATACCAAGCAACCCAGCGAAGCCGGCTGGGAGCGCAGCGACGTGAGCGCCATCGCCGCGGCCAGCGTCATCATGGAGAATGTGATTGCGTTCGAGATCGCCCGGTCGATGGTCGAGAAGTTTGGAGGCGATTCACTCTCGGAAATGAAGCAGAACTACGATCTCTTTCTGGCGATGGCGAGAAAACTCCCGCTTACATAGGCAGGCACCTGCTCCGGAAACCCAACCTGTCTCCAACAGAGTAATGTATTTGTTCGGGAGGCTGTTGAGATTACACTCCCGCCGTGCTCTCTCGGATTCATAGCTACATTCTGGTCGGCATCGATGCGCTCCCCTGCGAGGTTGAGGCCGACGTCGGCGGTCGGGGCGGGGTCGAGAAGGTCACAGTGGTGGGCCTCGCCCAGACCGCCGTTAAGGAGAGCATCGACCGTGTTTACCGTGCAATGGTGAACAGCGGGTACTCGCATCCCGGGAAAGATGTCGTCATTAACCTCGCTCCGGCGGACGTCAAAAAGGAGGGGCCAAGCCTCGATTTACCGATCGCCATCGGGTTGCTACGCGGCACAAACTTCATTCAAAACAATAATCACAAGGACTTTCTCATCGCCGGCGAACTGGCGCTCGATGGACGGGTGCGGAAGATAAGGGGCGGCCTTTCACTGGCGATTCTCGCGAAAGAGATGAAGAAGCGCGGCGTCATTCTGCCCGCAGAGAATGCCCTCGAAGCCGCTGTGGTTGACGGTGTGGAGGTTTATCCAGTCTCGTCGCTCGCGCAGGCCGTCTCGTTTTTGAATGAGACGCTTCCTCTGCCCCCGTTTGTTTTGGATGGGGAGTCGTACACGTCATCGAGCAAGAGCGAAACCCTCGATTTTGCAGACGTCCGCGGGCAGGAGGCAGTAAAACGCGCCATCACGATCGCCGCCGCAGGGCAGCATAACATCCTGATGATCGGCCCGCCGGGTACAGGCAAGACGATGCTGGCCAGCCGCATCCCCGGGATCATGCCTCCGCTGACACGAAACGAATCATTGGAGACGACGCGGATTTATTCTGCACTCGGCCTCTTACCCGAAGGCGTCGCCCTGCTTGACCAGAGGCCATGCCGTTCACCCCATCACAGCGCAAGCGCCCCCGCGCTGATCGGTGGGGGCGCGATCCCAAAGCCTGGCGAAGTATCGCTCGCGCACCACGGAGTGCTGTTTCTTGATGAACTACCCGAATTCAGTCGATATGCCCTCGAAATGCTCCGGCAACCCCTGGAAGGCGGAGAGGTAAATATCGCGCGCGTCCACGGCTCGATCAAGTTTCCCGCGCGGTTCATGCTTGTAGCCGCGACCAATCCGACAGCCAGCGGACACGATCCGAAAGACCCGCGGCACCGCGACAAGTACCTATCGCGCCTATCAGGCCCGCTGGTCGATCGCATCGACATCCATGTGGAGGTGCCGACTGTTCCTTACAAAGAGCTTACCGGCAAACGCGCCGGCACGGATAGCGGCACCATGAAGCGGCAAGTGGACAACGCGCGCTCGCGGCAACGCGCCCGCTTTGGCGACGACACGCTGAACTCGCAAATGTCGAGCAAGCTTCTACAAAAGCACGGGAATCTGAGCGAGACTTGCCTGCTGTTGATGAAGCAGGCTATGGACGAGTTGGGATTGAGCGCCAGAGCCTATGATAAGGTTCGCAGGGTCGCCCGGACGATTGCAGATATGGATCTCTCGGACGAGATTCAGGAACAGCATCTCGCCGAAGCAGTACAGTATCGCCTGCTCGACCGAAAGCAGTGATGGTCCTACCCCAACCTTCCTGTAAAGCCGTCCGACGGGGTGCTGGCGGAGATTCAACTGATCCTTCGACTCTGTTACAGAGGCGAATGCTGCCCCCGAAAGCACCACTGCGTCCGCGGTCGCGACACGCCCCGGAAATGACCCCGTACATAAGTGACATAAGCCCCGGAAGCACCGGGGCTTACGTTAAGCGGGCGAAGGGGGTCGAACCCTCGACATTCACGTTGGCAACGTGACTTAACTGATGCGATTGCGAGTCACAAACGCAGTTTTACACTACATAACTGGAGCGTACTGCACTACAATTCGACCGCCGATAAGGCCTGCTACCAGTCATGCGTCGTGACTGTACCGCCCTTCCCTTCCAGAGGTCCACGACGTCGCTCGCGACGCCTCGTTCTCGCAGTCGAGCGAGGATTCCGAAGCTCGGGTTCAGCGACCATCGCGGAATCGTTTGGCACGTGAGCCAGCGAGGCGGTTTGCCGAGGACGCTTGTACCCTTTTTCATGTTCGCGGCCGAAAGCCGAGCGGCGGAAGGCATCAGCAGAGAGATCAAATCCAGTCAACATCTCCCCCGAAAAATCCCCAGCCCCCGTAGGCATTGTTGCCGGTGACCCATAGACTGTCTCATCTGAATATCACCGTCGCTACTTTTATCGCTGCGATCTCCTTCCTCTGCTTTGGCTTCGGCTATTTGCTTCTTTCCAAGATGAAGGCTGAGTTTGTGCGCTACCGTCTTGCACACTATCGCCTGATCGTGGGATGGTTACAGGTTGCAGGGGCGTTGGGATTGTGGTTGGGATTGAGATACCCGCTGCTGGGCATCACTGCTGGCGGCGGGCTGGCGCTGATGATGGCGGTGGCGGTCGCGACGCGTATGCGGATTGGTGACACGCTCATTCAGTGCGTACCCGCAGTCTTATATTTGCTGCTCACTGTCTACATTTGCGTACTGCACGTCGGACGGTGATCGAGGACGACATCGGGGTGGCCCCGCTCACAGGACAGCCGCAACGATCGACAGCCCGAGCATGCAAACGGCTGGAAGTGCCTTCATCGGCGGGTCGCCCACTTTCAAGTGCATACCAATCGCTCCAACCATGAGAGCGGCCATCCCGATTGCGGCCGGCATGACCAGCGTCGGCACCCAGATTCCCACAATCAACGCTATCGCGAGCGCGACCTTTAGTCCGCCTATTAGGCACATGACCCCAAACGGCAACCCATACGCAGCAAACTCTTCGCGCATGTTGCGGGCTGATCCGCCGCGGTATGCCGTCGCCTTGCCGTAGCGCAGCACCCAGACGTTGAAGATGCCCAATGCGATCACGATCTGCGCGACAAGTCCAAGGTTATGCATGAAATCACTCTCAAAAAGAAACGACTTCTTCGAATCTTCAGGCAAGATACTAACACGCGACAAAGCTCCGACAAATCAGATCAGATCATCAACAATCTGCGTGAAGCGGATGGTGGGTTGGCGGCCGGGGATTCATCCGCAGGTTTTTCAGTTGCTTGGTGTAAGCGAGGCGCCGTGTCGACGAGCGAAATTTGTTGCATCGGGACTCAGCGCAAGTCCCCACAGGACGCGATAGAGTAAGGGCATGGACGGCTCCGCGCAGCTTCTTGGACAAGTTGACCGATTGATCAACGATTGTCTGGCCTTCGAGAACGCTCACAAATCGGAACTTGCCGCCATCCCCGACCGTCGGCGGGCGTCGGCACAGAATCTGTTGCACTACTTGTCAGTTCGGCAGCGAGATTTGCGGGAACTTCAACTGCAGTTGGCGGAATTGGGTTTGAGTTCGCTCGGGCGCATGGAAGGTCATGTCTTGGCGACATTGTCGGCGGTGTCCGGTGCGTTATCTGCCATCGCGGGAAGAAGTCGCAGCTCAGGCAACGTAGTGCCACCCGTTTCGATGCGCGGCGGCAGTGCTTCACTCCAAGAGCACGCCGCCGAACTCTTCGGCCCTCCGTCGTCGCGACCTTCTCGGATCATGGTGACCATGCCTTCCGAGGCTGGAACTGATCCAGGTATCATCTCAACGCTCGTGCAGGCCGGGATGGACGTTATGCGAATCGGAGATTTCCAGCAGCGAGAGAAGTGTTGTCAAGTCGGCGCTCTTCGCGACGGTCGCTAAGTTAGCGCCTGCCTCAGGCACTTTCCCTTCGGCGCTGATCGCCCGGACGAAATCGATGTCCAGCTGAAAGGCGCCTGGCTTCTTGTCCGCTAAGGTCACTCCGATTGACTCCACTCGCGCCGGCGTAAGCTTCGGAGCGTTGGGGACAAGGCGACCAAAGCTGTAAAGACGAAACTGTTCAAACGGTAGCCGAATCGTCACCCACTCGCCCGCAACGGTGTCAAACTTCGTCTGAAAACTTCCTGCCATCATGCGGACATCCGAGCAGCGCACGTCAAACTGGTAGGTACGGCCGTCACCGCGGACCCTGGTTTCGATGCCGATGGCACCCTCAAGTGACGCTTCGGGCACCGATGTCTGTGTCTGCGAGAATCCGCCGTTGTTCTCCAGCGATAGCTCGCCGGAAAACCGGAGAATGCCTGCTTCGGGCTGCGTCACGCGCCCTGTCGAGCGCCCACCCATGACTCCATCCAGCACCGTGCGCCATCCGGCAACCCCTGAGTCAAACTCGAGGTTGACGGGCTGAGCCGCAGCGACACAGCAGAGTGAAGGTGCGGACGCAACGGCGATTACGACAGCAAACTGCATGCAAGACTCCTTGTAGCGCGCGGTTCGTCGCGAATTTATTTGTTGGTGGACGAAATACGAGTTCGAGTGGCCGAAGAGCCTCACGCACGATCGTATGCATTCGCGCGGTTATCACTACCAAAAGTATCCGCACACCACGGGTGCCTATACTATGGACGGCTCACTCGACGAATCAACGATGAGGAGGTTCATCATCGCGGTGTTTTCGAAGAGTTCGGAGATTCATGCAAGTGCAAGAGACGTCTTTGCTTGGCATCAGTCACCCGATGCGCTCAAGAAGCTGATTCCCCCCGTGGGAGAAAGTGACCGTTGAGCAACCACCCGCATCGTTGGGCGACGGGGCGCTGGCGGTGCTTGTGCTGCATATCGGTCCGATGAAGTTGCGATGGGTCGCTCGGCACCGTGACTTCATCGATCGTGGCGACGAAGGGAGCGAGTTCACCGACGAGCAGGTCTCCGGGCCATTCGCGTCGTGGATACATCGGCACATCGTGCGAGCGACGGGACCAACGAGCTGTGTTCTCGAGGATCGCATCGAGTATGCGTTTCCGCTGGGGCGGCTGGGCGAGATACTTGCAGGCTGGCACGTGCGGAAGAAGCTGGGGAGGATGTTCGACTATCGGCATGGCGTGACGATCTCAGCGCTGCAGCCCTACAGGAGCAACCTTGGCCAGTGAACCTCAGCGAACGACTTTGGCTCCCGCATGGATGCGCCGTTGGCTCGTTGCAGCCGGCGTGTACAACCTTGCATGGGGGGCCGCGATGGTCATCGCGCCAATCTGGACGTTGAAGGCCTTGGGCGTGTCACCCGCAAACACGGAACTGTGGCCGCAGTTGTGGGCGTGCATTGGGATGATCGTGGGCGCGTACGGGCTGGGTTACATCATCGCTTCGCGAGACCCCGCGCGACACTGGCCGATCGTGCTGGTGGGCCTGCTCGGCAAGATTCTTGGACCCATCGGTTTTGTCGATGCAGCGATGCGAGGCCACCTTCCCTGGTCGATGGGGGTGACCATACTCACGAACGATCTGTTGTGGTGGATACCGTTCTCGATGATTCTGTGGCACGCGGCGAGGACTGCCCAGCCGTCGCCGCCAGAGGGCAAGGTTACGCTCGACGCGGCACTGGACGCGCTCCACGACGACAGTGGCCAATCGCTTCGCGCGTCAACCGATGATCGTCAAACACTCGTCGTGCTCCTGCGGCATTCAGGCTGCACATTCTGCAAGCAAACGCTTGCAGATCTCGCAAGACAACAATCCGAGATCGAAAAGGCGGGCGTGGGTCTGGCGGTGGTCGGCATGACCGCGTCGTCCGAAGAACTCCGTCTCTTTGGTCAACGGCACGGACTTGTCTCAGCGAGGTTTTTCGCAGACCCGGATCGGCTCCTGTACCGGGCGCTGGAACTGGGGCGCGGAACATTTCTTCAACTCTTTGGGCCGCGTGTTTGGGTCGGGGGTGTGCTCGCCGCCGCGCGCGGGCACGGCATTGGCAAGCTCGAAGGCGATGGCTTTCAGATGCCCGGTGCGTTCGTGATTCATCGTGGACGGGTCGTCCGCGCCTACCGCCACGCCACCGCGTCCGATCGGCCCAACTTGAAGGAGTTGGCGTGTCCGATCAACTAGCGACTCTGATCCCGCTGGTGCATGCCGGCGCGACCTGGTTCATGACCGGACTGATTTGGTTCGTCCAGATCGTGCACTATCCACTGATGGGCGCGGTACAAGCTGACGCATTCCCGGCTTACGAGGTAGCCCACCAGCGCCGAACGACCTGGGTCGTCGGGCCGGTGATGCTGATCGAGGCCAGTTGTGCGGTTCTCCTGTTTTGGTTGCCTCACGGAGAATTCACGGGCACGACGCTGCGGTGGGTCGGTTTGGCTCTTCTTTCGATCATATGGGTCTCGACCTCTGTCATGCAGGTTCCCTTGCACGCGAAACTGGCAATCAGGTTTGACAACGCCGTGTGGCGGCGGCTGTTGGCTTCAAACTGGTTGAGGACGTTTGCGTGGAGCGATCGGGGAATCGTCGCTCTGTTGTTGCTGAAATAGGTATGTGGCGTCAGGATGACCCTCGGGCAGACCGCTTCGAAAACAAGGAAAGAGACTTCATGGGAGATCCAAAGTGTCTAATCATCGGCGCAGCGGGCGGTATCGGTCGAAAGCTTGTGGAGCTGCTCCATCGTGACGGCTGGTCTTTGGTTCTGGCAGGCCGAATGGTTGAGCCGCTTGAGCAACTCGCCGCCCAATCAAACACAACTCACGCAACGGTCGATGCGCGCGATTTCGACGCGGTCGATCAACTCTTCTCGGCCCACACCGGCATCACATCGGCGGTAAATCTCGCAGGTTCCATTCTACTCAAGCCTGCCCATTCGACGTCAGCCCGGGAGTACGAAGATACGATCGACCTGAACCTGCGTACGGCATTCGCAGTCGTGCGAGCGGCGGGCAAACACATGAAACCAGCGGGCGGGAGCGTGGTGTTGATGTCGTCTTGCGCGGCTGCGATCGGCTTGCCGAATCATGAAGCGATCTCCGCCGCCAAGGCGGCGATCGAGGGCCTGACCCGTAGCGCCGCGGCGAGCTATGCCGCGTCGGGCATTCGGTTCAACGCCGTCGCGCCGGGTCTGGTCGATACGCCTCTGGCAACCCGGATCACTGGCAACGAGGCTGCATTGAAAGCGTCGATGGCGATGCACCCGCTCGGACGAATCGGCGCACCCGAAGAAGTTGCACGACTTATCGCATACCTGCTTGATCCCGGCAGCAGCTTCGTCACCGGCCAAGTCTTCGGGATCGACGGCGGGCTGTCTCGCGTCAAAGGACGCGGTTAAGCGCGGCCGATTGATCCGACGACCGCGACAGCGCTGAGCCATGCCGATTCGATCGAGTGGCCCAGACACCAATCGCCACAGACGAACAGGCCGTATTGATCGGTCAGAAATGGCCGGCCCAGCGGGTTGTCGGCAAGAGCGAAACGCCAGCGATGCGCGGCGATCGAGATCGGTGTTGCCGATCCCAGAACGGGCAGGCACAGTTCAGTCAGCAACTTTCCGACGGCGTTGGCAGCCATTTCAATGTGCTGAATGCTCCAGTACTGCGATGCTTCGATCACCAGCGCATCGCCGACCGGATTTGAAGTCGATCGCCTTACCGTATGCCCGTTGACAATCGACTGATCTGGCACGCGATTCAGTGGTTCTGAGAACGCTAACATCACGACCCAACGCGGCTGCATCCGTACCGACGCGATTGTACTTGCAAGCTCGGTATTTTGCTCGACGACGGCTTCTGCCGCATTCACTGGCGGGACTGCGAGAACGACTACGTCGAATGGACCGTGCGACTGACTCTTCTCATCAAACGCGTTCCATGAGGCAGTTCGTTCGAGCCGAATGATCTTGGTGGCATATTGCGCGGGCAGTCCGTCGAGCAGCCATTTGCAGAGTGCGTGTAGCCCGGTCGGGCTTGTATAGGCGTCATCGACCCGGCGAAGCACACCCGCCGCAACGGCCGGGTCGAACAGTTCTTGCAGCGCGGGTTGGGTGACATCGATTCGCGTCGCGCCGTGATCGAAGCGGTGCCCAGAATCCGTGCGGCGCGAACTCATCCTTCCGCCGGGCCCTCTACCTTTGTCGAAGACTATCACAGCGTGTCCCAGGGTTGCGAGTTGACTCGCGCACACCGCACCAGCAATACCAGCACCAACGATCGCAATCGACTTCATCATGGTTCGCGATGTTAGGCGAAACCCGTCGAGGAACTGGGAGCAGCTCAAGTATTGCAGCGACGCGTGCCGACGGGACAAATCAAAGCAAGTTGATCTGACGACCGTGTGCTTGGCTCGATCGGCACCGGCGAAAAAAAATGAATCGCATCGCCCCACTTTTCGATTGGGAACGACTACACATACACTCATCTCATGAGCCTGCTTGTCAAAGCCGAAAGCGATCATTCGTCACCCGCAACCGGAGTGAGCGACAAAAGGACTGACGTTGGTTATGGCCGGAGCAGGCTGTGGCTGGGGATTACTGCGGTCGGGACGCTTGTCGTGTTCTGCGTCATGGGGCTTTGGCTCGATCTTCCCCTACGATGGATAGGTTCGATCGATACAAACTCTGCGACGCAGGCGCTGATGATCGCCGGCTTCGTGCTCGCGTATGTGCTCGTGCAACTTCCCTTCGACGTTCTCGGCGGATTTGTGTTGCCCAGACGATTCGGCCGCAGTCACCTGCCGCTGGCGCGATATCTGCCGCTGCTCCTGCGCGGCGTGGCGATACACGCGACGATCTTGTGGATGATGGCGATGGCATTCACGGTCGCAGGCGCTTACGCCGGGGTCGTCGGAGTCGTCGCGGCGGGCTTGATCGGCGTTCTATTGCTACTGTGGCTGCGGACCGTGGTCGCAAGGCTCCTGGCAACTCTGTCTCCCGCAGGTTCGGCAGAAGTCGACGCTGCGAACCCGCTGCGGGCGGTTTACGTTAACTGTGCTGACGAGGGCTTCACTGGCAACATTACCGGCGTCTTTCGGCCGCGGGCGCAGGTTCTGCCCACGGAGTGGCGTGAACGCCTCGACGCCGACGCGTTCGCCACCGTCCTGCGTCGGCGGGCGGTTGCCGTGTCATCGGGCAGCTGGCTGCGCGGACGCCTGTTGGCGATTTCGTTTACGCTCGCTGGGCTCGCGCTCGCGTGCTGGCTTGTCGGGCCGGAACGTCTCGGCCAGGCCAGCGGGACGATCGAACTGAGCCTTTGGTTCTCGCTCTGGTCGTTCGCGGGACTTCTCGTCCTGCCGACGCTCAGTCGGCGCGCGGCGGCAGACATCGATTGGCGCGTGGTCGAAGCGGGCGCGAGTCGTGATTCGATCGATCGAATGTCGCGACAGCTCGACGCCTTGCAGGACGGCGAACCGTTTCGGCCCGGCGTGGTCGAAACGATCTTCTACACGATTCCCAGCGCGGGGCGTCGGGTCGGTCAGATCGGGCCGTCGTGGCTACCAGGATTTTGGGACGTGGCGCGAACGAGCGTCTACCTGAGCATCGCCGGGTGCGGCCTTCTCGGACGAGCCGTGCACTGCAACTGCGGCCGACCGGCATTGTGGGCCTTCTTGCCGACGGACTAGTTGCGACGACACCGACGCGTGGCGAGAAGGCCGCCGGTGGAGTGCTTTCAAATGTTTTACCGGATTGCACAGCGACTGAATTCACGGTGGTTTTACGGTGTTTTTCATGCAGGCGCGTGGTGCCCGCATGGACTCGCAAAGGGTTTGACGTGTCGCAAGCCTATAGTGAAGAGCTAGGGATCGCCCGCATGCAATTGCTACTTCACAGTTCACGCTTTTCCGGACGAAACAAAGCACGCTAGAAGGATTTACCATGGCAGACATTATCGATACCGCTGTAGCCGCAGGCTCGTTCAAGACACTCGCCGCCGCCGTTGGGGCTGCGGGTTTGGTTGAAACCCTCAAGGGCGCAGGGCCGTTCACGGTCTTCGCACCGAACGACGAGGCATTCGCCAAGCTTCCCGCGGGAACAGTGGAGTCGCTCGTCAAGCCCGAGAACAAAGCCAAGCTCGTCTCGATTCTCACGTATCACGTCGTAGCCGGTAAGGTACTCGCCGCCGAAGTGATGAAGGTGACCTCGGCCACAACCGTGAACGGCAAGCCCGTCGCAGTCGTTGTAAAGGACGGAACAGTTCACATCGGCGCATCGACCGTCGTAAGCGCTGACATCATCTGCGACAACGGCGTGATTCACGTCATTGACTCAGTGCTCTTACCCGCCTGATTCATTTTGCCGCGAACGCGCGTCGCAGAATATCGTTCGACGCAAAGGCCCTCTGACACTTTTGTCAAAGGGCTTTTTGCGTGCCCGGAAAAGTCGTAGAAACTCTGAAAAATTGTTCCGCGGTGAGCGGGGATGAACTTGGAGCTAAAGCAAACCGACGCTCAGCAGGCATCGGCCCGATCGCGTATTGCTGATCGAGTCGAGGCTGAGTACCATCACGTTAGTGTTGTGGAAGGACGTTGGCCCGCAATTACACTCTCGCAGCAGGCTGGGTTGAGTGAGTCGTTCTTGAATCAACGTGACGAGCGACGCGGCGGAGCGATCGATGGGTAAAGTATCAGATCATGGTGATCAGGAGTCCGTGGCCGCCAAGATTCGCACAAGACTGATCTCGGCCAATCGCCGATTCTATGCGAACGACTCGATTGCCGAGTTCATCCAGCCCGGCGAGTTGGAGTCGCTCCAGAGCGAGGTTCAGGCCAATCTTCAGCGAGTTCTCGACTCGCTCGTGATCGACACCTCAAGCGACCACAACACCCAGGACACCGCCAAACGGGTCGCAAAGATGTTCATAACCGAGGTGTTCCGCGGGCGGTACACGCCAATGCCTCCGGTCACGCAGTTCCCGAACATCGAACATCTGAACGAGTTGATGATCGTCGGCCCGGTGACGGTCCGCAGTGCCTGCTCACACCACCTATGCCCCATCATCGGACAGGTGTGGGTTGGGGTCATGCCCAACGAACACTCGGCCCTGATTGGCCTTTCGAAATACGCTCGTCTTGTGGAGTGGGTCATGGCCCGGCCGCAGATCCAAGAGGAGGCCGTCATCCAGCTCGCCGATTTGTTGCAGGACAAGATGCGTCCGGACGGCTTGGCGATTGTCCTCAAGGCCGATCACTACTGCATGCAATGGCGCGGCGTGAAGGACATGAACTCGAAAATGGTGAACAGTGTCATGCGGGGCAGCTTCCTGAAGAACCCCGATCTGCGCCGCGAGTTTCTGTCGCTCCTGCACGACAGCAGCCAATCTTGAGAGGAACCGTCATGTTAGTACGCCTGTTGTACGCGAGCCGATCACGAGACCCAATCACTGACGAAACGCTGCTCAGCATCCTGTCCCAATCGCGCAAGAACAACCCGGAGTCGGGAGTAACCGGCGTGCTCTGCGTCAGCCACAACAACGTTTTCATTCAGGCGCTGGAAGGCGGACGCGCCGAGGTGAACCAACTCTACGGCAAAGTCCTCCGCGACGATCGGCACATCGACGTGACCCTCTTGGATTATTCAGAGATCTCCGAACGCCGGTTCTCGGGCTGGCGCATGGGCCGTGTTGACCTCGATAAGGTTAACGCGGCGATCGTGCTGAAGTATTCCGAAACGCCGAAGCTCGACCCGTTCCAGATGACCGGTATCGTGGCGCTAAATTTACTAGAGGAGCTGGCAAGCACGGCGTCGATCGTGGGTTGAGTAAGGCCATTGGCTTAGGGGCGGAGTGGAAACGGTCGGAGTGCGTCGCGGGTGACCTTCCCCCGCGAATCATACCAACTTCTGTGTTAGTCCTTCCACGATTTTCCCCGTCAAGAAGAAACCGTCCTGGCTACGCGTCGGTGTCTTCCGGGGGGGAGCACCTTCAATCGCCAGCGGTACTTCTATGAAGCCGATTCTGTCAAGCGGTGATGGTCCCTTCATCGAAGGCCAAATGACATGCCATTGCCATCGATGAAACCCCGCGGTTCATCCTCAGATGAGCCCGCCAACCACGATTCGAGTGTGGCCTGGGCGTTGCCGACACGAAACGCTCGTGATCACATCTGACGTGCTCAAGTCGGGCCTTTTGAACTAAACGTTCATGACGACTCCTCAACGTGACGGTTGTTTGACTTCAATCACGACATCCCACGCTCGCCGGCAGATCTTGAGCCCGACAGCAGATTCTCCCCGTTATCAATCGGCTGCGACTGCCGTGCCTGCTTTTCGATTACGCCGGCTTCGCTGGACAGGCCACCTTCTGCTTTGGTCGAAGCCGCACCAGGTTCATTCGTGGACGCACTTTGATATCGCTCCTCGGACTTGCCTCGAGGCTCGTTCATCTCTGTTTTGATCATGGTTACCGGAATCCCTCGCGGGAAGACGACCTCGCGAGCCTCATCTGGCATCGAGATGCCATTTTTCTGGAAGGCGAGTTTCACCAGCCGAATGACCGAAGATCGCACCTTCAGCCAGCTGTTTTGGCTGCTGTTAACCCAGAAGTAGACGCGCAAATTGACCGTTGCTTTTCCCAGGCTATCGGCCAGGACTAAAGGCTCGGGATCGTTGAGTACGGCGGGATGGTCGACCAGCACCTTGAGCGCCACTTCCTGCGCGTCATTGATCGCGTCCTCGTAGCCGATGCCAACCTCGAAGTCCTCCCGGCGATTGCAGTTGGTCGAGAAATTGCGGATGTTGCTTTTATAGACGCCGGCGTTGGGAATCTGCACAAGGATGCCTTCGAACGTCATCACGACCGTTGTTCGCATATTCAACTGCTGCACGTAGCCGGTGATTCCCGACACTTCGATCAGGTCGCCACTCTCAAATGGCCGCTGCATACTGAGAAAGATGCTCGCCAGAAAGTTCTCGGTGATGTCGCGGAACGCGATGCCAAGCGCCAATCCGATAAGTCCAGTTCCGCCGACGACGGTGAGCGCGAGTTGGGTCAGTCCGGAGACTCTCAGAACGATGTACGTACCAATCAGGAAAACGAGTGCGCCGAGTGCGACTGCAACAACGTTTCGCAGAATCCGCGCTTGAATGCGCTTGCGGAGCAATCTCCGGGCGCCGCGCGTAACGAGCACTCCCGCGCCAGCCGACATCGCCAAGATCAGTAGTGCAAGCAGAAGAAAGGGTATGGAGTGGATGACATCGCCCCAAAGTGTGAGCAGGCCGCGCCAAGCCGGCCGCAGATCCCACGTCGATGGCCGGGGCACTTCCATTCGATTGGCCACCGCGGCCACGTCCTGCGTGTTCCGTGCCAGATCGCCGGCCCATTTCTTTAGTTCATCGGTCTCGGCCCGACCGTTCAGAAACACCACTCCATCCTCGACTCGAACGCGTGGCTCCACAAACCATTCCGTAGCATCGAGCACGCTCTGGAGACGATTGCGGATGTCTTCATCGCGTGAAACGGGCTTGACGTCGACTTTGGCGGGGGCCGGGGAAAGATCTGCCTCCGCGGGACTCGGCGCGGGAGTCGGGTCGAGCGAAGTCTCCCGCGACCGCACGCCTGGCTCCGATGCGGGGATTTGCGCCGTCGCCGGCGAGATCGCCTGCGCCCAAAATGCGACGAGAATCGCAGCGCAGACTACTCGTGGAAGCAAGGAGCGCGCGGTTTGCTGCACGGGAAACTCCTCCGGGTATTCTGCATGCAGGACAACATCCGCCGGCGGATTATCTAGCGGCGCTCAGCTTTCCGAATGTCGTTTCAATCAGGTGGATCACCTTGTCCACGGCGTTGTGCAGAGCCTGATCTTGAGAATCGGCGTGATCAGTAACGCTAATGGGCTGCATCCCGGCGATGCGAACTTCAACCTGGCATCGCTTGTCGTTCCCACCGGACTTCGAGGCGCTGTTCTCGTCGTTAAGATGAACTTCAACGCGCGTGATCCGATCTGCAAAGCGGCTGAGCTTCTCTTGGATCAATCCCTGAATGTCGATTGACCAATCGGCCGAGCCTTTGGTTTGACTGTCGGTGTTCACTTGTATGGTCATTTGCAATAACTCCGTTGTTTTGTTGACGCAGCGAACGACATGCCGATACCTAACGTGCATTACGCATCTGTCTCGTTCACAAACCCAGACAGATGACGTGCCATCGTACATCTATTTCTTCGGCGAGGCTTTCACCGTACGACGTGTCGCTTTCCCGTCAGCGCCGTGCTTACGTGCTAAGGCCTTGCTTGAGGAACGTTGTGCCTTTTTCGACGTGGCTGTCTTTCCGACCGATCGCATGGCCTTTCCAAGTCGCCCGGTCCCCTTCCCGGATGCAGTGCGTCCAGGAGTTCGGCCGCCCGGGGGTGTCACGCCCAACGAAAACGGACCTCCCGCCGCAATTTGCCGATCCCGACGCCGTTTTGCTCTTTTTCGAATCATGTCTGCCTCGCTCTGGTACGTCGCGTTTCGGAAAACGCTCGAAAGTTAAACCACCCCTCGACTATGCCGGGAGTGTCGTTCGCAGAGTGCCGAGCCTTTCGACCACGGGCCCGACGCTCTGCTCTTCGACAGCGTCGTTAGAGGGTTCGGTCGCTATGACTCTACTTTTCGCGACAATCACTGAACAAGGAGCCTTAAACACGACTTGTTCAGTAACGCTGCTTGTAAACCATCTTGAAAATCCCGATCTGCCGTGTGTCCCCATCACGATCAGGTCACATCCGGTTTGGTTCGCAGCATTCAGGATTTGCGACACCGGTTCGCCTTCAACAACCCGATGCTCGACCTCCAAGCCCGCCTCAATCTCGCGCGGCCAGCGCAGCGTTTCCCACAATTTTTCCTGCAGTTCCTTAGGTGGAAGCTCGCTCGCTCTTTCGATGTAACTCACAACGTTTTTGTCAGTGACATGCAGGAATATGATCTTTGCCTCGCACTGTCGGGCGATCTCGCAGGCCATCTGATGAGCCTCTGCGGATGGCTCAGAAAAATCTCTCGGATTCAGAATGGTTTTTACTTTCCACATGGTTTCTCCTGACAGAATCACATCGGCGAACGTAGAGCGATGATAGAGAGGTGCATGCGATCCCATCATCGGTCAATCCCCCAGATACCTATGGTGTTCGACAGAGCAATCGCGACCGGGCGACAGCGCGTTTCGCTCACGGTCATCGATATCGGCTTTGCTCCATTGACGTAGCGAAGCGGTCCGTGCCCGCCCGTATGCTAGCGCGGTCGGCTGCACACGGGACGCTGCGTTCGACCGCCTCGGTAACAAATTTCGTCTGTTCATCGAGCGCCTGACGGCGTTGGGCGTCGGAGGTTCGCCCTGCAATGATTTCCATGACCGCAAGCAGGCGAGCAAGCACCGCAACATTGCCTTGAGCGTTCTGACGGATCTGCCCGAACGCCTCGCAAAGCAACCCCGGGAATGTCGGGCCACGCGTAATGAGGCGCAGCCGGGCATCGTCAGCGCGGTAAGGTGCTTCAATCGATCGCGCAGCCAACCGCGCCAGGATCGCTCCCAGATAGTCGATGCAGTTGACAGCCGTGGTCGTATCGTTGATGCCCGGCGACAATGCCTTAAGCGCGACATCGACAATCTGCCGGATGCCATACGCCGCGTCCTGATGAACCGTGCGATGTCGTCCGACGGTGTACGCATCGTTCAGTTTTTCAATGACGTCCTCTTCACATGGCACTCCGGACACCGCGGCGAGCGGCGCATTCTCGATCACGAACTCGCCGACGCCGCGCTCCATCCGCACAACGGCATCCACCTCGCGGGCGAGGTCAAACAGGGCATCGGCGTCGATCGACTGAATGTAGCCAGTTTTCCTCGCCGGAATTGGGATCCAGGTCGCCGTGGGTTCGGAGCGTTGGGCACTGCTGGCGGGATCGACGGCGTCACCCACTTCGTCAGGGAACAATCGATCGACCGCCGCAAGCGTCTCCTCGGCGGCCGCGGCGATGATGCTCGACGCCTGAATTGACGCCGCAATGTGATGGATGAAGAAGATCAGGAATCCGATCGCCACGAACGCCAGCAGCACCGCGCCGACCACCGCCAGCGATGGAACGAACAACCCGTCGTCCCCGCCGCGAATGGTGCGCAGCACGACCAGGCAATAAGCAAAGACGCCAACGAAGACCCCCAGCACTGACTGGCTGGCACGGTCGCTCATAAAGTTACGGAGAATACGCGACGTGTATTGGCTCGACGCCTGCGCCAAAGCGACGATAGTGATTGAGAACGTGGTGCCGGCGACGGTGATCATCGACCCGGCGATTGCCGCCAGCAACCCGCGCGAGCCTTCAGCGCCGGCACCGAACAGTCGGGGGAAACGATCGGCGAGTTTCCAGTCGTAGTCCGCCGCGTCGATCTCGATCAATACAACGGCCAGTGCGACCGCACCGGCGACAATAAGCGTCGGAACGAACCAGAGGCTCGATCGTAGACCTTCCCAGAGGTTGGTCAGTTTATACATAAGCGTACCGACACCTTCGAGCCAGAACGCTTGGAACTGGATGCGCCTATGACTGCTTGCGCGCCTTCGCTCCGGCCAAGCGATGATAGCGCCGCCAGTTCGGCCAGATGCAAGAGAGGTTGCCAGAATGCGCAACGTCGCGCTGTGAGCATCGACAATCGGCGACGCCGTGCGATTTTATCACCGTGTAACGAAGTTGGCTTTGTCGCCTTCGGGTTCGTGTTGTGCAGCCGTGTGTTCAGCCGCGCAAATGCCTCGCCAGGGAGGAGCAATGGGTGCGGCAATCTGCCGCGTAGACCCCTCTCCCGCGGCGCCGACGGGCTGGCGCACGTCCTGATGTCAAGACGCGAGAGTTCACCGATAGCAATCAAACCCCTCTTGAAAATCATCGAGTCATCGCACGCGCGTATCAAAGACAGAAAGCGGCGTGCGGCTTCCCCGGGTTTTGTTTCTTGAAGAACAATGCTCGAATGCTGGAACACTCAAGACCCTGGGCATAGCCGGCTGATCGAATGCCTTTCAAATAGGAGCAACTGATGAAACACGTACTTGCCATTCTAGCGGGGCTGGCGGTCCTCACTGCGGGATTCCGCGGTGTGCAGAGCCAAGCCACCGAATCCGACACTGCGAAGAGATACCGCGTCGTCTGGCAGGTCACAGCAAAGACCCCTGAGCAGTGGGAAGCAATGCAGCTGAACATCGAGAACTTTCGGGAGTCGGTCGGTGCGGCGAACAGCGAAGTCACCGTCATCGCCCACGGCAACGGCATCGGCCTGGTCCAGACCTCGAACGCCGCGCAGGCCGAACGGATCCAGAAGCTGATGACCCAAGGTGTGAAGTTCATGGCCTGCGAAAACACGTTGAAGCGAAAGAAGATCTCGAAGGAAGAGATCATGCCAGGCGTTGGGTTTGTGGATTCAGGCGTCGCTGAAGTGGTCCGACTTCAGACCGACGGCTGGGCCTACATCAAAGCGGGCGAATGATCGATTTGGCGGGCACAATGAACGAGCAGACACGAACGCTCACGCTGCTTCAGATTAACGACACCCACGGATACCTCGAATCACATCCTGAGTTGTTCTGGGAGAGTGGCAAGGCGGTATATCGCACGGCCGGCGGCTACGCACGCATCAAGACCCATTTTCGAGAGTGCTCGGCGCGAGGCCTCGGGGCCAGTCTTTGCCTTCGATAATGGCGACACCTTCCACGGAACTTACTCCGCGGCGCAAACTAAAGGCGAAGCGCTGATCAAGCCGGTGAACGCACTTGGCCTGGATGCGTGGGGGGCCATTGGGATTTCGCGTACGGCGTTCCCCGGCTAAAGGAGTTGGCCGAACGGCTGCATCATCCCCTGCTCGCGATCAACTGTTACAACAAGAACACCGGCGAGCGACCGTTCAAGCCGTGCACAATCATCGAGCTCGGCGGCCTGCGTGTCGGGGTGATCGGGATGGCGGCGACGACGCTCCACATGATGACGAGGCGGACAGCTGGTCGTTTCATGTGCCCTTCCCATCTCGATTCAAACTACCCGCCGGACGATTGGATTCGCACTTCGAGCTTGAAGCGGGAACGCAACTGCTCAGGCGTTGTGACAAGGAGCTTCTCTCGCTCTGCGATCTCGCCGCCGATTTAGTACGGCAGGCCGCAGTTTGCCAACGACGCGTCCGGCCGCGTTCAAACACCACGATGTGAAGCGTCTTCCGAGAGTCGCCGCGCACGGGCCGCTGCGGAAGCTCTACCGGCCACGCCACCAATAGTCAGTAGCTTCATCACCTCGACAACTCCAAACTTCAGTTTGGAAAGGGGCAGTAGCTTCCGACGTGGCGACAAACATCAATCAGCGGCGCGACGCCCAGTACCCGTCCGCCTCGGCCTCAAGCCGCTCCAGCCGTGTGTAATAATCCGGGAACTCCTTGAGGTGTGCCCAGGCAATCTTGCCGGTCAGCACGACATCATCGTTGGTGACGTCCGTCTCGGGATCGCGCGCACCGTGTTCGAACTCCACCTCCAAACCGCGTTGAAACTGTTCCAGATCGACCTTGGCCCAGTTCAGTCCCAGCCCGTCGCCGATCTGCTTCGCTTCATCGGCACTCATTTTTCTCTTGATCATGGGTAGCTCCTTTTCATTTCCGAGGTTCTAGACAAACGAGATCAGCGGTTTGACCATCCCGTCCTCTTTGGTCCGCATCATCCTGAACGCCGTCTCGATGTCCGTGAATGGAAATCGATGCGTTGTTAGGGCGAGGGGATCGACACGCGCCGTCTGAATCAGGCGCATTAACCGGCTCATCCGCTCCGAGCCGCCGGGGCACAAAGCCGTTCGGATGGTCTTGTCGCTCATGCCCACACCCCAGTCCAGCCGCGGGATCGGTACGCTGTCGCCATCGCCGTGGTAACCGATGTTGGAGATGGTCCCGCCTGGGCGCGTCGCGCTCACGCACGCGCCGAATGTCGCCGACGACCCCAGCGCCTCGACTGCCGAATCCACGCCTTTGCCGCCCGTGAGTTTTAGGATGGCCTCGACGGGGTTCTCTTTCGTGAAATCCACGACCACGTCGCAACCATACTTCCTGGCGAGCGCGATGCGGTTTGGCATCGACTCTACCCCGATGATTAGCCCAGCGCCCCGGAGGCGAGCGCCAACGGTCGCCATCAAGCCCACCGGTCCTTGCGAGAACACCGCGACGCTGCCGCCGACCGGAATATCCGCATGTTCGGCCCCGACGAAGCCAGTAGAGAGCATGTCGCAGCAGTAAGCAGCCTGCTCATCGGTGAGACTGTCAGGAATCGGCGCGAGGTTGGCTACGGCGTTGTTGACGTGGAAGTAGTCGGCAAAGCTGCCATCCTTGAGGTTGGCGAACTTCCATCCGCCGAGCATCCCCCCGCACTGACTGGAATAGCCGCGCTGGCAATTGTCACAGGCATAGCACGGTGTGATGGCGTTGACCGCCACGCGCTGGCCAATCTTGAATAGACCACTGGCGGCCGCGACTTCGCCCAGTTCGTGGATCACTCCGACGGCTTCGTGCCCGAGCGTAAGGTTCTGGCGGTCGCCGATTGCACCGGCAACGGTATGCACGTCCGAGGTACAGACGAGTGCCGCGGTCGTGCGAATGATGGCGTCGCACGGCCCTGGTCGTGGGACGGCTTTCTCCATCATCCCGACCTCGCCGACCCCGCGCATCACAAAGCAATTCATCATCTTAAGCATAGGACGCACCTCGCTCTTCAGCCGTGACTCGTGTGCCACCTTAACGAGTTCCACCACGCAACTGGGCTCAGAGCACAGCTTGCCCTCACTCCCTAATCCGCATGTGGGCGTCGCGGATTGGAGTACCTGCGGCAAGAAGTGGCAGGTATCTGCGTCCTGAAGCATCAGCCAGATGAACACCGCCGTACGCGGTGAAGATCCATGGTGATCGAGGCGAAGAATCCATCTGTTGCTCTTTTACTAATTCGGTAAGAACGCCCATCCGCCAGTGTAAGCTGAACGTTTACAGATCCTATCAGGGGTTCCTCGCATTTCTTTCTCAGGGCTGACAAAGCTCGGTGGATCACCGCGTAGGTCTGGTCCAGTGGAACATAGTCATTTTAAAAGTGGGTGGATGCGCAAATTGGCAGACTGCAAGAAACAGTCTTTCCAACGGCCAACAACCTGAGGAGCTCCGAGGGGGAGTTCACGGATAGCAATCCAGCCCAGCAGTTGAACAGTGCCCGGATCGCTGCTTCGCCAGAAGCACCTCGAGGTGTTCGGCAACGCGTCTTAACTCGTCACTGACAACTTGCGTTTCCGAGGATTCCGCTGAACAAGGTGACGGGCAGCACATCGTCCCCGCTCGCCTGACACTGCACTACATTTCCGTAAGCGTGAAACACGCTTTGACCGTGTATCGCTGTCTGGACCACTGGTGTAAAAGGTGAAGACACGAAGTAAACGGTGCCGAAGAACTCAATTGCTTGGAGCGTTCAGGCGGACAAACGGGGCTAGAATAGGATAAAAATCCGACGGAAAAATGCTCTTAAGTACCTGTCTCATATATACTTATGAAAGCGGGCGAAGGGGGTCGAACCCTCGACATTCACGTTGGCAACGTGACGCTCTACCACTGAGCTACGCCCGCGCTGGTTCAGCCTCAAATATTACTCGCGTTCAGCCCGGATGCAAGTTCCTGATCGAGAGCCGCAAAAACCCGTTTCTTGCACGGATCGTTCAGATTCTCCGGCTCGGCGCGATGACGTCCGATTCTCGGCGCGAAAGCCCCTTCTCACCAGTCCATCTAAAGACCCACAATGTTGAATCCGCAATCCACATAAATCGTTTCGCCGGTCACCCCGCTGGCAAGATCGCTGAGCAAATAAACGGCCGTCTTGCCAACTTCGTCTCCCTCTACGTTCCGTTGAAGCGGTGCCTTTTTGGATACGTGGCTGAACATCTCATCGATCCCGCCCACAGCCATGGCACTGAGCGTGCGAATTGGCCCCGCGCTGATGCAGTTGACTCGGACATTCTTCGGGCCGACATCGAAGCTAAGGTATCGCGCTGTCGCCTCCAGGGCAGCTTTGGCCACGCCCATGACGTTGTAGCCGGGGATCACCTTCTCCGCGCCGTAGTAGCTCAAGGCGATGACCGAACCACCCCCTGGCATCATTGGCAGCGCGGCGCGCGTGACGGCGATAAGGCTGTAAGCACTGATATCGCACGCACCCTTGTAGACATCCCTCGGGGTACTCGTAAAATTGCCCCAGTCCTTCTTAAGATACTCATGGTTGGCGAACGCGAGGCTGTGCACGAGGAAATCGATTGTGCCAAACTTCTCCTTTGCCGCAGCGAAAAACTGCTCGATACTGGCATCATCACCGACATCGCACGGGGCCATCCATGCATCACCATAGCCGCCCTCTTGCATCGCCTTGCCGACACGCCGCTGCATCTTTTCGCCGGGAAGATGCCCGAAGCCACAGGTAGCCCCCTGCTTCACGCAGTGGTTGGCAATGTGCCACGCAATGCTGTTGGTGTTGGCCACGCCGAGAATGATTCCTTTTTTTCCTTGCAAGAGGCTCATTATTTTCCTTTCAATGCCGAACCCGGGTTCCGAAGAAACTGTCGAGGATATTCGCCAGTCGCGCCTCGGACAAGCGGCGTTTGATATCATTGTATCCATGCGATTTCGAGTTACCGGCACGAATCACTCGACCGGCGCGCGGATGACGCTGGAGTTTGAAGCTCCCGCCAAAGCCGCTGCCGAGCACAAAGCGCGCGGCGCAGGCATGGACGTGCAGCACGTCGCCGAAGTTCACGACGGCCCTCCGGTAGAGCGCAAGCGCACCACACACCGCGGCGATCATGGCGGCGATGTCGAGTCGGTCGCTGGGTTTCACCCGGTCCTGAAAACCCTGCTCATTCTGGCCATTATTGTGTTGGCGTCTTGGATTGTTTGGCCATACGTGCGCGGCTTCTTTTCGTGAAAATGATCGCTGTGAGTAGCGCCGATACGCAGACGCCCTTCCACACAAGCAACCACCATGGCCGCCACCACGCTCCAGTGCTGATTTCGACGATATCCGAAGCACCAAATGCCACAAGGATCACGGAAATTGCCGCAACAAGGGGCTTCCCTCGCGCGCGCGTCGCGAGCACCAAGGCAATCAGGGCCCAAAGCCCCGCCTTCACGCCATTGGCAACGGAAAATGGGTCTCTGAGAATGAAGATCTCGCCCATGAGCATGACTGCACGTTGCGAGCCAGAATTCGCTCAGACCAGCCAATCGTAGCTCAAAACGAGGCTCTCGGGTGGCAGATTCTACGGGGGTGGCGACCTGGGGTGGGGTGCCGGACTGAGATTTGAGCGCTCGAAATGTTGTGGTAAACCCGAAATTTCGATAAGTTTGTCGGACTTGGGTCTCAGATAGAAGGTATAGAAAGGAGTTTTCATGGGTAAGCCGCGGCGCCGACGGAAAGTTGGCAGCAAAAAGCGAAAAGCTCGGCGTGATCGTCGCAAGCGATGATGCGGGTTCGCCGTCAATCGAACTGACGGATCAATTACATTGAAACAGCGGAACCGGCTCCATTTTGGGGCCGGTTCTTTCTTTCGCGCGGTCGCGATGACCGCATAGAAGCAATTGTTAAGATTAGGCTAGGGAACGAGTTAAGCGTTTCAACTCGCGAGCGACCGGGGTATGCTCTGTAGGCGGGACGGCGAGTACGTTCCGCTGATCATGAGCACCCAGCCCCCACCCATCACGATCGTGCCGGCCCCGGTTGCAACGACACCTCCGCCGCAGTGCCCGCCGGAGCCGTTGTTTTTCAACCGCGAGCTTTCCTGGCTGGATTTTAACGACCGGGTGCTGCAACTGGCACGGGACGCAGATAACCCCTTGCTGGAACGTGTACGATTTCTGGCAATCTTCGCCAGCAACCTCGATGAGTTCTTCATGAAGCGAATCGGCGGGCTGCAGCGACAGCGCGCCAGCCGTCTAAGTGAGCTAAGTATGGACGGCATGACCGCCGACGAACAGTTGACAGCAATTCAGTTGCGCGTCAGGCATCTGCTCCAGCAACAGATGGATGTTTGGACCAATGAACTACAGCCTCAGTTGGAGCAGAATGGCATCGTTATTCACAACTACGACGCGTTGTCAGAATCAGACCGTGCAACCTGTGACGAGTTCTTTTCTCGAAACATCTTCCCGATTCTCACCCCGCTTGCGGTAGATAGCGCCCATCCATTTCCCTTCATCAGCAACCTTAGCCGCTCGATAGGCGTGTTGTTGGAGCATCCGGTGCGGGGCGAGAGTCACTTTGTACGCATCAAGATGCCCGAGAATCTTCCACGATTTGTACCGCTGCCGGCGCGTAATCAGTATGTGCCGCTGGAACAGGTGATCGGCGGGAATCTCGCCCTACTTTTCCACGGCATGAAGGTGATCGAATGGCAGCTGTTCCGGGTGACACGAAATGCCGACATCGAAATGGACGAAGAGGACGCTGACGATCTTCTTGAGATGGTCGAGCAGGAGCTTCGTCGCCGCCGGCTGGCGCATGTAGTTCGGCTGGAGTTGCCTGAATCGATGAGCAGTGCAATGAAGCAGTTCATCGTCGACGGGATGGAGGTCGATCAGCGCGACGTCTGGACCGTTCGCGGCCCGATCGACATGGATGACCTTTTTGCAATTGCGAATGTTGACTTACCCAACCTGAAGTTTAAGCCGTGGAACCCCCTGACATCGCCGCGACTTGCCGACGACGAGATGGACATCTTCAGCATCATCCGCCAGGGCGATGTATTGGTGCATCACCCATATGAAAGTTTTGCGACGAGCGTAGAGCGCTTCATCATGACCGCGGCCGACGATCCGAAAGTGCTCGCGATCAAGATGACGCTGTATCGCACAAGTAGCGATTCGCCATTCGTCCCCGCACTCATTCGTGCTGCAGAGATGGGGAAACAGGTGGCGGTGCTCGTGGAGATCAAGGCGCGGTTTGATGAACAACGCAATGTGGAACTCGCCCAAAGACTTGAGAAGGCCGGCGTACACGTTGTGTACGGGTTGATCGGACTGAAAACGCACACCAAGCTGGCCATGGTCGTCCGCGACGAACCAGACGGCCTGCGCTCTTATGCGCACATCGGCACCGGCAACTACAACAGCAAGACGGCGGTGCTTTATACCGATCTTGGATATTTTACGTGCAACCAGCAAATTACCAGCGATGCAATTGAGCTGTTTCATTATCTGACCGGCCGCAGCCTGAAGCGAGATTACCGAAAGCTGCTGGTGGCACCAGTCAACATGCGTGATCGATTCCTGGCTAAGATTCGCCGCGAGATGGATCTGGCGCAAGCGGGCAAGCCCGCGCACATCGTCGCAAAGATGAACCAGTTGCAAGACGCCCGCGTTATCAAAACACTCTACGAGGCAAGCCAGGCTAGTGTGAAGATTGACCTCATCGTCCGGGGCTTCTGCTGCCTGCGGCCCGGCGTGCCCGGGATGAGCGACAACATCCGGGTTATCAGCATCTTGGGCCGCTTTCTAGAGCATAGCCGCATCTTTTGGTTTCAGAATGGCGGTGAGGAGGAGTATTACATCGGCAGCGCGGACTGGATGAACCGCAACCTAGATTGGCGCGTCGAAGCCATCACGCCAATCGAAGACCCGAGCCTGAGGGCCACTCTGAAAGAGATCATTGATACGGCGATCGGAGACTACAGCTTTTCATGGGAGTTGCAGTCTGACGGCACATGGCAACGGCGAAAGCTAGAAGCGGGCGACACCGAGAGCACCAACACACAGGAGCGATTCATGGCTCGCGCCCTTCACGAAGCCAAGAAGGTCATTCGATACGTCGCTCACCAGAGGCGAGCCGCCAAAAGCAAGCCGCTTCCGGCGGCACCGCACGCAATCTAGGGTGCTACCAGGCTAGATCGTATCGAGCACAGCCTTGAAATCTTGTTCTCGCTTTAGGCCCACAAATTTGTTCACAATCTGCCCGTTCTTAAACACCAGAACGGTCGGAATGGAGTTGATGCCGTACTGCCCTGCCACCTTGCGGGCGGTGTCGCAATCGACTTTACCCACCTTCACTTTGCCGGCATAGTCAGTGGCGAGCTTGTCGATCGTAGGCCCGAGCATCCTGCACGGCTGGCACCACTCCGCCCAGAAGTCTACGAGCACCGGCTCAGCACTCTTGATCACTTCGGTTTCAAAGTTTTCGTCGGTGAACTCTTTGACATGTTCGTTTGCCATCTATCTGCTCCTGTCTTTTAGATGTACTTCAGTCGATCGTAGTTGCATTCAATTGAGAATGTCAACGTTTCCGCCCACTTCGCGCCGCTGCGGCCATGTTCATCGCTGCCAAAACCGCGGCAACGACCCCGCCGCCGATGAAGGCTGGCGCGCTACATTTCGGTAGCTGATTAAATGGAGAATCGATATCAACCCGCTGGAGCCAGATCGCCAGTGACGGCAATAGCACTGCCAGCGTGATTAGCATTGGAATCAACGTCCGGCGAAACGCCGAAATTGGCTTGCTGACCAGAATGCGATGCCCGGGCATCGCCGGGCGCACCGCGCTGCCGCGTGGTGCTTGCTCCCGCTGCTCCGGTTTGTTCGGTTCTCTTGGCATGTCACAGATATCTCGCACGCCGTGCCATTTCGCAACAATCCTTGCAAGCCGCGCAGGTTATCGGTCATTTTTCGCTTCCTCCTGTCGGACACGCACTTTTTCCGCGCGTCCGACTGGGGTGTCAGAGTATAGTGCGGCTCGCGGTGGCCTGTCGCGTTCCGTTCATAACGGCTGCGCCGATTGTAGTTGGCACAAGCAGCAGATTCTTGCTGATTCTGCGAAACGAAACCGCTGATTTGGCCGCCACCTCAAGGTAACGTGGCGTGAGATCGCCGCGTTCGGCTGCATGCGAGTTGCGAGAATGCAGCAGCCGGAATAATCGGCCCGCAGCGGAACGCGGGCGAAAGAAAGATTTGAGGCGTCGTGGCGTGCTACGCGAATCGGGGCGTGAGCATGAGCAAATGCGGCAGAACGTGGAACGGGCTTTGCAACTAGCTTGGGATGAAACCACTCCCTATCAATCGCAGGCCGGAGCGCAGGGATATGAACGAACAAGAGTTTCAGGGAAAGCTCGCGGAACTTATGGGCGAAATCAGCACGCTACCGCCCAGTGAACGCGCCAAGCTTCAGCAACTCGCCGACGAGACACGCCAGCGGCACGAAAGGCTGCGACAAACCGTCAGCAGCCTGCAGGAGAGCTTGGATTACCTGCGGCTGAGCATTAAGTATCTCGTGTTCGATCTTGAAGCCACCCGACGCGAGAATGGCTACCTCCGAAAGATGCTCGAAGAGACCAGCGGAAATAATGAGTAAGACCGATTCGCGTCTGTAACACATGCAACGGGAAGCGTTCTTTGGGAATCCGTTGCGGCGTCAGGACCGCTCGCCAGATCGGCCCTGACGCCTTCAGAATCGAATCAGACTGCAGAAAGCGGAGGGCCAGGCGTGGCCTCCGCTTTCTCTTTTGTGAAGACTCGCTTCCGCCGTGCACTGGAGACGGCTGACGCCCGCTGCGGGTTGCTGTTTTTACAGAAATCCTCAATGCTTTGCCTATGGCACTCGACCGACAGACCCTCGCGCGAGCCAGAGAGCTTCAGCCGACCGCCATCGAGGAGATTGTCAATGAGTCTTTTCCAAGCATTGCCCGCCTCAGCTATTCCCTTTCCGGGAGCAATGAAGTCGGCGACTCGGTAGTCAGTGCGGTTGTTCGCAAGGGGCTTCTGGTATTGCACAAGTGGCGGGATGAAGGCGAGCCGCAGCGGTGGTTCCTTCGCCATACCATTCTTCAATGTCGCCAACTCGCGCGAAACGGCAGTGGCGATGATCTGCTGATTGATTTGTCTGCTGAGAGGCCGCGGGCATACATTGCGTTCATCAGGGCATTACGCCAGTTGCCACAGCAGCAGACCGAGGCGTTCCTTCTCCACTTCGGCGAGGCATTCAACCTTCGATATACCGCAATTGCCATGGACTGTAGTGTCAGCGCCGCAGAACAACATCTTGCCGCCGCGACAGCCACCATGCAATCAATGGCTGGCGACGCCTATGACCAAATGATCGCGCTCTTGCGGCAGGCGTATCATCTGCTCACACCCACCAGTCGAGTGCGGGTGCCACGCGTGAAAACTGCGATCCGCCGGCACGTCTGGCCGCGGCGAATTTGGCGGGCGGGGAAGCTACTGATAATCACAGGGTTGGTAGCAGCTTTGATCTGGTTCGGCTACAAGATCATTCCAGCGATCGAGTATTGAACATGCTCCAATATTCGCCGCGGGAGGACGAATTCAACATCATGTGGTTGACTTGGCTCTATTTCCTTACGCTATTGGTCCTGCAAACTCTGGGCATTGTTCTCACGCTGGTCGGGTTACCCGGTCTCTGGCTGATGGTGGGCGCCATGGCACTCTATGGATGGCTGACGGGGTTCAACCAATACGTCGGCTGGCCGTCGATGGTTTCGATGCTCATGTTGGCACTGACGGCAGAGGTGGTGGAAACCCTCGCCGGCGCCGCGGGCGCGGGCAAGGCCGGTGGGAGCAAGCGCGGGATGGTCGGCGCTGTTGTCGGCGGATTTGCTGGCGCAATCGTGCTGACTCCGGTGATTCCGATTCCTATCGTGGGTACCATCGCCGGGCTGTGCATCGGGAGCTTTGCCGGCGCGTTCGCTGTCGAAGCGGTGATCGGCAAAGAATGGGGCCAATCGGTCAACATTGGCTGGGGGGCAGCCAAGGGCCGATTTTGGGGCACGTTGTTTAAGGTGACGATCGGCGTTGTAATGCTCTTTGTCGCAGCGATTTGCGCGCTTCCGCTCTAACCTTGGCTACAATTGTCATTGGGGAGACTCCGATGCCGACACAGTTTATTCTCGGGCGAGCTGCCAGCGGGAAAACCAAGTTCTGCATGGAGCGGATAATTGCCGAGGTCAAGGCCGATCCGCTCGGGTCGCCTATCTACTACATCGTTCCAAAGCAGGCGACGTTTCTGGTGCAGCGCCGGCTTGCGGTCGGCGGCGAGTTACCAGGCTTTTGCCGCATCCGGGTCATCTCCTTTGATAAGCTCGCCTCGGACCTGCTCACAGAGCTTGCTGGTGATGCTACGCCCGAAGTCTCGCCGCGGGGTCGGCGGCTGATTCTCACACACGTTCTGAGGATTCTCTCTCCCCAGCTAAGCGTCTACCAGCCCGCAGCTACCCGCATCGGGCTTGCTTCCGAGCTTGATCGCACGCTAAGCGAGATTGACCGAAATGGCATTGATGAGCATCAGTTGCAGTCGTTGATCGAACAGCTCGCCGCGGAAGACCCTCCGGCCGACTCTTCCCAGGCTCAGCTCATTCTGAAGTTGCGCGATCTGCTGCTGATTCAAAACGCTTATTCAACCTTTCTAGGCCAGGATCGCATCGATCCACAACGCCGCTTGGCCGCAATCGCCGCCGCGGCCGAGCATTCGAGAGCGTTGGCCGGTTCGCTGGTGTTTGTTGATGGCCATCTCGATTATACGCGCGTGGAATGCCAGCTACTTGCGGCGATTGCCAGTCGTTGCCGGAGTTTGACGATTACCGGGTTGGTCGACCCGAAATCGCCGGTCGCGCGCGACGTCAACAATCTTCCTGATGAATTGTCCTTGTTTCACCGGACCGAGACGGCATACCGGCGACTGCACTTCTGCCTGAAAGAGGCAGGCGTTGCGATTGCCGAACCGGAGCGTCTGGGCACAACCGCAGTGGAGCGACCCGCGGTGTTGCGTCACCTTGAAGCACACTGGGAAGCCGCCGAATCTGAGCAGATGATTGACGACAGCCGTCGCGTACGGGTCGTCGCCGCACCATCGCGCCGCAGCGAGGTGGAAGCTGCAGCGGTGGTAATTCGAGAGTGGCTCCGGGACGGATTGCGTCCGCGCGAGGTACTGGTGGTAAGCCGACGTGCCACCGAGTACGCCGACCTGATTGAGGCAACATTTACTGAGTTTGGCCTTCCATTCTTCTCCGACCGCCGGCGGTCGGCGACACATCATCCTCTCCTGCAGGTGGTGCGAGCCATTGTGCAGGCGTGGCGAAACGCCTTCCCGCACGATGCAATGATGGTGATAGCCAAGAGCGGCTGCTGCGGCATAAGCCATCACGAGGCTGATCGCGTTGAGAACTTCATTCTAGAGCACAATTTGCTGGGTTCGGCCTGGATCAGCGCCTCGCCATGGGTGTTCTCGCCGCGGTCGGATGGTGAACCAGCGATTGGACGACGGCCAACTACCCGAGACAACTTTGAGGCGGTCCGCGAACGGCTTGGGGGGCCGATTCGAGCAATGCTCAGCGCCTGCCCACCGACAGGATCTCGCCTGCCCATTCGGAAGTATGTGGCTGCATTGCTCGGTGCAATCGAGGGATATGGCACCCCCGCGGTGCTTGCACAATGGATTGAGACCGCTGAGGCTGCGGAACAGTTTGAACGGGCGGCCGAGCATCAGCAGGTCTGGGCCGAACTAATCGAGTTGTTCGATGAACTCGTCGAACTTCTTGGCGACGATACTTTAACTGCGGCGGAGTTTGAAGAGCTTCTCGAAGCGTCGCTTGCAGAGTTTGATCTGGCGATCGTTCCCGCGGCGATCGATCAAGTGATGGTTGGCGAGATAGAGCGCACGCGATTCGAGCACTATCGTGGGGTTATAGCGATCGGCTGGAACGACGGCATTTTTCCTCACGCGACCGAAGAAACGATTGTTCTGGGTGACGCCGATCGTGCTTCGCTCTCAAAAGCCCGCATCGAGCTTGACCCCGACACAAGTCGTCGTTTGCTCAATGAACCCCTTCTGGCTTATCTGGCCATCACACGAGCGGCTGAACGGCTTGCGGTGACATATCACGAGGCTGACGAGGCGGCGCGGCCGATCGGGCCATCCCGATTCGTGCAGCAGCTAACCGGCCTGATCAACTGGGGAATTGAGGGCGGCCTGGCTCCCGAACGCCTCGACCTCTCCCTGGCCACACCCCGGACTGCGGTCGACTGCCTCGCGCGGTGGGCACGCCATCCAGCCGCAGCGCACGAGTGCGACACTGCCGAAGTCTACGCCGCCGTCACCACGGTCGCTCCCCTTCCGCAGCCGCTTGAGCGACTCCTTTCGCTCGCGTGGCCAGCACTCTCATACGATAACCGCGCGGCCCTTTCTGCCGAGGCCTTAGCATCACTGTACTCGGAGGGCCTATCCACGAGTGTGTCGCGGATCGAATCGTTTGCAGCGTGCCCATTTAAGCACTTTTCGGCGTATTCGCTCCGATTGCGGGCCCGCGTCGAGCCAAAGCTGAACGTGGCGGACCTTGGTACGCTCTATCACACGGTGCTGGAATCGGTCGTCGAAGAACAAATCCAGTCGGGCGCCCCGTGGAATCCAAGCTCCCCGCCGGCGCTGGCTCAGGTGAAGGTAGCGGCCGAGCAGGCGGCCCAGTCGCTCCGCGGGAGCATCATGCTCTCGTCAGCGCAGCACCGCCAGCTTCTGAATCGCACCGAAACACGGCTGGCAGAAGTCCTTCGGCACATCCACACCGCAGGGGCGGCAGGGAGTATGCTACCTCTGGCCGCAGAACTGGTTTTTGGCGACGAGGGTGACCTTCCACCGCTGGTAGTTACCACCCCCAAGCAGCGCACCGTCAGGCTCTCCGGAAAGATCGATCGCATCGATCACGCGGTCGACCACACATCGGACGCGGGCAGTGCGCTTCTCGCCGTCTACGACTACAAATCGAGCGAGCGAGCGCTGCAGTTGTACGAAGTCTATCATGGCCTGTCGCTGCAACTGCTCACCTATCTCATCATGCTGGAGGCGAACGGCGGGGCCCTAATTGAAAAATCTGTCGAAGGTATAGGTGCTTTCTTTGTTGCCATCATGCGCGGGTTGCAATCGGTAGATCACCCTAGCAGTGCCGCTGATTCGACCAGCCTCGACTTCGCGCTTAGATCGCAACCACGAGGCTTGTTTGATCTTCGACGCGCGCACTTGTTCGACCGGGCGCTCACACCCGGCATCAAGTCGAAGGTTATCAAACTGCATCTTACGAAGGATGGTCCGCCCAACGCCACCGGTTGCGATAGCGCGGAACATCATCATTTCCGTGGAGTGCTCACATTCGTGCGCGACAAGATTGCGGCGATCGCAGACGAGATCATCGATGGCGTGATTGAGGTGCATCCATACCGCATCGGGACCACGACGCCGTGTGCCCACTGTGAATTTCGCCCGCTTTGTCGGTTCGAGCCTACGATCAACCGGTACAACAGACTCAATCGTTTGAAACGTGAGGCAGCCCTGGCTGCGATGGCGGGGGATATCACATGACCACGAAGGCGCGGCAGTGGACCGAGGAGCAGAAGACTGCCATTGACACCATCGACCGCAATCTCTTGCTGTCGGCTGCGGCGGGATCGGGTAAGACGTCGGTGCTTGCTGAGCGATGCGTACACCTGATATGCGATGCCCCCCAGCCCGAGCGATGCGACGTGGGCGAACTCCTCGTGGTGACGTTTACGCGCGCATCCGCAGCCGAGATGCGCCACCGGATCGAAGCCGCTTTGCACAGGCGCGCTGCCGATGGTGATCGACGGCTACAGCGGCAGATACAGTTGATCGCAAATGCCGACATCAGCACCCTGCACAGTTTCTGCACACGTCTCCTCAAACGACATTTCGCAGCAGCGGGGCTTGATCCGTCGTTTACCACGCTCGACGAAGCCGACGCCTTGCTTCTCCGCAACGAGGTCTGCAGAAGGCTCATCGCCAACACGTATGAATCGTCCAGCGGTGAGGCGTTGTCACAGTTGGTAGATTGCTACTGCAATGGGAATGATGAGGAACTGCGCAGGCACATTCTGCACATCGACAATCTTAGGCGCTCGACCGTTGATCCAGACGCGTGGTCCTCGGCTGCGCTTAACCAGATCAACGCTGCTGCAACGCTCCCTCTCAAAGAGGCCGAACTCGGGCGAAGCCTGTACACGCTCTTGCATTTTGAGATTGCAGCCCTGCTCCGCCGCGCACTTTGGGTTGAAGGTTTTGTGGCTGCCGAGTCCGATCAGTACGCGGCCCATGTGGGTGGTATCAGGGCGAGTTTGGAGGGGGTGAAATCTTTACTAAGTCGCGAAGGGTATGAACCGTTTCGAGTAGCATTCGGCGCGTTCGTGGGAGCGATTCCGAAACTGCCCACCGTAAAGGGTGGTACTGACCGCGCAAAGAAGCCGATCAAGGCTTTGAAGGACGCGATCAAAGGCAGCTTGCCCGCCACTGTCATGCTGTTCAGCGAGAAGGACCTGCAGAACTCCGCCGCCGCAACTAGTGCGTCGGTGACACTCTTGCTGGGTCTGGTTGAAAGCTTCTCGAAGCAGTATGCAGATGCGAAATCTGCCATGCGTGCGGTGGACTTCGCCGATCTGGAGCGATTGTCATTGGTTGTGCTCAGCGATCCCAATGACCGCAATCGACCCAGCCCTGCCGCGCTGGCCTATCGCGCACAGTTCAAGCATGTGCTGGTTGACGAGTATCAGGATATCAATGCGCTTCAGGATCGGCTTCTGAGGCTCGTCAGCCGCCCGGCCGACGGTACTTGGGGAGGCAATCTGTTTTGTGTTGGAGATGTGAAGCAGAGCATTTATCGTTTCCGGCTGGCAGACCCGTCGCAGTTTTTGCAGCGTGCGCAGAGCTATGCGCAAGACACAACCGACGGGCAAATGCTCAACCTTTCCCGCAATTTCAGGAGCGATCCGGGCGTAATTCATAGCATCAATGCGGTCTTCAAGCGGTTGATGGCCGCCGAAGCAGCTGAGATTGAGTACGACGATACGCACGAGCTTCGCGTCGGCAAACCGGAGCCAGATTGGCGCAACTCAGGCGCTGCGGTCTCGCTGCATCTACTCCCTGACGTTCGTTCGACACCCGCAGCGGGCGACGCCGGCGACGAGGGCGCCTCCGACGAAGCCGCGGACACCAGATTGGCCTCGTTTGCCGACGCTGATGATGACGATAACACCGAACGCGAAGCCGAGTTAGCCGCCCAGCTCATCCGAGAATTCACATCGACGACTCCGTTCCATCGCTTTGAGTATGGTGATATCGCCATATTGTTGCGGTCGCGCAAAGTGCGTGCAGAGAAGTTTGCCAACCGGCTGCGCCAGCGCGGCGTTCCGGCGCGAGCAGATTCGACAACCGGCTTTTTTGATGCCGTCGAGATTCGCGACATGCTTTCGCTGCTTCAGTGTCTGGACAACACCCTGCAGGACATTCCCCTCGCGGCGGTGCTGCGGAGCCCACTGGCAAGGATGAAATGCCCCGAGGACGTTCTACTGCTGATTCGTAGAGCATATCCGTCGCTGGCCTTTCACGACGCGGTTACTCGGTACGCAGCCGAACAGCGAAGTGGGCTCGCCGAGTCGCTGCGCCGGTTCTTGAGACAGCTCTCAACGTGGCGCACGGAGATGAGCCTGCGCCCGGTTTCAAACGTACTCTGGCAGATCTTTGATGAAACGGGATTCCTAGCATTCTGCTCATGCCTGCCCGACGGTCGTCAGCGCGTAGCCAACCTGCTTTCGCTCCACGACCGCGCGCTAACATTCAGCCAGTTTTCTAGACAAGGCTTACTTCGCTTTCTGGAGTTTCTCAAGGCACTGCGCGAGGAAAGCGACATCGGCCTCCCCCCCGCTGGCGATGAGGCGCGGAATGTGGTGCAGATCATGAGTATCCACGCCAGCAAAGGACTGCAGTTTCCCGTGGTGATCATTCCTGAACTGGGGAAGAAGATCAATCTAACCGATGCCGCGGGGGCGATGCTGGTTGATCGTGAGCGGTACATCGCCATGCAGGTGGTGGATAGCTCACGGCGGGCGCGGTGGGAGTCGATTGCGACCATGGTGGCGCGCGACAGCATTAAGCGAAAGTCGCTCGCGGAAGAGCTACGAGTTTTGTACGTCGCCATGACGCGTGCCGAGCACAAACTCGTCCTGACTGGAACGGTGCGTAATCCAGATGAAGCCGTCGCGCGATGGAGTGACACATGGGGCAGCCACCACGGCGCCTTCCCGCCGGATCTGATCCTGTCGGCACGCACTGCTCTCGACTGGGTCGGCCCAGCTGTTGCGGCAACAGGACACGGACCGGGGGCAATCGCGGTGGAAACCTACGACGCTGATCTTCGTCGTCAGAGTCCGACAGGGAACACCTCATCGCCCGCGCCGACGCAACTCAATTCAGCACCCGAGGGGGGCCACCGTGAAGGCGCGGACAATCCGAGGCACAGGATCTTGCCTGCAGTACGCGAACTCCGTGCCGTTCCCGGCCAGGCCCCTCCTTCACCGGCGACGATGGCGGCTATAGAAGCGCTCGGCTGGCTTCCCCCTACCCTGCATCTATCCAGGGTTCCGTCGGCGCGGGCCGTCACCGCACTCGCCAAGAGTGGCCGCGACGCTCCCGCGGGGGAATCGCCGAGCCTGCGACCAATTGTAAAGTTCACCGCCCCGCTACCCATGCCGCGGTTCACCACCCCTGGTCGGAAACTCTCGCCCACCGAATCCGGGACCATCACCCACCGCGCACTGCAAGCGATCGACCTCGGCACCCCGCCGAATGTCGCATCCGTTCAAGCTGAGATCGACCGGCTCATCGCCATGCGAGTTCTCTCCGCCGAGCACGCCGCGATGATCGACGTCGCTGCAATCGCATGGTTTCTGGGCACGCCCCTCTGCATGCGGATGACGAACGCTGGAACGAGCCTGTTCCGCGAATTGCCCGTCTTCGCGCCAGAAGCCGCCGAAACCGAAACTCCACTCGATCGTGTCATGCTGCGCGGACAAATCGATCTGCTCGCCCGCGTACCAGAAGGCCTGCTGATCGCCGACTACAAGACCGATCGAATCACGCTGCAGACACTGCCTGAACGCGCAGAATTTTACCGACCCCAGGTACGGCTATACTCGGAGATGATTGAGCGAATCACCGGCCTGCGGGTAATCGAGAAATCACTAATTTTTCTGTCAGTTCGCCAAGTGGTTATCGCGTGATTCGTGCGTACAATCCTGTGAATGGCTCACGTCCCTTGTGTGCGCAGTAAAGCATGTCGCTAACAGCTCAGCATGATATTCGTCTCGTTGCGCTCGATTTGGACGGCACACTGCTGGACACACAAAAGCAGATCGATCCCGAGACACTCACTGCGCTGCATCAGTTGGTCGAGCGCGGTGTTCAGGTGGTCATCGCCAGCGCGCGCCCGCCGAGGGGAGTGCGGCATTTGTACCAGCAGCTTCGGCTCACCAATTGGCAAGTGAACTATAACGGCGCTTTGATCTGGGATGAGCCATCGCAGCGCCCAATCTTTCACCGACCGATGCCCTCCGACATCATGCTCGAGCTGATCGAGGTGGCGCGCGATCAATACGATGAGATCGGCGTCCACGCTGAGGTGCTCGACCGCTGGTACACCGACCGCCCGGTTACGACGTACGTCACCGAAACGGGCCGGCTTTTTCAACCCGATGGCATCGTCCCCATCGAGCAGGCGTGCGCCGCCCCGGTCACGAAGCTGATGCTTATGGGCGAGCCTTACATGCTAATGAAGCTCGAACCAATCCTGCTCGAGAGGTTTGGCCACGGCGTGACCATCGTGAGCACCGATTCCCATCTGATGCAGATTATGGATCGCCGGGTAGGCAAGGCAACAGCGTTAAAGAAACTTGCGGCGCACCATGGCATCCGGCCGGCGCATATCATGGCGATCGGTGATGCGCCAAACGATGTTGGCATGTTGCAACTCGCTGGCGTTGCGGTAGCGATGGAAAACGCCGTGGCTGTCGTAAAGAAGGTGGCCGACTGGATTGCCCCACACAACGATCAGCAGGGCGTGCTGGCGGCGCTTCGGCGATACGGGTTGGCTCCCTGAAGTGTTCCGCGGCGTAGAATCAGGGTTTGGGCCGGCGGTGGTGGGTTATCGCTTGTAGTTTGGGCTAATGGCCCAGTGAAGCTTTTCTGCCAGCGTACGCCACTCCCGGGCGCCTGGGTTTTCAATCACCTGCACGTCGTTCGCGCTTCTTCGGATGATGACCACGTCGCCAGCGGTGAGACGCGTGCTGGCCTGGCCGTCACAGGAAAGTGTGGTCCCCGAGTTCACTCGTTTCGCGGCAATCTGCACGACCGTCTGCGACGATACGACGATCGGTCGAAACGCAAGGCTGTGAGGGCAGACGGGAGTGACGCACATCGCCTCAACATTGGGACTGATAATCGGCCCCCCTGCCGCCACATTGTACGCCGTGCTGCCGCTTGGGGTGGAGACGATGACGCCATCGCCGAAATATCGCACGCCGCCCTCAGTCCCGCCGTCGAGGTCGGCGCCGATCTCAAGTTCGATCATACGAAACGGTGCCCCTGCATTCACTACCGCTTCATTGAGCGCGGTTGAGTGCCACTTTCGCTTCTCCGTCACCGCCGCGGCATCGCTTGCGCGCACGCCCAGTTTGGAATCAAGAACACTGGCTTCGATGACCTGCCTGCAACTAATCGGTAGCTTGCGTTCCAGTAACGCATCAATGTGCGAGCGGAACTCGGCCGGCGTAAAGCTGGCGAGAAAGCCGAGCCGGCCAAAATTAACCCCCATTAGAGGCGTCTGCTTCCCGTTCAGCCGCCGGGCGGTGGACAACAGGGTTCCATCTCCGCCGAAAACGAGCACGACATCCGCCACGACATCATCGAGCGCCATCGTCCCATCAGTGTCTACGCCGACGCAGTCGATCCGTGCTTGCGAAAAGGCAATCAGCGACTGTATCTCATTGGTGAGTCGCGGCTTCTTGAGATTGGCAACGATGATGGCACGCATGAATCAACAAACGAGGAACAGCGTTGCAAACGGCTGCCGAGAACAATCCGCGATGATCAACGCATTCAACAAGAAACGCCATCGTTGTGAAAGACGGCCGGGGACACGACGGCACAGAGCCTATTCTGTTTAGGGCTGCTTCCTTTCGGACCTGACCCGGTTCACAGCCGACCCTTGCATCGGACCCGGCCGTCATTCACAACGACGGCGAGCCTCAAATTTTACACTCGATCTGGCCTCACCTCAAACACGCAGCCCGACTCGAGTTGATATTGCGTCATCACTGCGCATTCTTGCAAGTGGCCCCGTCACTCGGATTTTTCCTCGGTCACGCGCAACAGGGTAGCGTATGGGTTGCTCCCCGCTGTGACTGGTAAGACCTGAACGCGGTTGATTTTATGCACCACAGTGGGCGTATCACCGTTGGGGCCCTCCGTCAGTGTAGCGCCAATTGCGGTAACGACATCAAGGCCAGAGGTAACCTTGCCGAATACGGTGTACTTGCGATCGAGTTGCTTCGTCTTCTCGCGTGTCAGACAGATGAAGAACTGACTTCCCGCAGAGTCGGCAAACTCCGGGCGAGGCATGCCGCCTTGCCGTTCGAGCGGGTCGCCTTCTCTGGCCATCGACAACACACCGACGTCATGTTCACGGTCGCTAAACTCTGCGCCGATCTGGTAGCCCGGCCCGCCAGAGCTGTCGCCCTTTGGATCGCCGCCTTGAATGACGAACTCCGGTACAATTCGGTGAAAGGCAAGTCCGTCGTAATACCCGCCCTCGGCGAGGCGGAGGAAATTATCGGCGGTGTTGGGGGCGACATCGTAGTAGAACGCCATGGTCATATCACCTTTGTCGGTTGACATGACCGCATATCGGAGCGGCTCGATCTTGACCACCATGGCCGTTGCCGCCGGCCCGCCGCCGCGACGTGGGTCGCTGCGCACGCCAACCACTAGCGGCGTGCCCGAAAACTCCTTCAGGTCCTTCCCCTTTGGAACTGCAAACAGCAGGTATGTGCCAGGCATTTCAAGAGACGGATAGCTGCCGCGTAGATCAACCGTTGTCTCTTTCTCGATCTCGACTGGGTCTTTCGCATCAAAAACTTTGCCGGAAAAATCGGTCAGCACAAGAGACACGGGGCCGCTTTCAGGCCTCACGGTGATCTCCAGGGGTGAAGTTGGGGAAAACCACGTCTTCACGGGAAACAAAACCGAGAAGAACAACACTGCCACGGTTGTAAAGGTCACGGCGGGTCACTCCTTCGCTGCACAGTCATTCGCTGCGCCGGCGAGCTAAGTCGGGAAACGAGTCGGCCAGAACATGCTTGAGTATATCCCGATCAACCGCGTGAATCACGTTGACGGGATCGAGCCGTAATGAAGTCGACAAGAGTGCGCACACCCCAGCCTGTTGCCCCAGGCGAATAGAGGGAGGTCGCCTTCTCATTATCGGCCACTCCGGCGATGTCGAGATGTGCCCACGGTGTGCTGCCATCCTCAGGAACGAAACGTCGCAGAAACTCGGCGCCTTGAATCGCATGCGCGTGACGACCCGCTGAGTTCACCATGTCAGCGTGGTCGCTCTTCATCATCTCGCGCACTTCTTCGCTCATCGGCAACCGCCAGAGCTTCTCACCCTGGTAGGAGCCCGCAGCGGCGATTTCCGCTGCGAGACCGTCATGATTTGCGAACATCCCGGCAAACTCTTTGCCGAGCGCGACAACAACGCCACCGGTAAGCGTTGCCAGATCGATCACCGCCGACGGCTTGAACGACTTGATTCCCCATGAAAGCGCATCAGCCAACACGAGCCGCCCTTCGGCGTCAGTGTTGGTAACTTCGACCGTTACGCCGTTATGCATGGTGAGGATATCACCCGGGCGGTAGGCGGTATGGCTTACGTGATTCTCCGCCGCTGCCAGAATACCGATGACGCGCTGCGGCACCGCCGTGCGGGCCAATGCGATCATTGACCCGATGACGGTCATGGCACCACATTTGTCAAACACCATCCGCTGCATTCCTTCGCGGGGTTTAATGCTTATTCCACCGGTGTCGAAGGTAATGGCCTTCCCGACAAGCAACAGCGGCCTGCGATTCGCGTCTGCCTTGGACTTTCCCGCGAGCCCCGGCCACTCGAGCACAATCATCCGCGGCGGTGTGTGCGGGCTTCCCATGCCCACTCCTAGCATGCCGCCCATGCTGAGTCGGGCCATTTGCTTCTCATCGAGAATGCTGCATTTCAAGCCACAACCCTTCGCAACCTCCTGGGAAATCTTCGCCAAGACCGGTGGGTTGAGCACATTTCCAGGATGACCCGCAAGCGCGCGGGCAAAGTTCTGGCTGCTGGCGATCACCTGGGCGCGCCGAGCTGCGGCAGCGGCAAATCGTTCGGCGGCCGAGTCGACGACGAGAGTCGCTACCAACGATGCCTTGGCCGCTTTGCTGTTTTCAGTTGCCCCCTTAAATGATGTCAACTGGAAAAACCCGTTGCACAATCCGGTGGCAAATGCGCCGGCAATTTCATGAGAACCAGGCATCCAGCTCGGCTCGATCAGCATGGCCACCTGCCGGAGGCCATGCTCGCGCGCATACCTCGCGACGACACCCGCGGCGGATCGGTATGAATGAATCGATCGAGTCTTGCGCGTACCCATATTCACCGCAAGCAACGTTCCGCCGTCAAAGGCTTGCGCACTAATGCGCCCTTGCTTTGACGGGAACGCCTTCGCGGTCAAAAGTAGCTCGAACGCTCGACGCGCCGCGGAAGGTAATCTTGCGGATTCGAAACCGCCTTCGTCATCGCCACAGATCACAATCGCCGCACCGCGAGGCGCGGTCGCCGCGGTGTGGATCGTCACGGGTGTATGCTGGTCAATCAGCTTCATCTCGATCTCCTTCCAAGCTAGGCGATTACATCTATGAACAAAGTCGCCGCCGGGCGAATCAGTTCGACCGGCGGCGACAGATTGATCGAGCAATCGCGCGCGCTCCGCCGCTGGTTAGCTACTCTCCTGCCCGGCTCGTTCCGGTGCCTGGCTTGACCACGACCACCAATGAGTTGTCGGTACTGTAGTATTTTGCGAAGACGTCCTGTACGGTCTTGGCGGTCATCGCGTCATATGCCGCAGGGGCATCCAGGACTGCATCAAGATCACCATTGCGGAAGGTCATCTCTCCGAGGACGCCGGACCAATAGCCTGGTTGCTTCACCTGCTCTTGGAACTGATTGGCGATTTGCTTCTTCGCTGTGACAAGCTCATTTTCGGTCGGCCCGTTCTTTGCGAACTCGTCGTACATGCTTGCCAGCTTTGCCACGAGTGCGTCGGCCTTCTCCGGTTCGGTGGGTGCGGCAGCGCCGAACGTGCCAAAGCCGCTGAACGTGCTTCCAGGCCGAGAGCTAGCGCCGATGCTGTACACCAATTGTGCCTCCTCGCGCACTTCTTTGGTCATACGGGTCGAGAGAATCCGCGACGCCATGCTGAGGGCGCGTGCATCGTCGCGGTTGGTCTCGTCGGCACCATAGAAAGCGCTTGAAACAAAGGCCTGTTTCGTCGGAGTCTCGACGGCCTTGTCGACGCGCTGCGCGCCCTTGACCCGCTCGATCCTGCGCAGCGCAGCAAACGAGTTCTGTGACACTCTCTCGCGGGCGGGCAGTGCACCAAGGTATCGCGTGGCGAGTTCCAAGCTCTTCTCCCGGTCCAGATCACCTACGATTGTGACCTCAATCGGCGATTCGGAGATCAGCTTTTCCAACCAAGCCTGAGCCGCCTCTGCCGTCAGATGGTCAATATCGTCGGGAGTGACTGCCCTAAACCTCGGCTCATTCGGGTACAACAGTTGCGCCGCTGCCCGCGCGCCGGCCATCAGCGGGTTGCTCTCAGCCTCGGCGAGCATCTGCTTGGTAAGCGACTGAAACTGCAGAAACGACGGGGTCTCAAGTTTGGGCTCCGTCAAAAGAAGGTAGGCAAGCTGGAAGCCGGTCTCGAGGTCGGAGGGGCTGCCGCTAATTGAGAGATTGATGGAATTGCGAAATCCGCCCGCTCCGCCGCCCCCACGACGACCACCGCCCATTCCACCAACCATGCCCCCGCCTCGGACAGCAACTTTCTTTCCGGCCATCAAATCCCGGATGGTTGTCGAGGAATGCTGCTTCGTCGCCGGCCGGCCCCAAGCCAGCGCCGCCGCTGTCGTGATCCCTCGGTTCCCGGCGGTTTCCAGCAATTCACCGCCGATCAGCGAGATGCCCACAGAAACTTGGTCCTTCTCGTTGTCCATGAACCGGTGATGCACGCGCACCCCGTTGCTGAGCCAGCCCGACCACACTTCAGATCTCTCGTGCGTGCCCCCTTCAACCACGGTGCCCGGTGTCGGGAGTGCAGCAAGCAACTCTGACGCACGAACTACCTCCGCATCAGGGTCTGGCCTCACTGAGAGTGATTTCAAGCCGAGATCGAGCAACTCTGCCTCTGAAGGTGTTGAACCAGACGAAGGCAAAATTGCAACAAATACCGCAGTGGAGAAATCGAAATCAGCGGCAAACCTCTTGCTGATTTCTTCCTCGGTAATCGTCGGCAACAACTTCTGGAGCAATTCCAGACGCTGCTCCGGGGACATCGACGGCTCTTGATCATTCACTTGGCTGGCAATTCCTCGGATCAATGCCCCAGCCGTTGCGGTCGAAGTTGTATCAACCGCCCATTCTGCTCCCGAGATGATCTCTTTCTTCACAGAGTCGATTTCGCGCTGTGTGAAGCCGTGCAGACGGGCTCGCTGTAACTCAGTTGCGGCCTCCGCAAGAGCTTCCTTCCACTTCCCCGGCTTGGCACGCGTGCTGAGGCCGGTGGTCAACACCGCACCAGCGCTATTGCTGGAGGAAACGCGTGCACTGGAGAATGCGGTGTCTCCTTCCGACACCTTGTCGCCCACGCGATCGTTCCATGCCGAACGGCCAATCGAGCCGACAAGCTGGTCGCGGTACAATGCGACGGTTGTCACCGGCGGCTTGGGTAAGTCGATACGGCTGATTTCCAACTCCTCCCCGCGCACTTCCGGGTCCGTTGCAACGACCGCAAAACTCTTGGCATATGGCTTGACACCAGCATCCTGCGCTGGGGGCACCTGCTTCTCGGGAAGGGCGGAAAATGCCTCGTTTATGCGGCCGACAATCATCGCGGGGTCGGCATCGGCCACCACAATCAGGGTGGCGTTGGCAGCCCCATACCATTTGTTGTAGTAATCCTGAAAGTCGGCCTGCTGCACCTCTTGGATAGTCTTCTCAGTGCCGATCGGCAGGCGGCGGCCAAAGAGTGAGTCGGGGTAGGTCCGTTCGAGGACGTACTCTGTCACCCGCTGCCGGCCTGACAGTCGCGTCCTACGCTCCTCCTGAATGATGCCTCGCTCGTTATCAATCTCCCCCGGCGAAAGAGTCAGCCGCCCCGCCACATCGGCGAAGAAGGTCAGGCCCTTGTCGAGCGTGGTTTCTTCAGTGTTTGGGAGCGAGAGCTGGTAGACGGTTTGATCAAAACCGGTGAACGCATTCTGGTCGCGCCCAAACTGCATGCCCAGGGATTGAAAAAACGGGATGAGCGAACCGGGAGGATAGTTGTCCGATCCGTTAAACGCCATGTGCTCCAAGTAATGCGCAATGCCCCTCTGCTGCTCGGTCTCGTTGAGCGAGCCGGTGTCGAAGTGAATCCACATGACGGCTCGGCCCTGAGGATTGGCATGCTTGCGCACGATGTACTTCAACCCGTTATCCAGCTTACCCGAAACCAACGCCGGGTCGGTTGGCAACAGATCAGTCGGCAAAGGACCGGAGACTGTCGGCTCGGCCCCAACGAAAGAGTTCAAACTCAAGACGACAATTGCCGCGGCGGTGGCGCGACGCAAGGCATGCAGCATGTGTTTGCTCCATGAGTGAGGGGTGCGGGTAATGGGACTCACAGCCGACATAGTTGTCGGAGTACTCAAACAATTTTCCGAATCCAAGATTCTACGGCCGACGTCGTAAAACCACAATCTTTCACGATAATACGGCTGAATGGCCATCGGAATCCGGCTGCGGGGACTGACCTGATCCCTGATCGGAAGCGGCTTCGCAGGATTGCCCGGGTATTCACGAAGGGTTTCACCCCCGGCCTTAGAAAAAGTTTCACGTCACCGCCGCTCTAAGAGATAAGGGCGCATCTCGGCCACGATTTGGGCCACTTAAACGTCATTTCGCGGATTCTCGCGCGGAGGGCATGAAATCAGGTAGGAAAGACCCAAAAGTGCAGTCCCCACGACATGCACTTCGGGTAAGCTTCGGCGTTTTGATCAGTTTCGTAAGCGTGCCAACCGTCAAGCTGCATCCGCGGCAGCGAGGACCCCCGCGACGATCTCCACCCCTGCTGTCATGTTTGGACCACCGTCGCCTCGGTCGATCCAGACAACGCGTGCCGGCAGCATCCCGTGCCGCTGCGCAAGGCCTTCGAGACCCTGACTGACGCCAACATGCACGTGTACCAAACGTCCGGGGAGGATGGGAGATGCGATGGGCAATTCCAGCCGCAGGCCCGACGCACTCACATCCTGCGTTCGACCTCCGACATACTTGGATGATGCCGGATCAAACACCTTGATTGGACGTTCCTGACGAATCCGAAAGCCACGACGTCGTTCGTCAGGAGCTTGCGGGTCGGAGGCTGCAAGGGTCATACTCATGGCTCAGTAACTCTTATCGGAACGATTGTTTGGGAACTTTTGCGGAACTTGCCGAATTTTCCCTTTGGATGGTGGTTTGACCCCACCTCGCCGCTGCGTATCCTCCTTCGGATGGCCTATAACTTCACAGCCATTGAGAAGAAGTGGCAAAAGCACTGGCTGGAACACAAATCCTTCCGTGCCCTTGACCCAGCCGACGCAGGCGACATGCCCAAGGCCTATGTGCTGGATATGTTCCCATACCCCAGCGGGGCCGGACTGCACGTGGGCCACCCGGAAGGGTACACCGCAACGGATATAGTCAGTCGTTACCTGCGAATGACCGGGCACAATGTGCTGCACCCTATGGGCTGGGATGCCTTCGGCCTGCCGGCAGAGCAGTATGCCATCAAGAACAATGTTCACCCCGCGGAAACAACGCGACGAAACATCGCCAACTTTCGCAAACAGATCCAATCGCTCGGCCTGAGCTACGACTGGGACCGCGAAGTCGACACCACGGATGTGACATACTACCGATGGACGCAGTGGATTTTTCTGCAGATCTACAACAGCTATTTCGATCCTGTCCTGAAGAAAGCCCAACCTATCACGCAGTTGATCCATCAGTTGGAAAATGAGAACTTGGTCGTGACTCCAGATGGAGGGGTTGCCCTGAATCCGCAGCAGGAGGGAATGGAAGCAATCGCTGGCCAAGCTCCGCTCGTTCGCCTTTGGCACGAACTGTCGCCACCAGAACGGAGGGCCATAATCGATGGGCAGCGCCTGGCGTTCACAGACGAGGTCCCTGTGAATTGGTGTCCCGGTCTGGGCACGGTTCTTGCTAACGAAGAAGTGATCGACGGTAAGAGCGACGTTGGTGGGTTTGCCGTGGAAAAACGACCGCTGCGGCAATGGATGTTGCGGATCACTTCGTACGCAGAACGTTTGATCGATGATCTAGACCAACTGCAATGGCCCGAGTCGCTCAAGGAAATGCAGCGAAACTGGATCGGAAGATCGGTCGGCGCGGAAGTCGACTTTGATGTAGCAGGGGCGCAGGCTTCAGCCGGCGATGATGACGCCGTCATCACCGTTTTTACCACCAGGCCCGACACGCTCTACGGCGCGACTTACATGGTTCTGGCCCCGGAACACCCACTGGTAGACCGCCTGACCACAGACGCGCAGCGCCCCGCAGTGGCGGAGTATCGCCAAGCGGCCACAAACAAGTCCGAACGCGATCGCATGGCCGATGCGAAAGATAAGTCTGGTGTCTTCACAGGCGCGTACGCGATCAATCCGATTAACGACGAGAAGATTCCTGTTTGGATCGCAGATTATGTGCTGATGGGTTATGGCACCGGCGCGATCATGGCAGTACCCGCGCATGATGAACGCGACTTTGATTTCGCCAGAAAGTTTGGCCTGGAGATACGTCCAGTTGTGAAACCGGCGAAATCAGCAAGCGCGCTGAACACCGGAGATTCCGCCGAGGCCACCCCTGAGCGACCGTTCGTTGACGAGGGGATTGCAATCAACTCGCCAGTGATCGACGGCTTGCCCACCCGCGCCGCCAAAGAACGGATCATCGAAGATCTGGAACGCGAAGGCACCGGCAAACGGTGCGTCAAATACAAGCTGCGCGACTGGCTCTTCAGCAGGCAGCGGTACTGGGGCGAACCATTTCCAATTTTGCTCGACTCTGAAGGTAATCATTACGCTCTGCCCGAATCTGACTTGCCCCTGAGTTTGCCGGAGATGGCCGATTTCAAACCAACCGGCACGCCTGAACCGCCTTTGTCAAAGGTGAAGGACTGGATCAACTACACCAGCAACGCCAGTCCCACGCTGGCCGATGGCGCATACACTCGGGAAACCAACACCATGCCACAGTGGGCTGGAAGTTGTTGGTACTACTTGCGTTACATCGATCCAAAGAATTCTGAGCAGTTTGTCGATCCGGCAAAGGAAAAGTACTGGATGCCCGTCGACCTCTACGTCGGTGGGGTTGAACACGCGGTTCTTCATCTGCTTTATGCACGCTTCTGGCACAAGTTGCTCTTCGATCTCGGTCACGTTTCAACCCCTGAGCCTTTTAAGCGGCTGGTAAACCAGGGGCTGATTCTCGGCGAGATGGAGTATCACTTCTTCGAGAAGTCCAATCAGCCCATCTCCGCGGTGGAGTTTGCAGATATTGACGAAGAAGCCACCGAGCAGGGCGTGCGCATGTACGGCATTCACAAGTCGACCGGAGAGAAGATTTATGCCACGCGCGTAGACGAACTGCTTGTCGAAAAGAAAGGCGATCGCCATGTGTTGAAGGCGAACAACGCTATCGCCGTTGACGCGCGCAGCTTCAAGATGAGCAAAAGCCGGGGCAATGTAGTCAACCCCGACGCGATTGTGGAGAACTACGGTGCCGATGCTTTCCGGCTTTACGAGATGTATATGGGCCCGCTCGAAGCGCAAAAGCCATGGAGCACGCGCGACATCGTCGGCATGACGCGATTCCTAAACGCGGTTTGGCGCAACTTTGTCGGCGACGAGGAAAGCGGCAAGCAAGCGAAGCTCGAAGCAACACCAATTCCCGAAGCACTGGACCGGATGTTGCACAAGACGATCAGGAAGGTCGGCGAAGATATCGCGGGTCTGCGGTTCAACACCGCAATTGCAGAGCTGATCAAATTGAACAACGAGATCACCGGTATCGAGCATGTGCCGCACACGCTTGCGAGCACGTTCACGTTGCTTCTCGCCCCGTTTGCTCCGCACATTGCCGAAGAACTCTGGCAAAGGCTTGGGCATTCCAACAGCTTGGCGCGACATCCCTGGCCGAGCTTCGACCCTTCAAAGCTCGTGGAAACTTCATTCGAACTCGCGGTGCAGGTGAACGGTAAAGTACGCGACCGTATCACGGTCGACGCCGAGGCAAAGGAGCAAGAAATCTTCACCGTCGCCAAGGCTGCTGCGGGGGTTCGGCCCTGGATGGAGGGTAAGACCGTGAAATCAAAGCGATACGTTCCCAGACGCCTCGTCAATTTTGTCGTAGATTGAAGTCGATCCGATCATGTTCCCGCGATCGATCCTGCTCACAGTTGGCCTTCAATTTCAGATATTTATGAACCACGCACTTAAACTTCTCGCCGTAGTCGCGCTGACTCCCGTGGCGTCTGCGGTATCCACCAGCCATTGGACCCACACCAGCGAGGCCGAATTTGCTGCGGGAACGATGGTGAGGACAGTGGCGACCAACTTGGGCGACGTCAAGTTGTCGCGTGCGGTCGACTCGATCTTGAAGCTCGATGCCCGCATCAGCGCCGTGCACGCGCTGGCGCAGACCGCCGACGGCACCATTTTCGCCGCCACAGGTCCACAGGGGGTTTTGCTACAGTTGACTGACGGTACTGTCTCTGATGCCGCAGTACTCGGTGACAATGTGAGCCTGTTTTCCCTTCTCGTTGACAAGCAGAACCGCCTACTCATCGGCACCGGCGGCGAGCAAGGAGAGGTCTATCGAATCAACGCTGCGGGGGCTGCGCCTGAGAAGATCTTCAGCGCCGAGGGCGTGCAGTATGTATGGTCAATGTGGCAAGCCGACGACGGAACAGTCTACCTTGCCACGGGCCCCACCGGCCAGCTTCACGCCATCTCCCCCGATGGCACCTCCGAAGTGATTTACGATGGCGATGAAAACAACATTTTGTGCCTCGCCGGCGATCCGAAGAGCGATCTTCTGTTTGCCGGCACTGATCCGCACGGGCTTGTGCTTCGCATCAATCGTCGCACGAGGGAGGTCTTCGTTGTTTACGATGCGCCCGAAACTGAGATCACCCATCTGATTCGCAGCGCAGGCGGTGACATTCTTGCAGCGACCGCGCAGGCAGTCGAGGGCGATTCGACGCCACAGATTACGACTGAACAGATTGGCCGGCCAGAAGAAACGACTGGCGGAGTTCCGTTTGACGCCTTCACACCGGACGATCCGGCGCCGCCGTCCGTCCCCGAGCCTCCGCCGACGGAGCCGAAACCGATTCCGAAGTATTTCAGCGTCAATGTCTCTGACGCCCCCCCCGCAGATGCCGCTCCCGCGAATCCGCCTGCGGCCGATGCACCTTCTGTCGAAGACGCCCCTCCCGCTGAACCGGGCGAGCCTCCGGAGGCCGCAACCGCGCCCGCCGACACCTCAGACTCCGGCGGCATAACCACCCCGGCGCGCGGAGCGCTGCCCACCGCGCCCGCTGCTGCAGGCAATGCTGTTTACCGCATCGATGCAGATGGATTTGTCACCGAACTCATGCGATCCAACCTCGCGATTTACGCCTTGCTTGAACAGAACGGGACCATTCTCGCCGGCACCGGCAACGACGGCCAGTTGTATCAAATCAACCCCCGGGATGAAGAAACAGTGGCGCTAGCCAAGATAGACTCAAAGCAGATTCTCACGGCTCTGACCGCCACCGACGGCAAAGTTTATCTGGGCTGCGCTAACCGTGGTGATATTGTGGCTGTCAGCAGCGGCTACGCTTCCTCAGGCACCTACACCAGCCCGGTGCTCGATGCCTCGCAGATCAGCCGATTTGGAACAGTGCATCTTCGAGGGCTTCTACCCGACGGTACGTCGCTGCTCATCAGCTCGCGCAGCGGCAACGTCGCCGATTCGACGGGCCACGGCTGGTCGAGTTGGACCGAGGCCCGACCCGCCAAGGAGTTCATCGAGGCTGGCGCACCGCCGGCGCGTTTCTTCCAGTATCAACTTGCGTTCGCAAGCGACAACGGTGCCGCATCAGCGGTCGTGCAACATGTAAGCGTAGCGTATCAGTCCCCGAACGTCGCGCCGAAGATTTCTGCCGTGAGAGTGGTAGCGGGCGATACTGCCAATGCTGATTCGCGCCCGAAGTACTCCATCTCCTGGGACGCTGAAGACCCCAACGCCGACGCAATGTCGTTTACAGTCAAAGCCCGTGCGCTGCCGCGTGGCAATTGGGTCACGATCAAAGAGAAACTCACCGATGCCGTTTGGGAGTGGGACACGCGCACCGCGGCCGACGGGCGATATGAACTGCAGGTCGAAGCCAGCGACTTTTCAAGCAACACCCCCGCCGCTGGAAAAGTCGGCCGGCGTACAAGTGAACCTTTCATCGTCGATAACACCCCTCCCGTCATCGGCGATCTGTCGGCAGAGACCAAGGGAACGACTGCAACGGTCACCGCAAATGTGATCGACCGCACTTCCGTTGTCGCCAAGCTCGAATATTCCGTCAATGGTTCCGCAGACTGGCAGATCGTGCTACCAGTTGATATAATCGCCGATTCGCCTAAAGAGGCGTACGAGTTCATTTTGGCCGATCTCAAGCTGGGCGCGCACATCATCGCGCTGCGAGCGACCGACTCGGCGGGAAATGCTGCGTTCGCCACGGTGGCTGTAAGTGTTGTCAAATAAAGAGTTTACAAGCGAGACATTGCCATGCATTACCCCCACCGAATCAGCAAAGTGAAGCGAGCCCGAAAACTCGGGTTTCGAGCAAGAATGCGCACCCGCAACGGGCGCGCCATGATCAACCGCAAGCGCCGCGCCGGCCGCAAGGTGCAGGTAGTCTGAGTTTGCTTGGCTGTCCAGAACTTCGCCCGCAAGGCCGTCACTAACCCGGCGTGTGGCGGGATGGTACCCCCCAAGCTCACCCCAGCGTCGATAGCTTTCTCGAAACACCACCTGTGCCGTATCATTCCCGGCCCGTATGTTTGTGCGTTTGAGCAAAACCTTTCGCTTTGAAGCCGCGCATCACCTGCCCACCTTCCCGGACGGTCACAAGTGCCGTCGGCTCCACGGACACTCCTTCCGATTTGACGTTATCGTCGCCGGTGAAGTGGATCCAGCCAAGGGATATCTAATTGACTACGGCGACATCAAAGCCGCGGCCGTACCGATCGTACGATTGCTGGATCATTACAACTTGAACGACATCGAAGGCTTGGAAAATCCCACCAGCGAAGTGCTCAGCAAGTGGATTTTTGACCGGCTGAAGCCGGCCTTGCCACAACTCAGTTCAATTGTAGTGCATGAAACCTGCACCAGTTCCTGCGAATACTCCGGGGGCAAATAACCGGCTGCCGCGCGGTGATTGCAGCGAACCGGCCTTACTCCTCGCGGTCAATCTGCCGGACGCTCGCTCACCTTCGACTTCACCCGGCCATCGGCGAAACTCGTCACGATCACCTGCCCTGCTCTCAAATCGCTCGCAGTTCGAACAACCTCGCCATCCTCCCTAGTTGTGATCGAATAACCGCGCGCCATGGTTGCTTGCGGCGACACGGACCGCAGGTGCAACCCCGCGGCCAGAAGTCGCTGCTCGCGGACTAACACGGTCGACCGGATCGCGCGCGTCATCCGCACCTGCGACTGCGCCAGTTGCTGAATGGCCATGGCCACACGGTGCCGAGGATGATTCTGCGCAAATTGCGTCGCGGCATCATTGAGCATGTCGCGCGCGGTGCGCGCGCGATCGTCGAGTGCTGCCACCAGACGCCGCTGGTGGTCATCGAGCCACAGCCGGCGTTGGTCAACCATGTCCGCGGGGCGACGAAACATCTCATGGCCCGCAACCGCGCGCAGCCGCTGCCACGCCCCGCTCGCCTGCTGCACCAGAGCGCGCCGCAATCGATTTGCTAACGCATCAACCGCATCGTCAGCGTTGCGCCACCGTGCCATCGCGACCTGCGCCGCTTCTGTCGGGGTATGCGCATGATAATCGGCGACGAGGTCGGCGATCGATACATCCACCTCGTGCCCGATCCCCGTGATGACAGGCACGTTGCTGGCAGCAATCGCCCTCGCCACCGGTTCCTCATTGAACGCCCAGAGATCCTCCAGCGCCCCCCCGCCACGTGCCACAATGAGAATATCTGCCGAATCAGCACGATTGACGGTCCGGATCGCCGCACAAATCTGCGCCGCAGCACCTTCGCCCTGCACGAGTACGGGCAACAGAGAGACTTTTACGAAAGGAAATCTGGCCAGCACCTTGAGCATGTCGTGCAGTGCTGCAGTCTCACGCCCGGTAATCAGGGCAACTCGCATTGGGTAAGCGGGAAGCGGCTTCTTCGCTTCAGTGTTGAAAAGCCCCTCACTCTCCAGGCGATCCTTCAACTGCTTGAACGCAAGTTCGAGCGCACCCTGCCCGAGTGGCGCTATCGACGCGACGTAGAGCTGATATCTACCCCGCTGTGCATAGACCTTCACGCTGCCGGTCGCGAGCACTTCCAGTCCGTCGGCGGGCGTGAACTTGAGCCTCGCCGCGTCGTTTCGGAACATCACGCAATCGATGCAAGCTGACGCATCCTTCAGGGTAAAGTAAAAATGCCCACTGGATCGGTGATGATTGAAGTTGCTCACCTCGCCTCGAACCGTCAGATTCGCGGGGACACCCGTTCGCAGTGCCGCCTCGATCCGGCTCGTAAGCTCTTTTACAGTAATGGCTTGCGCATCGTCCGCCTTCAGCGGTGCCTTCTGGCCGGCCTTGACAAGTTGCTCGCGAAACTCAAAGAAGCTGCCCTGTGTCATAAGTTTTGCACAAGTATACGCCCGGCCCTTCAGATTGCCGATATTCTGAAAGGAAACAACGTCTGCCTCCTACAATTGAACTGGACCATGCGAACTGCAACCGAAACGCTCGACACCTATTTTCAGGAGATGCGATGGCGCGCCCTCTCCCTCGCCGCCGACCTTGACCGTATCGCCCGCGCGCCCGGCGGCGAGGCGGCAATGGCCGACCCCCGTCTTACCGCACTCAAGCAGTGCCTGGAGGTGCTGACGCATGACACCGAAAATCGTGCCGCCAAAGTGCAGATGATACTCTCCGACACATCGGCCCCACCCGAAAGATAGCATCCCGGCGGCCCCGCGGACACCGATCAAGATCCGATCATGCAATACATCGACCCACACATTCACTGCGTCAGCCGCACAACTGATGACTACATTTACATGAGCCGTGCCGGAGTAGTGGCGGTGAGCGAACCTGCATTTTGGGCCGGATATGACCGCTCCTGTGCCGCTAGCTTCGGCGACTACTTTCGGCATTTGGTAGACATCGAACCGAAACGTGCCGCGAAGTACGGCATCGATCACTATTGCTGGCTATGCATCAACGCCAAGGAAGCCGAGAATGTGGAATTGGGACGGGAGGTAATCAAGCTCATCCCGCCGCTCCTGGGCCAGCCGACCGTCTTGGGTATCGGCGAGATCGGTCTGAACAAGAACACGCGAAACGAGATTACCATCTTTGAAGAACAGGTGGAGATTGCTGCGACGCACGACCAACTGATTCTCATTCACACGCCCCACCTTCACGACAAGCACAAGGGCACTGCGATTATCTGCGACGTGTTAAAAAATGACCGCCGCATTCGCCCGGAGCGGGTTCTGATCGATCATTGCGAAGAGCACACGATTCGCATGGCGCGCGATCATGGGTTTTGGGCCGGACTGACCGTCTACCCTGTAACCAAGGTGACACCGCAACGAGGGTGCGACATTCTTGAAGAGTTTGGCACCCAGATGATCTGCGTCAACTCAGCCAGCGATTGGGGTGAATCGGGACCGCACATGCTCACCGACACCTGCCGCGAGTTCCGCGCCCGTGGGCACACGACTCAAGAGGCAATAGAGGTCTTCTACAATAACCCCTGCCGCTTCTTTGGACAGAATCCCAAGTGGAAACACCGGGTAATCGATACATCCGAACCAGCCAACACAAACCGGGCTCGATAGCGCCTGATCGACGCCCCGATAACCGATCTCGAGGTCAACGAGCTTCCCCGGATGGTCGATCTCAGGGCATGAGCTTGGAAACCGTCACGGTAGGCAGTCCCAGGGAAGCATCCACCACAGGCCGGGAGCGCCGGCGCAGCTCGCGGAAGGGGATGATCGTGGAATCTTTCATTCGCTCAGCGGAAAACGCACGCCTCCACGAAGTCACGAGCGTGAACCTCAGCCGTCACGGCGTGGCGTTCAGCTCGCCCAATCCACTGGTTGTCAGCGCAACATACATCGTTGAGATTGGTATCGGCGAGCAGCGAATGATGAGCGAAGTGCGGATCGTCTCCTGCAGGGAAGATAGCAACGGCCTGTTTGAGATCGGGGCGGAGTTTTGTTGATGCGTCATCGAGACTCTGGCCCGAAGGACTGCCGTTAGTTCCCGCTCTTGCGCCCCGAGGAGTTCCGCACCACAAGCCTCACCTGCAGCCGGTGCGTCTCCGGACGTTCGTTCTCAGTGATCAAGTCAATAGCAAACCGGGCGGCCATCTGCCCCATCAGGCGCATCGGGCAGGCAACGCTGGTAAGCGAAAGATGCTCGGCAGCTTCGACGTTGTCGTAGCCTGCGACCGCAACATCGCCAGGCACGCGGATGCCGGCTCGCTGCAGTTCGCTCATCAGGCCGATAGCCATCGCGTCATTAAGGCAGAAAATCGCTTCTGGCAGAGGGCGCTTCCCATCGAGAAACTCCCGGGCCGCTTTCTGCCCGCTGGCGAGGGTGAATGCTCCGTTGCGGATAAAACTCTCGTCGAGCGACAGTCCGAGGCGAGAAAAGGCGCGACGGCAGCCGAGAAGCCGCTGGTCAGAGTCGTAATTGCCCGCTGGCCCGCTAAGCAGCGCGATGCGGCGGTGGCCTTGCTCAAAAAGATGTTCAATCATCGCTTCCGCCCCGCCGACATTATCCATCCCCACTACGGGTAGCTTGCTATCGGGCATTTCGTGGTCGATCAGGATGATGGGCAGGTGGTCGTAGATGTCAGGCTTCAGATCGAAGGTATCATCCAGGTTGAGCAGAAGCATTGCATCGACCCGGCCCTGCCGCAGGAGACGGTTGACCAACTCTGGCCGGCTCCGTCGCTTGCCCACAAAAGAGGCGAGTACATCAAACCCGCGCTCTGCAGCGACTTCGTCGATTCCCGCAAGCACATCGGCGTAGAACCCACTGGCAATCTCAGGGAAAATCGCGCCCAGTGTATGTGTCTTACGCCCTGCCAGCGCGCGTGCGGCATGGCTCGGTTCATAGGAAAGCCGCTTGGCGGCCTCGAGCACGCGCTTCCGGACATGCTCACTCACCCGGGCTTTACCACTGAAGACGCGCGAAACAGTGGCCGACGAGACACCAGACATCCGGCTCACGTCATACAACGTGGGTTGAAGCTTGCTCACGCCATTGGAATTAACCGCTTGCGGCATTGTTGGCAATGAAAAACCTTGTAAGCGGTTACAGTATCTAGATTTCAGGCAATCAGGTCAAGGAAAATGTCCGGAGCGCGCAAGATTCGCCCGCGCGCAGCAGCAGCGGGCTTTCAGGCGGTCTACTTGGGTTGGTCAAAGGTCAATCTCAACCATGTTGTCTTCCAGTGAGAGCATCGCTTCAAACTCATTCACCGGAAAACGAAAGCCGCCATGGCGATAGGGGTTGGCGGCGTGCTGAGTCGGGCGGACCGTGATTCCGTTGATGCGGACGTGCTTCGGACCTGTCCGGCCCAGTTTGCACGAAAACCGGTACCTCACCCGCCGACCATTCTGCGTGAGCACACACTCGGCCCCGTCAAACTCAGTCGGAAGAACCGGATCAAGCTCGACCCAATCAAAGTAACGTCGCAGCCCAAACAGGTGGCGAATGACGAGGTTTGTGTAAATCCCCGGCCCGCTGGAATAAATGCGCCAGCCTCCATCGACAGAGATTTCGCCGGTGCGGAGCTTCTGATAATCACGGGAGGCGTGTGTGCGATCAGAAAATGCCGCGTCGGAAGAGCTGAAGAAACAGTTGCGTTGCCGGGCCCGCGCGTTGGGTACCACGTCGGTCACAGCGATGGGATTGACCACGAGCAGCGCGCGAAGCAGATCATCTGCCCGGCCAAGGACTGCCATGGCCTCGGCATACCGGAGGTGCGCGTGCACATACTGAAGCCCGATCTCACGCCCAAAGAACGCCGCCGACTCGGCCCTGCGGAACACCGTCTCGCGTCCACCGACGTACGCCGTCGGTCGATCCATGAGCCTTGCGCCGTCGGGATACAGAAGATGTTCACGAATTAGCTGGAGATGCCGCTCAGCCTGCGCGGGCGAAAAGATATTGCTGATGATGCCGCGCGTCATTGGCAAGAGCCGGTAGCGCAATCCGGTGCGCCGGTCGAGCGGATGGAGGAGATATTCAGTCCCGGCGGTATCGTTGAACACCGCAAACCCGGCAACTGTACCCCCTGGCATGAGCAAGGTCTGGAAATCGTCAGCGATCCGGCTGGCGAGGGTGTCAACGCGTGCGGCGCGCTCGCCGTGCCCAAAGTGTGCCAGCGCCACCGCATACCGGCGCAGGGTCTGATACATCAACTCGGTGGTCCAGGCACTAACCATACCGTCGCGCAGACGGGCATCGGCGGGCTGCAGCGAATCGTCCCAGTCGCCGTCGCCAAACTTTGGTAATGAAACGCCGGGCACAAAATCTCGGACCATTTTCTGGATGACCCGATCAACGTGATGAAGGATCGACTCCTGCGACACAGTAGAGGTAAATGTCTCGTCGTCGGTGTAGGGCACCCGACTATTCAGCAGATCCCCGTCGTTGGTTTGCTCGAGGTAATCGCAAAGCGCCTTCAAGGGCCAGATGAGCACGTCGCCGTGACAGTGCGTAGATTGAATATCTTGATAGGGCGCAAACATAAACCACTGCGGCCAGTCGTGCCGCCGGGCATATTGCTGGGAGAAGAGCTTCAGGAGGATGCCCGCAGCGACCTCGTTGTGGCCATAGCTGAGCAGAAACTCCATCGGCCCCTGGCACACATCGCGGACGCCCCACGCGCCGCCGTTGGCTTGTTCGAGTCCGCGCGGCGTGCTGAGGTGAACCAAGGCATCACGACCGAACCACCGGAGTGTGTCCTGCAGCGTGGCTGCGTGGGGCGAACCTGGAATCGCCAACTGTACCCGGCACACGAACTCGTCGATCGAGAAAACGGGACGATCCCGATCGATCGTCCTGGCTCGTCGTCCCGCGGGCTCCGCCGATTCGGCCGCATCTTCACCAGTCACTTCAAGAGCGAATGACTTTATCGCGCGCGTCTGAAATGCAATGTAGGGTAATCCGCGGGGGCGGCGGTCATCGAATAGCAGTTCATCTCCTCCGAGCGCGACCAGATCTGCCGGGTTAAAGGCCCTGAATTCAAGGCTCAGTCCCGGCTGGCGCGCGCCAATTAGCGCATCAGCCGACGGGTGTACTGACAGCACACCGCGCGCCGCATCGACCTTGACCGTCGCCGCATGGTCATACTCGTTCGGCCCGGCGGCGATCTCGGCTGAGACGAGCAACTGCACGGGCAGGATCGACGAGACACCATACTCCAGCCGCGGAGCATCGACTGACGCTGCCAGCGACACAATGATCTCATTTGTCTCATCGCGGTAGACCCATCGGCACCCGTCGGTCACCATCTCAAACGCCGACGGAACCGCGAGTATCTGCCATGGCTCATGATCAGCGTTCCGCACGAAGATTCGTAGCCCGCTGCTGCGCACGAGGTTCAAGGGATCGCGAACAGCCGACGTAAACTTCGCGAGTACGGAATTGCCGAAGGTAATCTGCGATCCGAAGACTCCCGCGGCGTAACATGCAACTGAGAGCAGCGGCGCTCCGGGAAGAAAACCCTGCCCGGATCGCACGATATGTCCGTGTGGCCGCTGGACAGAGCACTCCTTGGCTCGAAGCACAACGTGCCGGGCAGTGTCTCCGCAAAAAAAGGAATGCAACTCTCCTCTAACGCACTCTTCATGCCGGCGCGGCATCGGATAAAGGCGATTGATGGCCGCGGTGGATAGATCCGAGGACGCGAATGCCGTCGCAGTCGAGAACGCGTTGCGGGACGGGCCTGCATCACTCTCGTTGGCTTGAGCGAAATCATGCGCAAAGCGCTGTGGCTCGACGTCGAGCTGCTGCACGAGTTGATCAACGAGTGTCAGATCGTCGCGCGACGATGCGGCGGGATGGTCGGGTTTGAAAAGTGAAAAGAACACCACCCTACCATTCTCGCCGGGTTGAAGCACCAACTCAGCGGATTGGATACCAATGTATGCGGTTTCGTGTTGTCGCACCGCCGTACCGATGACCGCGCGCGACAGCGCCTCGGGCACTCCCGGTGCGCGATGGCCCACACCAAAGAAGTCAGAACCATCTGTGACAAACCCGTCGGCTGAAGGATAACACCCCTGCGCCAGCCACGGATGGCTCCCCCCGGCCTGTGGGAGGTTTTGACGTGTCATTACGATCCAGCCAACGCGGTCATGTGCCAGGGACGCGTGATCAAGATACTGAGAGTTATATAGCTCGTTGTTACGCGCCTGAGAACGGGATGCGAGCGCAACGTCTTGTAGCTGGACAAAATCGATGTGCCTGGGTCGAAGGCCCGTGTTCTCGACCTCAACCCGCATCGTCCAAGCCGCGCCGTCTGGCTGAAGCGAAAAAATCGCTCGAAACCGAAGCCCGTCATGCCCGCCAGTCCACTCGAAGCTGTCGGCGCATGCCCGAAGCATCGCACGGCTGCCCGGACCAACGATCGACTGGGCAACAATGGTCTCGCCGCCGAGATCGCGAAGGAAAAGACGCGCAATACCCCCTGATGTGGGGCTGGCGAGCACCTGGTTGAGCTGGATGGCGTGCTGGCCCGTTCCATGCTCGATACTATAAACACACCCGCTAGGCAGGATACGAACACGCATCGCGTCGGCGACTAGCGTACTGCATGCAAAATGCTCCTCGGCAACGAGCAAATGCGCGCTAACCTGCTGCCGAGGGTGAATCGGAGTGCTCAGCGGCTGGGATTCAGCCCCCGCCGCCGCGACCGTCCGCTCGACGGGATGCCGCGTCCCCGGTTGCGTCGTGGAGCCTTGCTGGTCAACACCCATGATAATAGAGGTCCAATAAGTACGCGCCGTCAAACACAACTACCGCAAGCGCGTAACCGCTTACATTTCACCCTCATCTGCACCCGTATCCGCAATTTCGACTCAGAAAGGGCCTTTTGAGGCAGTCTCGAAGCCCTAGTATGCCGTCCGCTGGTTTGTTCCGTCAAGGATTAACATGCCAAATGTGTGAAAATGCGTGTAAATTATTTTGTGGCAGAGGCTTACGGCAACCCGAATCAACGTCCGACCGGGGCTGGTGGCACCCGGATCGCTAGTTCGGCAGTCGGATCAAACAGATCGGCGGTTAAAAACGCCTCCCAGCGCGTTTTCCACTCCGGGTACCTCTCGATAAACCGCTCCCACGCCGCCGACTGGGCGCGCAATGTCCAGGTTCGCTCGGCGTACTGCGCCGCCTCGGCGTCGCGCTCGGCAAGCCGCACCTCAAGCTCTGCCAAGCGGAGCGCGAGTTTTTCGTTCTCCGCAGCAAGCTCATTCTTACGGTCCTGCGCAGCTTTGAGCTGCGCTACCGATTCATCGTATAATTTTCGGAGTTCATCCGAGTTCTTTTGCTCCTGTGCCTCCGATAGCCCAGCCAGCGTTGTTAAGAGCGCAACAGCAGAAACGAGCAGCTTTGATCGCATGTGCATCCTTTCGCAACCACAAATGCTCCGACAATTGTAGGCCCCATGGCACCGCGTACAAAGGTGTCACGTCATCGCAACAGCGTCAATGTATAATCTAAATCGTCACGGAGACGGATGATCGAGTTTAAGTGCCATTGTTCGCAGAATCTGCAGACCCCCGAAGATCAGGCAGGCGGGATGATGCAATGCCCACGGTGCGGGCGGTTGAACGACATCCCTACCCTCTCCGACCTGCGCAATCTCGACGCAGAGGGCGGGTTTAAGATCTCGGACCTCGAAATCGTCGACACACCCGACCGTCTCAAGCAGGCCGCCAAGGCTTTCACGCGATCGCGCACGACCGACACCGGCGGCGAGATCGACCTGCGACCGACCCTCGAAGATGTAATGAAAGCCGGCGTTGAAGAGATTCCACTCACGGATGATGCCGCGATCGGGAATTCTCCAAAGTATGACCCAATCACCGGAGAGTTGATTGTGCCGCTTACGGTGAAGCGGGAGGACGCCTCGGCGGAGACAGGCCCGATTCCAATGGCAACCGCAGTCGTCGGCTACGCCACCCGCGACACGCAGGCGGGACAAGGTTCCGTCGCTCTTGCGTTGCTCTCGCCCGTCAACTTGATCGTGCTGTTCTTTGTGATGCTGGCGTACATGCTGTTCGCTCTCCTGACCATCTTCTTCGCCCCGATCGCCCTGATTTTAGGCTGCCCACCGACGCTTGTCGGTATGGTGATCGTCGGACCCGCCGTCATGGCACATTACTCGAATGTCATCAACGAAGTTGCCTTCGAAGAGCGCGACGAACTGCCCCGGTTTATGCGGAACTTCTCATTGAGCGAGGATATCTGGGTGCCGATGGTGCAGTTCGTTCTGGGAGTGGTGTACGCTTTTGCGCCGCTTGCGGTCTGGGTGAAGCTTGCAGGGGTTTCCAGGCAAGGCGACGCTCTCGCACTGGGGTTGCTGCTCCTTGGGTCGTTCGTCTTCCCCGCGGCACTGCTGACGATGACATCGAGCGGCAGCCTGCCAAACGCCCGGCCCGACCGGTTGCTGTCCGTCATCGCGGCTGCTGGCACGCGTTATCTGTGGCTTGCGGTTGTATCGTTCATCGTCGTCGTCACCTCCATGATCACCATCGGGGGCTTCGGCATGATCCCGGTTGCGTCGCTACATGACTTCTACCGACTTCACATACCGCCGGGCTGGGTCGCGATTCCGATCGTCTTAAGTCAGCTTTACCTGGCCCACTATGGCGCGTGGCAACTGGGCCTGCTTTATCGTTCCAAGCATGCCCAGTTCAAGTGGGTGAACCAGCTACACATCAAGCGCAACCGGACGACCCTGGCCCCGCGCCGGCTGGCACGTCGAACTATGCCCACTTCGAGCGTAAAATCCAAACCATGAAGATTGCGATCGCGCAGATAAACCCCACCGTTGGCGACCTCACCGGCAATACCGCTCGACACCTCGACTTTATTCGGCGCGCGCGCAACGCAGGGGCAAACCTCGTGGTTTTCCCGGAGCTTTCCATCACCGGCTATCCTCCGAAAGACTTGCTGCTTAAGCCCGGCTTTATTGACGACAACATCGCCGCCGTGAATGCGGTCGCTCGGGAGGCACGGGATATTGAAGTGATCGCAGGGTTTGCCGACCGCAATGCCGATCCTATCGGTCGCCCGGCGCGCAATTCGGTTGCGGTCCTGAAAAATGGCAAGATCACTTCAACCCACTACAAGACACTCCTTCCAACCTATGATGTCTTTGATGAGAGCCGCTACTTCGAACCAGGCCCGATATCGTCGCGCAACCAACTGGTTCAAATCTCTAACTTGAAGATCGGCCTGAGCATCTGCGAGGATCTCTGGAATGACGAGAGGCTCATCACCAGGCGGCTGTACCACCAAAACCCAATCGCCGACCTCGATGCGGCCGGGGCAGAAGTGATGATTAACTGCTCCGCGTCACCGTTTGTCGTCGATAAGCACGACTTTCGGCTGAGACTGTTCAGTGAACAGGCCCGCAAGTTTAACAACCCACTCATCTATGCAAATCAAGTGGGGGGCAACGATGAGTTGGTGTTCGACGGCAATAGCTGCGTGTTTGACCAGACTGGCGCAGTCATTGCGCAGGCAAAGGATTTTGAAGAAGATCTACTCGTGGTGAATCTCCCACCCAACGCGGGTGTGGAACCAGCAACCACCAGGCCCGAAAAACCACGCGCCACGGGCCTCGAATCGATTTACCGCGCGCTCGTGCTCGGACTGCGCGACTACGTTCGAAAGTGCAATTTCAAGACCGCCGTCCTCGGGCTCTCCGGCGGGATCGATAGCGCGCTCGTCTGCGCACTCGCGGTGCACGCAATTGGAAAGGACAAGGTGGTCGGCATTGCGATGCCGTCTCGTTTCAGCAGCGATCACTCGCTGAACGATGCTCGTGCACTGGCAACAAATCTCGGTATTGAGTTTCAAACTGTGCCAATCGCGAGCGTGCATGACGCTTATGAGTCGCTCCTCAACCCGTACTTCGCCGGCAGACCGCCGGACATCACCGAAGAAAATCTGCAAGCGCGCGTCCGCGGCGCTATTCTGATGGCATTCAGCAACAAGTTTGGGCATCTGCTTCTTACAACTGCTAACAAGAGCGAGTCGGCGGTGGGATACTCGACCCTGTACGGCGACATGTGCGGCGGACTTGCCGTGATTCAGGATGTGCCCAAAACCACGGTCTGGGAACTGTCCAAGTGGATCAACGGCTATCACAATCGTGAGATCATTCCGCAAAGCAGCATTGAGAAGGTCCCGTCCGCGGAGCTTCGACCCAACCAGACCGATCAGGACTCACTGCCCCCATACGAGGTACTTGATGAAATCATCGAGCGGTATGTCGAACGTGAGATGGGTGCGGCAGCGATTGTTGACGATGGCTTCAATCCTGCACTTGTGTCGCGCGTCATCCGGCTCATCGACCGGAGTGAGTACAAGCGTCGCCAGGCAGCCCCCGGGCTGAAGGTGACAAGCCGGGCGTTTGGCTTTGGCCGCCGCATGCCAATCGCGCAAAACTACCACCCGTAACCAGCGGCAGCGGAAGGAAGCGCCAGTGTTGACGGCGGTCGCGCGTTGTCTTGAAGGCTACGCCGCTGCCGCCTCTTCCTGACGCTCACTATCGCGGATCGCATCGGCACTGATGCGGCCGCCCTGTGCCACCTGATCAAACTTCACCGCCACACGCTTGCTCACGCCCTGTTCCTGCTGGGTGACGCCGTAGAGCATGTCGGCCACCTGCATTGTGCGCTTGTGGTGCGTGATGATGATGAACTGGCTAATATCCAGAAACTCCTGAACGATCTGACCAAAGCGGACATTATTCGCTTCGTCGAGCGGAGCATCCACTTCGTCAAGAATGCAGAATGGGCTGGGTTTGCTCTTGAAGATGCTCATCAGCAGTGCGATGCAAGTCATCGCTTTCTCGCCGCCTGACAGTTGGCTAATCGTGACGGGTTTCTTGCCCGGCGGGCGGGCGATGATTTCTATGCCTGCATCCAGCGGATCAACCATTTTCTTCATCACCGGCACCGGTCCCTTTTCACCGGTCGCCGCCATGGCTTCGGCCTGGGCTTTCATCGCCTCAATATCGTCCACCTCCAGTTCAAGAAACACATCAGCGCTGCCTCCGCCGAAGAGTTTTCGGAACATGTTCTGGAAATTTTCCTTGACGGCGTTGAAGGTTTGTTCAAAACGAATGCTGCTTTCTCGATTCAGCTCCTCAATCAACTGCGACAGTTGCTCGCGGCTGGTGTTAAGGTCGGCAATCTGCCTATCGTAGAACTGCTGCCTTTCTTCTAGTTCTTGCAGTTCGCCCAAGCTATCGAGATTGACATTGCCCAGGCGGCCGATCTTCTCGCGCAGTTCCTTGATCTCGTCGGCAATCACATTCCAATGCGCCTCGTTGCCCTCAAACGGGCTTTGTGCCCCGGCATCAAGTTCCAGTGCTACGGCGTGAGCAGCAATTGCTTCCTGATACCGGCTGGGAAGGTCCAGCTGCAGTTCATCGCGCGTTCGCTGCACGAGCGATTCGAGCCGGACGCGCTGTTCGCTGAGTTTCATATCAGTGGCGTGAAGCTGCTGTTCAAACTCGCCGTGCTCGCCACGTAATGAATCGACTTGCCCCGAAAGCTGGCTCACCAGCTTAAGCATGTCGGCAAGTTCGCCGGCTAGTCGGGTTAACTGCTCTGCGAGAAGCGTTTCGCGCGACTGCAACTGCTGTTGAGCCGCCGCTGCAGAGGCGATCTCGGCCTGCACAATGCTGATACGCGAGTTAACCGACTCGATGCCGCGGCTGATTCGCTCAATCTGCTGCGAAAGCTCATCGCGCATGGCTGCGTGGCGTTCTACACTTTGCCGACACGCGATCTGCTTTTCCTGTACCTGCCCGAGCAAGACGCGCGCGAGGGTCAACTCTTCAGCCCACTTCTTTATGTTCTCGGCGAGATCGACCTGCTCGGCCTGCAACTGTTCGATCGACCGCTGCTTTTGTTCCTGCTCCGATTCGATCTGGACGCGGTCGACGGTGCGGGCTGATTCTTCATCCTTCAGCTTCTGCTGCTGATCGACGAGCGCTGTCAGTTCTCGTTCGAGCAACGGTTGTTCGCGGCCGAGCAGCGCCAGGCGGTCACTCGCGGCGGAATCCTGGCTAGTTAGTTCAACTTTGCTCGTGTTCAACTGGTAAATCGCCTGCCGAAGCACGTTTTGCTCGTCTTCAAGCTGCTTGGCTGAGACGTTTCCCTCAGCCAGCTGATGCGAGAGTTGGTTGATTCTCGCATCGATCTCCGCGATCTGCGCGGAGATCAATTCCAGCTCTGACCGCCGGGAGAGCAAACCCATCGCCGCAGTGAGGGGGCCGCTGCGAAGCGTGCCATCGGCTTCGAGCACTTCGCCGACGGGCGTCACATATCGAGCTCCAGCCGGCCCGGATGTCCTCAACATCACGGCGGTGGCTAGGTCATCCACGACAACAGTGCTTCCAAGCAAGCGACGGAGCAGCGGTTGGTTTTCGACTTCGGCCCGAACAAGATCGGCCGCGAGACGAATGTCAACCCCTTCATGCTGCTTCCAGTCGTATTCGGCAATCGACTCGCCGGTAGAGACTTCGTCAGACCTGCACAGCACATTCACGCGACCTTCAAGATTGGAGAACAACTCACGCGACTCAAGCACCGCTTGAGCGTCGTTTGCGAGCAGCCATTGGTCACGACCATCCAGTGCCGCCTCAACCACTTGCGCATGTTCCACGTCAACGCGCAAAACATCTGCCACAATTCCCGCGATGAATGGAAAATCAGTGTCCCTGCGGCGGAGAACCGCCTTGGCACCTTCGCTGACACCCTCTCGTCGCGCTTCCAGGTCCTGCAGGAGCTTCTGCCGCGAGAGTAGGCCGCTTCGATTTTCTCTTGCCGCACCGAGCGATTCACTCACCTGCTTGATCTGCGTCGAAAGCGTCGTCGACTCATCCCGCTTGGCCTGCAACGCAGTGTTCTCTGATTCGATCTCGCCAAGAACCTCGGCGATCTGCTTTTGGAGATTATCCCGACGCGTCGTGGTTGCTTCAACTTCTTCAATCACAGCACGACGGCGGTCGGCAATGCGGGCCTGTTGCTGCGCGATGTTCCGCCTCTCGATGTCAATTGAACTCAGCCTCGAGCTAACCTGCGCCAGCCGACGCATCAGGTCGAGAATAGATGATTTGTCTCGTTCTACCTGCCGCTCAATGTTATTGATCTTCAACTGACCATCTTTGAACGACACCTGCCGTTCATCAATGAGCCTTTTCTGCTCATCAAGCTGCCCCGTCAGCACTTCGAGTGATCGCGTTTCCTCGGCGAGGAGTTGGGACACCTCTTCAATCCGCTGGGCCGCATTGGCGCGCTCATGCTCGTAGGATTGCGATTGCTCGTGAATGTGCTGCAGTTGCTCTTGCGCAAACTGCTGCTTCTGCTGGGCTGATTGAATCTGTGCGCGGGTCTCGACGAGTTCAAATTCCAACCGCTGCTTGCGCTGCGAAAGCCCCTCACCGGCCGATCGCTTCTCGGCTAGCTCGTTTTGGCGATGTGCCAGATTGCCAGCTGCGTCGTCGAGGCGAAACTGAAGTTCTTCGCGGGCATTTTGATTAGTCAAAATCTGTTGCTGATGCGTGTGATACTCCTGCAGGGAGTAACTTAGTCGAAGCTCATTCAGCCGGGTTGAGTACTCCTGATAGTTTCGCGCCTTTCCCGCCGCCACTTTCACACTTCGCAGGCGTTTTTCCACTTCATCAACGATATCATTCACACGAAGCAGATTCTGCTCGGCACGCTCGAGCTTCCGCTGTGCTTCCTTTTTCTTGACTTTGAACTTGGAGATGCCCGCCGCTTCTTCAAAAATCTGGCGACGCTCGTCTGGATTGGCTTCGAGCAGCGCGGCAACGCGACCTTGTTCAATCACGCTGTACGCATCGACCCCGACGCCGGTATCAAGAAACATTTCTTTAATGTCTTTAAGCCGCGACGCGGTGCCGTTGACTTGATACTCACTGGTGCCATCGCGAAACAACCGCCGACCCACCGATACATCGTCAGCATCGAGGTTCAGCAGCCGGGTGCCGTCTTCACGGCGGGGGTTCTCGAACACCAGCGCGACTTCCGCCATCCCAGCAGCCTTGCGCGTGTTGCTGCCATTGAATATGACATCCATCATTGCGTCGCCGCGCAGACTCTTGGCCGATTGCTCGCCAAGGACCCACTTCACCGCATCCACAACATTGCTCTTCCCGCAACCGTTTGGTCCGACGATGCCCGTGATTGGCTGATCAAACTTAAACTCTGTTCGATCAGCGAAAGACTTAAACCCGTGTACGATGAGTTTCTTCAAGCGCATGTATTTCGGTCCTCCATGACCGATGTGGCTTCCAAGTGTTGGAGCATCGTGAACGCTCCGAGAGAGTCGATATTGTCGCGAAAGATCGCGACTCGGCAACGGCTCATTAGTTTGGCCTTCCCTGCACCGGCTGCGGCTCGATTGCGGTGGTTTGCGACGGCGAGGCACCCTCCCCCGCTGGTCGCGACTGGTCGACGATTGCGGGCGCGTCGATGATCGATTCCGTCAACGCGGGTGCCGCCTGCAGAACGAATGTCGCCGGCAATTGTTCGCCCCCTGTGGTGGCGACCAGGTACTTTCTGTCAGCCATCGCCTGAAGTAACGCTACAATCTCCGTGTATCCAAACTCGAAAGGCCCGCGTGCCGATTCATCGCCGCCCAGCCGGGCTACAATCTCGCCTAAGTCGGGACGGCTCAGAACCTTCGAAGGCTTGGTGCCATCCGCGGGCCGGTAGTAGATCGTCACCGGTTGCCCTGGTGCCTCCGAGGCGAGCGTCAGCCGGTCGTCAAAAGTTGTGAAGTTGAATGGCTGATCGACCAGTGCCTTCGGCCCGATCAACGCGATCCGAGGCACGCCCGAACGTGATGCAACCACCAGCGGCTTGCCCTCGCAGGGGATGACGTCAAGGACAAAGCTCTCGTTAATCACGCGGGAATAGACCGCAGGATCTTTCTGCCTTGCAAGCACACGATAGGCCTCAATCCGAACGAGCGTTTGTCCGGTATCCAGCAATCGACGAAGCATTCCCGCAACTTCTGGCGATGGCTGTAACGAACCGAGAACACGAATCGCGTTCACCTGGAACGGGTGCTTCTCATCGAGAGCCATGTTCGCCAGGATAGTTGGCGCCGCCGGGTCGCCTAAGAATGCCGCAGCCCGGGCGGCCGCGAAGGCGACATCGGGCTTTTCATTCGTCATCAGGGGCGTGACGAACGGCAGCGCGCCGGGCCCCAACCCCTCGAAACAGTATGAGATGTCGAGCAGCAGAGCATCCGGCTGAACAGCGGCCTCGGCTAGTTGTGCTCCCTTGTACGCGACAAACTGCGGGGAGGAATCAAAAAACAGGTGGCTCGTCAGCGCGACAAAGTGTTCCCAATCGCCCCGGAAAAGCGGGGGGATGGAGACTTTCACCACACCTTCATCCTGACTTGCGGCAACTCGATCGCGCTGGCTCTCCTTCAACTCTGCAAAGCGAGAGTCAACCCGCGCCTCGACGGCCCGAGACATGCGACGCTCCGGCTGGCGGATTCGCAGGTTGATCGGCCGGGTTTCCATAACCCGTCCGCCGTCCAGCACCCAGCCGGTGCGGATGCTGCGCTTCGCGCCAGGCTCGGAGTGGTTGCTTTGAAGGATATACGCCGGATTGGTGAAAATCGCGCCCTGAGCCATCACAAGCGTGTTCACAGGCACGCCGGGTGCCATTGGGTTGGCCCCGCCGAGTTTGAGTTCAGTGCGATACAGTTCCCCGCGGGCAAGACTCGTCGTGGCGGCGGTGGGTAGTGCGGTAACGCGTACATCAATCGCATCACCCCGACGGGCACCCGGCATGATGACGGCGTCTACACGCACAACCGCCGTCCGCGAGTCGCGAAGGACTTCTTCAGGGCTTGTCGTTTCAAAGCCCGGCTGAAGCTTGCTTCCGAAGCCCCGCTTCACCATCTCGCGCACAATGAACTCGCGGACCGGCGTGGGAATCTGAGTGTTATCACCGGTGCGTTCAAGGTTAACGACCAAGCCGAAACCCGAGACCACCTGCGGATCGACATCGATCACATCGGTGACCTCCAGCAACGACCCTCGCAGATACTCCGGCACATGCTTGGGCGGAAGCGCCTGGTACTTGGTGACGGGCTTTTCGAGCTTCTTCTTGTACGGATTGCATCCGACGACGACTGTCACAATGCACGACAGCACGAACAGCCGACAAAACAACCTGTGCGCGAAAGCGAAAGGTGTCATGGCCAAAGCCTCCAAATGTTATCGGACGCAATCACAGCGTTACTTGAGCACAATCATGGGTGTTGTGAAATCAATGGTGTTTTGGGGGCTTTGCTTCGACATCGTCACGCTAATCAGCAACGGCTTCGACGGGCGAACTCGCTCGTTTACGCGAGACGCTTCGTCCCTTGCCAGATGCACCCGACCCGTTGGCCGCCGCGGCCTGTTCCAGAAAGAGCCGGCCCTGCGTCGGGTCTTCAAATCGCTTGGCATCAAGCACCGCCTTGGCCTCTTCAACCAGCTCTTCGAGTGTCTTGAACTGTTTATAGACGCTGGCAAACCTCACATACGCCACTTGGTCAAGTCGGCGCAGTTTCTCGGCGACCATCTCACCCACAGCGGTGGTATCGACTTCGCGGTCGGCTGAGCGGAACGTCTCCTCCTCCACGTCGTCGACGATCCGCCAAATCTCGGTATCGGCAACGGGCCGCTTAAAGCATGCGCGTTCAAGCCCAGCGTAGAGTTTGTTGCGGTCCCACGGTACGCGCCGACCATCGCGCTTAACAACAGTCAATTTCAGCGTGTCTTCAATTCGCTCGTAGGTGGTAAACCGCTTCGTGCAACTCGCGCATTCGCGTCGGCGGCGGATGGCGTGCCCACCTTCGCAGGTACGCGAATCGATCACTTTCAGCGATTCTTTCTCTGCGTCGCAGAACGGACAATGCATGGTCCAAAACCGTATCCGAATGCCAATAAAATTCAACCTGAGCGGTGTTTTTTCGCGGCAACCACTACCCCTTGGGCGGCGGGGGCAATGGATGCGTCAGCCAAAGCAAGGATGGTAAAATGGGATACTCCAGTGTCGCCCGATAGCCTAGGAACCGCTTCGGCTCCCACGAAAATCGCTTCATGCAATGTTTCAGCAGTGCAGGGTAATCGGCAGCAAAAGGCATGGCACTCTCGCGGATGCCGCCGGGAACGGGATCGACCGATACCTTCAGCGGCAAAATGTTCTGCGGGACAATCGCCTCGGCACCCTCGTTGTGGATCGTCGAATACACCTTGGCATCGAATTTCAAGCCTTCAAACAGGCTTCGCTCATGCCAAACATCCAAGACTAGCGTTGCGGTGGGTGTTCGGACGCGAGCGCCGTACATGAAGTGGTCGGGATCCTGCTCGGCCCACCGATACCCGAGCCTTCGGCGAAACTCGCCTGTGGTTACATTCACCGCCGCATCCGGTCCCACCCCGCCGGGGAGGAGTAGGTCTTGCACATACGTGGGCGCGCATCGTTCGCGGCGCATCTCGGGCATTGGAGAGGAGCAAAATCGCGCTATCGCCGGCACCCCCCCGCTCCGCTGCGCCGTATGCGGTTCAATTGGTTCAGATCCTCCTGCGGATTGATGGTGAACCGCGTCTGCATATTGGAGGTAGTAGCTATAGCGACCAAGAATCGTAGTAACACCGGATCGAAGCCGCTGAAACCCTCGGAAACTGCTGAGCATCATCCAATCGACCTGGTCCGGATCGTCGTGATTTGGCGCTACAGCGACGGTGATAATCTGCGCCGCCACCTGCGATCCACCGATCGCCGCATTCGCCCGAAATGCTGCGCGCCGCGTTGCGAGGCTCTCCGCGCCAGCGTTCTCGGGCCGAGCAATCCCATTCAACATGGCATCGAACAACTCGCGGCGAGGTGCCTGACGGCGCTGAAAATCGCGCAGCGAGGCGTCAGCGTCTGCTGCCGACTTAAGCAACGCCTTTGTTGCCCCAAACCGCGCCGCCGCCTTCAAGAAGCGAGTGACCCCGGCGGCACCCGGCACGTAGCGCGCATCCGCTGGCTCCGACCTATCCGAAAGTTGAATCACCTGCCACACGAGCTTTCGCTCCAACGCCATTCTGCGCGCCAGCTGGGCCGGCGATTCCCCAGGATGCCGAATAACCCGGAGCACTCCGGCTAAACGAACCCGGAGTGTCGCAATCTTTTTCAGCGCTTCTGCTTCGAAGTCGTGCGACATAGTTTATTCGCCTACCGGCGTGCCTCGAAGGATAAGTATTTACGCTCGCCTGCTAAAAAACCGGACAAGTTTCTGGAAACAGTTCTGGAAATGCGCTGGCTCGGACGATATATTCAATTCATGCAATCGGTTGCAAACTCCAGTTTGCGTCACCGGCTATCGAGTTGATGATAACTTCCAGTTTTCTGTACGAGGTCGGCATGTCGGTCGGGACTGCCGGCCTCTTTTTTTCTCCCACAACGGGCCTGATAACATTCTCGTCTGCAAGAACCTCTTCAAGTAGCGGTCTCACTTTAAGAGCATGTTACCATGATCTGATGTTCACTGGTCTACTTCTCTACTTTTTGCTTGGCCCCGCGTCTAACCCTGAAGCCTGGCAACAGAGCGAAGCAGGTGAAGCTGCGGTGTTTGCGTTCAAAAGTGCGCCTTTTCCGCACGAGAGTCGCAATGAAGGCTTCACGGCTCGCGATGGAGCGCACTTTCCTGCTGAGCAACACTACGCCAGCCGGTCCGTCGGGCTACTGATCCCGAAGGGCTTTCGTGATTCGAGCACAATCAGTTTTGTGGTGCACTTCCATGGGCACCGCAACAGCGTCGGTAACGTGATGACGCAATTTCGGCTGCTCGATCAGCTCCACAAGAGCGGCGTGAATGCCGTTCTTGTCATTCCACAGGGGCCGCTGAATGCTCCCGACAGCGGATTCGGGCGCATCGAGGAGGCAGAAGGGCTAAAGGATCTCCTCGCCGAGGCACTGGAACGGCTCCGTGGCGAAGGCAAAACGCAGGCGACGGAGATCGAGCGTGTTGTCCTTACGGCTCACAGCGGTGGATACAGGGCGACCGCGGGGTGTCTGGCTCGGGGAGGGCTAGGGCACAAAATTAAGGACGTCATCCTCTTCGATGCCACATACGGCGGACTGAAGGAGTTTGCCGAGTTTGCAGCGCAGCCCGACACTCGTCTCATTTCCATTTTCACAAAGCACCTTGCAAGCGAGAATTTTACGCTGCTTTCGAGCCTACAAGGTAGCGGAGCACCCTTCTCCGTGTTTATGGAAGACCAGTGGAGCGAACAGTCCCTGCGCCGCCACCATACAGTGTTCATTCACACGCGTAAGCTGACGCACGATGCGGTAGTAAGCGAGCAGGATTACTTCTCAGTCTTCCTGAAGACTTCCGGGCTACCACAACGGTAAGTTGATTGCATCGAGCCTCTGTTTTATCGTGCAGTCGGAATGGTAGAGAAGTCTTTTCTTGTTCAGAAGTTCGCCAAACTCAGTTTCGGGACGTTTCACCTTATTGGGTATAGCGTAGGTGGCGAAGAGACCGTGGTTCAGGCACCGGAGTTCAACGTTTGTTTCGATTTCGGACGTTGCCCTTTCTTCGCGCTCACCAGCGACATCGTGTGCCTGTCGCACAGCCACATGGATCATATCGCCGGCATCGGCTATTACCTTTCGCAGCGGCACTTTCAGGGAATGAAGCCGGGGATGATCCTCCTGCCTCGCGAGATTGAGCGGCCTGTCGATGCGCTGCTTCGCGCGTGGCGCGATGTGGAGCGGCAGGCAACTCCGTACGAACTCGTTCCGATGTCGCCGGGCCAGTTGTTCGAGGTGCGGCGGGACTTTGGCATTCGCGCCCTCGCCACGCACCACGGCGGGCCAAGCCTGGGATATGCGCTCATCAGCATCCGCGAAAAACTCAAGCCTGAGTTGGCAGGATTATCCGGCCCGGAACTGGTGAAAATGAAGAAACGAGGCGAGGAGATTCAGTATCGCACGGAAATTCCCACAATCGCCTTCCTGGGTGACACGACGGCAGGGCCGGTTTTTGAAGATCCCGACGTGCAGAATGCACAAGTGCTGGTGACGGAGTGCACCTTTTTTGATGACATTCACCGCACTAAAGCCAAGGCGGGGCGACACTTACATGTTGACGATTTTGCGAGGATCGTTCCTAAGCTGAAGAACGAGTTCATTATCATCACCCATGTCAGCCGTCGAACGGGGCTGCGGCGGGCGAAATCCGTTTTGCGCCGGCGCATCGGCGATGAACAGATGAAACGAATCCACTTCCTAATGGATATGGAAGGTGCAATTGATGCGGGCGACGTCGAGCAAACCCTGCCCCCGCCGACGGGGGAGGAGTAGCCTCAGTATTCGACAATAGTTGCCTGGGGGAGCAGACGGGCGAGCCTAAGCCGCCTCCAGCAGAAGCCCTCGGCGGCCGCTGAAACGCACTTTTCGGTACGCCGTAACGCACACATGCCCCGTGTGAAGCATCGGCTGAAGCATCTCAGCGGATGCATCGGCGTAGTCTACGAGCAGTTGCAAACGGGGTAACTGATGACTGTCAATCGCGAGTTGCGGCAGCGCCATCGATATCAGCGATCTGTTCTGGCTAAGCCACTGGTACGCCTGACCGATCGACCGCAACTCGCTCAGTCCCTTACTTGCGACCGCCAGGAGCGTCAGCACACGGTCGCGGGACACTACGAGTCGCGCCTCGTCGTACATTGGCGCTCGAATCGGGCACTCCAGCCATTGCTGCGGCGAGCCGGCAATGACCGCGGACAAAACTGAGGCAGCGTCCCCGCCACCGGGGAGTTCGACGATCTCTTCCGCGTCGTCCTGCGGCATCTGGTTCATTTTGATCGCAGGCGGGCGATGCGGCGCGGAAGCCGATCCCGCAGCATGAGTTATTCGCGCTGTCACCGGCGTAGCACTAGGAGCCGACTCGGGTGCGACGGGTACGGTGCCACCAGCCAACGGCCCTTTCGCCGGCGGCTCGACCTCGTCGTCCGGGCGATTGCTCAGGCGATCGAACAGGCCGTTCAGCAGTTCCCATTGCGGCGCGGCAGCGGTTTGAGACTTTTCTGTGCAGCTTCGGCAGTTGAATACCAGGTGCTCATCGACACTGGCATTGGGATCGATCACGGTCTCGGCTGTGGCGTGCCAGTTGAGAAACTGCATTGCCACACCGTTGATCTTTTCAAATGTGCCGGATGCATGTGCGGCGTCGTTCGCGTCAAACAACGCGAGAGAAAGCGGCGGGCGGGCGTCACGCTGCACGATGTCGGAAGTGCCCTTAAGCGTTCGGTACGCTGCGACAATGCCATCGGGTTCGCAGGAACTCAGCAACACGAACCCGCCGGCCCGCCGGAGCAGATCACGTGATTCTGTGGCGCGGGCACCCTGCCCGAAGCAGATAAACCACTGATCGACATCGCAGGACAACTCCTCGAACGACTCAGCAACCCGCCGGACATCCAGCGGCTCGGCCGGGGGCAAAGCGTTGCCTACAGAAGCGGTGCCATCGATCGAGCGTTCGTAAATCCACAACCGCAAGTCGTGCGATTCGACCTCGATCAAACCGACGCGGCCGGCGGTGAGCGCGGCATTGGCGGCCAACTGTCGGACCCGCTCAGATTGTCGCTCTTCAAAGTGGCCTGCGAGTACTGCAGTAACACTCGCGGCGCAACTTCTGCGGGAGGCAGGCCCGGTGGCGTCGGTTACCCGCGCCATCTCTTCCGGCGTAATCTCTACCCGCTGATCGACCCGCGCGCCCGGCCCAATGCGCTGTGGCCGTGCCCCACCGGTTTGCTTCTCCCGCAAGCCGGAGAGGAACAGGTGGCTGATTTCACGAAGATCTTGCTTGGGCCTGTCGCTCACTATTAGTTAATCCACCTCGACTATGTTGTTCAGCTCGCCGAACTCGTTGGTTTCGACATAACGATTGTTCGGATCAGTTTGCCACTTGCCGTCGATTACAAGCCGATATCGATATCGACCGGGACCCAGCGGAAGCTTCATCTTCCATTCCCCTTTGCCCACCATCACCATAGGCGTGGCAGAGGGCTGCCAGTTGTTGAAGTCCCCGGCAAGAAGAATGTGGGCTGCTTTCTCGTTACGCAGCGCGAAAATAACCTGATCGCCCACTTGCTTCACACCGTAGAATGCTTCGATTTTCTGTTCGGTCGTCCTGACAGGTGGCGCGAGAGCCGATGGGGCGGCGGCGATTGGTGTCGCGGGAGAGGCGGGGGCGGCGGCCACAACGCGATCGAGCATCGCATGGCCGGAATCTCCTTGGCCATCGCCGCTCTCAACTCCTGCGCCGACAACGACTTGGCTATGACCATTCCCCACCGAACCAACGGCCGGAACCGCTGCGGGGGCGGTGCTGACTCGGCCAAACTGGTAGTTCGTGAGTTGTGCCAGTTGTTTCGCACGCTGAACCAATTCAGCGGGCCGCGAGAGCCGATCGCCGTTGTTCGCTTCGACGTCCACAGGCTTGTGACCCATCAGCTCGCGCGCCAGATTGACGAAATCTTTGTATCCCCTGCTTCCCGGATCATATTCCGTGATCGGCTGCCCAAAGCTCGCCGCTTCCTTGAGCTTTGTATTGAAGTTGACCGTGCTTTCCATGAGGTAATCACGAAATCGGCTGCGCAGCTCGCTGAGAACCTCGCGCGCCAGTTTCGTGCGCGTATCGTAAAGTGTTGGCAAAACACGAATTGTGATCTCTTTGCCGCATTTCTCGCGCATGATTTCGAGGGTTTCCATCATCTTGGTCAGCCCGTGCAGGCTGAAGAATCCGGTTTCAACCGGCACAAGCACCTCGTCGCAGGCACGCAGCGCGTTAAACGTCAGCAACCCGACGTTCGGCGGGCAGTCGATAATGCACCACGCATAAGTGCTCTTGACTGACGCCAGCGCGTCAACCAGTCGATCTTCCCGGCCGGATCGACCTGCAAACAGTTGCTCGAACGCGGCGAGTTTGATGTTCGCCGGGGCGAGATCAAAGTCGCTGGCGATTTGCCAGGTCATCTCGGTGATCGTGGCGGGTCGGCCGTCGGTTGGCTCGATCAACGCATCAAACATCGTGCGTTCAATCTGCTCTTCCGGAACCGCAAGCCCCACACCGCAGTGGCCCTGTGGATCCATATCCACGAGCAGCGTCTTGTGGCCCAGACGTGCCATGCACGCTGCCAGATTGATACTCGTGGTGGTCTTTCCGCAACCGCCTTTTTGATTAATCACAGCGATGACTCGCATTGCAATCCTTCCTTGGACTTGTCTTCCCTCATTCACCGCGCCAGCAGCGCAGCCTCAACTTGCCAGCCGATCCTTGGCCAGGTCGTTGTGTTATTGAATCGTCGTTTTGCTGCTGGGAACTTGAGATTTATGGGACAACTCGATCGGCATCGCTCAGAAGTGCTCAAGCCGCCGCCAATCGCATCGACGGCGCGCTGCCTTGAACCGGCTGATACTCCCCCACCGCGCGCATCAGCGCCGCGATCACTTGTTCGCGGGGCGCGTCAATCACACTGGACAGGTCCTGCAAAAGCGTGTTCACCTGTTGCGGATCGGTTTGCGGCAGTTCCCAAACCCGAATACGCGGGTGACTGGTGGGCAATGTCACATCATTTGCGCCGCAAAGCTCCTCGAATAGCTTTTCTCCGGGGCGAATACCCGAGAAGCGAATTTCGACGTCTTTTCCGGGTTTTTTGCCCGCATCTCGAATGAGTCGGTGCGCCAGGTCGAGGATGCGGATGGGCTGGCCCATGTCGAGTACGAACACCTCCCCGCCGTGCCCGATCGAGGCTGCTTGCATGACGAGTTGGGCCGCTTCGGGAATGGTCATGAAGTAGCGTTGCATGTCCGGGTGGGTCACCGTCACCGGCCCGCCGCGCGCAATCTGCGCCTTGAAGATCGGCACGACACTTCCACTACTCGCAAGCACATTGCCAAAACGCACCGCGAGGAACCGGGTGCGGGAAACCGGTGCATTCATCGAAAGTAAGGGCCGGTCGTTGCGCAACGCGCCCGGCAAACCCGCCTGCTCGCGATCGACCACTCTCCTCGTCGGCAACACACTCTGCGCCTGCACCACCATCTCCGCGACGCGCTTGCTGGCACCCATCACGCTGGTGGGATTGACTGCTTTATCAGTACTAATGAGCACAAACGTACCGACGCCGAATTTTGACGACTCCTCGGCCACATTTTGAGTGCCCAAAATGTTGTTTTTGATTGCTTCGCCGGGGTTGTGCTCCATCATGGGCACATGCTTATGCGCCGCTGCGTGAAAAACGACATCGGGACGGTGCTGCGAAAAGACGGCCTGCAGTCGAGTGAGATCGGTGATGTCGGCGATCATCGGAACAATTTCGGCGCCGATCCACCGTTCGCGAAGCGCGCGATCAATCTCGAACAGCGCGTTCTCGGCTCGTTCGACTAGCACCAACTTTGCCGGACAGAACCGCATCGCCTGCCGACAGATTTCCGATCCGATGCTCCCTCCAGCACCGGTGACCACGATGACCTTTCCCGCCACAAACCGCTGAAGTTCGGGTGTGTCGAGATTCACCGCAGCCCGGCCGAGCAGGTCGATCGGTTCGACCGGCTTTCGGGTCGTTTTTCGCACGACCTTTCGAGGGGTACGCGAGGATTGAGGAGTTTTGAGCGACATTATCGGTCTACCCCGATATCGACCGCTCACACGGGGAACTTTGGGGATTTTTACCAGTGGGAATTCAGCGACCGCTTCAACCAAGTGCTGAACCCGGCAGCAGGCGAAGCTGCTTCGGTGGCTGCCGGTCATGAAAAGCAGCCGAATGATCGAACATTCCCACCTCACTAACGGGGTGCTAATCAATTGTTAACACAACTGGCTACGCTTCCGTTCCGTGGAGGGCGTCCGCAGGGAGACTCCCCACCGATTGAGGATAACGACAAGGAGAGCAATATGCTCAGCATGATCAGAAAAGCAGCTTTTGCTGCTGTGGCGTTTGGTACGGTTTCAGTGGCGTTGGCAGATGCGACGGTAAAAATCGACGGTTCGAGCACCGTTTACCCCATTACCGAAGCTGTGGCAGAAGAGTTTCAAAGGGAAACCAAAGGCGATGTGAAAGTAACCGTCGGCATTTCCGGCACCGGCGGGGGCTTCAAGAAATTCGTGCGCGGTGAGACCGACATCTCCAATGCGTCACGCCCGATTCTTCAGAAAGAAATCGACGAGGCCAAGAAGAACGGCATCGAGTACATCGAACTGCCAGTTGCGTTCGACGCGCTGACCGTAATGGTCAACCCGAGCAATGACTGGATCACGCAATTCACGGTTGCTGAACTCAAGACCATCTGGTCCCCTGACGCCGAGGGCAAGATCACCAAGTGGAACCAGGTGAATCCCGCTTGGCCCGACGCGCCGCTGAAGCTTTACGGCGCTGGCCCGGATAGCGGCACCTTCGATTACTTTACCGAAGCCATCAACGGCAAGAGCAAGGCTAGCCGCAAAGACTTCACCCCTTCGGAAGACGACAACGTGCTCGTTCAGGGCATCGCCAGCGACCGCAACGCAACGGGTTACTTTGGCTTGGCATACTACGAAGAAAACAAGGACAAGCTTCGGGCCGTTCCGATCGTCAACTCGGCTGGCAAAGCCGTCCTGCCTTCGGTTGAAGCGGTGAAGAGCGGCGACTACAACCCGCTTGCTCGGCCGATTTTTATCTATGTCAACAAGAAGTCGCTCGAAAAGGCCGAGGTCAAGCAGTTCGTCGCGTTTTATCTGAAGAACGCCCCGGAACTGGTAAAGGAAGTCAAATACGTTCCGCTCCCGGATAAAGCGTATCAGATGGCTGCTGATCGCGCCATGTCCGGCAAAACCGGCAGCGTGTTCGGTGGGAAAGAACAGGTCGGCATGACCATTGAAGAGCTGTTCACCCGCGAACTTCAGAACTAAGTTGGGCGCGCCCTGCCAACAGTGCACGGGAAGTGCTTATCCGCAAATCAGCAGCTACGTTTGAAGCGTAGCTGCTGATTTGCCAGACAGGCTTGATCGAACCGGAGCGCAATGTCGGTCCTCCCATCCGATCCCATCATTCCGCCAGCCACTCAGATTTCCTTCGCGCCGGAGCGCCGGAGTATCGGGCAACGCCGCAAGGAATGGTTCATCGAAGCGGCGCTGTTTCTCGCGGGTGCGTCGTCGGTGCTAATCACGCTCGGCATCGTTTTTGTTTTGCTCTACGAGTGCATTCCGTTTTTTCAGGAAGTGTCGCCGGCAAAATTTTTCGGCGATACCATGTGGGCGCCAGTATTTGACGACGCCAGATTCGGCATCTGGTCACTCATCGCGGGCACGCTGACCACGACTGTTGTTGCGCTGGTCGTCGCGATACCGGTCGGGACGATCAGCGCGATCTGGCTGAGCGAGTACTGCAAGCCGGGTATTCGCGAGATCATTAAACCCGTACTCGAACTCTTATCTGCTGTGCCAACAGTTGTTTACGGCTACTTTGCGCTGTTGGTTGTCACACCGATCCTGCAGTGGCTTCTTGCCAAAGTGGGCATTGACCTTCCCGGCTTTAACATGCTCTCTGCGGGGCTGGTGATGGGCATCATGATCGTTCCCTATGTTGCATCGCTGTCGGAAGATGCCATGCGCGCGGTTCCAATGCAGATGCGCGAGGGTTCTTACGCGATGGGAGCGACTCGGTTTCAAACCGCAGTGCGCGTGCTGATTCCTGCGGCGCTGTCCGGGCTTACCGCTGCCTACATCCTCGGGATTAGCCGCGCGGTAGGCGAAACGATGATTGTCGCGATTGCCGCCGGGCTTCGCCCTCAGTTTACCTTCAACCCGACCGACGAAGCCGCCAGCATTAGCGCTGCAATCGTCCAGGCGACACTCGGCGACCTTCCGCACGACAGCACGCCCTACCGGGGCATTTTTGCCGCGGGACTTGTGCTGATGTTGATGACGTTGTTTTTTAACATCGCCGGCTACTTTCTCCGCAAACGTTACAGGGAGGCATACTAATGCCTTCAGGCAAAGAACTACTTACCAGCGACACAACGTTGCTCCGACGGCAGCTCGCATCGCGGAAACGGTCGGACATGCTGTTTGGGATCACGGGGCTTTCCTTCATTGCGTTGTCGCTGCTTGTCTTGTTCGCACTGGGCATCAACCTGCTGGTGGAAGGCTGGGGCCCCTTATGGCAGACGCACGAGATCAAATCCGATGCAAGCGGATTCGGCCGCCGTGAGACGGTTGGCTCGTTGCGCAAGGTCGGCGAGCGCTGGGAATTGCACCTCGACACACTTCAACTGAAATCATCAACGCCGGAGGCAGAGCTCGAGAAACTGATCGGCAAGAAAGTGGTTGTTGATGCCCGCCTGCCGCGCGGAACCGATCGCGAGCTTGACGCCGAAACGATCGCTGTTGCTGCACCCGGAACGACCGGCGCAATCATCGGCACGATCGGCACGAGCATGGTCAAGGACGAACAAACTCGGGAAGCCAAGCGAACCCTGGTCATTGCACCCGAACCGATGTCTATCGAAGCCGATGGTGAAGTGCTTGCTGGCGCGACGGACGGCGGCCGCTACGCCGTTGAAGTGACGGGAAAGCCCGACTCCGGCAAAGTCGGAATCTCGTCAATCGTGTCCTTGGTTACAAAAAACTTCTTCACTTCGTACCCATCGCGCTTTCCACAGGCAGCGGGAATTCTCTCGGCGTGGGTGGGAACGCTGTTAGTCATGTTTGTCACAATGGTGCTCGCGGTGCCGCTTGGCGTGGCGGCGGGCGTCTACCTGGAGGAGTACGCTCCCAAGAACCGGCTGACAGCAATCATTGAAGTCAACATTGCAAATCTGGCGGGCGTGCCCTCGATCATTTGGGGGCTGATGGCGCTGGGCCTGTTCGTTTATATTCTGGACCTAGGCCGCAGCGTGTTGACGGCGGGGATGACGCTTGGGCTGCTGGTGCTTCCGATCGTTATCATCGCCACGCGAGAAGCGATCCGCTCGATACCCAATACTATTCGTGAAGCGGCAATTGGTCTTGGCGCGACGAAATGGCAGACGGTTCGGTATCACATCCTGCCCTACTCAATGAGCGGGATTCTCACCGGGGCGATCATCGCCATGAGCCGCGCCATTGGCGAAACCGCGCCGCTGGTAACCATCGGCGCGCTGACGTTTATCGCGTTTCTGCCCCCGCCACCGGCTGAGTATCGCGTGGCCGATGCCGACCGCGCGGCATACAGCGAGGCTGCCAGCGCAAACGCGGACGCTCCAAAGCCAACCGCGACATTGCATTTTCAACCGTTCCGATGGCTTGGAAGCGGATACACGGTGATGCCGATTCAGTTGTTTCAGTGGATTTCACGCCCGCAAAAGGCATTCCACGAGAACGCCGCTGCCGCGGGCATCGTACTGCTTGTGATGACTCTTGGCCTGAACGCTGTGGCCATTGCCATTCGGTATCGTTTACGAAAGGCGATAAAATGGTGACGACACCCACTGGCTCGGCAACGCTAGCCCCGGTCGATAGCTCGGTCATGCTGCGCGACGTCGGACCGCTGAAGGCCGAGGTGAAGAACTTCAGCTTCTACTACGACAAGTTCCGAGCGTTGAAGAACATTAACATGCCGATCGCCGAGAAAAAGGTGACGGCGCTGATCGGCCCGAGCGGCTGCGGCAAATCCACTCTTTTGCGTTCGTTCAATCGCATGCACGACCTATACGCCAACAACCGCTATGAGGGCGAAATCATGCTCTATCCCGAGGGCATCAACCTCGTCGGAAGAGAACTTGAACCGATTGAGATTCGCATGCGCTGCAGCATGGTCTTCCAGAAGCCCAATCCGTTCCCAAAATCGATCTATGAAAATGTGGCGTACGGCATGCGCGTCCGTGGAATCTCTGATAAATCGCTTATTGAGCATCGTGTCGAGCACGCACTCAAGGGTGCCGCCCTGTGGGACGAAGTGAAGGATCGCCTGCACAGCAGTGGAAACAGTCTCTCCGGGGGTCAGCAGCAACGGCTTTGCATCGCCCGCGCGCTCGCCACCCAACCGGAAGTGCTGCTCATGGACGAACCGACCGCCGCACTCGACCCGATGTCGACTTCGCGCATCGAAGATCTCGTCACCGAGTTAGAGAAGACCGTCACAATTGTGATCGTAACCCACAACATGCACCAGGCGGCGCGCATCAGCGACCACACGGCCTTCATGTACCTCGGTGAGTTGATCGAGTTCGACGAGACAGAGAAAATCTTCACCAATCCTTCCAACCCGATGACTGAATCATATGTAACCGGACGTTTCGGTTAACCGGGCACCGCGGCTTCCGCGCTCCGATGACAGTCTCCGATGCTTTCTACCGGCTGGGATTTGGTTACTCGTCCCGATATGTCGCTTTCTTCATCAGCCTCGCAAGGCGCAGCGGCTGAAGTGTGGCACTCACCATGTTGTTGTAAATGTTGGTTGTCATGTAAACGAGCGTCTCGCGAGCTGGCCGGGCTTGTGGCTCGTGAATCAGGGGCAGAAAGATGACAACCGCCAGGAGTCTGAGAATTCCACTGATGATGAACAAGAGTTCGTAGAATGTCATCGTGGGTAGAAATCGAATCGTCGGCTGCCATTGCCACTCGCGGAGCAGTTGGGCGATCAACCCCGCCGCGAGCCCGCCGAGGCAACCGGCAACATTGATGATCGCGCCATTGACCGCGACGAAGTTACTTCCGCCACGCACACCAGTTTCGCTCTCTTCGCTGCCACTAAACTCGAGTACAAAATTGAAGTTCGCTACCTCGACCCCCGCCCAAAGTGCTGCGCCCGCGGCCGACAGCACATAGCCCAGCCACGGGCTGGCCGGATTGACAAAAATCCAGCCAAGGCCCACAGGCACCAGTCCAAGCCCGGCGATTGCCATCACCGGTTTTTTCCCCATTCGATCTACGGCTCTTCCCCAGTGTCCCAGCACCAGAAATGTCGCAACCAGCGGCGCGATCAGCAGCATGAGCTGTGTAGCCTTTGCAGAAATCTGCAGCCGCTCGATCATGTAGAGTGTCACAAACTGGCCCATGAAGCTGATCGCGAATGTCATCGTCCCCACAAATCCAGCAAAAATGAGAAACTGCCGATCGCGGAGCGGGGAGGCGAAAATGGTATGCAGCGGGGCTTTCTCGGCGGGGGCGCGGTGAGGCTCTTTCACCGGAAGAAACAACGCAATATCCACGATCCCAAACACCGCCGCGATGGAGAAAATGACCCCGCAAACGATGAGAATCCCCACTCGGTCGGGATGGCCGTCCCCGTGCGCGAAATGGTCCATCACCCACCCCACGATGTAGGCCGCGGGTATCGCCGAGAGGACGCCCCACTGCCGCCGCCGGGCAAAATACTTTCCGCGGACGCGCTCCGGGATGATGTCTGCCATCCAACTCACCCACGCCGGCCCCCCCACCGCCACCCCCGCATGCATAAAGAACGCGAGCACCAGGAAGATGACCGTCGCGGTTCCCACCCAACTCTCGCCGCCCGAGATAATAATCCACACCGGCACCGTCGCGATTGCGAACCAGAGAAATCGCTGCGCAAACAGAGAAATGAGAAAGATCGCCTTCCGCTGGCCTGTCCGCTCAATGAGCACGCTCGCTGGCATGCTCATCAACGATGCCAGAAACGGCATAGCAGTAAGCAAGCCAAACTGGAACTCACTGGCGTCGAGTTGGCGCGCAAAGATGGCGATGGGCGCGCCCGACACCATCGTCAGCCAGACCGACCCGAACACCCAGCCGAGAGTCACCAGTCGCATCGTTCGGCGCAGATCCCCCGGCGACTCCGGATCGGCTGGCAAATCGCTATCAGTGGTCAAAGAAATCTCCGGCGGACGGATGCCTGAAGGCTCGTGCGGGCTCGAGGTCGCATCGGTTCGTGCCGACACTAAACACAATGCACGAAACTCTCAAGCCGCCCTTCGCCCCGATCGGTGAACCCGCAAGACGAAGCTCGAAGATACGGTCAGAGGACCGCTCAAAAGCGAATGGTGACGGAAGGAAATCAGGCGGGAAGATGGTATTTCCTTCGGAGGTGCTTCTCAAGCAGCGCGACGTTCTTCAGGTTTGCCTTGATCAGCACATCCGCCACATCGCCAACCACCGGCACAACGCCCGCAGCGAAGTCGATCGCCAGATTCGCCCACATGCGCAGGATAACCGTCCGGCCCAGCCCATGTTTACGCGCGAGGTAGATCGGATACATGCCGACCATCATCGATGCGAGATCGCCAACGACCGGAACCAAGCCCAATACGGCGTCAAGGCCGAACTTGACAGTACCGAGCTCAAACTGCGCGTCCATGACGCGCGCGAGAATCCTCGCCGCGGCCAGATCTGCCTCGACATCCGTGCCCTCCAGCGACCGCCGGACATTCACTCGAACGGTTTCCATACTTCAGTATTCGTCTGCAAGTCACGAATGTTCAAGCGGTTCCAGAAAATTCTGGGGTTTGGAATACAGCGATTCCGAGTTCTGCTACAATTAGGAGTATGAATGGGGAACTTCTTGAATCTCTGGAAAATCGAAGATTGCTTGCGGCCAGCATCACCGGCACCGTCTTCATCGACGCTGACCGCGATGGCAAATGGGACTCGGGTGAGCCAGGGGCTGCTAATCGCACGATTTATGTCGATCTAAACAACAATACCAAGCTAGACGCTTCCGAACCGCGCACCACGACCAACTCCGCTGGTAGATATTCGCTTACCGCGGTCCCGGTTGGCACGCTAAAGGTCCGGCAGATTTTGCAGTCTGGCGATTCACAGACCGCGCCGGCCAACCAGTTTGGCCGCAATGTCATTGTCAAAGCGAACCAGACCACGGCCAACCAGAATTTCGGCCTCGTCCCCCCGCCGGCGACAGGCTCGCTGAAGGGAACGGTATTCGCCGACCTCGACGGCGACGGCAGCCGCGATATCGGCGAATCGGGCATGGCAGGTCGCATGGTTTATCTCGACTTGAACAACAGTGGGGCACTCGAAACCGGCGAACCACGCACCACGACCAACGCGGCGGGTGAGTATCGATTCGATCAGCTATCGCCTGGTAAATACAAAATCCGCGTTCAACTCGATGTAGCGGCACGCCAGACATGGCCGCTCAGCGGTTACGGTCATAGCAAGTCCGTAGCGTCGGGGCAGACCCGCGCGGGGATCGATTTTGGAGCGGTGGAAGACGACAACCCGCTGCGCGAGAGTGTGGCAAGGGTGTTCGCGTACGCCGTCGCTGCCGCTAATCGCACGATGAGCGACATCGGCAAAGACGCCAACACGTTTGTCGAACGAACGCGCGTCGATGGCACGTGGAAAACGGTGAACGCCTCGCACTGGACTGCAGGATTTCTGGCAGGGACGATGTGGCAGATTTACAACTTCGTCGGCAACAGTACTTGGCGCGCCAATGCCACCAAGTGGACCACCTCACTGGCAAGCCAGACCAACCAGACCGGCGATCTGGCATTCAAGTTTCTGACGTCGTACCTGCCGCTATATCAGTCGAGCAATGATCCGGCTCACCGAAACGTGCTGCTGGCGGCGGCGGCGTCCAAGAACGCGCAGTGGAACAACAACGTCGGCGCATTTCGCACGACTTGGTTCACCACCCGCAGCGGCAACCCTCGGGCCAATTTTGCCGTGCTCATGGACATGACGACCGACATGGAACTGCTGATGTGGGCCGGCCGCGAGACGAACAACCAGCAGTACATCAGCCGGGCGATCGCGCACACGCAGAAAGTGATCGCGAATCAGGTACGACCCGACGGCAGCATCAGCCAGTTTGGCATGTACGACGCTGCAAACGGCGACATTATCATGCAGGAGACTTACCAGGGTTACAGTAACAGCAGCACATGGAGCCGAGGGCAGGCCTGGGCGATCTTGTCATTTACAACGATGGCGCGCGAAACGGGCCGCGCCGATTTCACTGCCGCCGCGAAGAAGGTGGCGGACTATTTCATTAACCATCTTCCCGCGGACAACGTTCCTTTCTGGGACTTTAATCACCCATCCATTCCAAACACGTTCAAAGATAGCAGTGCCGCCGCCGTCGCCGCGAGCGGATTGCTTGAGCTTTCGACATTGATGACCGATTCGACCGAGCGAACGCGCTACCGCGCCGCGGCCGAGCGCATCCTTTTGTCGCTGGTCAGCCCGACGTACTGGGCCGCGGGCACGATTCATCGCGGCCTGCTTCAACACGGCGCAGTCAACATCCCCAACGACGAGTTTGGCCGCGACAACTCAATCATTTACGGCGATTACTACTTTTTGAAGGCGATGAACCAATACCGCGCGTTACTCGACTGATGACTGGCGCGGGTTCGGTCGGATCAGGGGTGCTACGCTTTGCGCCACACGGTCTCGCCCTGAAGGTCTTCCAAGGTGACGCCAATCTTGGTCAGCCCGTCGCGAATGGCATCGGCGAGAGCGAAATTCTTGCTTGCCCGGGCATCCTTGCGGAGCGTGATGACCAGCGACATCACTTTCCCCAACAGTTCGTCTCCGCCGGAGGTTGCCGCCGGAGCGGCCCGGAACAATCCCAGCACTCCACCGAGGCGCTTGAGCGTGATCGCCGCCGCGGCAACCGCGGTCACGAGTTCGGGCTGCTTTTCCTGCGCGAGCGAGGTTGCTTCGATAAACCGGTTGATTTCGGTGGCCATCTGGTGCATCACCCCGATTGCGCCGGCGGTGTTGAAATCGTCATCCATGCTTTCGAGCCATCGCATTTTGCTCGCTAGTACATCGCGGGCAAACTTTTCATGTTCGCCCTGCATCATCTCGGCCGAATGCCTGTCCATGTCGGTGGCGTCATCAAGCTTGCCCCCCTGCAGCCTCTCAACGCGCTCGAAAAGACGGTGAAATGCAGTGAGACCCTTGCGCGCTTCCACCAAGGCGTCGTCACTAAACTCGATGGGGCGCCGATAATGCGTGCTTAGCAGCAGATATCGAATCAGCTCCGGGCCGTGCCTCGACAAGAGCGCGTGGACGCGGATGGCATTACCCGATGACTCGTGCATGTCATCGACCGTCCAATCGCCGCTGTTTGATTTCGTGCGCACCCGGGTTAGACCATTGTGCATCCAATACTTCACAAACGGCCTGCCCGTGCAGCTTTCACTCTGGGCAAGCTCGTTCTCGTGGTGCGGAAACATGAGATCCATGCCTCCGCCGTGAAGATCAAACGTTTCACCCAGGATCTTGGTGCTCATTGCCGAGCATTCGATGTGCCAGCCGGGCCGGCCCTTGCCCCAGGGGCTTTCCCAGGAAGGCTCGCCGGGCTTGGCGGCCTTCCAGAGTGCGAAGTCGGCGGGGTTGCGTTTTCCCGCTCCTTCAAGCTCGCGCAGCCCGGCTTCCTGCTGCTCGACCTTTCGGTTAGAGAGCTTGCCGTAGTCAGCATCCTTGGCGACATCGAACCACACATTGCCCCCTGCGGCATAGGCGGCACCGGTTTCGACAAGCCGTTCGCACATCGCGATTATCTCGGGCATGTGTTCGCTGGCCCGCGGAAAGTGATCGATCGCGTCTACCCCCAACGACTTGAGCGCGTCAAAATACTCGGCGGTGTGCTTCTCGGCCATTTCGCTCATGGTGATGCCCGCCCTGGCGGCGGCATCGATCAGTTTGTCGTCGACATCGGTAATGTTCACAACCCATGTGACCTCAAACCCTTTGTAAACCAGATATCGCTTGATCGCATCGAATATCACCGGCCCGACCATGTGACCAATGTGCGGTGATTTGTAGACCGTCGGCCCACAAAGATAGATGCCGACCCGGCCCGGGCGGCAAGGCTCGAAAAGCTCTTTCTGACGCGTGAGGGTGTTATAAATGCGGAGGCTCATGTTTCGCAGCCGATTCTAGTCAGACATTGCGTGTGAGCAACACAACCGCGTGCGCCGCAATTGCTTCGCCTCGGCCGATCGCATCGCACCCCTCATGGGTGCCGGCCTTGACGTTCACCGCCGTCGTCCCGAGATGGTGGCTTATCGCCTCTGTCATCGCAGGTTTGAAGGCATGTAGCTTCGGCCGCTCGGCCAGCACGGTGATGTCGGCATTAACCACCTTCCACCCCCCCGCCGCCGCAAGCCGCACTGCTTCGGCCAGAAAATGGCCGCTCGATGCACCACGCCATCGCGCGTCGGAGTTTGGAAAATGCTCTCCTATATCTCCGCCACCCGTCGCACCGAGAATCGCATCGACCAACGCATGGATGGCGACATCGCCATCGCTGTGAGCCACGGCGCTCATTTCCTCCGAGACCACGACCCCGGCGACAAACAGCCTGCCGCCGCTGGCGAGTTGGTGAATGTCGTAACCGTGGCCAATTCGAAACTGCATGAGACCCGGGAGAAGCGCAACAGCTACATCCCATACTCCTTAATTTTGCGATAGAGCGTCCGCTCGCCGATACCGAGCATTTTCGCGGCTTCTTCACGATTGCCGTTACACAGATCGAGCGTCTGCAAGATTGCCTGCTTGGTTATACTGTCCAAGGGCACTCCACCAAGGCTGGTGGCGGTCGCACTCTCCGCCGTCGTCCCGCGGCGAAGGTCTGGAGGGACATCTTCAAGCGACAAGTTTTGCCCCTGACTCAGCACCACCATCAATTCGATCGTGCTCTTGAGCTGTCGAACATTGCCCGGCCAGCCGTACGCGTTGAGAACCCGCTGCGCGTCGGGCTGCACGCCATCGATTTCCTTCCGATGTCGCTCCGCGGACTGCTTCAGGAAAAAGTGGGTCAACAGCGGAATATCTTCCCGGCGCTCGCGGAGCGGCGGAAGGGTTACGGTTACGCCCTTGATCCGGAAGAACAAATCTTCACGAAACTGCTTATCTGCAACCAATTCTTCCAGATTCTTGTTAGTCGCGCTCACCAGCCGCACGTCCACCTTGCGCGGCTCATTACTCCCCACGCGAACGACCTCGCCCGTCTCCAGCACGCGCAGCAGTTTGGCCTGCATCGCTGCGGGCATGTCACCAATTTCATCCAGGAACAGCGTGCCACGGTCGGCATATTCAAACCGACCCTCGCGGTCACTCAGCGCACCGGTGTAGGCACCCTTTATGTGACCAAAAAGCTCATCTTCCAGAAGCGACTCAGTAAATGCCGGGCAATTCACCGCCACCAAGCGGTGCTTCCGCCGCCGTGACGCGCTGTGAATAGCCTGCGCAATCATTTCCTTGCCTGTCCCACTTTCGCCGAGGATGAGGATCGGAATATCACTTGCCGCGACCTGCCGCGCGGTGGTGATTACCCGGGTCATCGCCGGCGAGCGGCCAATAATCCCTTCAAACCCGCCTCGATCGATAATCTGCTCCGCGAGGATCTCGTTGTGACGAGCCAGCTGCGCCTTCTCCACCGCGCGGTTCACCTGGGCGCGGAAGTCCTCCAGATCAAGCGGCTTGGTAATGTAGTCGTATGCACCTTCCTGAATCGCCTGCCGGCTCGTCGGCACATCATTCACAGCCGTCACCAGGAGCACCGGCGGCGGAGGGTTGAGTGCCTTGCTTCTGCGCAACACTTCCAGCCCGTCTTTGCGACCATCCATCAGGAGGTCCGTCACAATCACGTCATACTTCTTCGCGGCCAACTTCTTCTCGGCATCAGCCAGACTGTAGACTACATCACATTCGTGCCCGATGCGTTGAAGCGCTTCGCACATCACCTGCGCGTGCTCGGTTTCATCGTCCACAATCAAAACGCTCGCGGAGTTATCTGCTTTGTCGGTCATGGCGATAAGGACTTCTGCTGCGGCATTCACTAGCCCCCTACGGGGAAGAATTCAAGTCGCGGAGCTGCTGAAAGGCAAAATCAGGCTTAAGACCGCGGTTCAGGCGGCGGCACACGCGGCGTGGCGGTTCGTGGGAGTTGGATCGTAAACTTGGTGCCTTTCCCAGGCACACTTTCCACGGTCAACTCGCCGCCGTGCTCGCGGGCTATTCGGCGTGTGAGCGCCAGCCCAAGCCCGTTTCCGCCTCTCTTGGTCGAATAGTATGCCTGAAAAATCTTGCCGAGCACTTCGGCAGGAATTCCTGGGCCAGTGTCTGTGACATCAATCCGGGCTGTGTCTGCTGTCGCCTCGATCGCGAGCATGAGTTCCCCACCGTCTGGCATGGCCTGAAGCGCGTTTATCATCAGGTTGAGGATGCCCTGATTGATCAGCTTGACATCGAGATCCATTACGACCGGCTCGGGGGCCTTGCGCACACGCAGTTGCGTCCGCTGCAGTTGAGCCTGAGGCGAAAAAAAATCGCAGAGGTCTTCCACAATCACATTCAGATCAACCGGCCGCCGATCCAACTCCATGCGGCCGGCATAGCGAAGAAAGTCCTCGAGAATCTCTCGCAACCTCCCTGTCTCGCGCTGCACGGTTTCCAGTCGATTGGTCAGCCTTGCACTGCCGGAATGCTCTGCGGAGACATCTTCCGCGAGCAATTGCAGGTTTAGCTGAACTGTCGAGAGTGGATTCTTGATTTCATGAGCCAGCCCGCCAGTGAGTGTGCCGAGTTCGGCGAGGCGTTCGGCTTCGCGGGTGCGGCGTTGAAGCTCGTTGAGCCTGCGAAACGCGCTGATCGTCCACACCGCAGCTATGGCCGTGCAAACGATGAACCCACAGAAAATGCCTGCGAGAAAGTTAAGCAAAGGACGCAAACTCCCCTGCGGCGTGCCTTGCTGCCAGCGTTGCATAGTGCCGCGGCAGCCAGCGCATGTACGTTAGGTCCTTCTCTGTCACTTCCCGCACAATCTTTCCCGGTACGCCCAGAACCACGCTGCCATCGGGAACCACCATCCCCGGCGGCAACAGCGCACCCGCACCGATCAGGCAGTGTTCCCCAACAACCGTCTCGCCGAGCAGCTTGGCACCCATTCCAATCAGCGAACCTCGCCCGATGCGCCGGCCATGAATAATCGCTGAATGACCAATTGTAACATCGTCGGCGATCTCATTGGGCACGCCAGAATCGCAGTGGATCATGACAAGCTCCTGCACATTCGCGCATCGGCCAATGGTGATCTTCGCGACATCACCGCGGACAATCGCTCCAAACCACACGCTCGATTCAGCGCCGATGACGACATCGCCAAGCACGGTGCAATTGTTCGCGAGATACACCCCGCCGCGGGTTTGGGTGAAGAATCTGCTCATGCAGTATGATTCATCTCTTGACGTTGGCGGCGAAGCGTTCCTTGAGCGTCACGCCAGAAGTCCCCCCGGCGGCAGCCGTAATGCGCGTGATGCGATCGGCGGTGACCGGATGCGTTGACATGTTAATGCCCCCCGCCGAGCTTTTTTGACTCATCCTGCTCAAAAACCGCGCAAGCCCGTTCGGATCATACCCAGCCAGCTTCAGAATCTTCACTGCCTCAGCATCGGCACTGTTTTCCTCGCCCTGGCCGAATGGCTTGGTCAACTCCTTCACGCTGGCATCGACCACACCCCGAAGCTGCTGCAATTCCTCGTCGGCGGTGGCCGCCTGGACCAATGCTTCCGTTCCCTTGACGGCCTTGAGCGCGTTCTTCCCGTGCTGCTTGCAGATGTGCCCGACCTCATGAGCCAGAACTCCGGCCAGTTCGCTTTCATCCTGCATCGACAACAGCGCGCCGCGGGTGATAAAGATGTATCCGCCGGGCATGGACAGCGCGTTGGGCTTGGCCGACTCGAGCACGCCGAAGGTATAGTTGATATCCGTGCGGTCGGATACCGACGCGACGGTCAATCCCACTTTCGTTACATAGGCGTTGAGGGCATCATCCGTCGAGAGCCGCATGTCCGGCTGATTGATAACGGCAACGGCCACCGACTCGCCAATCTCCTTGGCGCGCTGGTCAGAGAGGGTCATGGCCTCGACCCCCTTGGCACCGGCGGCGAAGAGCTGGGCCTCTTTTGACTGGCTTCCACCGGTCGCGCCCGCAACGACGTCGCTCAGCGCGCCGCCGAGTTCCCCGCCGCAGCCGACGATGAGTGGCAATAATGAACCAGCAAGCACGAATCCGATGAAAGATTGACGCATGGATCGCTCCTCGCTTTCTGCAATATCGACGCCCGGTTATATCATGTCCGCGTTGTCATCAAAACAAAAGCAACTTCAATCGCTCGCCCCGAGGCTTACGGCACTGGAAACGTCGTTTGCACAGCTAAACGCGCCGGCCACCGCCGACGCCATCGCCCGATTTCGGGCCGATTCTGCGGCGGCCCGATTTCACCTCCACCCGGGTACGGGGCCGGCGGTGGTGGCGATCCTTGGGGGCACGGGAACCGGGAAGTCTACCCTGCTCAACCGCCTCGTCGATGCCAATATCTCCGCCGCCAGCTTTCGACGCACCCACACTGCCGGGGCAGTGGCTGTGACCGCGCGCGAACATGGCCTGCCCGCGGGGTGGTTGGGGGTCGACGCGCACATGGTTCCCGAGACCGAACTCCCCGCCCGCGGGCGACTCGATCAACTCGTGATCGTGAGTTCGGACCATGAACTCCTGAGCCATATCACCCTCATCGATACCCCCGACCTCGACGGCGACCAGCCCGTGCATCATCTTCAGGCCGACCGCGCATTTCGATGGGCGCAGGCGGTGCTCTTTCTCGTCACGCCTGAGAAATATCAGATGCCTGAGCTGACCCCGTACTACCGGTTGGCGCAACGATATGGCGTTCCGACAGTTTTTGTCATGAACAAGGCAGAGTCGCGCGATGTGCTTGATGACTTCACTGCCCAGCTTTCCCGCGTTCACGGATTCTCGCCGCAGAAGGCGTTCTGTATCCCGCGAGATGATTCGCAGCTGATCGTCCCGGATGAGCAAAATCTAAACTGCCTGAAGACCCACCTAAGACAGATTAATATCCCGAGTGCCGCCGCGGATTCGGCAAAGAAGGAAACCAACGGAGTGCAGGGGCTAAAGAATCGCCTGACAGATTTGCTTTCGAGAGCGCGAGATCAGGTTCTTCAACCGCTGCTCGACGCCCGGGCACACAGCGATCGGACGACGGCGGCGCTGCGCTCGCTTGCCGCGCCCGAGCCAAACATTGACGTGCATCCTATCACCACTCAACTTCAACGTCGGTTGCAACAGAAGAGCGTCCTTTACCTAATGGGTCCACGGCGCGTTTTTGACCGCGTGCGGCAAGTGCCGCTGATGCTGGCGCGGCTCCCGCGGAGTACATGGGACCTGTTCCGAACCGGCACGATTCGATCGCCGAAAGCAGTTGAAGGACCCCCGGACGACTGGCAGGAAACCGGCCCCGATTTTCAAGCCGCGCTGGCCGACCAACTCCGTCTTTTGCAGGCGAGGATGGACGATCTGATCCGGTCGAGCCGTCAGGGCGAGCGGTGGATCGCCGGCGACGAGACGGGCTACGCCGCAGTCCGCATTTCGCCAGATGACGCTGCCAAGATTGCCGATGACGAACTCGCAGACTTAAAGGCCTGGCTCGAACAGCGGTGGAACACGGTGCCCCGCGATACGCGCGTCGTTCAATCGCTGCTGAAAGTGATCCCGGGTGGGCGGAAACTGGTCGAAATGTCGGAAGCCGCGCCCTACCTCCTGACGGTTGTCGTCGCATCGCATCACGCGATGTTCGGCGGGGTGGATCTGCTGATTCTCGGCGGGTATTCACTGGCGACCTGGCTGACCGAAAAGCTCAGCAATGAAGTCGCCGGCCGCGCGAAATTGAGCAATGAACGCATCGCCACCGAATACACCCGGCTTGCTCAGCGTCAGATCGACCGGATGATCGGCTGGATCGACGCGCAGTCGCCGGGAAAGGCTGAGCTGAATACGACGCTGACAGAAGTCGAATCGCTGTTTTCAGAGGTGGAGAGGGTCTGATCAAAGCCGAATCGCAAATGAACAGTGAACTTCACAATCTCGTGGCCGATGTGATGGGCGAGACAGGCGGCGACGGGCCCGAGTTGCTCTCGCCCGACTCGCCCGGGCTGGCGATCGCGCAAGACGACCCGATTTATATGGTCGGCCTCATCGGCGGAAAGGATGTGGGCAAGAGCAGTCTGATCAATGCGCTGATCGGCCTGCCCGTTTCCCGCACCAGCGCGGCCGGTCCGGGAACGGAAAGCGTGATCGCCTACGCACACCGCTCGGCGGTGGACCGACTCGATCAATTGCTGGCGAGAATCGTTCCAGGCAAGTTTGAAATCATTGGCCATGACAACCCTGAACTTTTCAGACAGGTCCTGGTGGATTTGCCCGACATCGACAGCGTCTATGCGGAACACGTTGAGATCACTCGGCGGATGCTTCGGCATCTGCTTTACCCCGTCTGGCTTCAAAGCATTGAGAAATATGCCGATCTGCAGCCGCAGCAGTTGCTGGCGCGCGTGGCCGAGGGTAACGATCCGGAGAATTTTCTCTTTGCGATCAACAAGATTGACCTGCTGGTGGCGAGGGAAGGCGAGTCGGCCGCCGGCGAATTGTGTGACGACTACGCCCGCCGGGTTGCGAAGACGCTCTCGCTTGCGCATCCGCCGCATGTCTTTGCGGTCTCTGCTGCAAAGCCGGAGAGATATGATCTTCCCCGATTGCGCGCGGCGCTGTCGCGCGAGAAGTCTCAGCAGGATGTATCGCAAGCCAGGCGGCTCGCCGCGCGCCAGCACGATCGAACCCTGCTCCGCTGGCTTGAAGATCAGCAGATATCAGACCGTGCAGCGCGTGCCCGCCGAGTGTTCATTGAAGCCGATGAACTCGTGCGACAAAGGCTTCTTGCCCCAGTCATGGAAACTGCGCTACCCCGACTGCTGGACGACCCGGCGTATCGAGCCGCGTTGGTTGAGCCAGCGATCAAGCGAAGGCTGTCACGATGGCCGATCGTGGGAGCAATCAATACGCTCGCTGCGCCGGTCATGGCGTTCATCAAAAAGAGCATCTCGAGTGCCGGGCACATGACGCCGATTGATGCCGTGCTGCAGGCAGATAGTACACCGCTATCGCATCGCATCAGCACCACATTTGCGCATCTAATGCAGACAAATCCAATGGTGACTGCGACCTATGCGCACAACAAGCTGTGGGAAGAGCCTGCGGCCCTCGCCGCCGCCGCGGCGCTGCGGAATCGGCTTCGCACGACGGCTACGGCGCAGAGTAATGCGATTCTCAAGCAGGCGGGAGGCCGCACAGGGCTTTTCGCGCCGATTGTGCGCGTTTTGTTGACCATTGGGGCGATCATCTGGTTTCCCATTGCCCAACCGATAGCGGCGGCAGCATTGCACGCGGGCGCGCTGGATTGGGCGGCGCTCGGTAAGCAAATCGTGAGTGTGCTCAGCGCGGGACATTTGCTTCAAGCGAGTTCGTTCCTGCTTATCTGGTTTGCGGTGCTTTGGGCCGCGCTTCGATGGCTTGCACACGCCCGGGCCGAGCGGCTCATTCGAGACTGGACCGCGAGAGATCATGATGCCGTGTCGCAACTCTCATTCGCAGCCCAACTTATCGACTGGGCCGACGATTTGCTGGCCCCCCTGGAGCAGTCATCGCGCCGCCTGACGGAACTCGCCGACAGGATCACCGCCGCCCGAGCGCAGTCGATTGACCAGCGCGCGGCGTAGACTGCACTGACGCAGCGTGAGATGCTCCGCGTAGTGATGCGTTGCCATCGAAGATTGCCCTCGCCCGGCTCAGCCGATAGCCTCTGCACGCGACCGACAACATGGGCCTTACGCTTTTCAAGTACATCTTCCGCGACCTGCTTCGCGTCTTCCTTCTAACGAGTGGAGCGCTGGCGGGGATAATGAGCTTTGGCGGACTGCTCAAGCCGCTTACGCAGAACGGGCTTGCACTGGGCCAAGTCGGTGAGATTCTAGGATATTTTCTGCCCGCGATGACCACCTACTCGTTACCCATTGCGGCACTGTTTGCCACCACGCTGGTCTATGGCCGCCTCGGGGCCGATAACGAGACAATCGCGTGCCGCGCCGCGGGCATATCGCATCTGGCGCTGGCGTTGCCTGCATTTGTGCTCGGCGTCACGGTCGCGCTCATTAGCCTGTTACTGCTTGGCTTCGTCGTTCCAGCACTCATGCTGCAAGCTGAAAAGGTGGTATTCTCCAACGTGGCGCGAATCGTCGCCACCACGATCAACCGCACGCACCAGGTGCAGTTTGATTCTGCAGGCGATCGCGTGACCGTGTTCGCCCGCGACGCCTCGATGGTGCCAGAGGACCCCTCGCGGCCAGGCGAGCAGGCGGTCGAGCTGAACTCGCCCACGATCGTCACTTTTGACCCAACTCCCAGGAACGCGCTCGCCCCCGTCCGCAAGCCGCGCGATTTCTGGATGGCCGATCGCGCGACTGCGTTTATCTCGCCTGCAGATGATTCCGACGAGCTTCTGCTGACGGCGGTCCTGGAAGGCGGCACGAAATTCCCCCGCAACGCAGCAGGCGGCATGCAAGGTGGCGTGGGGTTGACTCAATTCGGTCCCATCCCTCTGCCCTCGCTCGTGCGCGAAAATACAAAGTTCATGGATATCACGCGGCTGTTGCACCTGTTGCGACATCCGGAAGAGAGCAAGCGCGTGAAGCAGGTGCTGCGCGATTTCGTCCGCGCCGAGCAGATGAGCTACTTTTACCGGCAAGTGCTCGACGAGCTTTCCGGCAGCGAGTGCCTGCTCAACAGCGCGACAGAAAGCTATACCATCAGAGCGGCGGGCGCAACGCTTCGGACCGAGTCGGGCGTGATGATCGCCGAGTCACCCGCGGGGAAGTATTTCATTCAGTTCGTGCAAGATCGTAACGGCACCACCGTGCTCAAGGTGGAAGCCCGCCGGCTGCGCCTCACCGCACTCCCCGACACCGCCCGCCGGCAGGTTTATGTGAGCATCGAGCTGCAGGATGCGCGCGTAAAGGCAGGCAATGATGAGGTGATCCCGCGGGCGGTTTTTCCGCGCGCGTTTACCGTGCCGATGAGCCCCGACCTCATCGAGCTGGAAAAACGCGATGCGGCCTACTATCTCGGCAATGCCAGGGTCCTGCCGGAACAGCAGCGGACATTGCGGCGCTCGCTGGTCGTGCTCTCCAACGGAATTCTGTCAGAAACGCACGCCCGGGCCAGTTTCTCAGTTAGCTGTCTGATCCTCGTCCTCGTCGGCTGCGCGCTGGGAATGATGTTCCGCAGCGGGAACTTTCTCTCGGCGTTTGCGGTTAGTGTTGTGCCGGCATTGATTTGCATCGCACTCATCGTCACTGGGCAAAACACCTGCGAGAATGTGCCACGGGATCTCACCAAGTTTCAAGATTCCAAGGATCTCGGGCTGGCGCTAATCTGGTCGGGCAACGTCGCCGTCACCATCATCGCCGCGGTGCTGCTGGGGCGACTGCAGCGGCAATGAACGCGTTCGATTCATGAAGATCCTACATCGATACATTCTCCTGCAATTTCTGCGGAACTACCTCATCAGCATGATGGTACTGCTGGGACTCTATGTAGTGCTGCACATGGTGTTTCAGTTTGATGAGATTGTCGAAGTGCGCAACGTGAACCAAAGCCAGGGGCAATCGACATGGCAACTCATCGCGGCTCTCGCGGACTACTATTTCCACCAGTCATTCCTGTTTTTTGTACAGTTATCCGGCATTATCCCCGTAGTCGCAGCGGCGTTTACCATGGTGCGAATGAGCCGGTTTAATGAGCTGACTGCCATCCTCGCTGCCGGCGTACCGCTGTTGCGCGTGCTGCAATATGTCATCATTGCGGGGGTGATTCTTAATCTGCTGCTCCTACCCGCAGTGCAGGAACTGATCATTCCGTCGATCATTCCAAAACTTGTTCCGAAAGTGGACGATTTGAAGATTGGCAAAGTGCGCGCCTTTGAAATCAAGATGATGCAGGATAGCGACGGCACCTTGCTTCGTGCAGGCAGGTACATTCCTGCCCAAAACGAGAACGTCCCACGGATGGAAGTGGTCGACATTCTCGAACGCGATGAAAACGGGGCTGTGGCGCGACATATAAGTGCCGACTCTGCCGAATGGAACGAAACGTATCAGTTCTGGGCGCTGGAGAACGGCCAGGAGATCACCGGCCTGCTCCCCGACCAGCGCCGCAGTGAACCCCAGCCCGTTCCACACTACAACACCAGCATCACGCCCGAAGAAATCGAACTCTATCGCAGCAGTGATTACGTCGAGTTGCTGTCGACCAGTCGGATCGATCAATTGCTTCAACGCCCGAAAATTTTTGGAACCGCGGCGCTGCTGCGGGTGAAGCACAGCCGCTGGGCGACATTTATGATCAACATCATCCTGTTGCTGCTCGCCCTACCCTGCGTGACGACGCGCGAGCCGAATCAGCTAAAGCGCACGATCGTCTGGTGCTTCGTGGTTGTCGGCGCGTGCATGGCGATGGTGTTTATCTGCCAAAACCTGGCCGGCAACCCACCGCCACAGTTCCGTACGTCGCCAAACTGGCCGCTGATGATGGCGTGGGCCCCTATCCTGGTGTTTGGCCCACTGGCAGTGTTCATGCTTGACAGAATGAAGACCTGACTGAGCAGGTCGCGCACCTGAACATCTGCGACTCGCAGCAGACTGCCATTTTGGCAGCATCGCGCACGCGGCTACTTCGCCATAAAGTCATTCAAAATAATCACTTAAGGTCATTCGATCCCATTGGCACACAGATTGATACTCCACCTCTCGGCGGCGAGATGCGCTTGCCAGAAGGAGTCGTACCATGCGTTTGGACAAACTGACCGTGAAGGCGCAGGAGGCCGTCGCGCGGGCGCAACAACTCGCACAAGAGCGCAACCATGCCGAAATCGTCCCGCTGCACTTGCTTGCCGGTCTGATGGCCGAGGAAAACGGTGTGGTGCGACCGCTCGTACAAAAGCTCGGTGCAAATCTTGCGCGCCTCGCGTCCACAGTCGAGGCAGAGCTAGACCGACTCCCAAAGGCCACCGGCGTGCAGTTGCAAGTCAATCGCGCCACACAAGAGGTTCTTACCAGTGCGCAGAAGGAGGCAGATCGTCTCAAGGACGAATATCTCTCCACCGAACACCTGCTGCTCGGCCTGACACAGGTCAAGAGCGACCTGCGCGATCTGCTGGCGGGCAACGGAATCACCGCGGACACCATCCTCGCGGCGCTGAAAGCCGTCCGCGGCAACCAACGCGTTACCTCAGCCGACCCTGAGGCGACTTATCAGACGTTGAGCAAATATGGACGCGATCTGATCGAGCTTGCCCGCCAGGGGAAGATCGATCCGGTGATCGGCCGCGACGACGAAATCCGCCGAACGATGCAGGTCCTGAGCCGCCGAACGAAAAACAACCCGGTGCTCATTGGCGAACCCGGCGTCGGCAAAACCGCGATCGTTGAAGGGCTGGCCATTCGCATGCTCAACGGCGATGTTCCAACCGGATTGCAGGGCAAGCGCATCATCGCTCTGGACATGGGCGCGCTCATCGCCGGTGCAAAGTTCCGCGGGGAGTTTGAAGAACGCCTGAAGGCGGTCATCAAAGAGGTCACCGAGTCGGACGGGCAGATCATTCTGTTCATTGACGAACTGCATACCGTAGTCGGCGCGGGCAAGAGTGAAGGTGCCATGGATGCCGGTAACTTGCTCAAGCCGGCGCTGGCGCGTGGAGAGCTGCGGACCATCGGCGCAACAACGCTCGATGAGTATCGCGAGCATATCGAGAAAGACCCGGCCTTTGAGCGCCGGTTTCAGCCCATACACGTCGGACAGCCCAGCGTGCAAGACACGATTTCGATCCTCCGCGGGCTGAAAGAGCGCTATGAACGGCACCACGGCGTGCGCATCACCGACAGCGCCATCGTCAGCGCCGCGGTGCTGAGCGATCGATATATTCAAGACCGGTTTTTGCCCGACAAGGCGATCGATCTGATCGACGAAGCCGCGTCACGGCTGCGAATTGAGAACGACAGCAAGCCTGCTGAGCTAGATGAGCTGGACCGAAAGGTCATGCAACTGCAAATCGAGATTGAAGCCCTCAAGCTTGAGAAAGACAACGCAAGCAAGCAGCAGTTGGAGAAGGCCCAGAAAGAGCTGGCCGACCTCAATGAGCGCCGCACACCGCTGATGACGCGCTGGCAGAACGAAAAGCAGGCGACCGACCAGGTGAAGGAGCTGCAGGAGCAGATACAGCAGAAGCAACTCGAACTGGATCAGGCGCAGCGCGACGGCAAATGGGAACTGGCGGCGCGCCTTAAGCACGGCGAATTGAGCACCCTGCAAACCCAACTGGTCGCTGCAGAGCAGACGATTCAGGCCGCCATCGATACCGGCCATGCAATTGTAAAGGATTCGGTCACCAGCGAAGAAATTGCCGAAGTGGTTAGCAGATGGACTGGCGTCCCGGTGACGCGGATGCTCGAAGGCGAGCGAGAAAAACTGATGCAGATGGAACAGCGGCTTGGCGCGCGGGTCATCGGGCAGGATGAAGCGATTCTCGCGATCAGCAACGCCGTGCGACGCAATCGCGCGGGCTTGGGCGATCCCAATCGACCCATCGGCAGCTTCCTCTTTCTAGGCCCAACCGGCGTCGGCAAGACCGAGTTGTGCAAAGCCGTCGCCGAGTTTTTGTTTGATGACGATAACGCGATGGTCCGCATCGATATGAGCGAGTTCATGGAGCAGCATAGCGTAGCGAGACTGATCGGTGCCCCGCCGGGATATGTGGGGTACGAAGAAGGCGGTCGGCTGACCGAGGCCGTGCGCCGGCGTCCTTACAGTGTGGTGCTCTTTGATGAGATCGAGAAGGCGCACCGCGACGTCTTCAACGTGCTGCTGCAGGTGCTGGACGACGGCCGACTGACCGACGGGCACGGCCGCACGGTGAGCTTCAAGAACACTGTCATTGTGATGACCAGCAATCTTGGAAGCGACCGCATTCAAACGCTGATGGGCGAAGGCGCAAGCGATTGGGAAGTGGAAGCAGCGGTGAAAGATGTTCTCAAAGGCGCGTTTCGGCCGGAGTTCATTAACCGAATCGATGAGTCGATCATCTTCCATCCCCTGCGAAAGGACCAGCTTGCGAAGATTGTCGAGGTTCAGCTGCGCTATCTGCGTAACAGACTTTCGCAGCGCGGCCTTCTGCTGCAAGTCACCCCCGCCGCAGCGGCGCTCCTCGCCGAGGAGGGATACGATCCGGCGTACGGCGCGCGACCGTTGAAGCGGCTTATCCAGCAGCGAATTGAAAACCCACTGGCGTCCCGACTGCTCAGCGGGGAGTTCGGCGAGGGGGATACGATTGAGGTGGACGTTGACGCGAATCGGCAGGACTTCACGTTTCGCGGTGGCGCCGCCGGCGTTCAGGGTGAACCTGTCGGAGTCTAGCGACGCATCACCTGCAATTCCGGCGGCAACTGGTGTTTACCTGCGCCGGTGAATGCGCCTACTCCACGAACATGGCGTCGCCGTAACTGAAAAAACGATACTTGCGCGCGATCGCCTCCGCATAAATGCACCGCTGCGCTTCAAGCCCGATCATCGCCGCTACCAGCGCGATGAGTGTGCTGCGCGGCAGGTGAAAGTTGGTGACCAGCGCATCGACATGCTTCCACTCATAAGGCGGGTAGATGAAAATCGCTGTCTCGCCCGAGTTTGGTTCGATCACATCGCCCCGCGGCTGGCTCTCCAGCACGCGGGCACTGGTGGTGCCAACTGCTATGACGCGTCGCCTTTCGCGCCTTGCGGTGTTGATCGCTTCCGCCGTTGAAGCGGGAATGCTGTAACGCTCTGTGTGCATCGAATGTGTTTCCAGCGTTTCGGTTGCGATCGGTTTGAATGTGCCCAGCCCCACATGAAGCGTGAGATATGCGCATTCGACCCCACAACTCTTTAGCGCATCAAAAATGTCTGGCGTGAAGTGTAGCCCGGCGGTGGGTGCGGCGACACTGCCCGGCTCGCGGGCGTAGACAGTCTGATATCGATCGCGGTCCAGATCATCGCGCGCGTCTTCATCCTTTGCTCGCTTGATGTAAGGCGGCAGGGGCATGCGGCCCAGGCGCGACAACAGTTCAGGGGCGCCACGGTCGAAATCGACTTCGATCAGGTATCGCCCATCGTCGTACTGCTCAATCACCGACGCGCCAATTGACGGGTCATTGGCAAAAAAAAGTGACCCACCCGCGCGCACTCCCCCCAGATTTCGCAGCATCACCTGCCACCGCCGCGGGGAGGTTTGTCCGATAAACAGACCCTCAACCCGGCCGCCGCTCGGCTTACGCAGTGCAAATCGGGCGGGGATGACGCGCGCATCATTGAACACGAGCAGATCGCCCGGCCTTAGCAGCGACGGCAATTCTGCAAAAGCCCGGTGGGCCATAGATCGTTCATCGCGACGGTAGTGCAACAGCCGCGAATCAGCCCGCCGGACCGTGGGAGCTTGCGCAATCAGTTCGGGCGGAAGAACAAAGTCGAGTTGATGGATGTTCATGTGACTCGTAACAGGTCGCGCGCTGGGTCGATGTTGATTCGCTGCAACATCCGGCATAACCGGACTATCTCACGAACCACACGTCGCGATCAATTGTCCTCATTTTATGCGATTTCCGGGCATTTCTCTCACCGATCACGCGACGCCTCCCAGCGGGTACGCCGGTTTGCGTGTTGGGAAATGTGGTCTCACCGGCGTTGCCCTCAAACATCTCGCTCCTCGTCGCTGCGATTGACCTGCAGGTCGTACGCCTCATCCGCGGGGCGATGGCAGATGGCGGACCGTCGGCGGGATGCGGCGACGGCGATTGCGCCAGGATCGGCCCGCGCCGTTCCGTGACGCCCGAACCCGAGATTCATCCACGTTTCGCCATCACACCAGAACCAGAGATTGAACCTCGGATAGTCGTGCATCCAGACCCTGCGATCGAGCGAACTCCCACACTGTACGCGGGCCCCACCGAGCCGGAACATCGGCGCGACCTGCCCAACCCGATTCAACCCCCGTGGGCCGTACTGCCGTGGGAGCAACCGTTGCCTCCCCCGCCGGCGACTGAGGTTGTTAAGCTGATCCGCTATCGGCCCGATAGGTTTCGCAGGGGCGTGTTAGTTGATGTTGTCGGCTAGTTCCGGTGAAACCACACCCGGTCGGCGGCGTCTTTCGTTCGTGCGGAGAAAGTCATGCTGCGAAACGATCAGATCGAACAACTCGTCACCACCATCTCAGCTATGAGCCGGCCGGTGCTCATCGAACAGTTTCGATCTTACCCCGCCCGATTTCCGCTCGATCTAACCGATGACTTTCTTCAGTCGGCAAGCATCGAACGCCTGCGACACATTTTCCTGGCCGTCTGCCTGCAGAACCAGAAGCTGCCTTTTCGCGACGCGGTTGCGGCGTAATCAAGGGCCGCGCCGTAAGGGCCGTCAGGCGCGCGGGTGAAACTTCCTGTGAACAGCCCGGATACGGTCAGAATCGACATGGGTGTAAACCTGCGTCGTGCTGACGTCGGCATGCCCCAGCAACTCCTGCACAACACGCAGGTCCGCCCCGCCGCTTAATAGGTGGCTGGCAAAACAGTGGCGAAGCGTGTGCGGCGAGACACCTCTCGAATACAGCCCGGACTTCTTCGCATACTTCTCGATAAGCTGCCAGAGCGCCACGCGCTCCAGCGGTCGGCCTGTCCTTGACAGAAACAGCCTGTCCGATCGCTGCTTATCGAGCGTTGGCCTCGTCTCGCTGATGTATCGCTCGATCGCAATCCCCGCCGCCCGGCCTATGGGCACTACGCGCTCTTTGCGGCCCTTTCCCAGCACTCGAACACATCCCACCTGTAGACTCACATCGCGCAGCGGAAGTTCGCACAGTTCGGACGCTCGAAGCCCACTCGCGTAGAGCAGTTCGAGAATTGCAACATCGCGGGAGAACATCGGTGAATTCGGATCGGGCGCGGCGATCAGCTCATTAACGTGCGTGCGGCTTAGAATCTTGGGCAAGGACCGTTCCGGCTTCGGGCGTTCGATATGTTGAAGGATCAACTCCACGTCTTTCCCTTCGCTGCTCATGTAGCGTAGGAGAACGCGTATCGCCGCAACCCTGCGGGCGAGGGTCTTGGTCGACTTGCCCTGACGAGTCTGCTCGCGGAGATAACCCGTGAAATCGTGAGGTCGAGCTTGCTCCAGAGTGGTGGCGGTACTGTTGAAGTGCTCGACGAGGCTGACGAGATCGCGGCGATAGGCGGCAAGCGTGTTGGGCGCAAGGCCGCGCTCAGCCGCAAGATGCGAGAGGAACCGCCTCACCAACGGCGGCGGTTCGACCTGCGATACTGACCTGGACGATCGACTGGCCATTCCCACCCATACTACGCGCCACCGACTGCCGACGCGCCTGCCGCTCCACCAGCAATTCAACGTAAGTCGGGCAGGCGGAATAGTTTCCGGTGCAATGCCTCAGCGCGTGGCAAAGTCGGTCGAGACTGAAGTTGTTCCCGCAGCGCGGATCGGATCGGTTGAGGAACGGACAGTGCTCACCAGGGTGCGGCATCAAGGTTGTGTCGCCACAGCGCGACTTGAAGTTTTATCGGCACGTCTGCACAAACCGCTTCAGAATGATTTGGCGCGCCCCGCACCGGCTTCGGTGGCCCCGGTCAGATCTGCACAAACGGCTGGATTTCCCGCACAATCCCCTCGTCGCCGGAGGCATCATCATCGGCAGATTGCCCGGCGGCGACATCGGGCGACTTGTCCTTCCGAATCTCACCATAGGCTTTTGCCAGCGACGATTCGTCGAGCTTGTCGATCGGAATCCAGATGCCGGCCTGCTTTTCTGCGAACAGGTGGCGGGCGACAATGCCGAAGGTCTCCCGCGCCCCGATATCAAATGCCTCCACGCGCGATGCCGCCGCAAGCGCCGCCTGCACGATGCCGCTGCCGGGTGAGGGCTTATCGAGCAGGCACGCGATCGGCCGAACTTCGGTTGGTGTGACCAGAAACACCTTCGCAGCTCTTCTGGAAGGGCCATGTTGTAAAGTGACGAAACGAAGGTCCTCAAAACGCCGGATATTCCGAAAAACAGGCGTGGTTAGCTGTGACAACGAGGCAATGTACGCCTTGATCCGCCCCGCTGCTTCAAACTGCAGTGAGGAAGCGGCCTGCTGCATGCGCGCCTGTTGCGCGCGAATGTAGTCGTCGGGGTCGGCGAGGGTCTTGGCGCTCAGTCGGACGAGTTGTCGATACTGCTCCATCGACACGCTGCCGTCGCAGGGTGCCGGGCAGCGTCCCATCTCCTTATAGGCACAGGCTTTACCATGCGGCGCTTGCTGCAGGATGTTGTGGTACCGGCAGAGGTCGAACCAGTCTTCCAGCCGTTCGATCAGCCGGGTCGCGGTGGCTTTATCTTCCAGCGGGCCGAAGACCTCCCCGGAGGTTGAGCCCGGCGCGTCGGTGCGGGAATAGCGCGGAAACCGGGCATCGCAATCGACCTCGACAAACCAGGCCGGTCGAAGCGCCACGAGCTTTGCGTAACCGGCGGGAAACAACTCTCGAACGGTGCGAAGATAGAGCAGATCCGCCTCAAACTCGCTATCGACGCGCGTCCAGTACACCCGCCGGACGAGCTGGCGGTAATCGACACGCTTCGACGGCTCAACATCACTCTCCGGCCCAAGCCTCCGGCGGAGACTGGCGCGGAGATTCTTCACGCAAAGCAACTGGATGGCACGATCCTGCTTGTCGGCGAAGAGATACACGACCCACCGCGCAGGCACGCGCAAAGCGAGCGACTCGATATCGCTCGACGAATCAAAATCGATGAGGTCGTCAAGAGGCGGTCGATCCAATGGTGCTGCTTTCACAGGTGCCACCTTGGATCGTACGATTCGACCGGCCAAAAGCGAATGAATTCACCGCCGTCGAAGCGATAGTTTCCCGAAATCTGCGGCGGCGGGCGGGGATTCTCCGGCTTCGAGCAATTGAAGCAGCCGGGCGGGCGCGACGAAGCAATAGGCCTCGGTCAGCAAGACCTTAAGCAACTTCCAATCGACACCGGGCACATCGAGCCATACGCCGATCCAACCCTTGTTGCCCACATAGGCGGGAATGTGAAACACACCTGGGAATCGCGCTGCGAGCGCGTGCGATTTGCCGGGCTGGGCCTTGCAGTTGAGCTGCAAACGTCCGTCGCCGTGATGGTTATCCATGTACCATCCGAAGCACTTGCCGCGCACTTCGAGGCACAGATGCGTGAGAACCGGTTTTGCAACACCCTCGGGCAGCGCCTCGACGATGTGCATGATGCGCCGCCGGGCAGCGGGCTTGGGTCTTGGCATGGGGAGAGTGTATGGAGGCCGTGTGAGAAAACAAAAAACCCCCGACTCGTGAGAATCGGGGGTCTTGGTTGATTAATGCTGGCAGTGACCTACTTTCCCGCTGATGCAGTATCATCGGCCCCGCAGGCTTGACGACCGTGTTCGGAATGGGAACGGGTATGACCCTACGGGTATAGCCACCAGCAAAGCCCCGGACGGCGGTTTCCCACCGACCGGGGTGTGATTGCAAGTGTTACGTGAGATTCGCTTTCAAATTGTCGAACAACTTTCTTTAGGTGAATGCTTTCGACATACTCTAGACATAAGTCTGATCCACGGTTGTAGATCGACGGCAGTCGATAAATATGGCCAAGCCAATCGACCATTAGTACTGGTAACCTAAAGACCTTTCAGTCCGTACAGCTCCAGCCTATCAACCCGGTAGTCTACCGGGGGTCTCATGGGAACCCTTGTCTTGACGTTGGCTTCACGCTTAGATGCTTTCAGCGTTTATCCTTTCCTGACATAGCTACCCAGCCGTGCCGCTAGCGCGACAACTGGTACACCAGGGGTCAGTCCTTCCAAATCCTCTCGTACTATGGAAGAATCGCCGTCAAGGTTCCTACGCCCGCAACAGATAGGGACCGACCTGGCTCACGCCGGTCTGAACCCAGCTCGCGTACCGCTTTAATTGGCGAACAGCCAAACCCTTGGGAC